>WNFI01174593.1_pt1 | contig 11186 bp, 11 predicted proteins | sample 5400471 | NCBI WGS metagenome assembly WNFI01 (sample SAMN13153348, study PRJNA577476) | soil metagenome | isolation source: 100 cm saprolite on Douglas fir-dominated hillslope | place: USA:California | collected 2013-09-17 | reverse complement strand
CACTCCCGTCATCACCCGCGAAAAGCGGGTGATCCAGTATTCCAGAGGCTATGGTGATAAATGGCGAGGCCGCGGCGTACTGGATCGCACGGTCAAGCCCTACGACGACAATTGTGTTTGTCGCGGCCGAGCTAACTAGCCTAGACGCTGACCGAGTGCGATGCGGGCGCCGAGGACGCGATCGCCTGCGCCTCGCGCGCAATCATCCGCTCGATGACATTGTAGGATGACGTCGCGGTGCTGGATGCCGTCGTCGCCGCGGGCGACGTCATCGTTACCTTGGAACCGTCGGCGTAGGTCACCGATGTCGTAGTCGAGCCGTCGCTGTTGGTCACCGACGTGCTCGATGCACCCTGCAACGCTTGCAGCAGCGGATCGGAGCTCGATCCGTCGGCGCCGCTGGTACCACCGCCAACATGATGATGGTGGTGGCGGCCCCTGCCCTTCAGCGCCGACGACATTTCGTCGAGGCTGACCGTGCCGTTGCCATCCTTGTCGAGCTTGCTGAAGACGTCGTCGGCCTGCGCGATATTGGTGCCGCCGGCGCCAAGCGCATTTTCAAATTCCGATTTGCTGATCTGCCCATCGCCGTTGGTGTCAAGCTGCGAGAACAGGTTCTTCAGCGCGTCCGACCGGCTGGTCGGCGCCGATGCAGTTGCACCTGTCGAGGACTGGCCTTGCGCCGCAAGCAGCGCGCTCATGGTGGCCGGCGCTATCTGCGAAGCTCCGCCGGACCGGGACGGCGGCGCTGAATTTCCTGAAGCCGGGCCGCTCCCGGAGAAATCGAACGGGTTGGTCGAGCTCTGCCTAAAACCGGTCGATTGCGGAGACGACGATTTCGACGAGGTCAGCAGCTGCAGCGCATCCAGTGCGGACGACACGGCGCCAAGAGCCAGCAGCATGGCAGAACCCCGATAGATGCCGCATAGCGCGGCCTTTGCTTTTACCGCCGAAGGCTCAGCAAACGCCGTGCCATAGCGAAAAACCCAGTAAAAACGCGCGTTTTTGCACCTCGAACGGTCCGGCGGCCCCGGCAATTGATGCCGTTGCGGCAGAATTTTCCGCCCCCAGCGCGCGATCTCGCCCCGCATTGCCCCCAGGGCTGGCGCGTGTTACGCGAGCCCTGCTGCAGGCTCTGAAAGATCCGGAAAGCGCACATGTCTCAGCAATTTGCGTCTCGCCCCCTGGTCATCGCGCCGTCGATCCTGGCGTCCGATTTCGCCAAACTGGGCGAGGAGGTCCGCGCCGTCGATGCTGCAGGCGCCGACTGGATCCACCTCGACGTGATGGACGGGCATTTCGTCCCCAACATTTCCTACGGTCCCGATGTCATCAAGGCGATGCGCCCGCACACCAGGAAAATCTTCGACGCCCACCTGATGATTTCGCCGGCCGACCCGTATCTCGAGGCATTTGCAAAAGCCGGCTGCGATCACATCACCGTGCATGCCGAAGCCGGCCCGCATCTGCATCGCTCGCTGCAGGCGATCCGCGCGCTCGGCAAGAAGGCCGGCGTCTCGCTCAACCCGGCCACGCCGATCAGCACAATCGAATATGTCATCGACATGATCGATCTGGTGCTGGTGATGTCGGTCAACCCCGGCTTCGGCGGCCAGGCTTTTATTCCATCGTCGCTTGGCAAGATCCTGGACCTGCGCGCGATGACCGCGGGCAGGCCGATCGACATCGAGGTCGACGGCGGCGTGGGTGCGGACGTTTCCGGAAAACTTGCCGCCGCCGGCGCCAATGCCTTCGTCGCAGGCTCCGCCATATTCAAGGGCGGCACGATGGAGGCCTACAAGGCCAACATCTCCGCGATCCGCAATGCAGCGGCGATGGCGCGCGGCGAAGCGATCTAAACTCTCACCTCATCCGGCTTCTCTGCGCTCGCCTCCCGAGCGCGGCCAACCGGGGCGGCCGTACGACGGTGACGGTGCAGGCCGCCTCCGCCGCCTCGCGGTATCAATCTAAGCGCAACTTATAGTTTACCATGATGGCGTGGTTTGCACCGAACAGCACTTGCACTTGGCTAGCGCAACTGCCGACGTTGAAGTAACATCTCATCTGGAACACTCCGTCGGGGCCGATCAATCCGAGAAGCCCTGCTCGTTAGGATGCGTGTTCAAAAAATAGCGCCGTTGCCATAGGTGGTCAGGGGGTGGAAAATGAAAAAACAGGTCCAGGACAGCAATCCAGGTCTAGATTTTGGCAGCAACGACAGGTCCAGCTTTCAAGACCTTTTTCCGGATTACAATTCGCATATCGATACTTTCAATTTTTTTCCAACGGCGGATTTTCCTGCGCAAGTATCTCTGCAGGTCCACGCCACGACAACAAGCTCGGGATCGTCGACCACGCAACTTGTCAATAGCTCGTCGACGATATTCGACGTCGCCGATCATTGGGACGGCATAACATTCGCGCAAAGCGGTGGATATTATCCTCCAGATAATGCTCTGGCGGCGGGAATGTCCGAAGTCATTACCGCTGAGAACGACGCTATTCAAATCACCACCCTGAAAGGAGCCAGCCCGCAGACCGAATCTTTGAATACGTTCTTTAGTTCGGTGATGCTTTCGGGATACTTTTTATCGGATCCCAGGGTGCTCTACGATGCTGCTAATCACCAATTTATTGTTGCTGTCGATGAGGTCAGCAATAATTTGAACGCCAGCAACATTTTGTTGGCTGTGTCTAAATCAGACCTCTCCTCGACATCTTTATTATCGGCCAATTGGCAATTCGAATCGGCTTCCACAACATACAATCTAAACGGCATAACAACCTGGGCGGACCAACCGCTCGTATCGGTCGACGGACATAATATCTATGTGTCGACAAACCAATTCTCAGCATCCAGCTCTTACCAGGGGAGCGTGCTGTCAGTCTTTGATGATGGGCTGTTTACGACCGGCAGCACCTCAAATCTCGTCAATGAGACGACTTACGCGAGCCCGTCCTATCAGACGGCGGCGATCGGCGATGTGCTAACCGGCGGCGGAGAATATTTGGTTGCCGATACCCATAACGGCCTGAGCATATTTAAATCGAGCGGAGGCTCCAACACTAGCCCATTGACCGTCTCTCTTGGAAACATCGATTATGGGAACGGCAGTTATTCTGCGAGTCAGTATGGCACCAATTTTAGACTAGATGCTGGCGATGGGAGAATAACAAGCGCTGCCTACGATTCAGTCAATCAAAAACTCTATGTTGTTTTTGAGGGACAGCCTGGCAGTTCGAATGCAACCCCTTCGGTTGAGTGGGCGCAACTCGATATGAGCGCCTTTAATTCGTCAGGCGGGCTGACGGCTCCGACGGTCTTGCACACCGGCAATCTCAATAGCCTCCTGCCGACGGCAGGGGCTACGGCTGGAGCAGCGACTTTCAATGGATCGGTAGCTGTTGATGCCAACGGTGATGTCTTGTTCAATTTTAATGTAAGCGGTTCTCACATGTACGCTGCGGATTATTTCACGTTTTGGAAAGGGGCAGGCAGCGCCGCTGCACCGACCTTCGCCACACCGATCGATTATCACGACAGCGTGGCTGCTTATATCGATCCAGCGCACGACCGCGTGGCTCGTTGGGGCGATTACTCAACAGCTACTTCTGATCCGGCCCATGCAAATGGATTCTATGTATCGAACGAATTCGATAACGGGACAGTCAGTCACTATTCAAGCTGGGGGACGTCGGTCGACCATATATTGGTCTAGTAGTTCATGGTGCTCGACGCGGTCTGGGCGGTCGGACAGCGGAGCGAGGCCAAACCGGGGCGGCCGTCCGACGGTGACGGTGCAGGCCGCCTCAAGTTTGCCACCCCTTTACCTCCCGACCAGCAGGCGATCGGCCAGCCATAGCGGCAGGCCGTTTTGGCGAATCCGCCTCGCTGCGGTCTCGACATCGTAGGGCACGCGGCAATAGGTGATTTCGCGGGAATTGGTATCGAACATCGCAAACGAGGCCGCCGGATCGCCGTCGCGAGGCTGGCCCACCGAGCCGAGCACGGCGAGCCAGCGCCGCCCCGGCAGCAATTGCACCGGGATGCCGGATCGCGGGACGAGGCACGTCATCTTGGCGGCTGAAGACATTGAATAGAGCGTCGGCTGGTGGATGTGGCCGCAGAATGTGACCTGGGCGTCCGTCGCCACGATGCTGCGCGCGGCATCCCGTGCAGTCTGCACATAGCGCCATCTCGGGGGGTTGCTGGCTTCGGAATGAACGTAGAGGCGATCATCCTCCTGCAACATCAGCGGCAAGTTCGCCAGAAAACGCCGCTGTATCGCGCTCAGCCTGCCGCGCGTCCACTCGATCGCGACCTGGGCTTCGGCATTCATTGATTCCGTCGGGGTGCCGACCGCGCTGTCGTGGTTGCCGCACACCGCGATGGCCCCGCGCTCGACGAGGTCCATCACCACCTCCACGGTCCATTCGGGATCGGCGCCATATCCGACGTAATCGCCGAGGCAGATCGTCCGTTCCGCGCCGTGCGCCCGCGCGAAATCGAGGCAGGCACTGAAGGCCTGCCGGTTGGCATGGATATCCGTGAAGACGGCCAGCCGCACGCTTTCCTCCACGGTTACCAATATCGTGCGCCGAGCCCGGGGCCACAACTAGCGGCGGCGATCGCGCACCGATGACTCAGCGCTTACGCGGCGCTTCCAGGCCCCTGAGCAACAACGCCAGCAAGGCGTCGATCCGCGCTGGGAGCTGCGGATCGCTCCATTCCTCGGCATGGGCGGGATGATGGAAGCGGATGGTGGCGTCGAAGACCGCGCGCGCCGACGGAACATCTCGGGGTCTTCGCAAACCCTCTTGTATTTGGCTGCAAACAGCGCGCGCAGCCAACGCTCAAGCCTGGCGGACGCCGGTCCCGACCCTTCCGCGATCTTCGCAAGCGGCGCGTTGACACGGTCGAGCCAGCGCTTCGCCACGGCGTCGCGCAGCGAAGCCTTGCTCGGAAAATGACGGTAGACGCTGCCGTGGCTGACATCGAGCGCACGCGCGACATCGACGACCGTGGCTTTCGCCAGCCCGAAGCGACGCAGCACGTCCTCGGCGACCTCGAGAATTCGCTCTGGGGTCAGAACCAGTGTTTCGTTCATGCGCGCACCATCTGCCTTTCGCTATTCGGGCCTGCTTAACGGCTCAGCCTCGCCGCCTGCGCAGCAAGGTGGCGAGCCACGCGCCTATTGATCCAGCGCTGGATTTGATGGGTCAAATAAAGGATTTCGATAGCCATGGGGTAGTCCTCTGCACGTCCGGGGCCCGTGGTCGATCGCCAGCAAGCCAAGCTGACGCCTCAGCATTGGCGTCAGGAGCAATATAAGGCATCTCGCTGACAGATTTCAATATCTGTCAATCAATATCTCGTGATCGAGCCGATCTGTCACGCCGGGGCTATTGGCGCCTGCCGGCCGGCGTTTGTCTCGCCTCCGCTGCTCTGCTAAAGCGCGGCGTGACCCCCTTTTGCCAAGAGTCGTCGATGATTTCCCGCTACGCCCGCCCGGAAATGACCGCCATCTGGGAGGCGCAAACCCGCTTCAAGATCTGGTTCGAGATCGAGGCGCATGCGGCGGATGCGCTGGCGGAACTTGGCGTGATTCCGAAAGCGGCCGCGAAGGCGGTCTGGGTCAAGGCCCGCGACGTCATCTTCGATGTCGCGCGGATCGATGAGATCGAACGCGAAACCAAGCACGACGTCATCGCCTTCCTCACCCATCTGGCGGAAATCGTCGGTCCCGAGGCGCGCTTCGTGCATCAGGGCATGACCTCCTCCGACGTGCTCGACACCTGCCTCAACGTGCAGCTGACCCGCGCCGCGGACTTGCTGGTCGAGGATATCGACAAGGTTCTGGCGGCGCTGAAGAAGCGCGCCTTCGAGCACAAGATGACGCCGACCATCGGCCGTTCCCACGGCATTCATGCCGAGCCGGTGACCTTCGGGCTGAAGCTCGCTTACGCCTATGCGGAATTTTCCCGCGCCCGCGTCCGCCTCTTGACGGCCCGCGAGGAAGTCGCAACCTGCGCGATCTCGGGTGCGGTCGGCAGCTTCGCGCAGATCGATCCGCGCGTGGAAGAGCATGTCGCGAAAGCGATGCGGCTTAAGCCGGAGCCGATCTCGACCCAGGTGATTCCGCGCGACCGCCACGCGATGTATTTTGCAACCCTTGGCGTGATCGCATCGTCGGTCGAGCGCCTCGCCACCGAAATCCGGCACTTGCAGCGCACCGAAGTGCTGGAGGCAGAAGAGTTCTTCTCCGAGGGCCAGAAGGGATCTTCGGCGATGCCGCACAAGCGCAACCCGGTGCTGTCGGAAAACCTCACCGGCCTCTCGCGCATGGTGCGCGCCTATGTGACGCCGGCGATGGAGAATGTCGTGCTGTGGCATGAGCGCGATATCTCGCACTCCTCGGCCGAACGCATGATCGCGCCCGACGCCACGGTGACGCTGGATTTTGCGCTCAATCGTTTGGCGGGCCTGATCGAGAAGCTGCTGATTTACCCCGAGAACATGCAAAAAAATCTCGACCGCCTCGGCGGGCTGGTTCATTCGCAGCGGCTTCCAGACGCTGTTGAAAAAGGACACTGAGGTGAAGAAGTATCTCAGCGACGCCGAGATATCCGAGCAGTTCGACCTCGGCTATCACTTCAAGCACGTCGACACGATCTTCAAGCGCGTGTTCGGCGAAAGCTGAGTTATGCTGACGGGCTTTTTTGCAGTTTTTCCAGTTTGACCTCGGCTGTTCCATGGTTATTCCACCAATAGAACAGACCGTAGATCCACGGCAGACCGATCACGGCATCGTTGACATACAAAAACACCTCGCCGCTGCTTCGGGGCTCAAACGTCGCGGTCCATGCACCGGCTTTTTCTTCCTTGAGATCGAGCAGATGCTCTTCAAGACCCGGGCCGCCAACGCGAAGAATGGTGGCGAACCAGTTCGACCATATCAAACGCCGGTAGGGCACGCCCGGTAGCTGGGACCAGGCGGCGCCGTGGTAGTCGAACCCATTGGGGTTCGTGGCGATCTTGTCGTCCATCCAGGGCTCGCGGATCGCCAGCGTGATCCGATAGGTCTCGCCCTGGGTAACTTTCGCGCCGGTAGCGTTGCAGACTTTTGACGTGTTCATCGCAACCGGCGCTGCGGCCTGGTTTCCCGCAGTCGTACTTCCTACTTCGACGCCGCCCGTCCCCTTGCAGATCAGGCCGAGCGTATTTGCCGTTCCGAACGCGAGCCACGAGAACAGCCAGACCATGATGGCGGTTGGAAATATCCAGTGCTTGAGCACGTAAAACGTCGCCTGATAGATTCCGAGCCGGCGTAGCTGATATACGGCGGCGCGCCAGCCGGTCAGATTTTTGTAGCCGTCCGGCGAATGCCAGGCGATGCGCGCCACGTCGCGTATTGTCTGCCGCAGGTTGGCGCCAGTCACCATCAGCACCCCGACCGCGGCCGCACCCGCAAGCACAAACCCGGGCGCGTTGCGAAACGCGACGAACCATGGCTCGAGGAAGCCGGGAAGGAACGACGCCGCGGCGTTGACGATCGGGACGACCAAGCCACCGACCGCCGCGCGGCCAACGCCGGGGAAGTAAATCACGAAAAACGGAATGAAGGCGACGAACAGGGTGGCAAACACGGTCAGAAAATAGACCACGCGGCGCAACCAGATCCAGTTCCAGACGTCGTCCTGAACACGGGACCGCTGGCGCCCGGGATCCACCGGATGCAGCGCCTCGGTGATCGCGCCGGCCTTGTCGGTGAAATCGTAAGCCGCCGGCACCACCACCGGCGCGTAGCGGTCCGGACCGGACGCGATGCGATTGAACACGGCATCATGAATCGTGGCCTTCGGCGGCGGCAGAACATTTTGCGGCATATCGGGGTGCAGGTCGACGAGAATTTCCGCCTGCGTGTCAGGCTGTTTTGTCAAGAGGCGCCAGATATGGCTGACATCGTACCGCATCGACGACTTGTAGGGCGGCGCGCTGTAGGTCTCCAGAATATTGCGCGGCTTGTAGCGATAGTAGGCGGCAAAGCCCTTGCGGGAATCGTTGAGTTGGTCGTTGGGGTTGATCTGCGGATCTATCAACAACTCGCGCTGCTCGTTGAGATAGGTCAGGCCATAGGCTTGCGCCCGATCCAGCATCCAGTCGAATGTCACATAGGAAAGACCGTCCCGCGGATAGCCGCCGCCGATGTCCGAATGAACACCCGTGAACCAGACCTGGCTGATACGCTGGCGATCGATCGGCGCCAGATCCGAGCGCAAATGCGGCGCGGGTTCAGTCGACTTCGCGGCCTCGCTGCGCGGATCGTAGTCGATATCGAACAGCCAATCCGTTTTCGCTCAGGCCTTGAGCACCTTGGCGCTCATGAAACGATCGGGCATCGACAGCGGCCAGACCCAGTAATCGATCGCACGGGTCATTTCCTCGATCGGGCCGCCATAGGCATCGACGGTGTCCCAGATACCGACGAAATGAATGCTCTCGACCGCAATCGGCGCGGGCGCGCTCACGGCCTGATGCCGGAACCTGCGCCATTGCCGGATTGCGAAGTCACGCACACCGCGCAAGTCGATGTGCAGATAGCCAAGGTATTTCAGGATGCCTCCATCAAAACGCCGCCGGTAGAGACGGTAGGCGTCGGCGGCGAAGCGCGCGAGGTCGGCTTCATTGTCGTTGTAGGCGACAAGCCCCTGGCGCGCGATCATCCCGGTCACGATGCGGATCGTGAATGCTCCGCGGCTGAAGCCGAAACAATAGATGCGGTCTCCGGGCCGATAATTCCGGCTGCAAAAGCTGTAGATATCGATCACATTGCGCTTCAGGCCAAACCCGAAGACGCCGCCGAGAATGGCAAACAATTTGAACGACGACGTCCCTACGCCATCATCGTAATAAGCGATCTGGCGGGTGAGATGGCGCAAGTCGAGGATCTGAAACAGCCGCCAGACATTGGTCTTGAAAACTTTCGCCGCACTGTTGCCGGTGCCTAACTCCGGTTCGGTTATGATCGCAGTGTGACGGCACCTCCGACGATTCTGGTGTTCGATTCCGGCCTTGGCGGGCTCACGGTATTGCGTGAAATCGTCAGGACGCGGCCTGATGCGCATTACGTTTATGTCGCCGACGATGCGTTCTTTCCCTATGGCCATCACAGCGAGCACCAGATCATCGCGCGCGTGGTGCCGCTGATCGGTGAATTGATTGCCGCGCACACCCCGGATCTGGCGGTGATCGCCTGCAACACCGCCTCGACGCTGGTGATGTCGCATCTTCGCGCCCAGTACAACGTACCCTTTGTCGGGACCGTGCCGGCGATCAAGCCGGCCTGCGCAAGCTCAAAGACAAAACGCGTGTCGGTGCTCGGCACCAAGGGCACCGTCAAGCGCGAATACACCAAGGCGCTGATCCGTGATTTCGCGCAAGGTTGCGAAGTGACGCTGGTGGGCTCGGCGGAGCTCGCTTCGCTGGCGGAGGCCGCGTTGAGCGGCGTTGAGGTCAACGATCTCAAAATATCCGCCGAACTCGCACCGTGTTTTATTGGGGAGGGCAAGAACGATTTGGCGCGCACCGACACCATCGTGCTGGCCTGCACGCACTACCCGTTGCTGATGGATCGGTTCAGCCGGCTCGCGCCGTGGCCGGTGGACTGGATCGATCCTGCGCCCGCGATTGCCCGCCGCGTTGCGGATTTGCTAAAGCCCGCCGGCAGCGAAGCCGATCATGCCGGCGCCGAAATGATTTTTACTTCCGGGCGGCCGCACACGCTGAGCCGGGCGTTGATGCCCTTTTTCGGCGGCCGCGTGCCGGCGTGAATGGATCTTGATCTTTTCGACATATCGCCGCGCTGCTAGCTTTCAAATCGACCGCCATCCTCGTGACCGAAACGGAGTTTTGGATTTGACGTCCGCGACGCCTCAACCGCTCAACCGTCTTCGCAAGCTATGGCGGGAGGGACGTCCGACGTTCGGAGCGATTGCGACCATTCCCAGCATCCAGACCGTGCAGATCATGGCGCGTTCCGGGTTCGATTGGATCATCGTCGACCTCGAGCATGGCCCGATCGATCTCGGCTCCGCGCACGCGATGATAACCGCGACATCAGGCACGCCGTGCATACCGCTGGCGCGGATTGCCGCCAACGAGCCCTGGCTTGCGAAAGCGCCGATGGATATCGGCGCGCTCGGAATCAATTTTCCGATGATCTGCAGCCGTGCGGACGCCGAAAAGGCCGTCCGCAGCGTGCGCTATCCGCCGCGCGGCGACCGGCTCTGGGGCCCGTTCCACGCCCCGTTTCGCTGGGGCGTCTCGATGCCGGATTATATGGCGACCGCCGACGATGACATGATCTGCATGATCACCATCGAGCATGTCGAGGCGGTTGAGCGTATCGACGAAATCATGGCAACGCCCGGCATCGACATCGCCGTGATCGGACCCGGCGACCTCGCAACCTCCATCGACAAACGCGGCCGCGCCGACGACCCCGAAGTGCTGGCGCTGATGGCGCGCGCCGAGGCCGGCATTTTAAAGAGCGGCGTGCCGATCGGCGGCGTGGCGCGCACCCCGGAACAGGCCAATCAGATGATCGAACGCGGCTATGTCGGGCTCGCGCTCGGCTTCGACTGGTCGCTGTTTCAACGCGGCATCGCGGCGAGTCTTGACGGGATCAAACGCTGAAACGATCGGGCCGTGCCGGCAAGATGCTGAAAATAGATGGAGTTCATAACCTAGATCAGGTCGAGCCGCGCCATAACCTGATAGCTGCCTTCCCCGTCATTCCGGGGCGGCGCGGCAGCGACGAACCCGGAATCTCGAGATTCCCCGATGTGCAATTGCACATCTGAGGTCGGGTCCACGGACCATCCCGGAAATGACGATGTTAGGTCGATTTTGGCCCGGATTTCATTGACAGAAGGGCCGTTTCTCCCTAGAAACCGCCTGCTCGCGGGCCGGTTTCGGCCCGCGATGCGTTTCGCGACCCGTGGTCCATCCCTTCCAAGCTTTAAGGGCTGGACCTGTCGGCTCCGGGAATTTCCCGGCGCACAGGAGGGCGCGTTTCCTCAACACTCGAACTTGAAAAGAGGACGCGATGACAAAGCGCAGTGAGGCGAAATACAAGATCGATCGCCGCATGGGCCAGAATATCTGGGGCCGCCCGAAGAGCCCC
>WNFI01309301.1_pt1 | contig 11187 bp, 9 predicted proteins | sample 5400471 | NCBI WGS metagenome assembly WNFI01 (sample SAMN13153348, study PRJNA577476) | soil metagenome | isolation source: 100 cm saprolite on Douglas fir-dominated hillslope | place: USA:California | collected 2013-09-17 | reverse complement strand
GGGGGGGTAACGATACCTTGAGTGCTACCCTCCTGCTTTGCTTCATCCTGGCATGCCTCATTGTACTTGTGATGCTGGGCCATATGGGGGCCTGAACATTATCGGTAGTTTGTTGACATGAGCATTTTACTCAATGCAGAGCAACCGAGCCATGTTTTCTCGTGAGCGAAGAATCTACAGCGGTGTGCCAAAAGATCGAGCGGATAACAGGAGGCGTCTGCTGTACACTCAGCCGTCCTTTTAGGGTCCGGCTATGGCCCAACCCTGGTACTTATCAACGTTGTGACACCATAAGACTGCAGAAGTCGCTGGTTGCAGGGCACACAACTGTTGGTTGAGATCGTTCAGTCTGGAAAAGACGATGAGTTTTCCATCAGCAATGATCTCTCTATACACGACCCATTGCTGATTTTGCCAGAGCGTTGCACCATTTCCAGCGTTCAAGCCAATGAGGGGACTGTGCTGCGAGTCGCTCGACTCTGCAAACACAGTGGAGGCAGTTGTTCCGTCAACAATGACCAGGCCAGGGGCTCCAGCCTGGCCTGGGTGCTTCTTCCAGCGCAAGGCACCATCGCTTGCCTGAATTGCCTGGATGAAGAGTCCGGCTGTGCCCTGAGCCAGGACTGTATAGGGCAGGTAGAGCGTCCCATCGCCCAGAGCTAATTCTCTTCCACTTATGCTCTGCTGATCTGTGACCTGTCGATGCCAAATCAGCGTTCCACGAGTAATCTGCAAAGCATTGAGTTCGAGATCATTCTGTTCAGCAACGTTGGTGGCAAAATAGAGCAGACCCCCGCTTTCCTGAAAAGGTGAGGAGAGGTCCCCTGGAAACCCTCCTTGCTTCGAGATTTCATGGCTCCACAGGAGCGTACCATCGCTTTCCCGAAGGCCACTCAAGTTGAATGTGGGATGGGAAATGATCTCCCCTGACGCTCCTTGCAGTACGACCACTCCATTCGCGGCTATGAGAGGACCCGAAGGCACCATTGCTGCCTGCGTGCTATATTGCCAGAGCGGCTTTCCCGTGCGTACTTCTAGCGCCGAGATAGTCCAGGGGTTTCCTTTTCCTATGTAGAGGATTCCATCAATTACCTGAGCAGTACGCTCACCATAGCTGATGTGCTCAGCCATCCGACGTTCCCAAACCAAAGAACCGGTATCAGCACGATATCCAAAGGCGGTAAGCACGTCGACAGTCGAGTTTGAACCCACTGCTACCTGTGCCACGAGGACGCCATTGCTGATGCCCACGACTTCCAGCGCGGTTGCCTGCATCTGATGCTGCCATAGGAACGCCCCCGTATCTGCCCGCAACGCCGTGAGGCTGTATGTGCTCATGGCTGGCCGGTCTGGACGAGCATCAACTACTTGGGCAAAATAGACGATCCCCCCACTAGTCGGACGGCTGTCCCGGCCTTTAACTGCTCCTCGATCGGGTTGGTGTACGAGTACCCATTCGCGAGTGCGCCTTGTAAATGATATTGCCAGAGCACTTTGCCATCACTGATGCGAATCATCGTCAGGAGAGTCACTAAAGCAAACCGATTTTCGGTAGGATTACTGAGCAAGAGAACCGTTTTCCCCAGGTTCGGAGAAAGAGAAGAACGGCCAAAAAGGAAGGTGCGCAAAAGGCCGCCTACAAGTACCAGGATGAGAAGCACGCTCAGGGTGAGTCCCACCACTCGGCCTCGGTGCTGAGATGGGTACAAGCGACGAATCCAGGTTGTGAGCATGAGTCATTCCTTCCTGAAAACGGTATGCAAAGAAAGAGCCTCAGAAGCCCTCATAGCCACAATACTCTTGCATTCCCATAGTGACGAAGTATAGCATAGGAAAGGATAAACATGCAAACATGCTTTGTCCGGTATCTAAAATCCTGGATCTTCGCTCCTCCTGCTCTGTCCTACTCTGAGCCGCCAGCCAAGCAACCCATATAGCTCAATCTTTTGGCACACCGCTGTAGGCATGAAACTTCCAATCAGTGGGCGCATGGTGGCTTCTGGCCAGTTTGTGGATCTGGCGTTCTTCCTGCTTATCCTGTGCCCCTCGGGCTTTCACGTGTTTGGGCATAGCTCTGTTCCTTTCTCGGTGATCTTCTCCTCTCCTATCGTATCACCAATGAGGAACGCAGCGGTATGCGGAAGAGATCTCAGAGAGAGCGACTTACTCTCTTATTGCAGGGTGACAATGCTGATTTTGTGCGCGTCCGTGGGAACCGCATTCCAGATCCAGAAACTATGGTCAAGCATGATAGTCACATGCGTGATAGCGGTCTGCTGCATGAGCAGCTTCTGGGCTTCTGCAACGCTTTTGCCGCTGATCAACTGCGCCAGGTGCAGTTTCTGGTCGTTGGTGGGAGAATACGTCCATGTCCCAGCTGAGGTGAGGGTGATCGCCAGCGTGCCCTTGTGCTGATCCGTTACCTGGACCCCGTTGATTGTCGAGGTAATCTTTCCATGCAACTGATAATTCCCCCCAAATTGCTGGTTTGCGAGAGGTATGAGCGCCTGCCCTGCTGTCGTCTCCACTACTTGAGGATCATAGACCTCACCGGTGCAGGTTGCACTCGCCGTGACATGGAAGTTTGCGACCATCTGGTTGGGTGTGCCATCAGATGTGTCATGGGTGACACATCCAGGCGCCTGGACCCACTGCTCACCAGGCTTCATCTCTGCATGCAGGGCAGTCAAAGTCTGCTGTTTGGCGCCGGGTTCCAGGGCCTGTTCCCCCCTCGTGATATCCTCTGGCTTCACATAGGAGTATGACCCGCTATTTTGCCCGCCAGTAAAAGCAGTGGTGTTTGTAAAGCTCCCACCCCATTTGTTTCCATTCTTATCAGTCCACCCGTTGTACAACACGAATGTATGTGCCCATATATTGCCAGATGAGCCGGGGGACGCGGCATGAGCGTGAAAATATCCCGTAGCTCCCGCGTTTACTGTCACATTCTCATTAGAAATAACAGTAATACTAGAGACACCATGGCCTCCAGTTACGGTTCCTGTCAATACGGAACCAGCAAATAAAGTGACAAAACCACTCAGTTGGCCATTAATTTGCAAAACTTCCATCGACATTTCGCCCGAAGCATTCGTGGCTGCGGTATAATCCTTGCCAGTGGCCATCTGCGTCGCCGTCTGTTGGGTCGTCGCTGAGAGCAAACGTGCTCCGGCAATTTGCTGTTTCGTTGCATCGGGAGAGCCGGTAACCACATTCAGCATCGTGGTAATTTGGAGTTGCTTAACCTCCGGCTGTATCTGCACCTGAGCTGTGGTCGGGTTAGCAAACTGATAGTAGGCAGCAAAACAGGCAGGGACCAGTAAAAAGAAGAAGAAACTAATGAGCACAACAAAGAGAATGAGTGGTTTTTTCATACATCGAAAATCCTTTCCCGAACGTTCATACAAACATTGTGTGCTTCTCTGGAGAGAATAGTAAAATATGCCTATTTATCGCGGTAGTTTAGCACAAGAAATAGGGACGGACAAGCTGTATGCAAGCTCTCAGGGCTTTTTGAAGGTGTTCTGGCGGCATGTTTTTCAAACGGACCGCTTGCGGCGTCGGTGAGGAAAGAAGAGCGAGCGAAGGTGCCGTGTGCCGTCCGGCATAATCTTAGAGAAACCAAAAAATCCATAGTAACTTTAGAAAAAATTCTCAAAGAGGGTTGAGTATCTCCGGAGTAGTTTTAGAATAAGCTGATCAGTATTCATCTCCTTGCGGTCGTTTTTGGATGTCCAGTAAGGATACCTCGGCACATCATATGCTGAGGGACAGAGCATGAGTTACTTGCGGGGAATGTGTCCGAAGTACATGAGTTCCCATAGGGACTCGTCGTGGCGTGACTCAACAAGCGTATCTGCCTGGTAATTCCCAATCTTGCCTCGTGCCCAGTACCAGTCGTGCATGAGCTTAAGCATAGAGATATTTCCCCAGTTATGATCGTGATAGCCGATGCTGGGGTAGTGTTGTGGATTTCCGCCATTGACCGCAATGGTGACTTGCGCATCCCCCTGTGGCACAGAAAGGAGCCAGGCGAAGTAGTTGTCATGACACGCTCCTGAGCTTGAGACTAAGCTGCTTTGTCTCTCACTTTGCCCCGCGTTTCCATCCAAATATAGAGAAGGGTGCTGGCAACGAGCAGGAAGAGGATTGCAAAAGCTGCCAGCAAAAAAGGGACGATGATCGCTGAGACCCATGGTGTTTCCGGGAGGATACGATCATTGCGAGCGCGGGTCCTCCGAACGTTTTCCACATTTCCAGTGCTTTCCATAGCCTCCCCTTACGTGAAGATACTTTTACGCTCATGCTTGCAAGAGCTATGACAGCTCAGGTAGTATAGCAGAATGTAAATTTTGGAATTAAACGATTGTGTCCCAATTTTGCTGAGCAGAGCGAGAGATCTCTCCCTACGATCTCTTTCGCTCTGCATTGGAAAGCCTCACATAGGTAACACGCCGAGTTGGCGCATGATGCCAGCGAAGTCGAAGTAGACCCGCTCGCACACCAACTGGTCCTCCTCGAACTCATACAGGCAGGCCACTCGGGCATCGAATGAGCGTCCAGTGGCAGGAATACCCACGAAGTCCCCCTGTTGCGTTCCTGTCATCCGAACCTCGACGAAAATGTGGTTATCGCCATGATACAGTGGTCCAGGTACGATATGGATGTCCGGGAAGGCCGTTATGATGCCTACCCACATCGCTCGAACGGCGTTGGCGTCGGCGGGTTGCCCCGCCTCCCCCATGGAAGGAACGTCATAACTGGCCCGGTAGCTGGAGAACGTCGCCACCGCTCTGTTGGGATCGTGATGGTTCTCTGCATCGATGTGCTCCCTGATGGTTGCCTCGCGGCGCTGACGCAGTTCCATCTGTGCTGACGTGATTGTCATACGTTTTTCCTTTCTTGTGACGCATTGAGCACACGTTTCCGGGTCACGTTGCTCACGTGCATCACCATGTACTCGATCATCTAAGTTTTCCGCTGTGATGCTCATACACGCGTTGCGAACCAAGAGATAACCTGTTCGTGACCGTTGCCGCTCCCCGCCCCGGCGGCGACCTCCGGCTGTAGGTCACTCTGCCCTACTCTCACCAGGCGCTCCTGCACATAGGGATTGGTACATCCGCAACCACCCAAACACCGCTTCCAGTGAACTGAGTATGGTTACTTCCACTGCCTGCGGTGTGATGCGATAGAAGGTCATTGAAAGCTTCTCTTCCGTGCGCATCTCGTGCAGAGACGCTGTGTCGCAGTTCGGCCACTCGCCACAGCCGCGGCTGACAGTGGGATTACTCATGTTCTTGTTGAAGGAAGTTCGTTGCGGCGCAGAGCAGCGAGGCCAGGTAGTTCGCGTAGATCTCGCCATCTCTTTGCCAGCGGGAGCGCTCGCTCGCCATCATGAACCCTGCGTGCTGCGGACACAGGGCCGCCGTGAGCGCCTTGATCGTGGGCTTCTCCCACGCGGAGTTACGAAACGGTTGCGCTGTCCACTCGCTCGTGCGCAGTAATACGATCCTCATGTCCCCCGCAGAAAGCCTGGTCCATGTGCGGTCCCACCCCGGAAATGCCTCCATCAGCGGACTCAGTTGTGCCTGGATGCTGACATAGCCCTCAAATGCGCCGCGTGCTGAAACACCGTCGACATGGACGTGCGGCAAAGTCAACTCTATCACAGATACCGTTTCCCCCGTCGCGGTGGAGAGCGCCCGGTGCGCAAGTTCGAGCAATGATCCCATGTGCCGCCGACCTCCCCAAGGGATCAGCAGCAGGCGTCGGAAGCCCTGTTGAGAGTACGTCGTCAGCGCAGAGCATGCCTGCTCAGCAAACGTGTGCTCCTCGCTGGCTCGCTCGGTCCCGCCAATGAGGGACGCCGTGGTCACGGACAGGTGCTTGGCGACCAGTCGGGTCACCTGTGAGGCCAGACCAGCAAAGTGGCTCTGTACTTGTTGCTCGCCCGCTGCTTGATCGACCAGGGAGAGAAGGTAGGGCAGTTCACGGAGTGCTTTCCCTTCTTCCAGATTGGAGGGTATCTCATCTTGGTGTAAATATATTGGTGTCATCATCATATTCCTCCTCGAATGCTACGCTGCTTGTGCAATTTTAGCTGGCAGCAGATCCTGAGGTGAAAGCTCGATCCAACGAGTAGCAGTGGCATAGGCTCGGGCTGCGTACTGGCGTAGGATCGCACGGAAGCAGTGGAGCGGCAGGAGCAAGCTCTCGAAGAGCGAGAGGGACACACCGACGGCACAGCCCATGTCATCCCAGTCGGTCGACCAAGGTGCCTGCACCACCGCCACCAGGCGAGTTGGATGAAGCAGTGGAAGGAACGGCGATACCATCCCCGGCAGCATTGCAAATTCCTGCTCGGGCCTGCAGGTGGCAGGATTGGTCGAGCACTGCTTCGCAGCCCGGCGCGGCAGGCCAAGCGCGCTGGCGACAACGCGGCGCTGGTCAAGGGTGTGCTCGTATTCCCCGACGCCGGTCCACAGTAACAAGCGTCCCGCCATCTCCACCGAGACCGTTTTCTGCACTAGCACCTGCGTTGGCAGTACGGCCTGGGTTTCCGACGCGCTCAGGGTCGGAGCATGCCAGTAGATGCGCTCCGGCAGATCATCGATGAACTGCGAGCAGATGTCGTAGAGCAGGCGCAGGCTCGCACTCGAGAGCGTCGCGGGACCAAGCAGTCGTTCACGCAGCACAAGCGCCTGTGATCGGGCGCTCGCGCCGGCATGCTGCCAGCTGGCGAAGATGTCCTGTACAGGGAGCAAGCGACGATGCGCCTGCTCGAGGTGCGCCAGGGGATCGCTGGCGGGCGGTGTACAAAGGAGTTGCATAGATTCTTCCATCCCTTTCTCCCTTTCCAGGGGGCGTCCAGGTGCGGTTCGCGCTGCACCATTCACTACCGACAGTCTACCTTACTGGAGGCGGCCGCGTATCCGTAAAATAACGTGGGTCATTACGTATTTCTGTAAACGGGCGGGTACATAGGCGAGGGACGGATACGTGGGGAAGTGGGGTCAGCGCGGGGGTATTCGCGGAGAGCGGTCAAGTAGAGCAGGGTGCGGGCCACCCTGCTAGACGAGCTGGCGTTCCACTGCGTAGCGTGTGGCGGCGGTGCGTGAATCGACGCCCAACTTATTGTAGATGGAGGTCAGGTGGGTGTTGACCGTGCGCGGGCTGATGACGAGCCGCCCAGCTACCTGGGCATCGGAGAGCCCCAGGGCCACCAGGCGCAACACCTCTACCTCGCGGGTGGTCAGGCCCGCTGGGTAGCTGGGAACCTTTACATGAGGAACTGACACCACCCCTGTAGAGACCTGCTGGCGCGTTGTTTCCGGACCTCGCGCCAGCAGGACTTGCTCTGGCGTCAACATTCGTCCTTCAGCCCATGCGGCGGCAAAGGCTTTCTCGCCCAGATGCATGCGGACAGCAGCCGTCGCTCGTTCATAGTTCGCATGCTCGATAGGTGGCATAGGAGCGCCAATCGTTTCACGCAAGACCGTTGCGGCTCCCCAGAGCCGTGTAGCCCACACGGGCTCTCCTTGCGTCGCGACCACTCCCGCCAATCCTTCCAGGCCTGAGGCAATCAGCACCTTGTCGCCTACCTCTCTGGCTAAATCAAGGCTCTTTTGATACAGTGCCAGTGCTGCCGTCAGGTCATGCTGGACATCGGCTACCTTCGCTAAGATGGCGATCGACTGGATCATATCCCACCGATGCCCTACCTCCCTGCAGAGTCGCACGCTCTCCTCGGCTAAAGAGCGCGCTGTGATCACATCGCCTTGCTGCAAGGCCGCACGCCCCAAGAGCATGAAAGCCGTAGCAACTCCCCACTTGTCGCCTATCTCCCTGAAGAGCGCAAGCCCTTCCTCGATCATCGAGCGGACGGTTGCCAGGTCGTATTGGGCATCAACGAGCATCTGTACCAACATACAGAGCGAAAAGGCAATGCCTCTCTTGTTTCCTAGCTCCCTTTGCCTCTTCAGGTTCTCCTCGAACAATATTCGTCCTTCAGTATAGTCGCCCTGTCTGCCGGCCGTAACCCCCAGGTGCAAAAACGACCAGGCGATGCCATTCTCGTCGCCAACCTGCCTGGAGAGCACTACGGTCTGCTCGAGTAGGGAGCGTGCTGCGGTCAGGTCGCCTCTCATCCATGAGGCCCATCCCAGCAGATAGAGGGCGCGCGCGCTGCCAGCGATGTCTCCAAGTTCCTGGCATAATGCCAGGCTCTCCTTGCACGCCGCCTCGACCCGATCATAGTCGCTCTGGATGATAGCTATGTGCCCCAGAGCGATGAGCGCCTTGACGCGCACGGATGTCACGATCCCCTCGCTTTTTGCCAATACCTGTTCCAGAAATGTCCGTCCTTCACTCAAGTACCCACGCACCTGCCAGAACCTGCGCAGTGCTACCCCAAACCGCAAGGCGGGCTCCCAGTTGTGTTCTGTCTCCCCTTGCTCCAGCGACCACTGCATTGCCGCTCGCACGTTGTCATGTTCTCGCTCTAATCGCTCCGACCACGCCGCTTGCTGGGGGCCTTCCCACCCGGGCTCCGCCTCCTCTGAAAGACGCAGGTAGTAGTCAGCGTGAGCCTGTCGGATAGCCTCTATCTCCCCAGAGACCACCAGTGCCTCCAGCCCAAACTCACGCATGGTTTCCAGCATCATAAAACGTGGTTCGTCGCCTGCCTGCTCATCCTGCAGGATCAGGCTTTTATCGAGCAGCGAGGCAATGACATTCAACACGTCTGTGCTCTGATCCCCTACCCCACGACAGAGAGCCTCCACCGCCAAAAGTTCGCAGCCGCCAACGAAGATCGAGAGGCGCCGAAAGAGCTGCTGCTCTTGGGCGTCCAACAGATCGTAGCTCCATTGCAGCGTATTACGCAAGGTTTGCTGGCGCGTTGGGAGCGTACGTGCTCCACCCGTGAGTACCTGTAATCGAGACATCAGTCGGCTTAGGAGTGCCTGTGGCGGCAACAAGCGAATACGTGCCGCCGCCAGTTCAATGGCCAACGGCAGTCCATCCAGACGCACGCAGATCTCCGCAATGGCTCGCACATTTGCTGGGGTAACGTGGAAAGTGGGCGTGACGGCCCGGGCGCGTTGCTGAAAGAGAGCGATTGCCGCGTATCGCACGAGCACCTCGTACTCCGGTAGCTCGTTCAGGCCGGGGAGTGTGAATGGAGGCACGAGGAAAAGGCGCTCTGCTTGCAGGCGCAGCACCTCTCGGCTGGTGACCAGGACCTTCACATAGGGACATGCTAGCAGAAGCTCTTCCACAGCCGGAGTGGAGGTGGCAACCTGCTCAAGGTTGTCTAGCACCAGGAGGAGATCTTTCTCGCGCAATTCGGCTTGCATCTGCTCGATCAAGGACCGTTCCTCTGTTTCCTGGATGCCCAACGCACGTGCGATGGTCAGCATCACGAGATCGGGATCTCTGATAGGAGCTAAGCCAACGAAGCACGCTCCATCGGCGAAGGACGTGCGCATCATACCCGCGGCCTCGATAGCCAGGCGTGTCTTGCCGATCCCGCCCGTTCCCCATAGAGTGAGCATACGTACCTCAGGACGTGAAAGGAGTGCGCAAATTGTAGCCACCTCCTGTTGACGACCAACGAAGGGTGTCAGAAAGGCGGGCATCTTCCACACTGGTTTGGACTTGGGGGAGCTATGAAGCGCCTCGCTCACAATGGAGGGTTTAGGGGAGGAGAAATAGGCCTGTTCTAACGACGGGTCGCGGGCAAGCGGTTCCTGCTTGGAGTGGAAGGCAGACGAAGCCGCGATCTCGCGAGCGACCTCCTCTAAGTAAGCAAGGGTGAGTTCGAGAGTCCGGCCCAGGTATTTCTTGACCATCCTCTTCCCGGTTCTCCGGTAGGCGTACCAATACGCCCCACCGCCCGGCCTGGCCTCCTGGCGCACTGTGAGTTGACCGTGCTGGCCGCTGAAGGTGAAAGACGGGGTGTTTGACAGCAAGGCGAACCACTCCTGACTGTCTGGGGTCACGGGAAGCTTTCGCTTGCTGGAGTTGTCACAGAGTGTATAGACCTCCTGCTCGGAGTCCCAGGTCAAACGGTACGGAGCAGCCTTAGGCATACTTGATGCACCTCCTTCTGCTCGGTACTACCTACCTATGCGTTTGGGTGCTACCCAATAGCTCATTAAGAAGAATTATACCTATTGGGTAGCAAAAACACAAGTGGCCTGTCATTTGATTTGACAGATAAAAAATAGCGCTTGCCAAATAATATGCCACGCTGCCAAGCGCTTTCAGCAGACTGGCTCTGCCCTATAAAGTGGCATGACATCATTTTCGCGGGTTCGCTCTGACTTTCACCGTCTTTTTGGCTCTGTTTTCTGGGCTCATGCAAAGATGAGCTTACCCCGCTTTCATGGAGCAGGGAAACCAGGAATACAAACAAACAGGGAGGGGACCCCTCACCTTCAGAATTGTGATGACACGAAAAGTACTTTTTCTAAAATTAGCGCGGATTCGAGTCCTTTTTCTAATTTTATGGCGGAAATTTCTAACGGGAGAAGGTCGTTTTTCCGAACCATCACGCTCATTCTATTCTAAAGATAATCCGGACGGCACATGCCGACTGCGGCCCGGCGCCCTTGCTCGCTCTGGTTTCTGCGACTTCCAAAAAACTCTGCCCTGGCTTCACATAGGTCTTGACGCCGCTGGTAAACCTCTCCTACTGCTCCGTTCCTCTCTCAGCTACCTTCTCCTCTCGTATCGTATCACCAATGAGGAACGGAGCAGTATCGATAGTTTGTGGACTCAGGATTTTACCTCATTTTAAACCCATCCGATAGTGATAATCTGAGCTCAAGTTGCTCAGGTTATACGCCCAAAATCAGGCACGATTTCCCGAGTCAACAAACTATCGTTATCGCGGTGTTCAGAAAGATCGAGCCTGAGAGCTTAAAGCATGTTCTCCTACTTCCACCGCGTTACATAGCTCAATACTTCGATAGAGTACTGCATAGGAATGATCTTTGTAGGACGTAGTTGATTGAGCCGTTGTCCGATTTATGGACATCCATGCCTCGGTTCCTGCTTCGCGGAGGGGAGTTTCACTGCACTCGTCTGGGTGACAGCCAGCGCTCCCCTCTCCACAGGCGTTTGCCTTCCTGCCCAACTGGCAGTAGGTTGCCACGCTAGCGAGCCAGCGCAGCCAGGTTA
>WNFI01027305.1_pt1 | contig 11187 bp, 10 predicted proteins | sample 5400471 | NCBI WGS metagenome assembly WNFI01 (sample SAMN13153348, study PRJNA577476) | soil metagenome | isolation source: 100 cm saprolite on Douglas fir-dominated hillslope | place: USA:California | collected 2013-09-17 | reverse complement strand
GACATCGCGGCACTCATCAAGGCCATTCAGGCGGAGACAAACGAAGCCGTGGTCGTCATGGAAGAAGGCACGAAGGAAGTGGAAAGCGGCGCAACCCTCGCCGACCAGGCAGGCCGTGCGCTGGACGCCATTTCCAACGTGGTGCGCCAGTCGGCCGAGCTAGTACAGGAAATTTCGCTGGCATCAAAACAGCAGGTGCGCGGAACAGAAGGCGTGGCACACGCCATGCAGATTATTTCGAGCATCACGCGGCAGACGTCACAAGGCACACGTGGCACCGTGGCAACGGTGAGCCAGCTCGTCAAATTGTCTGATCAATTGAACGAAGCACTGGCGCAATTCCGCGCGTCATCCAAGGCAGTGTCCGCGGCAAATGAAAATTCCGAGCGGCCCGTCCCGGCAGGCGCTCTCCGTTAGGAAGTGAAGCTCTTCTTCGCAGATCGGCGAAGCTAAGAGCGCGGCCCAGAAAACGGGAGACTGATGAGCGAACGCCAGGGACATGGGCAAGGGTTGAGCGAGCACGAGTTGAGCGAGATTCGCATGTTGATCGAAGAGCGCACCGGAATTTGCTTCGATGAATCGCGAGAGCGCTTCTTCTCCACGCGTGTGCGCGAACACTTGCGAGCAAAAGGAATGGAGCGCGGCACGGAATTGCTGCGCCTCATGCGTAAGTCCAACGTGGAATACGAGGGCTTGCTCGAACGGCTGCTGACGCAGGAGACGAGCTTCTTCCGGTATCCCGGTGTGTATGAGGCATTCGAGAAGCGCGTGCTGCCGGAGCTGCACACAAAGAAATTCTGGAAGAATCCCCGCACCCTGAGGATCTGGAGTGCCGGCTGTTCGACGGGCGAAGAACCGTATTCGATCGGCATTACTATTGCCGATTCATTGTCCTTCGCGGATTCCTGGAACGTCGAAATCCTTGCTACGGATGTCGGGCGGCTCGCACTGAAACACGCCGAGCGCGGAATATACAAAGGACGCAGCATCGGTAGTGTGAGCGAGCGGCAATTGGCAACCCATTTTGCCGAAGTGAGCGGCGGCTATGAAGTAAAGCCGCGGTTGAAGAAGATGATTTCGTTCACGCAGATGAATCTCGCTTCGGCGGTGTACGTCGGACGTATGGACATGATTTTTTGCATGAACGTAATGATCTACTTCACGGAAGAGCGGCGGCGCTCGCTGGTGCAGCGGTTCTACGACACGTTGGAACCAGGAGGGTATCTGTTCCTGGGGCACTCGGAGTCGATTTCGAAGATGCCGGTGAAGTTTCAGGCCATTGTATTGAACGATTGCATTCTCTACCGGAAGCCGACAGCGGATGAATTGCAAAAGCCGGAACTCGTAGCGGAGGGGCGAGCGTGAGTACGCTGGACCGCGAAGCCGTCGAAGTATTCCTCCAGGAGGCCTCGGAGAACCTGCAGTATTTGCGGGAATACGTCAGCGTGCTTCAGGACGTGGAGCCGCGACGCGAGGATCTGGAGCGGCTTTATATTTCGGCGCACACGCTGAGCGGCACTTCGGCAAGCTATGGCTTTCCGCGGTTTTCTGAAATTGCCGGGAAACTCGCGCACGTTTTTCAATATGCGCTGAATGCACCGCTGGGCAGCGATCTGCATGGGCCGCTGACGGAATTCCTTTCGGATGGAATTTCACTACTGGAAACGGACCTCCTGGAAATCAGCGACACGGGCAAAGAGAGTGTCGATGATATTGCCGTTTTCAAGGAACGGTATCGTTTTGCGTTCCCCACGGAACCGCCGCCTCTGAATCTTTCTCAGCCGGAGCCGCGCGAACGGTTCGATGCGGAGGAAACCCACGAGCCCGCGGTGGCTGCGGCAACTGGCTCTTACTTCGACGCACTGCCAACGGACGACGAAGTGCCGGACGAGATTCTGGAGTTCTTCCAACCGGAAGCGGAAGAACATCTCCAAGTCGTCAGCGACTGCCTGATTTCACTGGAAGGCAACAACAACCCGGAAGAAATCAACAAACTGTTTCGCGCCATTCACACGGTAAAAGGTTCCGCGGCGCAGGTTGGCCTGAAGAGACTGGGAGCAATTGCTCACCGCGTCGAGGATTTGATTGGTCGTTTGCGCGATGGGGAGATTGAACCGTCCCCGGCCGTGGTGGATTTGTGCCTGGAGTCGGTGGACACGCTGAAGAAGACGCTTCACAGGCAGTGGGCTGATGAAGTCGAAATGCGCACTGGCGTCGATTCCCTGCTGGGCCGCATCGCGGAGTTTGCACCGCTTGATCCTGAAGAGGCGGAAGCCTCGTCGGGGTTGACGGTTGCTGGCGATTCTCAGCCCGTGAAAGAAATCGAGACTGCGTCGCAAACTGCCGCATCCACAAAGAAGGCCGCGAAACAAGTTGCCGGCGGCCCTTCGACCGCTAAATCGGTTCGCATCGCTCTAGCGCGGCTTGACCGCATGATGAACACGGTCGGCGAGTTGGTCATCAACCGTACCCGCATGGTTGGACGCGTGGCGGAGCTCGAAAAGCTAGTTGACACGCTGAGCTTCTCGAAAGAGCGGCTGCAGGGCAAAGTTAACGAATTTCAGGAAAAGTACGAATTCAACCGCATCAGCAACAACCGCGCCATGCCGGCGTCATTAAAAAATGAACCGACGCCGCAAATGCTTACCAGCGCGGCCGCGGGGGACACCTCGTTCTGGTCCGAATTCAGCGAACTGGAAATGGACCGCTACGACGATTTCAATATTTTGTCGCGGTCGATGGCGGAAATCTCGGCCGACGTCAACGAAGTCCTTTCGCAGCTCGAAGGATTCATCGGGCGCGTCGAAGGCGATATCGACGAATTCACAAAGCTGGCGCATCACCTGCAAGATGAAATCACCGCCGCGCGAATGGTGCCCATCGGCACGCTGTATTCACGATTGTCCCGCGCCGTGCGCGATGCCGCAAACTCCACGGGCAAGCATGTCGAGCTGGATCTTTCCGGAAGCGAAACAGAACTCGACAACAATATTATTCAGCAGATTTCCGATCCCCTGGTTCACCTCGTGCGCAATTCGGTGGCTCACGGCATCGAACAAAGCGCTGACCGCGTGGCCGCCGGCAAGTCGCCCGCAGGCAATATCATGTTGCGGGCGTATCACCGCGGCAATCACATCTACATCGAAGTCGAGGATGACGGTGGTGGAATCAACTACGAGCGCGTCAAGCAAAGCGCGATCGAACGCGGCCTGGTTTCCGAAGAGACCGCTGACCGCTTAACGGAACGCGATCTGCGTGAAATATTGTTTCACCCGGGTTTCTCAACGGCGTCTGCAAAAACGGAATTGGCTGGGCGCGGCGTCGGCCTCGACGTAGTGCGAGCAAACTTGAACGCACTCAACGGCGAAATCGAAATTGAAAGCACCAGCGGTAAAGGCACGAAGTTCACGCTCAAGGTGCCTCTCACGCTGATCATTTCCCCGGCGCTCTTCGTGCGCTGTGGCACCACGAATTTCGCATTGCCATTGGCAGTCGTCGAGGAAATCCGCCGCCTGCGCGCGGATGAAATCGAAGATGTCGGTGGAAAACTTCTGACCAAGGTGCGCGACGTAGTCACCGAAGTCGTTCGCCTCGACACCTATCTCGGCTTGCCGCCGCTCGAGCCCATCAATGGCTATTTCCGCATGGTCGTTGCCAACGCCGGAAGCCGGAAGATCGGCCTGGTCGTTGAGGAAGTTCTCGGCAAAGACGAAATCGTTATCAAGAATTTGGGCGAATACTTGCGCCGCGTGAAGCTCTTCCCTGGCACCACCATCGCCCCCGATGGCAGCCTCATCCTGCTGATCGACTTGAACCGCATGGTCGCCACCGAGCCCAGCGAGCGCCGGCCTCTGCAGGCCAGCGCCAGCGCCGCGCGAATCTTTGCGCCAGGCTCGACGGCGATTGCCCGTGGAAGCATTCCTTCCGAAGCCATCGACCGTGTCGAGCAAGAACGCGTCATCGTGGTCGCGGACGACTCCATCAGCGTGCGCAAATTCGTCGGCCGCATGCTGGAGAAGAACGGCTACCGCGTGAAACTGGCCGCGGATGGACTGGAAGCCGCCGAACTCATAACCCAGCACGGCTGCCACTTGGTCATCACCGACCTCGAAATGCCGCGCATGACCGGTTATGAATTGATGGTGCAACTGCGCCAAAGCCCTTCGACTCGCCGAATCCCGGTGATGGTCGTTACGTCTCGCGCGGGAGCCAAGCATCGCGATCGCGCGATGAAGGAAGGCGCCACGGCATTCCTCACCAAGCCGGTGCAGGAAGATCAGCTGATCGCCGCAGTGGAACAACTCATAGGGACGGAGGCGCCGCGTCCGGTTGCCCCGGTAGCGTAAACGAACAATGGCGACCCCCAACAAAAAGTTTCGCGTGCTCGTTGTCGATGATTCCGCATTCATGAGGAAAGTCCTCGAGGGTATTTTCAACGCTGACGATCAACTGCAGGTCGTGGGCCACGCGAAGGACGGCCGCGAGGCCGTCGCCATGGCGGAATCACTGAAGCCCGATGTGATTTCCATGGACATTAACATGCCCCACGTCGACGGGCTCCAGGCTACCGCGGAAATTATGACCACGAATCCGCGTCCCATCGTCATCGTAAGTTCTGAATCACGCGAAGGCGCTGCAAGCACACTCCGAGCGCTGGAACTGGGCGCGATTGAATTTGTGGCCAAGCCCTCCAGCGCCATCGATCTTGACATGCAGAGCGTGAAAGAAGACCTGCTGCGCAAGATGCGCATGGCCGCCAAAGTGCGCGTCGTACGGACAGCGTCACGACTGGCGTCCACGATTCAGAACTCAAGCGGTTCCAAGACTCTGGCGCCAGCGCCCCTTAGCGCCCGCCCTGCGCCATCTTCCGGCCTTGATCAGCGCTTCCCTGTTGTCGTTCTAGCAGCCTCCACGGGAGGCCCCGCTACCGTGATGCGCATCGCTCCAGGCTTCACGGCGGACTTCCCTGCCGCTGTGATTCTTGTGCAGCACATGCCGGCCGCATTCACAACGCAATATGCGGCCCAACTCGCCGAGTTCACCGAAATCCGCGTGAAGGAAGCAGAGGCCAATGAGTCTCTTCAACCAGGCACGCTTTACATTTGTCCCGGCGGCCAGCATCTTCGCATCACGCCGACGGGCAGAATCCAGCTCGACGGCACCTCCGGCCGCATCAGCGGTTACTTGCCGAACATAGACGTCACCATGGAATCCGTCGCCGCCTTCGCCGGTCCGCTAAGCATTGCAGGCGTACTAACTGGTATGGGCAACGACGGAGCCAGCGGCGCCATGGCCATCAAGAAAGCAGGCGGCCTGGTTCTCGCGCAGGATGAAGCGACCTCCGTTATTTTCGGCATGCCCGCCGAAGCCATCAAAGCAGGCGCCGTCGATCAGGTGCTCGGCATCGACGATATCTACGCCGCCATCGAAAAGCGCGTCCTGGGAATTTGCCGCACAGCACCCGCGGGAGTTCGCTGATGCGACTCGCGGCCCCGGTAAAGCCGAGTTCCGCCAAGACCGAACAGATCATCCTGTTCCGAGTCAGTGGACAATTGTTCGCCGTCTCTTCCGCTTCCGTGCAGGAAGTGCGCAGCGCCGATAGCATGTCCGGCGCCGCCGTCGAAATCAGCGCGCCGGGGATTCGAAAAGTGCGGCATGTGGTGCGGCGAGGAGATCGTTCTCTGTTCATCGTCAACGGCGCCATGCATTTTGGCTTGCATGCGGCCGAAGGTGCATTGCTTTTTGTGCTACGCAAGACGCGCACGGCCCTCTTGATTGATGGAATCGACAAAATGACTACCATGACCCGCTTGCAAGCTCTGCCACTTTCCTTCTGTCACGAGGAACGGCAGTGGTATCGGGGGCTGACTGCCCTCGACCAAACCGTCGTGCCGGTGGTGAAACCGGAAGGGTTTTTGTCATCCGAAGAGCTGGCCTTGTTGGATGCAGCGCTCCTTCAATCGGACAATTCCGCTTCAGCTCTTGAGGAGATGAAACCGGCGCAATGACGGTAGCCGCCGAACTCGAGTTGCAAGCGTTCGTCCTGTTGCGGCTGGGCGAAAGGCGCTTCGCCGTTTCGGCGAATCAGATTGCTGAGCTCGTTGCCCCCAGCCGGGTTTTTCGCTTTCCGCACCGCACCTCGAAATTGGAAGGCGTAATCCTGCGGCGCGGCCGCATTGTGCCAGTGTGCGACGTTTCAGAAGTGCTCCTCGGAAAGCGCCTGACTTCGCGCCGCTTTTACCTGATCGCCGTGCGCAAGTACGGAACGCTGAAAGAATGGATAGCGGTGCCCGTCACGGGCGAGTGCGAACTCATCAATTCGGAAATGATGGCGGCATCCGAATCCGACGCGCCACACGTCGCGGGCTGGCTTTCGCATGACGGTGACGTAATCGAAGTCTTGAATCTGGATATGCTCACGCCCGGCCCGGAACAAACAATCGCACAAGTCGCGGCGCTGCAAACAACGGAGGCGCGGCCGTGATCCCCTCCGGGCGTCCCGTCAGAGTTCTGCTCATCGACAGCAATGTCTATTTTGCAAAGCGCCTCGGCGATGCGCTGAAGCGCGAGGGCTTCGAAGTGGTGTCCAGCACCCAGGCGGCTTTTGCGCTCACCACGCTCGAGTACGACGCTCCGTCCGCCATCCTCTGCGCCACCAATATGCGAGAGATGGGCGCTCTGGAAATCGCCCGTATCATTCACGCGGACCCAAAAAATTCCAATTTGCCCATCATCGCTCTTGGCGATGGAAGCCAGCGCGCCTTGATGGAAGCGTTTCAGGCCGGCTGCGACGACTACATTGACCGCAACCGCCAGCCCGCGGTGATCGCCGCGCACATAAAACAGATCATCGTCAGCAAAGCGGAAGGTTTTCAGCCCACGCAGATGCTGGACCAGTCTGACACCAGCCTCAGCGGCAACTTGACTCACCACGACCTCACGGGTGTCATGCAGATGCTGGGGCACGCGCACCAGACCGGCGCGTTGCACATCAACGCCGGCGAAACCGACGGCGTGCTGTTCTTCGACGCCGGGGTCATCACGCACGCGGAGTGCGGCAATTTATTTGGCGACGAAGCGGTCATTCACATCTTAAAAAGCCTCGGTAACAGCAACGAAGGCGTTTACAAATTTACTTACGGGACCACGTCGACGCAGCGTACCGTGCTGCGCTCGGCCACCGATCTTATGCTGGATGCCATGCGCGAATTTGACGAAGGAACGCGCGACATGGCGGACAAGGAAGCGCTATGAGCGAAGCGATGACTCTCCCACCGCTAGGTGAAGCTCCGGCCAAGCGGACACCTACTGTCTACTTTATCGATGACAGCGCCACGATGCGCGAAGTCATCAAGATCGCCTTTCGTCGCGAGAACATCAACGTGATCACTTGTGCCGATGCGGCTTCGGCGCTCGCGCAGTTCGAACAAAACCGTCCCGACGTGGTGATCACCGACGTGATCATGCCCGATCAGGACGGCTATTCCGTCTGCAGCCAAATCAAGCAGAATCCCGAATACAGCGACACACCGGTCGTGCTGATGTCCGGCGTAGTCAACAAAAGCGTCGCCGACAAAGCAGTGTCGGTAAAAGCGGATGAATTGATTCGCAAGCCGTTTCAGCCACAGGAATTAATTGGCCGCGTGAAAAGCCTTCTAGAGCCAAAGAACGCGACGCCCGCGCCGGTGGTCGAGCGTCCAACCCCTTCGAATGCCCTGAGTAATCTCTTTTCGCCGTCTCCCGCGCCAGCCGCGCCTCGCCAGGTTGGGCCTCCGCCGTCGGCTCCGGCTGCTCCCGAATCGGCCTGGCCACGCGCACTCGCCGAAGCGTTCATTCCGCGGCAGCCTCAGCAGGATCCTCATCAATCGGCAGGCGCTCCTCCTGCTCGGCCAGCACCTACGTCGGCCGACGTCCAACGCCTTCGCGTAGAGATTGCCCACCTGGATTTGTTGGTGAAAAAGTTGCAAACGGAACTCCAGATTGAACGACAATATAATCAGGCTTTGGAAACTCAAATTCGCTCGCTCACGGAAGTGAGCTAGCAGCTCGAGAGCCCGCCTGCTACTCTAGCTGTGAGATTCGGTGTTGGTCGGCCAATTTGCGATTTTGGACACAGGAACTCAATATCTGAAGATTCTCGCGGCAGCGCTCTGTGTTCAATTGGGCACCGAGTACGTTGGTACCATGGCTGGCCAGCTATCCGCGCATAGAAAATGGAAGGGCGGGGTCGTTCGCAACCTGGACGCTCCTACCCAGCATAAAATTCACCCGGGGTTTCTCACGACCGCGGAAAAGGATTGACCGATTTGTCTTCCGCAGAGGACATGAAGCTCTTGACTTCTCCGGCGGCAGAGCCCTCGGAGGCACCGTTCAAGGAGACTCCGGTCGAATTGGAAGAAGTCGGATCTCCCGCACCACCACCCAAACCACTTCTTAAAGCGAACATGGTTGCGCACGAAGTACGAGTGACGGCCACTGGCGCGCCTTCCGACAAGAGCGCGGTCGATCGACAGCTATTCACTGAAGAAACTAGTTCCGTCCTGGTCTGCGAAACTGGCGGGGTGATCCAGCTTGCGGCGGCCGTATCGCCGGGGCAATTGCTGTTCCTGGCGAACGTCGAATCCAGGCGCGAAGTCGTCGCGCAGGTGAAACGCAAGCGCGCCTACCGGCCGACGATATGTTTTGTGGAGCTGGAATTCGCCGAAGCCGCTCCGCGCTTTTGGGGGATGGAATTCTCCGCAGCATCCGCTTTGTTCCCCAAAAATGCACTGGATGCGAAAACAGCTGAGATGGTGACCGCCGCGGAAGCCACCGCGGATGAGCCCGGAGAACTGCCTGCCACGCCGACTATCGAGGAATTAGAGGCCTTCAAGCGTGATGTGACTGCTCTGCGTGGCCAACCTGTTTTGGCGCACGCTCCCGCGGAGAGCGTTCAGCTCTCGGCACCAGCCTCGCTACCGCCTCCCGTTGCCCAATCAGTCCCGCCACCGTTTGCGGACTCTCTTGCGGCTTCGCCGGCAGAGTCTGCATCCGGTGCAGAATCTGGCGCAACCATCTTGTCCAACAATGCCAGCGGTGGCTCGACGGACGATGCCGTTCCCGTAGAACAAAATCCTGGTCTGGCGCAATGGCCAGCCGAAGACCGGATGCAACTTCCGCAGCCTTCGCTGGACTTTAGTATGTCCCTGCCAAAGCAGAAAAACACCGAGCAGCCGGTCCGCGAACGTTGCGAACACAAACAATTCGCTGGCGTCAGGAAGCCCGGAGGCAGCGAATCAGCACGCGGATTTCAGCAATACCAGAGTGGCGAGCGATGCGCCTGTGACCTCAGCGGGGCTGCCCTCGCGAAGTGCGCTGGCGGCTAGCACAGTTCCGCCGGAACCGACGAATGCGAGCGCCCCCCCCACGCAGCCGATCGGTTCGAGTGGTTCGGAAGCACAGCCGGCTGTCAGGAAACCGTCTCCATCGGGCGCCGTCGCGGCGAAACGATCGCCGGAGCCTAGAACCGCAAAGCCCTCTCTTAACTCTGTTGCAACGCCCGCGGAGAGCGAAATCGTACCTCCCAAGCTGATCAAATCGGTGCGCGCAGTAGCTTCCTTGGAAGCGCTCCGCGACTTTGAAACTGGCAACGTCGTGATCGACGCGGTCGTCGGCACGGCTGGCGAGGTGAATTTCATCAGCGTACTTTCAGGACCTCCGTCATTGCGCCCTGCCGCTGTGGAATCGTTGAAGGAATACCAATACGAACCCGCCACCAGGAACGGCCAGCCTGTTCCAGCGCACGTCACGATTACTATCCACTTCCGATTCGAACCCTAGACCTCCTGAGCCCTCGCGTCCACGCAACTGCGCCTGAACTGCGAACGCGCCCTATGGCCAGTTGACGCTCGAACTCGGATTCAGTAGCCTCGATTTGCGCCTTTCACGAATCGTTTTCACTTCTGGGATTGAACGAGGGGGCCCACGATGAGCGGTCAGAATGATTCGCCAATTTCCCGCCGTGAGTTTGCTCGGCGCGCTGCCTTTGTTTCCGCGGCCGCTACGCTTACGCCCTCGAATCTTCTCACCGCGGAATCTGCCGCTTTGCCGATCCCTGCGCAGTTGCCCGCGAATGCGCCAAAGCTATCACCGGAAAGCCAGGCCGAAGTCGACGCGCGGATTCAGTCCATTTTCGCCCAATACGGCAGCCGGCTCTCTGACGCCCAGAAAGCCGATATTCGCCGGCTGGCCACGGAAGCCCAGCCGCCGTTGGAGCGCCTCCGAGCGTTTCCAACCGAAAACGGGGATGGCCCGGGCCTGTACCTGAAGCCACTCATCGAGAGAGAAAAAAAGCCCTCGCCGATGCCGGCGATACCAAAGCCAGCAAGTGCACCCAAGAATTCCTGAGGAGCCTCCCGAATGCCAGGCGAAGAGATTTTCTATCTTTCTGTAAGCGAACTCGCAAAACGCATCGAATCCAAGAAACTCTCGCCCGTCGCTCTTACGCAGGTTTACCTCGACCGCAGCCAAAAATTCGGACCGCGCTTCAATGCCTACGCCCTTTTGACGCCCGAAATTGCCCTCGAACAAGCCAAGGCGGCGGAAAAAGAAATCCAGCGCGGCCACTATCGCGGCCCACTGCACGGTATTCCCTACGCCGCCAAAGACCTCCTGGCGGTCAAGGGATTGCCAACCACTTGGGGCGCGAAGCCCTTTGCCAACCAGGTGTTCGACTACAACGCGACTGTAATCGAGCATCTGAACCGCGTTGGCGCCGTGATGCTCGGCAAGGCTTCCATGATCGAGCTCGCGGGCGGGATGGGCTACCGCTTCGCTTCCGCATCTCTGCAAGGGGAAGCCAAGAATCCCTGGGACACGACTTGCTGGACTTGCGGCTCATCCTCCGGGTCGGGTGCCATCGTGGCAGCTGGGCTGGCTGCGTTTGCGATCGGTACGGAAACGTGGGGCTCCATCATCTGCCCCTCGGCTTACTGCGGTGTGAGTGGCCTACGGCCCACGTACGGCCGCGTCAGCCGTTTCGGTGCGATGGCGCTCGCGCCTTCCATGGACAAGATCGGCCCGATGGCCCGAAGCGCCGAGGATTGCGCGCGCATCTTCGCCGCGATTGCCGGTCACGACATCAAGGATCGCGGGACAGTGCCGATTGATAAAGGCGCTTTCACTTACTCCCCGTCTATGGAATTGCGT
>WNFI01308412.1_pt1 | contig 11189 bp, 16 predicted proteins | sample 5400471 | NCBI WGS metagenome assembly WNFI01 (sample SAMN13153348, study PRJNA577476) | soil metagenome | isolation source: 100 cm saprolite on Douglas fir-dominated hillslope | place: USA:California | collected 2013-09-17 | reverse complement strand
TTCCGCACCCAGCCCGCTCGTCGGCTCGTGGTGCTTCTCCGATGACTCGTTGCGGCGCGTCTTGCGACAGCTGCTTTCGCCATTTGCCCTCGTCTGTATAAACATTAGCATACATCTGTATGGACAGACAGCCGGCGCTGGCGCGGTCCTCTGTCAGCAAAGGGGCTCGCGTCTAGGTGCGTGAGGACTTCAGAGTCGTGCTGGCAAGACCCAAGAACAACGGCGAACGGACGAAAGCAGACGAACCGCGCCGTTGACAGGCCTGTGGCGTCAGCGTATATTCAATGTAGATACATGGCTACTACGACGCAAGTCTCAAAGTGGGGCAACAGCCTCGGCCTGCGGCTACCGAAATCGGTCGCCCGTGAAGCGCAGCTCGACGAAGGCGACACGGTGGATGTCTCGGTAGACAACGGAACGATCGTCATCCGACACAGTCGGCCCCGCTATTCGCTCGACGAACTGGTTGGCCGCATCAAGCCGCGAAATCGCCACCGTGAGAGCGACTGGGGCGCGCCGCTCGGGCACGAGGTGTGGTAGCCCGAGCCTACGTTCCCGATGCGGGCGATTTGGTGTGGCTGACGTTTGATCCGCAGGCCGGGCATGAGCAGCGCGGCAGGCGGCCCGCCCTTATTCTGTCGCCCCGCTCCTACAACGCGAAAGCGACCCTGGCGATCGCGTGTCCGATCACGAGCCATGCGAAGGGTTATCCGTTTGAGGTCGCACTCCCCACTGAAGGAGCGATTACCGGCGTCATCCTCGCAGACCATGTTAAGAACCTGGATTGGCACGCGCGACGCGTCGTGTTTGCCGCGAAGGCCCCTGCGGAGGTCGTGACTGATGTCCGCGAACGGCTTCGGGTTCTGATCGGTTTATGACCTCGGGCATGCACCGTCTTGACCCAATGAAATTGCTCGCATCCACTCCCGACCGTCGCGAACTCGGCCAACCCCGGGCGAGGCGGAGCGCACAAGAGCCGGACGTTCCCGGATAGACAAACGCAAAGGGCAACAAAAGGGCAAGCGGACTGTCCTGATGGCCGCGGCGGGTGGGAAGTGCCCCACTTTCTTGAGCAATCTGGCTTCTTTGACTCGGGTTCGACGAAGGAATTCTCCGGCTAAACACCGGAGGGTTGCTGGCACGCGCCGACTTTACAGCAGTCTTACATGTATGTAAGACTGACCATGTGGCTGCCGGTCGTCCGCGCGTGCTCATGCTTTCCGCGAAGGAGTCGCTCATCCTTGAGTTGCTCAGCCAAGGCAAGCAGCTGTACGGACTGCAGTTGGTCGCATTGTCAAGGCGTCGGCTGAAGCGTGGCACCGTCTACGTGACGCTCGGACGAATGGAAGAGAAGGGGTACATCACGTCCCACCTTGAGGACGCACCTTCCATGGTCGGCGGTCTACCTCGCAGGCTCTACCAGCCGACCGCCCTTGGCCGACGAGTTCTGGCGACATGGACCGATGGCGCTCGACTGTTGATGCCGGAGTTCGTTCGATGAACATGCACGAACGACTCCGCGCGACAGCGGCCCGATTGTGCAGCGCGACGACCATGGAACGTGTGATCGAGCCGGCTCTCACCGATATCGAGATCGAGTACCGGAAGGCGATCGCGCAGGGTCGCCTGTGGCGGAGCTGTTGGATTCTAATTGCCGGGTACTTCGCGTTCCTGAAGGTTATCGCCTTGTATGGATACAACCGATCAGTGCATGACTGGAGTGCTGACGACGGCCACGCGTTTGCGCGCACGGTCACTCTTTCCGCTGCCGCATTCGCCGTTACAGTCGTGATACTGATCTCACCCCCAGCAGTTCAAGGGGTTCAATCGCACCTGCTGCCCTATCTGATTCCTCAGACGGTGCCTCTCGCTATTCCGGTGGGCATTACGCTCGGAATCTTCTGTGGGTTGGGCGGCCGTGTTGTTGGCTTTCGCGTGAAGGTAGCGACTGTCGCGCTCGCTCTTGCATGTTCCGCTAGCTCGCTCGGGACGACGATACGGATCATTCCTGCGGCCAGTCAGGCGTTTCGCGTATCCGCGTCAGAACATCTGCGTTTGACCCTGGGCAAGGAAGCCACGCTGACGACGGGCCCCCTTGAGATGTCCATCAACGAGCTGCGTCGGACGGTTGGCGCCCTCGCGCAGTCGGGTCGCGCGCGAGATGCCAGGAATGTGGCGTTTGTGTACTACATTCGCTGGGCCTTACCGTGCGCGCCGTTTGTTCTCACACTTTTCGCCCTTTCGGTCGTGCCTCGACAGCCGGTCCGACGCTGGAGTCTCGGAGCGGCCGCAGTCGGCACCTGCCTCATGTACTACTCTTGCCTGCTGGCCGCTGACAGCGCCGCGCGACACACCGCCCTACCGATCGTGGCCTCGGTATGGCTCCCCAATGTGCTCTTCGCCGTTGCATCTGCCGCGGCAGTCGTCATCTCCGACAGACCCCGCCCCTCGGCTCACGCGTAGAGGAAGCAGATCGAGATTAGCGTCCTCGACACTCCGTTCAACTCTGGACCGACAAAGCCTTTCGGCGACGAGGAGTCATACACGCCGCAGGTCGCATCGAACGCCGTGGCCGTCGCGCTCCCATCGCCACCTGTCCGACGATGAGGCTCCGTCGCTAATGGGAAGTGGCCCGGTATCTGCGAGAAGCAAGTCGCGTTCAGCGCGAATCGGTGAGCGCGAGGGGCGGGTGCACTGCGAGTTCTCATCGAAGTTGACGCATCCGAATTCTCAAGGACAAAGCCCGCGACGAGAAAGCTGATGCATCCGTAACCTGCGGCAACTGGACGGAAACGACTTCGTTCGGCGTGATTCTGATTGTCGCAGTCGTCTCTCGAGGAAAAGGCCTGCCCGGAGGTTGGTTCGGATCGAAGATCCGACTCCGCGTCATGATCTTCACGTCGCTTGCGCGATCGCCCGGAGCCGCCGTGACTTCCCCAAAGATGTCGAGCAGCATTGCCCCCTGGGTAATCGAATCGAAAAAGAAGGGAATCGGCCGGTGATACAGACCCCGCAGCGACAGCGGCTGGCTCCGCTCGGTGCCGTCTGCGAGCTTCTCGACCAGCCAGAGGTCCAGCCCAATGAGCCGGCGATCGTAGTCCGGATCGGGATACCGGACTACGGTGACCCGTAGCGACGCGCCGATCGCTTGGGGTCGGCTGGGACAGGAGCGACGCACTGTGTCGAGAGGGATCGATTCGCCGGGACGGAGTGTCAGCTCCATGTCGCTTTTTGGCTGCGTCGAGGCCTTCCCCTCGTCTCTCGTGCGTGCCCAGGCCAGGTGAAACGTCACCGCGTCATTAACGACGCGGACCGGTGTAATCTCGACGGCCCATCCGAGGTCCGCGTCTGGCTCTACAACACGGGACACGCCAAAATTGCAGCGATCAGCCCACCACGAAAAGCCGTGCCGCACCATCTTGCCTGGCTCGTTGGGATTGGCGCCGCCCCCCACGCTCTCCTCCTCGCCGCCTGGTGAGGAAAGGGTCGCGCCTTGCACGTTGATGGCGAGCCGCTCAACGCCGTCCGTCTGCGCACGAGCCGCCGCGGCGAAGACGAGCGTCATGGCGACCGAGGCAAAGAGCGTCTTCATCTCACACCGCCCAATTCCTGCCAGACGGGCGTGGACTGCACGACGCGGGTCGCTGCCGGCGGTCGCGGCGAATCGTCCGTCGACTGCTGCCGGCCAAGCTGATATCCCCCCAAGAGCGCGACCACGGCGGCCGCAGCCGCTACCAGATACAGCGGTCTGTTCGACCGCAGTGCTGGCGTGGGCGTAACGGCGCTGGCTGACTCCTCCGATTGCGCAACGTGCCGAAGCAAGACGAAGTCAATCAGCAGCTCTCGGCACGCAGGATCGGCGAGCGCGTCGGCCAACGCCCGCGGCTCGAACGGCTCGTCGTCAAGAAACGCGGAAATCACTTCATGGCTGCTGTTCATGATGTCACTCGTCGGTGTCTGACAATGGGGCGTATCTGAGTTGTGCGCAACGGGCTGAGCGACGCCGTGAGGATCTCTCGCAGTTGCAGGCGCGCGCGATGGATTCGATTGCGAACGGCATCCGGGGACAACTCGCACGCGTCCGCGATCTCGTCATAGCTCAACCCACTCATCTCGCGCATCAGGAACACGTCGCGGTCCAGTGCCGGCAGTGTCGAGAGCGCCTGGTTGAGCGCCGTGGTGGTTTCCTGCGAGGCGCCTTTCATGCTGTCCGATGTCCCGAGCGCCTCTTCGGGCCGGCGGTTTCGCTGCCGGTGATGGTCCAGCGCGACGTTACGCGCGATCCGAAAGAGCCATCCCGCCAGCTGGTTTTCGGGCGCCTCCGGGACACCAGCCCGGCTGACGCGTAGGAACACCTCCTGTGTCAGGTCCCTCGCGAGCTCGGTCTCGCCGGAGGCACGACCCAGATACCGGCGGAGCCGGTCCTGATAGAGGGCGAAGAGCGTCGTGGCGTCGGTCACGGATGTCACCGTCAGCTACTCCCAGGAACGCTGGCAGCCCGCAATCCTCTCAAAGTTTCTGGCCGACGAGCTGATCGAGCACCATTTAGGCCGACGGACCGGCTTCCCCCGACCCGCCAACGCCTCGGGCACGAGCAAGTCCACGGGGATCGTGGTCGCATTCCCGGGGACAAGGCTCCGTAACACGAGCTTGCCCTTTCCCTTGTCGGCATCTTGCGCTGTCAGGGCTGTTGGCGCGTCAATGTCTTGTGGGATCGAACAGTCTCCTAATCGCGTCGATCTGGGCCTTCTGCTCTTCGACTTCGGCACTTGTGGCTCCGTCGGCCGCGAGTTCTACGCCGACATCGAATTCCTTCGGGCGCCCATCGCGCTGCCACGCGGCGTGCAACTTGGCGTGTCGTGCCCGTGCGCCGTCCAGTCCTTGGAGGACGATTGGCGACGAGGGACAGAGATTACAGAGGGGCTGGAGGGTGAAATGCGGAGCGACGTCCCAGCCTGCCTGGAATGCCGCCTCAGCGCTGTCGAAGTCCTCAGTGTGTCCGCAGCAAAGGCATGTGTACGAAGGCATGGTCTAGACCCTCCGAAGACAACTGGTTAGGCCCAGGGGCCGCCGGGACTCCATTGCGCAGCAAACGGCTCTGCGGAGTGAGCATGTGCGAAGGGCTCCTGAAGGAAACGCTGCAGCTCCGAGACGACCTGCTGGAGGGACTCGAACTCGGTCTGCTGGTTTCTCGTCGCGAACGCTCTCCAGTTCGCTTGTGCGCTCGAGTCCTGAACAAACTGCTCGCTGATCGCGACGATCTCGCCATCTGGAAGGGCCGTGCCGCGCCGCCGGAATGTGGCGCGGAGGGCGGCCACGAGCGACTCACCGTCGAACGCCACGCGCCTGGCAGCGATGGCGATGTCGCTGAAGTCCTTCATCCGGCTGTTCGAGATCCCTAGGTCGACCAGAGCTTCGGCCTTCTCGGCGATGATGGTTTCCGTCGGATACGCGAGAACATGCGGCGATGCCATATCCCGGAGGAGTGTTGGGAAATCGAGGTCCAGCGCGCCGGGCGTGATCGCGTCACCGAACCCGATGTCAATCTGGACGTGGATGCGAGCCTCTGCGAGATGTGCCTGGATGACAGCGCGAAGGCCCCCGTCGCGATTGTCTTCCCGGATCGGATGCACAGTCAGAGTACCCACATCGAAAGCGAGACCATCGTCATCGACGGCCGTTGAAACGATCTCCTGAATGGCAGCGTTGACTGCCGCCTCCGTCGCTTCGCCCAGGCCGAGGAGATCGAGGTCTCGTGTAGGTCGATAGTGTTCGCCGAGGCGCACCGCGAACAGCATGGCGCCCTTCAGGACGAATTGGTCCCGGTGCTTCGACTTGGAGAGGCGATATAGGAAGCGCTCAGCAGCGTAATTCATCAGCGTCAGCGTGAAGTCTTCGCGACGCTCTTTGGCCACCTTCAGCAGCCGTGCCCTGACAGAGGCGGGGACGTTCGCTGGCGGCGTCTTCCGCGTCATGACATCCCGTCCCAATAGGGGCGCATCACCTTGGCGAGGCGCAGTCGAGCGGCCTCGCGCCACAGCTCATCGACAGTGCCCTTCCGCGCGCGGCGGTAGTCCTTCAGGGCCTCGACCGCCACGTCGATGCCGATCTTGTTGCGGAACTTGAAACAGTCGACGACGGTCCTCGCCGGACTCGTCACGCGGACTTTAACTCCCTCGATGTTGTGCACGTCGATGCCAGCCGTGAGGGCGGCACCAGAGAGCCGGACCGTCCGGACGGGCGTGAAGTCAATTCGCGGTATCCCGGCACGACGATCCACCGCGAGCCAGACTTCGCGGGGATTCTGAGTTCCGAGGCCGTGAAACCGGAGCGCGGTCAGAAGACAGAAAACGGCCTTGGGGACGCGCTTGGCGACCTCGACCAGCGTGTGGTGCTCGGTGGGCTCGACCGTGGCGAGGGCATACAGTCCGCGCCCTACGCGCGTCAGCTGCCCCTGCCGTGTCAGCCGGCGCACATACTCGGGGTGGACGCCGGCGGCTATGGCTTCTGAGAGCCTGAACAGGCGCCTTTTCCGAGCCATCCGAAGGAGGCGTTCCTGGGACTCCATGCAGAGTGTAATAATACTATCATCTGAATATAAGTGGTATCAATTCAACACACTTCAACGAGTACGCCGTCCCATTCCACGTGCCTCCGCGACCACCCCGCATCGTGTCGCGCGCCACGGGGTTCGAATCCTCAGCGGGATTCGCGACAAGGTGGAGCTCACCCGTTTCTAAGGCATTGCGCGTGATCCTTCTGCATAAACTCGTCCAGAGGGTCAGGCCGACGACGGCTTGCATTGGCCGAGACTTCTAGTCAGAGCCAGACTCGCTGTGGGCCGCAGCTCCGGTCCCACCGTACTCTTGGCGTGGAATCGCGCGAGTGTCGCTTCGCCGAATTCCTTGAATTGTCTCAGGTTCGCTTGGTGGCTCGCGTCAGGTATCAGCTCGCGACCCCAAGCGGAACTCGTGAACTCTTGAAACGAGTGCATGCGCGACGGGTAGGTCCGATGAAATCGCTTTAGAATCGCGTCTAGCGGCTGACCTGTAATCTTGATTGCAGAGTGCAGCCGATCCAGGTCGTCGGCGTGGAGTATCGCCAACGGCCAGACGCGCGGGAGGCGAGTAGATTTGCCACGGCTGGCCCGCGCCCAAGCCACGTTGAAGCGGTCGGAGAGAACCCTGCACACCGGACCGCACGCGAGTATTGGATCCTGGACGACGAGCACCGGGAACACGTCGTTGACTGAATCCGGCTTTCCAATCGAGGCTTGCGGGATCCGTTCGATCCATGTCCGCTTGATCGCTCGCACGAGTTGGTACACGGCCCCATGCTGGACGCGTCCGAACTTCTGGGTCAGACCACGGAAGAAACGGCGAGGCACGCCGGAGTACTTTTGGGCGGAGGTCATGAACGTCCCCTTGCATTCGACGAACATCGCCGACGATTTTCTCAAGCCGACGGCATCAGCGAGTTCCTCGCCGGCCTCGTCACCGTCAGCGGGGTTGGCCGAAAACGCCCAGGTGCGAGAGCCCATCATTGTCGCCAGTGCGTCGAGAGCGTAAGCCTCAAATGCATCGCCCCAAACACCGCTGAAATGCCGACGACGCTCCTTAGTATCGAGCGCGTTCATAATCGACCAGAAGGCGAACGGTCCGAGGCGCTCCATTAGCAGGGCTGCGTCCACGCACAGGACGTTGCCATCAGGCATGATCCAGAGCGGCCGTTCGCGAAAGCGCGTTAGATCAAACAGCGTGATTCGTGAAAAGTGGTCGATCTCAAGATGGGTAGACAAGTCAGCAAATCTCACGCCCATCGCATCGAGAACCCGGCCGAGGTTGGCAGCCGATATTGTCTCGTGGTGCCTTGTTGGGTCCATATACGCACGACCGCGATTCTTCATCAACTCGCCGTATGGCACGGTTCCCCAGAACGAGAACAGCAGCCAGGTCACATCGATCCAGCCTCTGAGGCCGAAACCAGATGTGAACACAGTGACTTGCTCAAGTCGGGGGATCTCGGGATCCGTGTGGGGCAGTCGCGTCAAGAGGAGTTCTTGCATCCGAGGCCACGCCAGCGCGACCTCTGGAGGATTCTCCAGTTCGTAGAGCGGCCCCATTTCAGTGGCGAGCCAAGTCGGCACCATGCGTTTGTCCTTCGGTGGCGTACTCGCAAAGATCCCGTTGATCAGAAACAGCAGATCTCCCACGACATCGAAATCGCGCCTTGTTTGTAGACGATTGCCACCCTCGGCGACACCATGAGTGGCAACGAGCCGAAGTGCGAACAACATCTGTGTCCGATGGAGGATTGGACGATCGAATAACGAGCCGTCCCGCCATCTTGTTCGCGAGATGCAACATGTAGAACGCGGCCGTTACGGGTTCGAGTTTGATGTCGCTGTAATCGTCATCCTGGCTCTGATGCAGCAGCCTCATCTCCCACAAACGCTGCTGAAGGGTGTGATCGATTTTGGCCGGGTGAATCGAGTAGAAGCTCTCGTCGTCCGACAATGCTGGAAGCAGCTTCGCCCGACGCTCCGAATTCGAGAGCGCGGTTTCGAGGAACGCTGAAAACTCCTGAGAGACCTCGCTGAGGATCGCCTCGGGCGACTCGTCGTTCAAGAATCCGTTCGCCTTAAGCGCATCGACGTCGCGGACTATTTCCTCGGCTTGGGAGTGAGTCATGAACTCGCCGTACCAGTGAACACGATCCACCGGCACGCCTCGAGGCACAATCCGGGACAGCTTGTCGTAGTAGAGGATCGAAGACCGGAGCCACTCCCGACTTCTGAAGTGGATGTGTGGGTAGAACAAACCCGCCTTTGCGCTCGTGTACTCGGCCAAGCAGCCTCCCGTCGAGGCGATCCTAGAACATTTGTTCCGGCTCCGGCGGTTCCTTCTCCTCGTGCCGCTTGGGCTCGCCAACGCATTCCGCCGGCCAGTCACGGCGGAACAGCACAAGATTCTGCCCCTCGAACGCGCGGGCGCTGCGGTACAGGATTCCCTCGAACCCGGCGAGCTTGGCCGCGTCCATGACGAACCGCGGCACCAGGTATCCCGGCTTCCACGCCTTCTTGCGGTTCACGTAGCCGTCGAGCGCGCCCATCATCACGAGTGCGAGAGCGACCTCGATCTTCTGTATCTCCGCCGGGCTGGAATCGCCTTCGATTGAGGTCGAGACGTCCAGGACCTTCGCACAGGGTTGGATCTTGAATTCCTGGGTCGAGACGACGCCGCCACCGAGGTCCAGCACCTCCGCGATGGCCGTCCGCTCGTGGTCCGCCAGATACCAATGCGCCTGGCCGGTGTGGTTGAAGCGCCCCTCGGATATCGGCCACGCCTGATCCTCGAGCGGCGCGCGGAAGTCCTCCTGCGTCGGCGCCATGCCGTCACGCACTCTGATGCAGCGGAACCAGTTGCCGCCGATGGTCACATGCCCGACCTTGGCGATCGTTCGCATGAGAAGACGTCCGGTCTTCTCCTTCGCGCCTAGAAAGGGGTGCTTCGTCAGGAACTCTCTAAATCCATCGATCCTCGGCCGATGTTTGGTGATGGCCCGGTCCACCGCCGCGCGGAATTCCACTTCATGCGTGGGTCGCACAAAGACTTCCCACATATCGCTGATGCTGTTACCGCAGCCGTCGCAACGGGCGTTCGCGATCAGCTGTTCCGACCTCCCGTCAGGAAGACCGAGCTCCAGGCCCAGCCACGAAACGTTCGTTGCCTTGCCTTCGATGGAGAACTGACCATCGCCCTCGTAGTAGTCCGCACAGTCGCCGCACTGGGCGATGTGCTTGTTCAGGTACTCCTGCCAGCTCTTGAAACCGTCGGGGACCGCCATCCAGTGATCGTAGCCGGGCTGCGTAGAAACTCGGAGATTGACGGAATCGAAGCCAGCATGCCCTTAGGAGCGGCGGTCCACCGTCTTCTTTCGTTTGACCACCTCATCCATCGTACCGCCTATGGCGCCACTCGCCTTATCCTCGTCTGCCGACCAGTGCGAATAGCGCTCCATGTCGCGCGCGACTGCCCGCTCGGAGGCGCGGCCAATCAGATCCGGGACTTCGGTGGGGACGATGCCGGTGACATCGGCGATGTCGGAACCCGCGAATCCGGCCAGGACGACGGCCGTGAAGACGCGCTGCGTTTGACTCTTTCGCCAGCCCCCCGAGATTCGTGAACACCAGATCGAGATCGGCAGAGAAGCCGGCCTTTGTGGCAAAGGAACAAGTGGATGTTGTCATTGGTCGGTGTCAGTGGGACGCCGCGGTCTGGAGAGGGCGCATGCCAGACGCCCCACCCAGCGGAGTACGGTCCTTCGCTTCGGGCCCTTCGTGCTCGTTCCTGAACGTCAGTTGTTTCGGCACGGCGACGCCCCTGTTCGTATCGACGGCCGCGCGCTGGACGTACTTGCGGCGCTGGTCGAGCGCCCCTGGCGATCTCGTGAGCAAGAGCGAACTCTTGTCGCGCGTCTGGCCCGAGAGGCCGGCATCGTGAGTTTGAGCGACGGCAGGGGCAGCGTTCGGCTCGCATCCACCGTCGTGGTTCAGCAGTGGCTATTCGCTATACTCAGCCGTTGAATCGGACTTGGCCGCAGAGGCAGGATGGACGTATGGACAAGATCTTCGAGATTGCTGCCTCAGTTTCGACGCCTCTCGCGCTTGGCGGACTGGTTGCGACAGTTTTCTTTTTCGTCCTGAAGCAGATCCTCGCCAAGAATATCTTCCCGAAGTTTTCACGCGACCACAGCAGCACGTTTCTGACGCTCGTGGTCAATCGCCTGTTCGTGTTGGCGTTGGTCGCCATGGTGTTGGGGTTCGCTGGGTACGTATGGGCTGCATGGACGACGTCGAAGCCCTCCAACCAGTCAGGGGGGACTCCACTACCGGGACCCGCGACGCCGAGGAAAATCATCTACAAGACGTGCCGGGACAAGTCTTTCGGCAGAGAGGGATGGGAGCACACGCAGGTGCTCGATCAGTCTTCTGGTTGGCGTGGCGGCGGTGGCAGCCAGACCAACTACTGCGCCGAACTTTCCACGTCGTTCATCCAGACCAACTCGATTGGCAGCGATAGAGAGGTTGAAGTGCTAACGAGGCCCTGCCTCAGACCGTCGAGCATGTTGCGTGCTGTTCGGAGAGAGGGGGAGGTCTGAGGCAGGGCCTCGTTAGAAAAAGTGGAGCC
>WNFI01308191.1_pt1 | contig 11190 bp, 17 predicted proteins | sample 5400471 | NCBI WGS metagenome assembly WNFI01 (sample SAMN13153348, study PRJNA577476) | soil metagenome | isolation source: 100 cm saprolite on Douglas fir-dominated hillslope | place: USA:California | collected 2013-09-17 | reverse complement strand
CGGGTTCATCGGCATCAGCGACGCCGCGTTCGTACGTGCTGAAGGCGTCGGCAGCGGCCCCGAACAGCGCAAGCTCGCACTCGAAACCGCTCTGGCCGACGTCTCGGCCCTGAAGGCTGCCTGAAAACGAGGGGCGGCCTGATCGGCCGAAAGACGTTAATGGCGCGGCTACCGTCGCGAATACCTTCGCGCGCCCGCCCAACGCATTGAGATTTGATGCGCAAGAACTTCGCATTTCCGGACTCGAAAAGCGAACTGCTGCGCACGCTCGTCGCCGCTTCAAGCACAAACAGGGCGGCTTTTGGCGTACCCAGTTCCGTACCGAAGTGGCGCACCCGACACGATTCGAACGTGTGACCTTTGCCTTCGGAGCGCAGGAATGCCTGCCAACAGCTACTGGCAACAACGGTCAGGCCGCGGCCTCGAATAGCAATTTGAGATGGTTGCGTGTCCCAGCAACCACCGATTTTTGCGACACGGCAGAGCCAAACCGGACGGGGGCCTTCTATTCGGAGCGATCGTATGTTTCGACCTCGGGACCGAAGCTGCCGACCCGCTCCACCCCCTTGAAAATTTCCTTAGTCCTTTCATCTAGTTGTTGATTTTTCTTGCTTATTGGTTCGCCGTCTTTGGGCGAAAAAACGTACAACATTTCGTGCAACAAAACGTCCAACACGCTCCGCGTCCATGCCCGATTTCCTCAAATGTTGGTCGGCCCAATTCCTGCACCCCTAGCCGCAGTCGCGGGAGGTGCGAGTAAGGCTCGGTTCGTCAATTGAACTACGTCAACCGCTATCGAACGGATCGAATACCGGAGGATTTCAAGGTGAGGTTTTTGGACTATGATTGGACGGTAAACGAGCGCAAGGCGACTACGGAGAGATGACGTGTCGACGATCAAACAAGCGTGCCATTTCGCGTTGACGGACGGGGTTCCGGTTCGCTCCCTCTACGTAGCGCTCATCGTGGGCACGGTGCTGAACATCATCAATCAAGGCGACGTACTGCTGGGCGCGGCGTCGTTCAACTGGGTCAAAATGATTCTCACATATGTCGTACCCTATTGCGTTTGCACCTACGGAGCGGTGTCGCTCAAGATGAGGCTGGCTGCCACGTCGATCGAGCCCGGGATGGCGCAATCGCACGGTACGTCGAGCCGGACGCGGTTCCCTTGAAACGCGACCATCCGACAATCACAGCCTATGTCTGCAACTTCATCAGCAGTTCGACGACCTCAACTAGCGTCGAGCCCACGACCTCAGGCGGGTCGAATATGGATAGAAACGGTCCCTCACTACGCTCGACATACCCGGCCGAAAGTCCGGCCCGCTTCGCTCCCTGGATGTCCCAGGCATGAGCGGCAACAAGGGCCACACGGTCCGGCGAAATGCCGACAACCTCGGCGCAGTGCAGATAGACCTCCCGAGCAGGTTTCCACCGCTTCACCTCGTCGATTGAAACAGAGCGCTCCACATACTCACGAAGCCCGGCGCGCTCCAGAAGCATCTCGGTCGCGCGGGCGCTGCCGTTCGTCAGCGTGACGATACGAATCCCCGCATTCCGAAGCGCGTTCATGGCTGGAGCGACGTCGGGGTGGGCCTCGAGTTGAGTGAAGCCGTCGATGACGCCGGCGAGCTGCTCGTCGTCGTAGTCGATCGATGCCTTGAGTAACAGGCGTTCAAGCGTCGCCGTCGCAATCTCGCGAAAGGGCTTGTATATCCCGACACAATCAAGAGCGAATGCGTCGCGGAGAAGCTGAGCGAACCAGGCTTCCAATGCGTGCGCTGGAAGTCCGATAGCCCGGAGCCTCGGCCGCAGCGACTCCAGCGAGAACAATGTTTCGATGACGTCGAACGCGACGACTGCGGGGCGGCGGCCGGTCGCCCCCAGTTCCGCCGTCACCGACGCCATCATCCGAGTGTTCCGCGGATGGGATAATTTTTCTCTTGAACGAATTTGAGGCCGGACAGCACCGAATTGAGCTCCGGTCGTGCGAACGGGGCATTGGAAACATCGACGATCTGGAGTTTTCCTTCCGGATTGGTGATAAACAGGGCAGGCTCAGGAAAAGGCCTGTCGGTCTCCTGCGGTGATCGAGGTTCCGAGATGTAGAGGCCAAGTGCACGCATCTGATCCTGAGACAGATCGTAGCCGACGGGGAAGCGCCATTTTTCGTCCCCGGCTTCAGCCTCTGCCTTTTCCTTTGGATCCGCGGACACCGCGACCACTTCCGTGCCCGCGTCCTTGAACTGGTCGAGGAGTCCATCGAGGGTCTTCAAATAGGTACGGCAAATTGGGCAGTGCTTACCACGGTAGACGACAAGCATCTTCCAACCTCCCGCGCCACCGATCTGCAACTCGCCGCCTCCGACCTTGGGCAGAGAGATCGTCGGAAGTATTGAACCGGCTTGTAATTTTTGAGGTGACATTCGCATTCTCCCAATCGTGACAAAATTCGTTCATTCAATGGCGGTGCGACGCCTGGAACTGTTCCATGTTCTCGGGTCGCTCTTGGATCTAGCCAGTGTTGAGATTGCGGCGAACGTTAGCAACTAACGGACGCCAATCCATAAACAGCCGTCCCGCGGATCCGGAAAGCATAGTCAGCATGAAGACAGTGCCCATCTGCCAAACCAACACCATCAAGCTCGCGTCCTGGTGATGGAAGAGGCGAAGGCCAAAATTACCTAATCCGGCCGCGGCCAAACCACCAAGCGCCGCCGAAGCGTGCGGCCAAAGCGGCGCTCCTTTTCGCAACATGAGTGCCATCTTTAAAGCCGGCAGCGTGCCCACCAGCGCAATTGCGGGAATGCAAAGGAAGTCCGAGGTGAAGCTTAATCCTCCAGCGCCGTCTCGCATCCAAGCCTGGACGCATCCCTCTCCAAGACTAGCCAGCCAGACGCCAAGCGGTGCGAGTGGGAGCAACGTGATTCGGCGATCATATCCCGGGACAATCGAGGCAAACGCGGCCGCCGCAGCGGCGATGCCTGTTGAAAGCGCGGCGACTTGCTCCAGGAGAAAGCGAAAGTCCGAAAGCTTTGCAAGCAGATCGTCCCGGGGGGCCATGATGAGGACGACGAGACCAACATAGGGGACCGCTATCGCAAACCACATTGCTGTCCGGACCCACGGCGCCGCAAGGCGTCGAACGGGGTCCGCCTTCTCCGCTAACCGTTCGATCAATCTGTCAGTATCCATAGCCATCACTCTTTGATCAAAGTTTTGCGCAGGGTGGCGACGGCCCGATGAATAGATACCTTCAGCGCGCCAACGTTGGTTCCGCTTGCTGCCGCCGCCTCCTTTAGCGACATCTCGCGCAGCTTGAGCATTTCTATTGCCTTTCTTTGACCATCCGGGAGACTTCTTATCGCATTCGCAAGTTCCTCCGGATCGCGATATTCTTCGCTCTCTCCGTTCGTTCGATTGTCGGCAAACGTTACGGGGAGTTCGTCGACTTGCACCTCGTTCGCCCTGCCGCGGGCGTACCTTCTTGCATTGTCGACGAGCCTGTTGTGTGCGATCGCGAAAAGCCACGGCATAAACGGACGGCGAGGATCGAACGTGGCGCGGACGGCATGGACCGACATCAGCACGTCCTGAACCAGGTCCTCTACTTCTTCCGCCGTGAAGAACTGCCGCTGTCTGCGCACGATCTGGCGTAGCCTGGGCGTAATCTCCTTCAACAGGAGCTCGTAGGCGCGCATGTCGCCAGCTTGCGCGGCTTGCATGAGTGCTTCCAAAGCTGGAGAAGTTGAATCCCGCTTCATGCTCTGCGTAACAGCCTCCGGGTCTCGTAAACGATCAAGCGCTTTCGCCTACATCTCAAAGGATCCGGCGTCCAGGTCATCAAGAGGCACACTAGCAGAATCGCCGGCGATCCGGCCAACGTTGTTGAGGCCCGAGCGGGCAATCGTACGGAAACTGCCACCTATTTGGCCGCGCAACATGTAACTTTTGCCGGTTCCCCAGCGAAAACTTCTAAGATTGGCCGATCCGCACGTCGGCATCTTTCCTGCGGGATTGTCCCTAGGTGCCGGGAGGTATGCCCTTGACCTTGGTGTCAATGTTTACGGACTTCTGATCTGTACGATCGGCTTCTGTGCCGGCGCGCTCCTGATGCCGCGCACGAAAGAAGAATCCGAACAGATGAGCAAAATCATCGCGCGTCGGTGTTAGGTGATCAGATACGATGCATGAGCTGCCGCAACGCATCCATCAGTCATAGAAAGTAGCGCTATGCGAACTCGGCCAATACGCGCAATCCGCATCATTCACAGACCAAGCGGTGAAGTGATTGCCGAAGGACCCGTTGGGTTTCGCGGCATCACGCCTTTCGAGGGAAACCTCTACATCGGCCGAAAATATTTAAAGACGGATGGTCTTCGACCGAATTGGGTGCCGGGGTTCTGCTTCTACAAGTTCCTTTACGTTTGGCTTGACCTCCGGCTCCCCGATGGATCGAGAGAACCTTTTATTGGCTGGATGTACTGGCTGCCGAATCCGCTGTTGCCGTTCATTGCTTTTCGACCGGCCGTGCCGCGGTCCTCGCCAGTGCTGCAGGTCGAAGAGACCATCAGCAGAGGCGCTTGTTAGATGCGCTACTGATCGAATTTCAAGAGAGTCCAATCATGCGAACCGACCAGCCGGGTGATCGTCCCGTCCCACGTCCAAGCGATCAACTCCCACACCGACGCACCGCAATTGCCGGCCTGATCGGAGCTGTTGCATCACTCGCGACCAAAGCGACCGCTGCACCGCAGGAGCCGGCTTTCCCGTCCTTTCAATCCGGCCAGTACCAGTTCACGCTTCTCCGGCCGATGCGAGAGCTTCCTTCGATCAGACTCGTTCGCCTCGACGGTAAAACAACCGAGCTTGTCTCGCTGCGCGGCAAGCCGATTCTCTTGAATTTTTGGGCAACGTGGTGCGCGGCGTGCCGGACAGAATTGCCGATTCTCGATCGGGTATATCAAGACAGTCGTAGAGCCGGGCTTCATGTTGTTGCTGTTTCGGAAGATCGAGGCAATCGAGAGATTGTCGGCCGCTTCCTCCAGACGTTCGAGATACGAAGTCTACCGATCTATTGGGATCCCAATGGCTATGTTGCCTTTTCGGATTCCGAGAACAAAAGGAATGCACCCTTCGGGCTTTACGGCATGCCCATCACCTACGCGATCGCCGCTTCCGGACGGATCGCCGGATATATGCCGGGAGCCGCCGATTGGACGTCCGAGGCGGCCAGCAGGCTCATCGAATACCTCCGCTATTCATAACGCAACGCAAAGCTGGGCGAAGAATGCGCCGGGTCATTGTCGCCGGCCGGCGCCTGCCTGAAGGTGTGCAGATACTACCAAATCGCTGCGTAACCTTTCGTATGCCGGGAACGAACTTCTTGTTATGCGAGCCCATGGGGGCTTGCCGGTCATTCGATGGAGACAAGCAGGCTATGCTTCCCAAAATCTACAAGATCTTAATGACCTCGGCGCTGCTCTTGGCTTCATCGCCAGCCGTTCGGGCCGGGCAGCCGTTCGACGCCCAGGCGTTCCAGCAGGCTCAGACGGCCGGAAAAACCATCCTCGTCGATGTGACGGCCTCCTGGTGCCCGACCTGCAGACAGCAGCGGCCGATCGTCCAGGAAATCGAAAAGGACAAGCCAAGTCTGGTTGTCTACGAGGTCAATTTTGACACGGCTAAGGATGTGCTGAAACGCTTTCGTGTCCAATATCAAAGCACGCTCATCATGTTCAAAGGTGTTAACGAGGTCGGTCGATCGACCGCTGAAACGGATCCCGCTCGTATTCGTGCATTGGTCGCGAAGGGTTTCTGGGCATGGGCGATCTCGGCAACCTAGCGTTTAGTTATGCGGCGGGCGCCTTATCGACTTTGTCTCCGTGCGTGTTGCCCCTGCTGCCGATCATCTTGTTCGGGGCCCTTGAGCGACACGCCTGGGGACCGCTGGCGTTGGCGGCCGGTCTATCGGCCTCGTTCGCTGGCGTCGGAATTGCCATTGCGACAGTCGGATTCAACATCGGACTTGATCCCTCCGCCCTACGCCTTGGCGTCGCGGTGCTGATGGTGAGCATGGGAGTCGTCCTGCTGGTTCCACATTTTCAAAAAAGACTAGCGCTCGTCGCGTCACCGGTGGCGACGGGCGGACAAACAGCGCTCGATCGACTTCAGCCGTCAGGCATCGGGGGCCAGTTTCTGCTGGGTATTTTGCTGGGTGCAATTTGGTCGCCTTGCTCCGGTCCGGCGCTCGGTGCGGCCGTCGGGCTTGCCGCGCAAGGCGAAACAATGGGGAAGGCCGCGGCCATCATGACGACATTTGGTCTCGGTGCGGCGACGCCGCTTCTGGCGCTCGCCTATGGATCGAGACAAGCCATCTTTGCGCGGCGCGAATGGCTGGCGCGAATCTCGCGCATCGGCACACCGCTTATGGGCGCAGCTTTCGTTGGCATTGGCGCCTTTGTTCTCACCGGCCTCGACAAGATCGTCGAAGCGTCCCTGACACGCGCCATGCCGGACTGGCTGGTCACCGTGACGACGCGGCTCTGAAAGCGCGTCGATATTCCACCAACAGAGGAGACGTCCCAATGTCTACGCTCAAAAAATCGCTTCAGACTCTCGGATCGATTGCGGCCATCGGCGCGCTGGTCGCCGCCACACCCGCGCCGGCTGCGGCGCAAGGAGCCAATCCGTGCGCTCCCAAAGCCAAAAAGGCCACCAATCCCTGTGCCCCAAAGGCAACTAAAGCCGCCAATCCGTGCGCAGCCAAAGCAATGAAGGCCAAAAATCCTTGCGCCGCGAATCCCTGCGCACCGAAGAAGTGAGGTCGACTTCTTGGTCGTGCTTGGTATTCTCCCAGCACGACCATGTATCCGAACGTGAAGACGAGGGCGGGGAGCATGTCAACTGATCGCCGCTTTTCGACGCCTCATTTGGACGTCGAGATTGGATTCGGACTCAAGGCGCGAGCGATCTATGTTTGCTCGCTGATCGCTGCCCAGTTGAAGGCCTGCTAAGCGCTTCGCCGAAAATAAACTGGAGTAAGAAAATGAAATCGAATGCAGCTAAACTCGCATTGGTTGCCATGCTGGTTGCCAGCGCGGCGACTTTGGAACGGGCGGAAGCTGTCAAGTTTGATGCGCTCGTCGCGCAGAAAGAGGCCCTTCGACTCGACTTTGCTTATGGCAGCAAGCACTTTTTTCAGCTCGTCCATCGAGAAGGCAAGTCCGAAGGTCAAGGCCCGCTCGCGGGCACGACGGTGAATGAGTACGGGGCCCACGACATTGTTCCGGGCGTCGGCGGCGAACCGCGCGGCTATCGAGAGTTCACCAAAGCTGGCGGAGACAAAGCGTACATCAAATGGATGATCCAAGCGATCTTCGTTCCCGACGGCAAGCCGAAGCTTTTGGACAACGGCGTATGGCAAGTCGTGAGCGGGACCGGCAAGCTGGAGAAGCTCAAGGGAGCCGGAACCTTTCATCTGATTGCCACGGGACCCACGGAACGCCGTTTCGTGCTGGAAGGCGAACTGGTTCAATAAACGAATAGTGATGGCAATGTCGCAGCAGATCGTGACGACGGCGGCTCCAATCCCCAAGAGTTCGCCATCCTCGGACCTCTCCCGGGAGGCACTGCTGCGCATGGCGGATGCAGGCGTCAAAGTCGTCGACTGCATCAGCGATCTCCACGCCTGCGGAAGCAATCTCGTCATCGAGGCGTTACGGGGGAGCAGCGACTTTACCGAGTGGGAGCACTATCCGCCCAATGACGTGCATGATCCGACGTCGCATGCTCAGTATTATTTTCACGCTCACCCGCCAGACGATCGGGACGCCCCGGATTACGGTCATTTCCACACATTCATGAGGCCGAAGGGGATGCCCGCCGGGATTCGGCCAGCTGGGGTGAAGCACATCACCTCAGTTGTGGACAACGATGCCATGCCTCATCTGATCGCGATTTCGATGACGCCGACAGGCATGCCGGAGCGGCTGTTCACCACCAATCGCTGGGTGACGGGGGAGACCTGGTACAAAGCCACCGACATCATCGCCATGCTTGATCGATTCGCGATTGATCTCGATCATCCTTCACCACTGCTCAATCAGTGGCTCACGGCGATGTTCACTTTGTTCAAACCGCAGATCGAGGAGCTCTTGATGGAACGAGACCGTGTCATCGCGTGGTGGCGTGGGCAACATCCTGACAGCGAGGTCTTTGAAGATCGGCGTCTGGAGATCACGTCCTCGATCGAGATATCCCTGTATCAGCACATTGAATGGCTGGACCGCCAACTAGAGGCAAACTCGCGGGTCTAGATTCACGACCTACTGCGATCGGTGCGTGTTACTGTGGCGAGATGTCTGAACCCGCTGGAGGAAGATGACGATGCCTTTTCTCTCGTCGCTGCCGAAAGGCGCAAGCCTTCTGGACCTGTTCAAAGCCTTTCCGATGCCGACGCCATATTCGCCGCTGGGTAGGATGAAACTGCACTGGATCACACGGTGGCCGTCACTGGGCTATGCAACTTCATGAACTGTCTCGTAGAGGGCGGGGGAATCGAGCTGGATCCAGGCTACGTCAAGTCGGCGTCCGAGCGCCTCGTCAAAGACGGCTACTTGCCGCTCCTCACGATGATGAAACACTGAAGTTGGGGTTGCTGGAGTTCACTGCCGCGTCCGTCGCGAGCGAGCATTACAGCGAAGCACGGTGGGAAGCCGCGCCTTCTCACCTTTAATCGATGCCCAGGAGGAGAACGCCATGTATCGCATTCTGTTCTGCATTGCCGTCATGTTGATCACGCTGTCGGAGGCGGGTGCAGGGACCGTGAAACCAAGAGACGGATGGGTGGTGATTGACACACACCAATCGTTCTCCATGCTGGTTGAGCGACTTGAAGCCGCAGTGAAAGCCGAAAAGATGGGCGTCGTGACTTCGGCGAGCGCGTCCGAGGGAGCAAAGGCGGCTGGAATCGCGATTCCGGGCAATCGAGTGATTGGCGTTTTTCGAAATGATTTCGCCCGGCGGATGCTCGGTGCGAGCGTATCCGCCGGCATCGAGGCGCCCATCCGCTTTTACGTTACAGAAAATCCCGATGGCACCGCAACGCTATCATATAAGAAGCCGGCGATCGTGTTCGCGCCGTTCGTCGACGAAGGCAAGGATGCGCTCAAAGCGCTTGCAGGTGAGCTTGACGATATATTCGCGAGGATCGCCGAACTGGCGACGAAAGAGAAATGACGCAAGCCCACGTATAACGAGCAATTGGGAGGATGCCATGGATCAGAAGACCCGGCCCGCACCACGTCTGGCTCCGCTTCCGCCGGAACACACGCCAGAGCTCAAGGAACAGTTTGAGGCATCACACAAACGGATGGGCTACATTCCCAACAGCCAGCTCATCATGCAACGCAAGCCCAAAATGGTGAAGGCTTTTGCGCAATTGAATGCAGCCGTGTGGGATCCGGAGGGGAAGGTTGATGCCGAACTCAAACGGCTGATCTCGCACGTGGCGAGCCGCGCGGCCGGCTGTCAGTACTGCATGGCGCACACAGCAGAAGGTGCAGCGAAGCTCGGCGTCGATGAGCAGAAGCTCGATGCAATCTGGACCTATCAGACAAGCTCGCTGTTCAGCGCTGCTGAGCGCGCCGCGCTCGATGTTGCAGTGGCAGCTGGGTGTGTCCCGAACGCAGTCACTGATGACATGTTCCTGGAGCTGCGCAGGCACTGGACCGATGAACAGATCGTGGAAATCGTCGGTGTGATTGCGCTGTTCGGCTTTCTAAACCGATGGAACGACACCTTCGCGACCCCGCTTGAGGATGAGCCGCTGGACTTCGGCGAGAAGCATCTCGCTTCGCACGGCTGGGACGCAGGCAAACACCGGCCTTGAGCGATGCGCGTTCGTGTTGCCTCCTTGTGTTGCTTTCATGAGGGCGGCCAAACACTTTCTCGCTGGTGAAACGCCGTTCCATTGTGCCACCCGGTGGCTTGCCATTTCCACGCTTCAGACCGCAGCGCCGACCGGCAGACTAGCTCGCTTGCGGCGCTCCAACAACACCTCCACCGGATGGCCCGCGATGCAAATCAGGAGGGTAACCGTCTCTCGATTTCAAGCTCCGCTCCCTGTTCGTGCGTCAGACGTTGTTGCCGGATGCGATGCTCATGATCGTTAATTCTCCGGAACGAGCGAGTCCCCCTTGTGAATAGGACTGCTCGGCCTGAATGCGTGGAACGCAAACGCAAACGTGACGTCGTAGGGAAAATCAGACAGTTTCCCATCTTGTTGCCGCTGCACGATCACGTTCCCGATATCGCGCCCATTTGGGATGGACGCCTTATCGAGCGCGGATGTTTGTCCGGCTTGCCATGTGAGAACGATGTTGCCGTTTTCGATCGTGCCCCGCTGTCGCAGCAGCGGCAGCGACCAAGCCTCGTGGTAACCCGGCTTCGTTTCGACTGCGATCACGCGTTCCATCGGTTCGATACCGTCGGGCAAGGAGCCGGCGTATAGGAACGGCCTTTGCCCATTCGCGTCATATCCGACATATGGATTCACGCCGTAATTGCGCGCGGCGGGATTGTTCGGGACGAGCACTTGCCCATGGGGGAAACGTTGACGGAAGCGGCCGAACGATTCCAAGCGGGACGGAACCAGGCGAAGTTGTTTGCCGCTCATGACGCCTATGATGGCGTCGCCCCCGAATTGTTGCCACCAGCTCTCGGTCTGGCGGTCATACATTACGAGATCCGAGTGTCGAAGCTTGCCCGTCGTACCAAAATCGAGAACACGATTCTCGACCGTGCGTTCGAAAACGAGGGAGGCATTACAGAGCGGGCAATAGGTAACCGCAACGGGCGTGCCGCCGACTGTATCGTTCGCAATCTCGTGCCAAATCAGAATACGCAGGGGATACGCTCGTGCATCGCCGCGGATGACCAGCGAGATGACCGGTTCCATGTTGCCGATGCCGGCAAGCCAGCCCGTTGCGTTGCCGTCGTCGAGCTGCTCGAAGCGCGGTATGTCGATCGATGGAATGCCGTCCTTGCGCGGACCGCCCGACTTAATTTCCTCCAGGGGGACGGTGTGCTGCGAGAAATCAGTGCGAGGCCATTCCGCGCGCCAACTTTCCGGATCGGCCATGGCCGCACCAGGGGTTACGCTGGTGGCTGGGGCAATGAGCGCTG
>WNFI01340279.1_pt1 | contig 11193 bp, 12 predicted proteins | sample 5400471 | NCBI WGS metagenome assembly WNFI01 (sample SAMN13153348, study PRJNA577476) | soil metagenome | isolation source: 100 cm saprolite on Douglas fir-dominated hillslope | place: USA:California | collected 2013-09-17 | reverse complement strand
CCGAAAGAGCCACTGATCTTTCTCAAGCCGTCGTCGTCGATTGTCAGGTCCGGTGATCCGATTCGACTGCCCACACAGTCCAAGCAAGTCGAGTTCGAGGGCGAGATCGGGGTGATCATCGGTCGGCGCCTCCGGCGGGCCACCGAAAGGGAGACTACCGGGGCGGTCGCCTCGATCGTTGCCGCCAACGATGTGACGGCTCGCGATCTCCAGAGATTGGAGCCGCAGTGGACTCGCGCCAAGGGCTTTGACACGTTCTGTCCGCTTGGCGAGCCCAAGGCGACCACGATTCGCTTTGAGGAGCTGACCGTCGTCACTAGAGTGAACGGCGTCGAACGCCAGCGCGGAAGTGGAGCAGACATGGCCTTCAGCATCCCGGTGATTCTCGCGTATATCTCACAGGTGATGACGCTCGAGCCGGGTGATCTCGTCCTCACCGGAACGCCGGCAGGGGTCGGGCCCATACACCCGGGAGACGAGGTGGAAGTCGAGGTTCTTGGAGTGAGCCGCGTGAAGAACTCAGTCGTCGGTTCAGAGTCGACCAAGTAGTGCCGAAGCTCTCGACCCGCTTTCAATCGCTTCCCGAGTATCCCCTCGCGACGATCCCGCAAAAGAAGCGGGAATTGCTGATGCGCGGCGTCGACGTCATCGACCTTGGCGCCGGCGACGCGGATCTCGCCCCGCCCGCGGCCGTGCTCGATGCGATCGCGTCGGCCGTCCACAACCCGGCGATGAGCCGCTATGGATTCGGCCTCGGCCTCATCGCCTACCGTGAGGCCGTGTCGGCGTGGATGCACAAGCGCTTCGGGGTCACGGCCGATCCGCTCAAGGAAGTCGTCCCATTGATTGGATCGAAGGAAGGGATCTCGCACCTTGCCTTCTGCTACGCCGAGCCCGGCGCGGTCGCGATCATTCCTGAGCCGGGCTACAACGCCTATCAGGGCGGGACAATTCTCGCCGGCGGCGAGCCCTACCGGTACCCACTACGCCCGGAAGAGAACTTTCTCGTCCATCTCGATCGCATTCCGAAAGACGTGCTCAAAGCTGCTCGCCTGCTCTATCTCAACTACCCGAATAACCCGACGGCCGCCATCGCGCCGCGAGAGTACCTCGAGAGGGTCGTAAAGCAGTGTCGGGACCTCGACATCCTCCTCATTTACGACAACGCCTACTCGGAGCTCGCCTTCGACGGCTATGTGCCGCCGAGCATCTTCGAGATCGACGGCGCGTGGGACACCGCGATCGAATTCCACTCCCTCTCGAAGACGTACAACATGACCGGCTGGCGGTGCGGTTGGGCGGTGGCTCGTCCTGAGGTCGCCGGGGTACTGGCGAAGGTGAAATCGTTCACGGACACGGGTCAGTTCATGGCGGTTCAGGCGGCGGGCGTGGCCGCCCTCGAGAGTCATGATCAGTTCGTTCCCGCCAACGTCGCCACCTTCCGGGAACGCCGCGATGCAGCGGTTAAGTCCTTCCGCGCAGCCGGTTTCGAGTGCACCGTTCCGCAAGCGACGATGTACCTTTGGATAGCATTACCGGAAGACCTTCCGAGCGCCACTTTTGCGGATAGGGTCCTCGAAGATGAGGGTGTCGTCGTCATGCCGGGTTCCGCGTTCGGCAAGGGCGGAGAAGGATTCTTCAGAGTCTCGTTCATCACGTCGCCGGCCCGCATCGCCGAAGCGGCGCAACGCGCTGGCAAAGTCTTGAATCAGCTGACGGCAGGAGTCGCGTGAAGGCACGGTTGGCCGGACCTGAGCCCAAATCGAAGACGTCGGTCGCGATCTCACTCGCGGCCCACGTGGTTCTGTTTCTTGGCCTGGCCGCGATCACCTTCCACGTCCCGCTCGCCGACTTGCTCCGCCGATCGCCGTCAGCGCCTGAGCAGACGCTGCGCTACGTGCGCGTCGCTCCCGAGACTATGCCCGCGGCTCGCGCCGCGGAGACCCAGACGGCGTCCGCGGCGCGCGCGATTGCACGAGCTCGGACGGTTCTCGCGCCGAATAGCATTCCGGTTGGCATTCCAAAGGCGGCGGCGCCGAGGGTCGCGCCGGGCGTGGCAGTCGGGGCCAACGATCCGGGTCGCCGTGACTCGAGTCTGGCGATCGGTGTCCACCCGGGGATCCCCGATTCGCGTCTCGCGATCAATCCGATGGACGCCGGCCATCTTCCGCTGACCGACGCTCAGAAGGCTGACGCGGCCCTCTCGGCGATCTACGATCAATACGTCGATTCCGTGAACGCGTCGCTCGCGAATCGCGGCCGAGCTCCAGGGGATTGGACCTGGGGTGGCAAGGATGGCGATAAGTGGGGATGGGATCAGGGCGGCATCCACCTCGGCGGTATTACGATTCCGAACGCCGTGCTTGCGGCGTTGCCTCTGAACATCGGTCCGAGCGGTCGCAACATGAATGCGCTGACGGACGCCCGCAGCGACTCCTACATGCGGTCGGACATCGCGGCGCATGCGAACATCATGTCGGAGGACGACTTTCGCGCGGCGGTGAAGCGCATCCGCGAGCGCGTCGATCGGGAGCGTCAGGAGAGAATGGCGAAAAAGCGGAAGGACCCGCCGCCGGAGAATAAGTAGATGGTATGTGGTATGCGCCAACGCGCACACCACATATCACAAACCTCATACTAGTCCTCCAACTCGGCCACGCCCGCCGGCTTCTCAAAGAACGGGCGAAACACTCCGCAGACGACCCCGAGCACCGCGAAGTCGTCGGTCGGTTTAACCTCGATCTCGCGATCGAGCGGGTTAGCCGGCTCGAGGACGACCGTCTCGCCGCGATGCGCGAGGGTCTTGATGGTCGCGCGATCGCCGAGTCGCGCCGCGATGATGTCGCCGTCCTCGGCTTCCAGCGTGGGTGAGCAGATCACGAAGTCGCCGCTGACGATCGCGCGACCATTCATGCTGTCGCCGTCGGCCTTGAGCGCGAAACAGTCCTCCGTCGGGAGAAAGCGTCGATCGGCGGTGATGTATCCGACACGATGCTCCGGGAGCAGTGCCGGCTCGCCGGCGTGAACACGTCCGTAGTACGGCACCGGCTGTGTCTTTCCGCCGCCGGCATAGCCGAGCAAACGGACGCCGCGAGATCGTGACGCGTCCCGCTCAATGTAGCCTTTTCGTTCCAGCGAATGCAGCAGGTCAGAGACCGTCTTCGTGGACTTTATCCGGAATTTCCGGGCAATCTCGCGAATGCTCGGCTGGAAGGTGTTGTCCGCGAGAAAATCGATCAGGTAGTGAAAGACCCGCCGTTCGAGCGCGGTCAGCGACTCGGGCATGGGGAGCCCCCGGAAAAAACCGCCTTGAGCAATAGCGGCGCTCATCGGGTAAGCTATGCCGCGGGCGCCCGGCGTCAAACAACGCCCCAACTTGTCGCATGGGCCGCGATGCACTTTGTGTGATCTAGCTCGCCAACTCGATCAGGGCTTCGTCGATTCGCGTCAGGCCCAACTCCTTTCCCAGGGCGACGAGCACCTCGAAGATTCCGGGGCTGACGGTGAGTCCCGTGAGCGCCACTCGAAGCGGCTGAAAGATCTTCCCCGCTGTCGTACCCCGTTTCTCGGCGAGCGCGCGAAGCGCCTCCTCGAGCACTTCCGGCGTCCATGAGGGTGCGCTTGCGAGGGCGTCTCGAGTTGCACGCAAGGTATCCGTCGCCGCCGCCCGATCCTTCCAGTGCTTGGCGACCGCCTCGGCATCGTATGCGAGCTTTCCTGGGAAGTACGGCGCCGCCTGCCGCACGATATCGTCGACCGTGCGCGCCCGCACCTTCAGCAAATCGAGCAGCGCGAAGTACCAATCCTCCCGCGCCGCCAACTGATCACTGGTCGCGAGACCGGCCTCGATGATGGCGGGCGTAACCACCGGCGCCAGCTCCGCGGCAGCGAGCAGACTCAAATGCTGTCCGTTCATCCACTCGAGCTTCTTCGTATCGAAGATCGCCGCTTTCTTCGATAGTCCTTCGACGCTGAACAGCTCGATCATCTGCGGAACCGTCATGACCTCGATGTCATGCCCAGGCGACCAGCCCAGCAACGCGAGAAAATTGAGCATCGCCTGCGGAAGTATTCCGAGGTGCCGGTAGTCGGCGACGGCGGTCGCGCCGTGCCGTTTGCTGAGCTTCTTTCCATCGGCGCCGTGGATCATGGGCAGGTGAGCGAACTGCGGGAGCGTCGCGCCGAGCGCTTGATAGATCAGAATCTGTTTCGGCGTATTGGAGATGTGATCGTCGCCGCGCATGACGAGCGTGATCTTCATCGTGATGTCGTCCGAGACCACGGCGAGATTGTAGATCGGCGTTCCATCCGAGCGAAGGATGATGAAGTCGCCTTCTCCGATGTCGCGGTTCGGAAAGGTGATTGGCCCGTGGACGAGATCCGTCCAGCCCGTGTCGCCGTCTGGTACGCGGAAGCGGATGGAGAAAGGCATGCCGGCGGCGCTGCGCCGCGCGACTTCGTCCGGCGCCAGCGAAGCACAGCGCCGGTCATACTTGAACGCTTCTTTGCGAGCGAGCGCCGCGGTACGCATCTCGTCGAGCTCCTTCGCCGTGCAGAAGCACCGATACGCCTTGTCCGCCTCGACCAGGCGCTGGACGTCAGCCTGGTGTCGCGACAGGTTCGCGCCCTGATAGACGGCATCCTCGTCCCAATCGAGCCCGAGCCAATTGAGGCCGTCGAAGATTGCCCGCGTGCTCTCGCCGGTGCTCCGCGCCTTGTCGGTGTCCTCGATGCGGAGAAGGAGCTTTCCGCCGTAGCGCTTGACGTAGAGCCAGTTGAAGAGCGCGGTCCGCGCCCCGCCGACATGCAGATATCCCGTGGGTGACGGGGCGAAACGGAGTCGGTGTGTCATTGTGGGAGAGAGCGAGCCTGTCCCGAGTCGCAACGCGACTAGGGAACTGTACTTGGGAATGCACAGTGTCGAACGTGCTCGAGGGTCGATCGCCGCTTATGGGCAACCGACCCCCGTTATCATTGATAGTGCTTGATCGAAGCACGGAGAGGGAGGGATTCGAACCCTCGATACAGGTTTAAGCCCGTATGACGGTTTAGCAAACCGTTGCCTTAAGCCTCTCGGCCACCCCTCCAACAGCACGGCGCGCGCGCACGCGCGCCGAAGGAAAATCTACCCCTCGGCCTATCCACCGGCAACGCTCGACTGGGTCTTGATGACTCATTTCAACGCAACGTAGATCGCGATGACGCACCCATGGGTCAGACAAGGCGGCCGCCCGCAAGCCGAATTGCCGCCGTTACGCGAGCGGCTCGTCGCGCTACGGTACGTGCCGCCCCTGCTGAAGATGGTTTGGAGGACCCATCGCGGGTACGCGCTGGCAATCTTTCTTCTCCGCGTTGCCCGTGGGTTCGTCCCCATCGCGACGTTATGGGTGGGAAAGAAGATCATCGACGGCGTCATCGGCGCCGGGCAGGGTCGAGTGCCGGCGCGCCACGTGCTGAGCCTCGTGGCGCTCGAGTTCGGGATTGTCGCGCTTGGCGAAGCCCTCAACCGCGCCGGTGTGATCGAGAGCATCTTCGGGGAGCTGTTCTCGAACAAGATGAGCGTGCAGTTGATGGAACACGCCGCGCTGCTCGATCTCCAGCAGTTCGAGGACCCGACGTTCTACGATCAGATGGAGCGCGCGCGGCGCGGCACCAGCAACCGCGTCCTCATGTTCATCCAGACGCTGGGACTGCTCGAGGGAATGATCACCCTCGTATCCCTGTCCGCCGCGCTGCTGCTTCAGAGCCCCTGGCTCGTCATTCTGCTCGCCATCGCCGTCATTCCCGGCTTCGTGGGTGAAACGCACTTCGCGTCGCTCAACTACGCCATTCAGAACCGCTGGACGGCCCAGCGGCGCGAGCTCGACTACCTTCGCTACGTCGCGGCGAGCAACGAGACGGCCAAGGAAGTGCAGCTCTTCGGTCTCGCCGCCTGGCTCATCGAGCGGTTCCGGGCATTGTCCGATGAGTTTTACGAGGTGGCGAAGAAGCTCGCCTACCAGCGCGCGTCGGTGACGCTTGGGCTATCACTGATCGCATCCGTGGGATACTACGTCGCCGCCGTGATCATGATCCTGCGCGCGATCGCGCACACCATCTCGATTGGCACGCTGACGTTTCTCACCGCGTCTTTTCAGCGCTGCCGGGCTGCGATGCAGGGGCTGCTGAGCGGAATCGGGCAGATCTACGAGCAGACGCTCTATCTCAACGACTATTTCGAGTTCCTCGGCACGCAACCGTCGATCACCTCGGCGCCGAACGCGGCGCACGTTCCGCGGCCGATGCGCGATGGCTTCGCCTTCGAGGATGTCGGCTTTCGGTATCCGGGCAGCGACCGCTGGGCGCTGCGGCACGTGAGCTTCACGATGCGGCCCGGTGAGCGCGTCGCTCTGGTCGGCGAGAACGGCGCGGGGAAAACGACCGTTACCAAGTTGCTGGCGCGGCTCTACGACCCCACAGAAGGGCGGATCCTGCTCGACGGACTCGACCTGCGCTCGTACGACCTCCTCGACGTGCGGCGGGCAATCGGCGTGATCTTCCAGGACTTCGTGCGGTATGACCTCAGGCTGGAAGAAAATATCGGCGTCGGCGAGATCGAGGCGGTCCGCGATCATTTCGACGCGAACTGGGGGAGAGAAGACGCGACGAAGACGCTGGTTGTGGCGGAACCGCCAGCCACCGTGGTGGTCGCCGCCGAGAAGTCATTGGCCTCAGGACTATTGCCACGGCTGCCCGCGGGGTACCGTCAGATGCTCGGCCGACGCTTCGAGAACGGCGTCAATCTCTCCGGCGGCGAATGGCAGAAGGTCGCGCTCGCGCGAGCCTACATGCGCGACGCGCAGCTGCTCATTCTGGATGAGCCGACCGCGGCACTGGACGCGCGGGCGGAGTACGATGTCTTTCTTCGTTTCAACGAGCTGATGGCCGGCCGAATGGCGGTGGTCATCTCACATCGCTTCTCGACGGTGAGGATGGCGGATCGGATCATCGTTCTCAACGAGGGCACGGTGGTCGAGGACGGAAGCCACGACGCATTGGTCGGAAGGGGCGGGTTGTACGCCGAGTTGTTCGAGATGCAGGCCAAGGGATATAGATAGATCGTGATCGAGACGCTCCAGGGTGTGTTTGGCCTCGCCCTCATCGCCGGGCTGTTCGTATGGTACGCGCGGGAACGTCGGGCGAGAAAGCATCCGTCCGCGCCGGCGCCCGAAGCTGTCAAAGCGACGTCTGTCGAGGACGCAGAGCCCGTAGTCCGAGGCGCGTCGCCGAACTGGGGCGCACCCATTGCCTACGTGCTGCTCCTCCATGCAGCGCTGCGGTCGCAAGGCACCTGGTGGTCGATGGTCTGGCTGACGATCTACTTCGCGATCTTCGGCGTGGCCTGGTACTCGACGTTCAGTGAAAAGGAACTGGCCGACGAGCAGGCGCGGCGCCCAGGAACAACGCGACGGGAGCATTACTTCAAACTTGGCGTTCCGTACCTCCTGTTTCCCATGCTTGGGTGGCTTGGCGCCTTCGTCTTTGGCTGGAGGCCTGCGGTGTTCATTCCCACGATCCCATGGTTATTGCTGATCGCGGCCGGACTGGTCCTCTGGGGTCGCGAGGCGTGGGCAAGGCGGAAGCCCTCAGCCAGAAGCGATCGTCCGCAATAAGGCGAGACGCCGGACCGCAAATCGGGAGCGGCCATTTCGTTGAATCGCTCCGGCGTCGACCAGCGCGCCGAGCGCGCGAACGACGACTTCGCGAGCGGTGCCAAGCTCCTCGGCGAGCGACTCCTGTGACATACCGAGAGCGAAGCCGTCGCTCGACTCCGCCGCGGCGCGTGCCAGAACGTACGCCGCGACGCGCGAGGTGATTGTCTTTGCCGTCAGCTCGTCGATGCGTTGCAGAAGACTTCGCGCCCGAACCGCGATTCGACGAAGGGCGAATCGGGCGAACGACGGTTCATCGCGCAGCAGCCGTTCCAGCGCATCCGCCGGGAGATAGACGCAGCGCGTGGCTTCGGTCGCTACCGCCGTGGCCGGAAAGGTCCCGCCGCCAAAGACAGGAATCTCACCAAGGACGCCGCCGGCCCCTTCGGTGTGCAGGATCTGACTCCGCGACTTGAAGTCGCGCGACACGCGCACCTTCCCCGCAAGAATGATGTAGAGACCGGATGCGACATCCCCCTCTCGATAGAGGACCGATCCCGACGCGTATCTCCGCTCGATGGCGATGCGTCCCAGGCGATCGGTAACGGAATCGGAAAGGCCTTGGGCCTCCGGCACGATGGCGCGCAGGTCGTCAGTTATCGTCATTCGGCGGCCATGGCGCGGCGAGTTGGAACCGCGGTTCCAGACGCTAGCGAGTCGGGTGGCAATACTCGAGGCGGAGCCTTCGCGCTCCAAAGATCCATTAGATCACCAATAATAGGGAGATGATCACGATGCGCACGTCGATGTTCGTTACGCTCGCGATGCTGTTTGGTTCCGCGTTGGCGGCGCAGTCAACGCCCGGCGCCAAGGCAAAGGCCGCCGCGGGCCCCGACACCTCCTTCGCCGCGATGCAGGCGCGCGGCAAGATGGTCATGGGCGTCGATCAATACACTTCGGTGCACAAGTTCGACGCGTTGCCGGACGGCGGCCGGATCGAGCTCCAGGCGGCGTCTGACGACAGCGCCGGCGTCGCCGCGATCCGCGCTCACATCCACCACATCGCGATCGCGTTCAAGACGGGCGACGTCTCGATGCCGGCCTTCGTCCACATGACGGACGTTCCGGGCACAAAGGCGATGGCCGCACGCAGCGCCGTGATCGCCTATGAACCGCGCGAGTTGCCCCGGGGCGCCGAGTTGCGGATCACGACCACTGATCCCGCCGCCCTGAAGGCCATCCACGACTTCATGGCGTTCCAGCGCGACGAACATCACGCCGGCGGAAAGCACTGAATGCTGGAAGGACCGCGCCGGCGACTAGACGCGTCCGCCGGATCTTAGATGGGCTCCGAAGTCGTTAGGGAGATCGCTGTCTTCGACGCCCTTCACGGCGCGGTCGATGTCGTATGCGACGCGCACGAAGTCGAAGGTCGCCCGCGTGGCGGTGATCGTCGCGATGACGTAGCCGGCGCGCGGATCGCTGTCCTTTGGCCGGCCGACACTACCGGTGTTGACCAAATGAATCCCGTCGACGGCGCGCGTCCACGGTTTGTGCGTGTGGCCGAAGGCCATCACGTCGCCGGCCCTCGCACCGGCGACTGTTGCCATCTGGAGGCAAAACGAATCGGGACGGTCTTCGGTCCAGTAGACCGTGTTCAGCGTCGGCGTGCCGTGAACGAGGATCAGCGTTGGTCCGGACACGTGGCCCCCACCGGCGCGGACGTCCATACGAAAGGGCAGCTCGCCGAGCACTCGTTTGGTCTCAGGCGTGACATGTGCTCGCGTCCATTGAAACGACAGGTGCGACAGCTCTTCCTGCCGCGCGTCCTCGTATCGACAGCCGCAGTGTTTGTAGTCAGCGGCGACCGTCGAGTCATAGTTGCCGGCGACTCCGGTGATCCCTCGCGCCTCTAGGAGCGCGACGGTCTCATTTGGCCATGGCGCGTAGCCAACGAGATCTCCAAGGTGGTAGACGGCGTCGAGCTGGGCGCGACGCTCGACGTCGTCGAGCACAGCCTCCAGCGCGGGAAGATTCGCGTGGATGTCCGAGATCAGCGCGACCTTCATCCTGCCTGGTGCCGCCTCATCACTGTTGCCGACGACGAGCAGATCGAACGGAATGCCAACGTCTCTCGATTCGCTGCCGGCGCGGAGTCAGTCGCAGCACTCGCGTCCGCTGCAATCCGTTGAGGTGTTGAGGCCGCCGTTCATGACCGTCTGCGGCTTCGTGGCACGGACGAACGCGCTCAAGAACTTCCCATCGATCTCCTGAGCGAGCGTGCCGGCATCCAGCCCCGATCCGGAGAGAAACGCGGCGGCATCGGCGGCGGCGTAGATCCGCGTCGGCTCAATGCTCGCCTCCTCGAAGCCAACGCCCGCAAGCAGGGAGAGGAACTCTGACTCCTCGAGCGCGCCGGCGACGCATCCGATCCAGAGCTCCATATTCTTGCGAATGACCGCTGGCGGCGACCCGCGCACCACGACGTCGCTGACGGCGAATCGTCCGCCCGGCTTCAGCACGCGGAACGCCTCGGCGAGCACCTTCCTCTTGTCTCCCGACAGGTTGATCACGCAGTTCGAGATGATCACGTCAACCGAGCTGTCGGGGAGGGGGATCGACTCGATGTGCCCTTGGAGAAACTCGACGTTCGCCGCGCCGGCTCGCCGCTTGTTCTCGTTCGCCAGGGCCAGCATCTCGTCGGTCATGTCCAGTCCGTAGGCCTTGCCCGTCGGTCCGACACGTTTCGCGGAGAGGAGAACGTCGATGCCTCCGCCGGATCCCAGGTCGAGCACCGTCTCGCCGGCTTTGAGCTCAGCCAGCGCAGTAGGGTTGCCGCAGCCGAGCGACGCGAGCACCGCGGCCTCCGGTAGCCCGTCTGTTTCGAGCGAGGCGTAGAGGTTGGACGTGATCGGATCGCACGATGCGGCGGCTGAGCCGGCGCAGCAGCCGGTCTTGCCACAGCAGTCGGCAGGAATGCCTTCGCCATCGATCACGCGTTGCGCGGCTTGCCCATACTTCTCGCGAACCGTCGATTGAAGGTCACTCAAGGTCTGCGGGCCGCTCACGCTCGTTGTCATTGTTTTCTCCTCAATCAAATTGTCTTGACGCATAAATGGTGGCCCTCTCGCGGACGGCGCTGCGGTTCAGGCGGCGCTGAAGTTGGCGAGCGGAAGGGCGCGTTTACGCGGACGCATCGACACCAGCAACTGCATCGCCTCATCAAAGGCGTGCCGTGAAAGGGTGTAGTACACCCACCGACCTTCGCGGCGATCGGTGATCAGCCCGGCGTCCTTCAGCACCCTGAGATGGAACGACAGCCGCGACTGCGCCACATCCAGCGCCGAAGTCAGCTCGCAGACGCAGTGCTCACCGTCGCCGAGCAGCTCGATGACTGCGAGCCGGGCCTCGTCAGAGAAGGCGTGGAAGAGTTGAGCGGTCCGTGCCAGGTCGTTGGCCATGGCGAATTATGTATCAAGAATTATTGATTGGTCAAGGGGTGGGGATGGTGAGAGGGGATGGCAGAATGACACGTCGCTATTCCACGATCCCACTATCCCAC
>WNFI01307746.1_pt2 | contig 11194 bp, 8 predicted proteins | sample 5400471 | NCBI WGS metagenome assembly WNFI01 (sample SAMN13153348, study PRJNA577476) | soil metagenome | isolation source: 100 cm saprolite on Douglas fir-dominated hillslope | place: USA:California | collected 2013-09-17 | reverse complement strand
CCCCCGCTCCCGCCGTGAACACGAGCTCGGTGAGAAACGGCGCCAGCGTGACGATGCGCCTCGCGGGCTGTTTCAGGACGACCGCTCGGTCGAGGTCGTCCCGCAGCGAAATTTCAGCGGCGGTGGACTGCGTGGGAAGAAAAGCCAGGGGAACACAGATGAACACAGATGAACACAGGCAAAGCAAGAACCTATGTGAGTTGATTCGAGGCAATGGATCGCGAAGCCCGGACACCCTCAACGCTTTTCGCCTTTTCCGTGTTCATCTGTGTTCATCTGTGTTCCCGGGGCTTTTCCGTCAACGAAGCCGCCGCCGTTTCTCGTACGCCTCCCTCGCGATCGCGCAATCCTCGAGGAAGTGCTCGAGCTCCTCCAGCGTGAGCGCCTGGCCGGCGTCGACCAACGCCTTCGCGGGCTCGGGATGGACATCGGTCAGGACGAGGTTGGCGCCGGCGATGATCCCCTGCGCGGCGACGTGGAAGATATCCTGAAGGCCGTCGGGAGCGGTGGCGCGAATGCCGACCGAGTGCGACGGATCGACGCACACCGGCATCCGCGTGAGACGCTTCACCACCGGCACGTGCGCGAAGTCCACCAGGTTGCGGTGCGGGTCGCCGAAGTTGGTCTTCATGCCGCGCAGGCAGAACACGATGTCGCGGTTGCCCGCGCTCGCGACGTACTCTGCGGCGAGTAGCGACTCGTGCAGCGTGATGCCGAAGCCGCGCTTCAGGAGAATCGGAAAATCGCGCTGGCTTCCCACCGTCTTCAGCAGCTCGAAGTTCTGCGTGTTGCGCGTGCCGATCTGGAGCATGACGCCGGTCGCGTCCCCGGTTTCGCGCAGCGCCGCGCGGATTTCGTCCAGGTGCTCGTCGCGCGTGACCTCCATCGAGATCACGCGGATGCCGTACTTGCCGGCGAGCTCGAACACGTACGGCAGGCATTGCTTGCCGTAGCCCTGGAAGGAATACGGGCTGGTGCGCGGCTTGTAGGCGCCCATGCGCGTGCACACCTGCCCCGCGGCCTGGAGCGCCTTGAACGTCCTCTCGGTGTACTCGCGCGTGTCGACCGCATTCAACCCCGCGACGACGTGGAAGCTTTCCTGGTCGAAGACGACGCCCTTGTACTCGAAGCGGATCGACTCGTCGCTGCCCTTGTGGCGCCCGAGGATCCGGAACTCGTCAGCTTTGGTCATTGGGGAGTGATGCGAGCGGGAAACCTTGGAACACAGATGAACACAGAAAAGGCGAAAAGCGATTTGAGCTTCGAGATACTGGACCCTTGGGCACGAAATTCAATCCGCCTTTGATTTTTCCGTGTTCATCTGTGTTCATCTTTGTTCCCAGGCCTTTCATTCGCTATGGGCAAGGCGCCTCTTTCTCACGCCGTCTGCGAGGGTCTCGAGCAAAGCCGCGGTGTCGTCCCACCCAAGGCAGGCATCCGTGATGGAAACGCCGTGTGCTAGCGCCCTGCCGGGCACGAGGTCCTGGCGGCCCTCGTTCAAGTGGCTCTCGACCATGACGCCGACGATGCGCTCCTCGCCCGCGGCAAGCTGCTGCGCCACGCTGGCACCGACCTCGATCTGCTTCTCGAAGCGCTTCGACGCGTTGGCATGCGAGAAGTCGATCATGAGATGCGGCGCCAGGCCCGCGCCGGCGAGCTCCTTCGCGGCCGCCTCGACGTTCGCGGCGTCGTAGTTGGGCGTCTTTCCGCCTCTCAGGATCACGTGGCAGTCCTCGTTGCCGACCGTCTCGAAGATCGCCGCCTGCCCGGTCTTGGTCATTCCCATGAAGGCGTGCGGCGCGGCGGCGGCGCGCAGCGCATCGACCGCGACCTTGATCGAGCCGTCGGTGCCGTTCTTGAATCCCACCGGGCACGACAGGCCCGAGGCGAGCTGGCGATGCGTCTGGCTCTCGGTGGTGCGCGCGCCGATCGCGCCCCACGCGATGAGATCCGAGATGTATTGCGGCGAGAGCAAGTCGAGGAATTCGGTGCCGCACGGAATTCCCATGCGATTCAGATCCAGCAGCAGCTTGCGCGCGAGGCGCAGGCCTTCGTTGATCGCGAAGCTGCCGTCGAGGCGCGGATCGTTGATGAAGCCCTTCCATCCGACCGTGGTGCGCGGCTTTTCGAAGTACACGCGCATCACCAGGAGCAAGTCATTGGCGTGGCGCGCCGCGGCGTCGCGAAGCCGCGCCGCGTATTCGAGCGCGGCACCCGAGTCATGAATGGAGCACGGCCCGACCACCGCGAGCAGCCGGTCGTCCGCCCCGTGCAGCACGCGGTGGATCGCCTGGCGCGCGGTGGTAACCGTGGCGAGCGCCGCGGCATCCATCGGCAGCTCCTCCAGCAGCAGCTGCGGCGGGATCAGCGCGCGAACGGCCGAGATGCGCAGGTCGTCGGTCCTGCCGACGACCGTTACGGGGTCAGGCTCCGAGACTCTTGTTGCCTTTCCGGAGCCTGACCCCTGCTTGCCTTGCAAGCCACGCGGCGACCATTTTTCCATATTCATTTCATTCCTCCCCTGCAACCCTTCTGTTCCTCACCGCCTCGGCGAGCATGTCGAGCAGCTTGACCGTTTCGGTCCAACCCAGGCACGCGTCCGTGATCGACACGCCGTACTCGAGCGTCTTGCCCGGCAAGAGGTCCTGGCGGCCCTCGTTCAGATGACTCTCGATCATCACCCCGACGATGCGCCGTTCGCCTTTCGCGAGCTGCGCGGCGATGTCGCGCCCGACCTCGATCTGCCTCTGGTACTGCTTTGAAGAATTCGCGTGCGAGAAGTCCACCATCAGGCGTTGCGCCATCCCCGCCCCGGCAAGCTCGCGGCAGGCGGCTTCCACGCTGGCGGCATCATAATTCGGCGCCGTTCCGCCGCGCAGGATCACGTGGCAGTCCTCGTTGCCGGCGGTCTTGAACACCGCGACGTGGCCCGACTTGGTGACCGAGATGAAATGGTGGCGCGCGGCGGCGGCCTTGATCGCATCCACGGCGATGCGGATGTTGCCGTCGGTGCCGTTCTTGAATCCCACCGGGCACGACAGGCCCGAAGCGAGCTGGCGATGCGATTGGCTCTCGGTGGTGCGCGCGCCGATCGCACCCCACGCGATCAGGTCGGCGATGTATTGCGGCGAGATGAGGTCGAGGAACTCCGTGGCGCATGGCACGCCCGCCTCGTTCACCTCGAGCAGCAGCTTGCGCGCGAGCCGGATGCCCTCGTTCATGTCGAACGACTCGTTCAGGTGCGGGTCGTTGATGAAGCCCTTCCAGCCCACGGTGGTGCGCGGCTTCTCGAAGTAGACCCGCATCACGATGGCGAGGTCGTACTTGAGGCGCTGGTGCTCACCGGCAAGCCGATGCGCGTATTCCACCGCCGCGGCGTAGTCGTGGATCGAGCATGGCCCCACCACCACGAGCAGCCGGTCATCGGCGCCGCGCAGGATGTCGTGCACCGCCTGGCGGCCCTCGAAGGTCGTCGCCTCCGAGCGCTCGGTCGCGGCGAGCTCGCGCATCACCTGCATGGGCGCGAGCAGCTCGTCTCCCTGCTCGATGCGAACGTCGTCGGTGCGGTAATGCGTCATTTGGGAATAAAAAAACCGCCAGTCAGGCTGGCGGTTTTCGTGGATTCGTCGGCTACCCCTGGCTCAAATCCTCTCAACCGCCCGCGGCGTGAGATAGAAGAACCAGTAAAAGGAGGCGCAAGTGCGATTCATGGAGCGAATGCTAGCATACCCGACCATGAAGCGCCTCCTCGCCATTCTGTGCGCTTGCGCCGCCGGCGCCGTGCTCGCCGCACCTCCCGAGAAGGAACGCGCGCAGGTGGTCAACGTCGCGCTCGAGCCGGCAACGATGCACGAAGAGTGTTCCCGCATCGAAGCCGGCGAAAAGCGCCGCTATCACTGGAAATCCGACGTGCCGGTGGACTTCAACATCCACTATCACCACGAAACCGAGGTCTTCTATCCGGTCAAGCGCGGCGGCATGCGCGGCGACGGCGGAACGTTCGCCGCCAAGACCGGCGAGGACTACTGCTGGATGTGGACCGCGCGCGACAAGCCGGCGAAGATCGAGGGCCGAATCGAGCTCAAGTAGGAACGAACTTGAGCGCGACGCCGTTGTTGCAGTAGCGCTTGCCGGTGGGCTTGGGGCCGTCGTCGAAGACGTGGCCCTGGTGGCCTTCGCAACGCGCGCAGTGGTACTCGGTGCGCGGCAGGATCAGCTTGAAATCGGTCTTGGTCCCGAGGCGCCCGGGAATGAAGTTGAAGAAGCTCGGCCACCCGGTGCCGCTCTCGTATTTCGTATCGGACGTGAACAGCGGCAGGTCGCACCCGGCGCAGGCGAAATAGCCCTTGCGCTTCTCCGCATTGAAGGGGCTCGACCCGGGCGGCTCGGTCGCCTCGTGGCGCAGCACCGCGAAAGCCTGGGGCGGCAGGCGCTTGCGCCACTCGTCCTCGGAGAGCTTGAGCTTCTCGATCTTGATGGGATCGTCGGGATTGGCGGCAAGCGCGGCGCGCTGCGCGAGGAAAAGGCCGGCGAGGGCCGTGAGGAAGTCGCGTCGGATCATGGTCTCGTGGAGTCGTTGGCTGATGCGAATGAGTCGCGGGCGGCGGTGCGAAACTTACGCGGTGCCGCCCACCGTGAGCCCCTCGATGCGGATGGTCGGCTGGCCCACGCCCACCGGGATGCTTTGGCCATCCTTGCCGCACATCCCGATGCCGGAGTCGAGGCTCATGTCGTTGCCGATCATCGTGACGCGCGTGAGCGCGTCGGGACCGTTGCCGATGAGGGTCGCGCCCCTCACCGGATAGAGGACCTTGCCGTTCTCGATCCAGTAGGCCTCGGAGGCCGAGAACACGAACTTGCCGCTCGTGATGTCGACTTCCCCGCCGCCGAAGTTGACCGCGTAGAGCCCGCGCTCGATCGAAGCGATGATCTCCGCCGGCTCCCGGTCCCCGCCCAGCATGAACGTGTTGGTCATGCGCGGCATCGGGATCGCCGCATACGACTCGCGCCGCCCGTTGCCCGTCACCGGCACGCCCATCAGGCGCGCGTTCAGGCGATCCTGCAGATAGCCGCGCAGGATGCCGTCCTCGATGAGGACGTTGCGCGTGGTGGGATTGCCTTCGTCGTCCATCGACAGGGAGCCGCGCCGGTCGGGCAGCGTCCCGTCGTCGATCACGGTGACGCCCGGTGCGGCCACGCGCTCGCCGATGCGCCCGCTGAAGGCGGAGGTGCCCTTGCGGTTGAAATCGCCCTCGAGGCCGTGGCCGATCGCCTCGTGCAGCAGAATGCCGGGCCAGCCGGGACCGAGCACGACGGTCATCACACCCGCCGGCGCCGGCCGCGATTCGAGGTTCACCACCGCCTGGCGCACCGCGTCGCGCGCGAGCTTCTCCAGCAGCTCGTCGGTGTAGAACGCGTAGCCGAAGCGCCCGCCCGCGCCCTGGTGCCCCTGCTCGCGGCGTCCGGCCTGCTCGGCGATGACGGTGACCGACAAATGCACCAATGGGCGCACGTCGGCGCCGAGCCCGCCGTCGGCGCACGCCACGAGCACCACGTCGTATTCGCCGGAGAGCCGCCCGATGACCTGCTTCACGCGCGGATCGGCGGCGCGCGCGAAGCGCTCGAGCGTCTCGAGGATCTTCACCTTGGCGCCGTCGTCGAACTGCGCCACCGGATCGATCGGCGCGTAAAGGGCGTTTCCCGCGCGCACGACCGCGTTTCCGGGAAGAGCATTGCCGCCGTCTGCGGCGATCGCGCGCGTCACCTTCGCCGCGGCCTCGAGCGCCTCCGGCTGGATGTCGTCCGCATAGGCGAACGCCGTCTTCTCGCCCGCGACCACGCGCACGCCCACGCCCTGGTCGATCGAGAACGTGCCCGACTTCACTTCCCCTTCCTCGAGCGACCAGCCTTCGGAGCGGTTGTACTGGAAGTAGAGGTCGGCGTCGTCGGCCTTGTGCGCGAGGATGGTTCCGAACACTTTTCCGGTCGTGATCTCGTCGATCCCGGCCGGCGCCAGCAGCGTCGCCCTGGCAATGTCCAGCGTCGTAGGCCCGGGTTTCGTCATGGGATGAGGTTTTCTGCGTTCATCTGCGTTTATCTGCGGATCCAAAGCCTTACCACTGGCGCACCGTCTTGTGCATGAGTGCGGGGAGACTACGTCTGATCTTCGCTTGATAAGTGGGGTTCACGCCCGCCACCACAACCCCCGACCCCCGCGGCAGGCGGTCCAGCACCACCCCCCACGGGTCGACGATCATGGTATGACCGTGGGTTTCGCGACCGTTCACGTGATATCCGCCCTGGGCGGGTGCGATCACGTAGGCGAGGTTCTCTATGGCGCGCGCGCGGATGAGCGTGTCCCAATGGGCCTTGCCGGTCGTCTCGGTGAACGCCGAGGGCACGAGGATCAGGTCGACGTCCCCCATGGCCCGGTAGAGCTCGGGAAACCTGAGGTCGTAGCAAACCGAGATCCCCAGCTTCCCATAGGGCGAATCGAGCGTGCACACCGTGCTGCCCGGCTCGATGGTGCGCTCCTCGGTGTATCGCTCCTGCCCCATCTCGAAGCCGAAGAGGTGGATCTTGTCGTATCTCGCCACGCGCTTGCCCTCGCCGTCGTAGACGAGGCAGGAGTTGCGCACCTTGTCGGGCGTGCTCGCCTCGAGCGGCACCGAGCCGCCCACGATCCACACGCGGTGGCGCTTCGCCTCGGCGGAGAGGAACGACTGGATCGGGCCGTGGCCGTCGCGCTCGCGCGCGGCGACCTTGTCGGTGTCCTTCATCCCCATGATGGCGAAGTACTCGGGCAGCGCGATGATGCGCGCGCCGGTGGCCGCGGCGAGCTCGATCAGGCGCCCCGCCTCCTGCAGGTTCGCCTGCACGTTCGGCCCGGAGGCCATCTGGATCGCCGCCACGCGAAACATCGACTGCGTGATCGACATCGTCTCGCGCAGCGCATCCGGCGTGGTGGTCTTGGTGATGATCATGTGGGGGATACGCCCGGGCGGCGCCTACGGATTCGTCGCCTTGACGGCGGCCGCCGAATCCTGCGTTGCGGCGGTCTTGGGCGGCGGGGCGGAGAGGCGCGTGACCTGCGGATTATCCCACGACCCCGTGACCTGGTACTCGTAGGCGACCGCCTTGCCGAGCGGGTTCTTCAGCAGCTTCGAGACGAGCAGCGTGGACAACCCCAGCACCGGCGTGCCGATCAGCGTGGCCGCGAGCGCCAGCCCCTCGCCGACCTCGGGAACGATGTGCATGTTGAGCGTCTGCGTCTCCTGCGGCAGCGACACTTCTCCCGCGAGGCTCACGAAGGCCGACGGCCCGCTGATCTCGAAGCCCTCGGTCATCAGGATCCCGCGGGCCACCTTCACCTCGCCGTGGATGCGCTCGAAGGCGAAGCCCTCGCTGAACACGTCGCGGAAATCGAACATCGCGCGGCGCGGCAGCGATTGCAGCGACAGGAGTCCCAGCAGCTTGCCCGCGCCGGGCTCGATCCTGGCGAACTGCCCGCTGCGGGCATCGACCTTGAAGGTGCCCGCGAGGTTCGCCAGCGCGAAATCGTACGGGTAGCCCGGCCACACCAGGTTGCCACCGAGGTTTCCGGTGCCACGCTTGATGTAGTCACCGTATCCGAACTGCCCCAAGAGCGCGTTCAGGTTCTCGCTGTCGAGCTTGAGCGCGAGGGTGGTGATCGAGCCCGTTCCCGTGCGCCGCCATGCGCCCGTCGATTGGAACTGCGCGTGCTCGTTGGCGATGTCGAGCTTGTCGATGCGCCACTCGTCGCCTTGCGGCTCGGCCTTCAGGTCGAGCTTGCCCAGCCACTTGCCGCGGAACTCGAAGCGCTCCGCCGTGACGTCGAGCGCGGGAAGGTCGGCTTGCGTTGCCTGCTGCGGATCGGCGGCGGCACTCCCGGACGCCGGCTCGGTGATGGAAAGGCGCTCCAACTTCGCCACCATGCGGCCCTTGCCCGCCCAGCTCCACTGCACCTCTCCCGTGACGAGTGGGCTCTCGAGCTTGCCGGTCCATTGCGATCCGGAGCGCTCGAGCTGCGCGTTCATGTTGTGGAAATCGCGTCCCCCGTAGCGCGCGCTGCCCAGCTTCAGGTCCACGCCGCGCAGCTCCATGCGGCCCGGAGGCGGCGCCTCGCCCGACGCATCGCGCGGCGCGGCGAAGACCGCCTGCCAGGCATCGACGTCGAGCGAAGGAAGCGCCCCGTAGAGCCACAGCCCGTCGCGCACCGGCTCGCTCGAGACCGGGGCGCCGAACTTGACCGCGGCTTGCCAGCGCTCCGCGCCCGGTGCGCCCACGCGCGTGAAGCGCCCGTGGATCCGCTCCGCGATCGTGACCGTGGTCGCCTCACTCTCGGTGCCGAGGCGCGACATGGTGAGCGTGAAGGGACGCGCATCGCCGCTGGTCTTCGCGAGCGGCTCGGGCAGGCTCGAGGCGAGACCCTTGAGCTCCGATGCGACGGTGAGCTCCGTTCCCTGCTTCCCGGAAACGACCCGCGCCTTCCAGTCGGTGCTGCCCGAGAGGCGCGCGACGATCGCTTCGGGAACGTAGTCGCCCATCGCCGTCGCGTCGGCCTTGCCGTCGATCTGCGTGACGACCTGCCCGTCGGGCAACGTGGCCATCGTGAGCGTGGCGGGCTTGCCGAAGAGCGTGCCGGTGATCTCCGGCGCGCGCACGCCGCGCTCGGTGAAGGACAGTTTCCCGCGCACGTCCCGCATCGCGAGGGTCCTCGCCACGCTCGCCGTGGCGCCGGCGAACGTGTAGTCGCCGTTCACGCGCAGCGGGTCCGTGCCCCACATGGGATAGATGAGCTGCAGCTTCAGCCGGCCCGGTCCTTCGATCGCCACCGCGCGCGTGAACGCTCCGGGCCCGTTCACCAGCGGCGATTCACGCAGGAAGCGCACGGTGTCCGCGCCAGTGGTGTCGATGTCGCCATTCAGGACCAGCACCGGCGGCCTGGCGGCGAAATCCTCGACCACCGCGGTGACCGTGCTCGCGCGGCTGGCGAAAATCGCCGCGCGTTCGGTGCGAATCTCCATGCTGCGGTTCTGGAAACGGAAATGCCCCTCGATGTCGTCGACCGGCGGCCAATCCGGGTGGTATTTCAGCCGCGCGCCGTGCACGTCTCCCTCGAAGAGGAAGAGCCCCTCGGCGTCGGCGTTGCCGAAGGGGAAATGCCAGAGGTCGCCCTTCAGCGCGAAGGCGATGTTGCTTCCGGTGCCCGACTCGACCGCGCGGTCCAGCCAGTCGCGCGTGGCCGCGACGCGATTGGGAAGATAGTTCGCCAGCCGGCCCGCGACCGCGCGCGAAATGGTGCCCTTGATGTCGACGAAACCCGGCGATCGCTCCTTCGCCTCCGGCAGCGATCGCCACGTGCCGGCGAAACGCCCCTCGGCGTCGGCGTTGGCGAAGACCGCATCGCCGATGGTGACCTCGAGTGCGTTGCCGACGTGCTTCCAGGTGGCCTTCGCGTCGAGCGAATCGAGCGCGAGCGGGGCGCGGAAGAGGCTTTGCTGCTCGAACGCGAAGCCCTTCGAGGCGAGCTGCACGCTCCCGCCCGCTTCGGTTCCTTCGATGCTGCCGGTGAGCCCCGAGATGCCGGGAAACGAATCGACCGCGTTCACCGAGAGATCGTCGAAGCGTCCCTTCAACGCGTACGTCTTGACCGGCGCCCCGCCACCGCCCGTCCAGGCGATATGCGCCTCCGAGATTCGCCCGCGCGGGGCGAAGCGAAGCGTATGGGCCTTGAGATCGCGCGGCACGGGAAAGTAGTCGAGCAGCGTCGCCGCGATCTTCAAGTCGATGCCGTCGGCGCGAATCTCGACTTTCGCCGGCACGCCGGCGGGTTCGCTGCGCGCGATGAAGAAATTACCCGGGCGCACCTCGATTCCGGTCGCGAGGCGAAACCTCAGCCCCTGCGTGGCGAAGGAGAAGCCGTCCGGCTCGACCTTGTAGCGCGCCCTTCCGGAGATCGACGCGAGCTCGAGCGGAAGAACGTCGGAGGCGAACTGGCCGCGCGCATCGCGCATGTTCAGGTCGGCGACGACTTCCTGCAGGCCCTCTTGCGTGAAACGCGCCCATACGCGCAGGCTGCCTACGCCCGTGCGCAGCGTCTCCGGCACCGGGAGGTGAGCCCGCAGCTTCGCGAGATCGGCGTTGCTCCCCTCGACGTACACGTCTCCCTGCGCCTGCCAGCGCTTGCCCTCGCGCGTGAGGAAGACTTCGGTGCGCATGTCGATGCGCCCCGAGAGCTCGCGCGGCGGCGTGGCGGTGAGCGCGGCGAGGTGGCGCCCATGCTCCTTGCGGACCACGATCTCCACGTTGGTGAGCTCGATTTCGGGAGCGCCGGACTTCTCGTCGCGCCATGCGAGCAACGCGTCGTGAACGCCCAGGCGCGGCTGCGCGAGGAGCCATTCGGTGAAGGCGCCGTCGTCGGGACCCGCGGCGTTCAACGGCTTGTCGGCGAGGTAGATGAGCCCGTCGGCGCCGCGGCGCAGCGCCAGCGCGGGCTTGTAGAAATCGACGTCGTGGAAGCGCACTTGCCCGACGAGTGCCGCCCACCACGAAAGCGTCACCTCGGCGCGCTCGAAGCCGAGGGCCACCTTCCCGCGGCGATCGGCCATCGCGAAACCCTCGAGCGAGACGCGCGGGCGCAAGCCTTCCCAGCCCCCGCGGATCGCTTTCGCGGACACGGCCATTCCCGACGCCTTCTCGATCGAGGAGACGATGGTGTCGCGATACTGGTCGACGTGCGGCAGCGCCCAGTACCGCAGCCACAACACGAGAAGCGCGAAGGCTACGAAGAGGAACGCCGCGGCGCCCGCCGCCAGGCGCAGGGAGGTTCGCGGTAAGGCCTTGATTCGGCAGTCCTCTGGGCGGTAAGCCCGGCCTGGGCCGGGATCGAATCGTTTGTGCGTTATTGTAGCGCCTGGATGACGGATCGCCCCGCCGCGCCAGCGCTAAATTCGGACTTCGAACGCACCATTCGGCTCTCCCGGTACGTCGCCCGTGTGCTCAACGCGCGACCGGAGGTACTGGAGGACCTGCAGCGGCGCCAGGCCCGCCGCTTCGAGCGCTCGGAGATGCAAGCCGCCCTTTCCGGCGAAGGCGAACCCATCGCCACACGCCTGCGGCGCCTGCGCGAGCATGTCATGGTCACCCTCGCCCACCGCGACCTGAACGGCCT
>WNFI01388234.1_pt1 | contig 11195 bp, 9 predicted proteins | sample 5400471 | NCBI WGS metagenome assembly WNFI01 (sample SAMN13153348, study PRJNA577476) | soil metagenome | isolation source: 100 cm saprolite on Douglas fir-dominated hillslope | place: USA:California | collected 2013-09-17 | reverse complement strand
TTTGGCGAGCGCCACCAGTTCCGCCACGGTCTTGACCGGCAGCTCGGGCGGAACGGCGAGCACGTTCGCCGCGATGAATACCTGCGAGATCGGTGCGAAATCCCTAAGCGGGTCGAATGACAGTGTTTCATACAAGCTCGGACTGATGACCATTTGACCCAGTTCAGACGAGGGGCGCAATAGCCGGATGATTCGCGCATTAGGCGTTATGGAACGTCGAAGTCCACTCGCTCTCGCAAGGAATGTTCTCTGAATTTGGGTTTTGAGCCAACGCGGAAACAGGCAACGGCCGACAAGAGAGCTCCAACCAATGCTGGTATCCGCGTTGGCGCGCTCCAGCACCGCCACGTCAATATTAGCTCGTATGCAAATAATCCCTCACTTCACGTGCCGTAGCTTCGCTTGTACATTTCGGCGATGTGTTCTGACACGGTGCAGGATTCATATTTTGGCGGATTGTCCACCGTCGTACATGTATGAACACATTCAACGCGAGCGTTGAAATTCGGATTGAAGAAAAAGGGTACTGAGTATCTTGACCGCCCCGTTCGATTGTTCAGGACACGGTGCCGGTTTGATTTATACATTCCGTTTGTCCAGCGCTCCATCATATCGGCAATGTTGACGACAAATGAATTCGGAATGGGTTTAGCGTTGACCCATATGCCGTCACGTGTCTCGACCTCAAGTCCGCCTGAATTATCTTGCAGGAGGAGTGTGATGGCTCCCCAATCGGTGTGGATGCCAGCGCCCAGCTGGTTCGGTTGGGCGTTCTCCGGATGAGCGGGGTAGTGGATCAGCCTGAGTAAAGGCCCGGAGTCGGTGCAAGCATCATCGAAATAAGTCTCTTCGAGATCGAGCGACAACGCAAGAATTCGCATGATATGAAGCGAAAGGCCCCGCACAGCGCTGAAATAGTCGGTCATTTGCTCGCGGAAGCCCGGCAGGTGCTCGGGCCATTGATTTGGACCGTGGTTTGGTGTTTCTGCAATGATCAGGGGGTCTTCCGGGCCGCGATCAACGCCGATGTAAAATCCTTCCTTGAGGTCGGGCGGGGCGCCAGGATCCAGAACTTGCTGAGCAAGAGCTTCGTATCCGTGAGCTGCTTTTGATTGCCTCATGTCGATTTTCATTTTTTCTTCCAGTGGCAATGCAAAATAGCGCTCAGACCAGGCCAATTGCGCGGCACAAAGGTCCTCCGAAACGCCGTGATTAATCGCATAGAAGAAGCCGACACTGCGGCAAGTTGAGTGGATCTCTCTCGCGACGCGCCGTCTATCTTCCAAAGATGCGGAGAAGCTTGGTGCGAAGTCGATTACGGGAATCGTATCGAGATTAGTCACCCGTGCGCGCGGCCCTCCCGGAGGCTTGACGGTGCTAGCTGGCTCGTCGCTGGATTGTGCAATCGTGATCATGACGTGGGTCTCCGCGTTTGACTCACGACATATATGCAAGCCGTATACCAGTTAAACTTGTAAAAGAGATGACATTGCCGATGCAGTGCATCTATATGCCAAAGTGCTTACGGACCCAATTTTCGGCGATTTTTCGTCAACTAACGTCATCTGATGCTACCGCGGTTGGCTCCAAAGTGTCATTCGATATGCATGTTTAGAGATTCCGAAACTCACCTGCCCGCCGTAGCAGCAATTCGCACAACAATTGCGCCGACTTGGCTGCGCCAAAGAGCCAGAGGCATGATGTCTACCGAGCACCCATGCAGCGGAGACGATGACTTGGATTTGTCCAAGGGGAAAATAACGTAGCCAGACTGGTATTTTCACGGGGTGGAGTCTGTCCGTCGGCCAAACGTCCGCTGCCAAATGCGCCAACCAGATTGTCGACTTCGTGGTCTGTTCGGCTCGAACTGCCCCTTCCATGTGCAGCTTGCCACAGGAGCGCGACATGATCTGGCCGAAAACTAAATCGGAAATTCCCGTGTTACAGTTATCCCAATGGAAATTCCCGAGCTGTACGCAGCAACCTGGCGTCAGATCCGCGTTCACCGATTATCGAAAGGCCGATCGGATGGCCGTCTACCGAACCGGCGGGAATTGTCACTTGTGGTGCGCCAGCATGGCCTGCAGCAGAGTTCAATGTGAGTGCTTTTGAATAGAAATCGCGAATCTCGTCGTTGCCTGCGGATTTCATCAACGCGATGCACGGAGCTGTAGGTATCAGGAGTCCGCCCCCGTCTGCCGTCAGCTTTCGGATCGTTTCGGCGAAAGCTTCACGAATCGGTCGGTACTTTGCTGCATCCGACCCTGTTATCGACGCAGCATCCGCGAATCGCTTTTCAATCGAATCGTCGAAAACTGGCCGAGCGGACCTTATCCAACTGCCGAACTGCTGCCAGATCTCGACGCCCTGCGTTACCCGATAGCACTCGCGCCATTCAGCTTCTTGTCCAGCGAAGAGCGTGACTTCTTCGAGTATCTGCAGACGGCCGCAATAGCTTCGGAGAGTTTCAGAAACCTCCGGAGTCGCAAGATCGAACGCGTCGGACGCTATCCGAAGCTTGGTAATTGGCGCGTCCGACGAGGCTGGCAAAATAGCCTTGCCAACTTTTTCGAGTAACTCGGCGTCGCGCGCGAACCATCCGACGGTATCATAAGAGGGAGCAAACGGCACGACGCCGACCAGGGAAGACCGCTCGTGAGAGGGCCGAAAGCCGAGGACACCGACAAAGCTTGCCGGCACCCGGACTGATCCGCCCGTATCGGTTCCTAACGCGAAATCGACCAGACCGGCGGCGACGGCAACCGCAGAACCGCTTGACGATCCTCCTGGTAGTCTGTCTCGGCACGCGGGATTCACTGGGGTTCCGTAGTGACAGTTGCTCCCCTCGAGACTGAAGGCGAGTTCGTCGGTTATGGTTTTTCCTTCAAGCCAGGCGCCTGCCTGCAATAAGCGCTCGACCACGGGAGCGGAAGCCGTCGCTGGATTCTGGCCTTTAAGCCAATCGGGATTTCCGGCGCCGGTTCGCGTCCCGGCAACGTCGATAAGATCTTTGACCGCAAAACTGAGTCCCGAAAGAATACCCGCCCGTTGAGGCGCAAGGCGCGCGCGTTCCCCCGGGACGAACGCGTTGAAGCCATCGTCGGCGCTAGAAGATTGCGGTTCGATGCCTCCCCGGCTCCCCGTTACCGTCATTCACACGCTCTCCAAGTCCTTCGAGCGTGAATTTCGGCGGCGGCTTTGGTTGCCCGACGCTGGAGGCTTCGCGAGTTTGCCCGCCGAAGAGAACAGCTCTTCGAGAAGCGGTTTGGTAACAATAAGGTCTTGAAGTGAGTACTCGTCCAGGATTTGGTGAAAGGCGGCCACCGCCCGCCGCAAAGCGGAGCGTAGCAAGCAGGCTGAGCTTATTCTGCAAAACTCGGCTCGCGGCTCGAAGCAGCCGACGATCGAAAAGTCGCTTTCGATTTTTCGAACGACGTCTCCTACATTTATGTCTGACGGGTGCTTAGCAAGCCTCAAGCCTCCGCCATTTCCCCGAACCGTCTTAACGAATCCTTCAAGGCAAAGGCGATGGGCAACCTTCATCATATGATTTTTCGACACCCCGTAGGTTCGGGCGGTCTCGCTGACCGTGACAAGGCGATCATTATTTACGCCGAGCTGGATCAATAGCCGCAGTGCGTAGTCAGTATGCATGGTCAGTCGCATCTGCGTTTCCCTACCTAGATGTTTTGTTGGTAAAAAATGGAAAGATGTCCGACCAGATCGAGGAGTTGCCGATCGGAGCCTTCGGGCCCTAGTAGCGAAACGCCGACCGGCGCGCTTTCGCGTTCAAGCACGGGAAGCGTGATTTGCGGAAAGCCGGCAAGGCCGGCAATTGAGGTCAAGCGTTGGGCGCGCTGCCTGAATAACTCGACTTGGTCTCCGCGGGCATCCAACTTCGGCGCGGGTCCAGGAGCCGTAGGCAGGAAAAGTACCGAGTTGCTGCCGAGCACGGTGCGAAGCTTGTCACGGATCAGCGACTGAGCATCGCGAGCACGCATAGCCTGCTCATCCGAAACGCTCGCGGCGAACGCAAATCTTTCTCTGATCGGCGGAGCCAGCGAGCTGCCCTCGGCGGTCACCCATGCGCCATGAATTCTCCAGGTCTCATGTGCTGAAGCCAAGCGGAATATCTGCCGCCATGCTTCCAGTCCCTGGACGTCGGAAATGTCAATTTCTTCGACCCGCACAAACTGTTCGGCGACCGTCTTGAGAATACCCCTGATCGGTCCGACCAGTTCAGGATCTAAAATCGAAAGGGCGTCCGAGGCTACAATCAATTTCTGGAATGGCGGTTTCGGCGCCGCGCATTTTGGAAGAAGCACGTCCCCTACGCGGGCAAAAACGTCTGAATTTCGCGCAAACCAGCCAACCGTATCAAAACTCGGCATCAGCGGGACCACGCCTTCGGCGGAAACGACTCCATGGGTTGTGCGGATGCCCAGGATTCCGCAATAGCTTGCGGGAATTCGTACTGAGCCTCCTGTATCCGTCCCTAGGGCGAAGTCACAAAGAGCGGCTGCGACGGCGGCAGCCGACCCACTCGATGATCCGCCCGGCACCCGGTCAGGTGCTCTGATGTTCTTCGGAGTGCCGTAGTGAACGTTGTCTCCGTTCAAGCTATAGGCCAATTCGTCCGTGATGGTCTTGCCGACCATGCGCGCACCTGCATCCAGTAGCGCCGTGACCACGGGCGCTGTTGCTTGTGCAGGCAGGTGCGTCTCCAGCCAACGAGGATTTCCCGCACCAGTCACTCGCCCTGCGATGTCAAACAGATCTTTGACTGCGAAGGTCAGACCGTGAAGCGGTCCGGTCGGACTTCCTTCGATTTCAAACCTTCCATGAGGGACGAACGCACCTACGGTGTCCGGAAATGGCTGCCTATCTTCGTCAACCAGTGGCGACATGTGGGTCCGACAATTTAGCTTGACGATAACCGAGTCGCTCTGCTTGCGCGCGATATCTTACGGCGAGCCATCGGTTGAATTGGCTGAGTGTTTCTTCCAGCGGCGCCAGCCGTCCTCGCGGCGCGAACTGCGAATACTTCGACCGCTGCATGGCAAGGTTGACCTCAGTGTCCTGCGCGCCCAGTTGCCGCGAACCTTCCATCATTCTGGCCGCCCTATCGGCAAAGTCCGGAAGGTTTGCAGTCGACTTCGGCAGGCGCCATCCGCCGGCGGTGAACAGTCCTCCCCCAACGGTTACGCTAGTCGGGCCGACGGGATAGATCAGGCCGTAGCAAAGCATGTCGGGAGTGAAAATAATATTCATTGTAGGCGGCACCATCCCAAAGCCGACGCGGTGCCGCTGCTTAGCGCTTAATGACTCGATCGGAGGGAAAACGGCTGGCGCTGCCCAACCTTTTTCCGTAAGGCCGCCGTCGGGGGCCAGAAACGGAACATACCTTACGATGACGTTGTCATCGTCTCCGCGCCAAGGATCGAACTCCACGCCTGTGCCGGGCGCGAAGTCATGTATAATGGGATGGACGTATTCCGTGTGATAGGGTTCGATGTAATTCTCAAGCAGGACCTTCCAGTTCCATGGAAAAGGCTCCTTGGTGAAGCTCGGCGGCATCGTAACCATCGAATCGAGGTCGTAGCCTTCCAAATATGGCTCGAGTTTTCGCAAGGTCGGAGCGAGCGCAGCCGCCGACGGGTCGAAGTTGATGAATATAAAACCGTGCCATAGCTCGCACTTGAGGCGTGGCAGCGCGCTCTCTTCGCGAAGCTTCCTCACATTGACGGCGTCCTTCATTCTCGGCGCGCCGATCAATTCTCCTTCGACGGTGTATGACCATCGGTGATAGGGGCAGACAAAACGCTTGGCGTTTCCGGAACAGTTCTCGGCCAGGGCGTGACCTCGATGCCGGCAAAGCGCCGACATCGCGTGGACCTCACCGTCATTTCCATGCACGATTAAAAGCGCTTCGCCGAGAAGCGTTATGGCCATGTAGTCCCCAGGCTTGGCAATCTGCTGGATGCGGCCGACGCAGAGCCAGGATCGCATGAAGACGGCGTCCTTTTCAAATTGATGAAAAGCTTCCGATCCGTAGGCTTGAGCGGGAAGCACGCGCGCTCCCGCCGGGTGATTTATCGGACGGTCGCTGTTGGGAAGCTGTTCGAGTACAGCAACGACATCGGGATGAATTTCAGAAATAGATTTGTGCATGGCAAGCTCCAGCTCTCTACCATCAGCGAGTTTACGAAATGTATTTCAGCGCCGTAATGATGCTTTCGGCCGTTGTCGTGAAGCCAAAGCATTTCTTCACGTTCCAGACTGCAGCCTCGGTGCAGAACGCAGGCGACGTTGTGGCGCAGCAGTCTTCGACCATAATGCATCCGTATCCAAGGAAGTTTGCGTCGGTCAGAGTGCAAAAGACGCATTGGTCAGTATTGACGCCGGCGAACATGAGCGTACGGATCCCAAGATTCCGTAGGATGCTGTCGAGTGGCGTATCCCAGAAACCGCTGATACGGTACTTGTCGACCATGACGTCGCCGGGCAGCGGCTTTAATTCATCGATCACGGCCGCAGCCCAGCTATTTTTCTCCAGCACGGGAGCTTGATTCCCAGGAAGCGGTTCGCCGAGGCCGATACCTGAGCCGAACGGTTTATAAAGGTGAATCTGGTTTGGCGGCATGTTCAGAAGATCCGGACGATTGCCCCAGTTAACCCAGACCACGGGAACTCTGGCTAGCCGCAGCAGCGGCAGCAACTTTTGAAGCGGCTCAATGGGAGCGCGGTCCGGCGTGTAATCGAGGCCGAGGTGGTCAACCCAGCCGCCCTTTGCACAGAAGTCGTTCTGCATATCGATTACGACGATCGCCGTTCGGTTGAGGTCGAGTTTTACGGACTGAGGCGCGCAAGCGATCGTCGCCTCTCGCGGCGCCGGCAGTGGCATCGACATATCAACCAAGGACGCCCTGACATTCCATCGATAGGTTTCGCTCTTGCCAAGCGGGTGTAGTGCTCCTTCACCCGTCTCGATTTGCTTTGCAGGGGTATTCATTGGACCTCCATGCCACGATTTATCCTCGCCATAGATGCAAGCAGTATTCCACTTTGGATTTTTCGAAAAGAGCCGCTTTCTCTGTATGTCTCAGCACTCACTGTGCTCAAAACCAACGCATGCTTGATTATTTTTTGGGCGCCATTTTGCGCAAAACATAGGTTGACGCTTTTACGAATGGCGTCGGCGCAACTGCAGCTGGAGCCAAACATTACGGTCAGGGTGGCTCCACGTTGAAGGCAACGACCCGGTGTTTGTCGATTAAAACGAGCGTCTCTTCAGGAATTGGGACAAGCCCGGGTTCGGTCTCATAGTGGCATACAACTTGCTAGTTTGAGGGGATATCGAGGGAACAGGAGCTTGACATGATTACACGTCGTATTGTCGTTGGGAGTCTAGTAATCGGCGTTGCTGCAGCTGTGGGCTTCGGTCCTAGGCCCGGCAACACAGCATCGCCGATGACGGTCGGAGTGCTAATCCCGGGATCGAAGTCGGATAAAGGCTGGATGGAGTCGGGCTATGACGGCCTTACCGCTTCGATCAAGAAACACGGAGAAGCCATCAAGACGCAGATGATCGAGAACGTGAAGGACGCCGACATGGAGCAGGCGCTCACAAACCTTGCTTCTTCAAATCAATTGGTGATCGGGGTGGGTGGTCAGACCCAGGCTGGTATTGTGAAAGTGGCCAAAAAGTTTCCGAAAGTGAAATTTTCGATTGTTGGTGGCTCTCTCGGCGACAAGATCGCGAACGTTGCCCAGTACGACGTGAAGCAAGCAGAAATCGCGTTCCTCGCTGGCGCCGCCGGCGCGATGCTTTCGAAGAGCGGCGCGGTGAGTTATGTCGGAGGTCTTGAAATTCCCTCGATTGTCAACGCCGGCAAGGAATTCGGTAACGGCGCGAGGTATATCAAGCCGGATATCAAATATTTCGAAAGCTACGCAGGAAATTTCGATGACGTCGCAAAATCGAAGGAGGCCACTCTTGCCGCCATCTCACAGGGTGCCGACGTTCACTATCATATCCTGAATCTTGGCCTGCGCGGGATGGAGCAGGCGGCCCGAGAAAAAGGCACTCACCTCATTGGCGGCTATACCGACCGTTGCGGCGGCGATCCACTCTATATCGCCTACTCCGTGACCGGCGTCGGTTTTCAGGTTCAGTACGCCATAGACCAGCTTGTGGCTGGTACGTGGGAACCGGGCTATAAGCCGTTTGGCTTGCCGATGGGATCCGCCGCCTCGGACATCGTCCTCTGCAACGGAACCGCTGAGCAGAAGGCAAAGCTTGAGGAAATCAAGAAGGACATCCTGTCGGGCAAGATCAAGACGCTTAACGGCTAAGCGGGGATGACTTCCGCAGAGCCCGCGAGTCGTCTGCCTGTATCAGAGCATGCTTCGCCGCAGCGAAGCATGCTCTCAATGGAGCGCGTCTCCAAGCAGTTCGGCAGTGTTCGTGCGGTCAGCGATGTTTCACTGATGTTTTGCGCAGGGGAAATCCACTGCCTGCTGGGTGAGAACGGCGCGGGAAAATCCACCCTTTGTAATCTGATATTTGGTGTCCATCGCCCTGACTCGGGTTCTATGGAGTTCGACGGAGCTCCGTATGCGCCAAGCGGGCCGGCTGGCGCACTCAAAGCAGGCATCGCAATGGTCCACCAGCACTTCAGTCTGGTGCCCGATATGACTGTCGTGGAAAACATCCTTCTTGGACGACCTGGTCGCATTCTGGACCGGAACTCCTACGCCTCGATGATAATCGCGCTGCAAAAGGAATACGGGCTTGCCGTGGATCCACAGGCAAAAATCGAGGATCTGTCGGTCAGCGAGCGCCAGCGAGTCGAGATAGTCAAATGTCTGATCAGAAAACCTCGGCTGCTGATTCTTGATGAGCCGACCGCGGTCCTGCTTCCCGACGAGATATCGAAGCTGATGAATGTTTGCCGCAGCGTTGCGGACAGTGGCTGCGCGATAGTACTGGTGACCCACAAGCTCGCCGAGATAAAGCAGGTTGCCGATAAGGTCACGGTTCTGAGACAAGGTCGAACCGTTGCCGTTTCAACTCAACCAGCAAACGAGATTGGGCGGCTGGTGAGCGCAATGATACAGCGAGACCTGGAGACTCTGGATGTTGCACTAGCGGGGTCTATCGGACTTGACGAAAGCAACGCGGTGGTTCGCAAGAAGCCGCATCGCTTGGCCAATCGGACCGAAGCTCTTCAGCTTGACGGAATAACGATCCGCGACAAGAACGCTACAGTGCGGGTAGAGGACGTGACGTTGACGGTCGACCGCGGCGAGATCGTTGGGGTCGCGGGTGTAGAGGGCAACGGCCAGACGGAGATAGGCCTCATGCTCGCGGGTCTTCTTCCACCATCCGGCGGTCGGTTCTTCGTAGGTGGTGAAGAGGCGACTTGGAGCTCGCCGGCTAAAATCACGAGCATGGGCGTAGGTATCATTCCCGAGGACCGCCACGCCGTCGGGTGCATAACGTCGATGAGTGTCGCCGAAAACATGTTTTTGAATAACCTTGATGGGTTCAGACGGTTCGGTTTGATGCAACGCGGTCGCCTTGAGGCGGAGACAGCCGCATTGATGAAGCAATACGACGTACGCGCCGATGGGCCCCGCGCTACCTTTTCAAGTCTGTCGGGCGGCAATCAGCAAAAGGCCGTTCTCGCCAGAGAGCTGACTACCAAGAATTTGAATTTTCTGCTGGCCGCTCAACCCACCCGAGGCCTCGACGTGGGCGCGGTGGAAGCCGTGTACAAGGCTATCCAGAGGTCAAGCGATCACGGTGTGGGCGTCCTGCTCATATCCTCGGAACTCGACGAACTGATTGCGGTGGCAGATCGAATCATCGTGCTCTATCGGGGGCGTATCATAGGAGAACGGGCGGCGCTGCCGCGATTTCGCGAGGAAATCGGGTCCCTTATGGCCGGGCACGATACCGCCGGAGCGATCCCATGACTTCAACTACCGAGAGCCCTGCTTTGCGTTCTCTGGGCTTTATCGCCGATCCCAAGGTCATGATGCCTTTGGCATCTATTGTTGGATCAGTCCTTGTTGGACTCGTCTTGATAGCATTGACTGGAGCACACTTGTCGGAGGCGCTGGGTGCCTTTTTCGATGGAGCATTTGGGTCCCCCTACGCCATTTCCGCTTCCGTCAACCGGGCGGTCGTTTTCACTGCCATTGGACTTGGATTCATTTTTGCAAACCAGGCGAACCTCCTCAAAGTTCGGGTGGGTACGAACGAGGTGATAAGCTCGCTCTTGCTGTCATTCATTGGAGTGTGGCTCCTGTACTGGAGCGTGCAGTCGGTCGAACTGTTGCGTCAACCGATGACAAATACAGCGACGCTGCCGGAAACGCTTGAGATACCGGACTCGACACAGCTTCTCTCAATCGGCGATTCGGGCCCTTTGAATATCGGTCTTGTGATCGTCATGGTACTGGCCGTACTGGTTCAGCTGTCCCTAAAACGAAGCGTCTTCGGCGTACGGCTTCGGGCGATCGGCCTAAATGAGCTGGCCTCAAGGCGAGCCGGCATCCCCTATAACCGGTTTGTCATTCTGGCGATGGCCGTCTCAGGAGCTTTTGCCGGTTTGGCCGGGACGATCATGTTGCAGGGCGATCAATATGTTCTGAAGGACGGTTTCACCTCAGGATATGGTTTCGACGGTCTGGTCGTTGGGCTGCTCGCCCGCGGCTCTGCGTTCGGCGTAGTTGCCGGTGCACTCTTCTTCGGTTTTCTCCGTTCTGGAGGTCTCAACATGGAAATGGTGGCTCATGTCCCCTCAGCGGTGGTCGTGGTCATGCAAGGCGTACTGATCGTGGCGATCGCCGCGTCAGGCTTTGCGGGCAACAAGGCCCCAACGCCATGACTCTGGAGCAGTTTGCCGTCTTTGCCGGATCGTCCCTGAGGTTGGCTACCCCATTGCTGCTGGGCGCCACGGGCGAGATCGTCAGCGAAAAGGCTGGCGTGTTAAACATGAGTGTCGAGGGAATGATGCTGACTGCTGCGCTCGGTAGCGCACTGGGATCCTTGTTTAGTGGCAGCGCCGCCGTAGGACTGCTCTGTGGCGTGCTCGCCGTAGTCCCGGTCGCAGCATTGCAGGCCTTCCTAAGCAACTCCCTGCGCGTAAATCAGATTGTAAGCGGCATAGGCATAAATATCCTCG
>WNFI01334606.1_pt1 | contig 11197 bp, 10 predicted proteins | sample 5400471 | NCBI WGS metagenome assembly WNFI01 (sample SAMN13153348, study PRJNA577476) | soil metagenome | isolation source: 100 cm saprolite on Douglas fir-dominated hillslope | place: USA:California | collected 2013-09-17 | reverse complement strand
TGTGAATTCACGAAGCGCACTTCCCACAGATTGTGCTCTTCGTCGAAATGCGTGTCGACGCTCTTCAGGCTCAGCTCTTTCAGAAGCTTCTTGAGCTCTTTCTCCAGCTTTTCAACTTTCTTCGGTGGATTATTCTTGTCGCCTTCAAAGTCGGCGCGCTTCGAGAGGTCGAGCCGCGGCAGAAGTTCCGTGATCTTCTCTTCGCGCAGGCGTTTGTTCAGTTTGTCGAGGAAGCCGAGATACTCGTTCAGCACGGTGATGAACTTGGTGAGCGCAGCGCCTTCGAGCTTGGCGGCGCCTTCTCCGTAGCGGATCACGAGGCCTTCCGACGCCCGCTTCACCATGACTTTGACGAACTCGCGTTCGTCTTTGATGTACTGGTGGGACTTGCCCTTCTTGATGCCGAACAGCGGCGGCTGCGCGATGTAGACGTTGTTGCGCTTGATCAGCTCCTGCATGTGGCGGAAGAAAAACGTCAGCAGCAGGGGGCGGATGTGCGAGCCGTCGACGTCGGCGTCGGTCATCAGGATGATCTTGCCGTAGCGGACTTTCGTTGGATCGAAATCTTCTTTCGAGATGCCGGTGCCGAGCGCGGTGATCATGGCGCGGATTTCTTCGTGTGCCAGCATCTTGTCGTAGCGCGCTTTTTCTACGTTGAGAATTTTTCCTTTCAGCGGCAGGATCGCCTGAAAGCGGCGGTCGCGGCCCTGTTTCGCGGTGCCGCCGGCGGATTCGCCTTCGACCAGGAACAGTTCACAGCGGCTGGGATCTTTTTCGGAGCAGTCGGCAAGTTTGCCAGGGAGTCCGCCGCCATCGAGAGCGCCTTTGCGGCGCGTCAGGTCGCGAGCCTTGCGGGCGGCTTCGCGGGCGCGGGCGGCGTCGATGGCTTTGTTGATAATTTTTTTCGAGACAGCCGTGTTCTGCTCGAAAAATCCGCCGAGACGCTCATTCACTACCGCCTGCACCAGTCCGGCGATATCGGAATTGAGCTTGCCTTTGGTCTGTCCTTCAAACTGCGGCTGCGGCAGTTTCACGCTGATCACCGCGACCAGGCCTTCGCGAACGTCATCTCCGGTGAGGTTTTCTTTTACGTCCTTGAAGAGGCCCATCTGCTGGCCGGCGTAGTTGATGGTGCGGGTGAGCGCGGTGCGGAAGCCGGAAAGATGCGTGCCGCCGTCGACGGTATTGATGTTGTTGGCGAAGCTGAACACGGTTTCCGAATAGCCGTCGTTGTATTGCAGGCCGATTTCAATGTGCACCTGCTCTTTGTCGGCCTCCATGTAGATCGGCTTGTCGTGCAGAACGGATTTGCCGCGGTTCAGATGCTTGATGAATTCCGCGTCAGGCCCTTGTTGAGGAAGGCGAGTTCGCGCAGGCGCTGCGAAAGCGTATCGAAGTTGTACTCGATCGTAGTCGTGAAAATTGTTTTATCCGGGACGAAGTGAACTTTCGTGCCGGTTTTCACTTTGGCCGCGCCGGTTTTACGGAGTTTGCTGGTCGGCTCGCCTTTCGAGTACGTCTGCTCCCAGGTGGCGCCGTCGCGCCAGATTTCGAGGTCGAGTTCTTCGCTGAGAGCGTTCACGCAGCTCACGCCGACGCCGTGGAGTCCGCCGGAAACTTTATAGGAGTTGCTGTCGAACTTGCCGCCCGCGTGGAGCGTGGTCATCACGACTTGTGCGGCGGGAAGTGTTTCGCCGTTTTCCAGGGTCATGTTGTCGACGGGGATACCGCGGCCGTTGTCGACGACGGTGATGGAGTTGTCGAGATGAATGGTGACGTCGATTTTGTCGGCGTGTCCGGCGAGCGCTTCGTCGACGGAGTTGTCCACGACTTCGTAGACCAGATGATGCAAGCCTAATTCGCCGGTTGAGCCGATGTACATCGCCGGTCGCAGGCGGACCGCTTCCATGCCGCCGAGAACTTTGATGGAATCGGCGTTGTAGTCGGCGTTGCTGCCGTTCTTATTTTTGGCGTCCGCGATTTCTGCTTGAATCTCTTTCGTGGCCATTCCGCTCCGTGGAAATGCCGGTTCGAGCGCTCCGGCTGGGTAGGCGCTACCAGGGTGTTCCGGCGACTTCAAACTGTTGAAATTTCTGCTAGTTAGGTGTCACCAGAGATGATCTTATTTTACCACAAAAAGACCACATCTTGAGACCGGAAACGTGGCCGTAAACGATGCCTTTTGTTGACCTTGGGAGTGCACTTTTAGGACTGAACCGGCCTGCTCATTTCTTCGGCCGCGATGCTGGAGGAACGAGTCCGTTCGCGCGGTAGTAAGCCACCAGCAAGCCATAGTGCTCGGCCGAGTGTTCGGTCACTTCCAGCCAGGGCTCGACCGTCTTGGCGAAAGAATCGTCTTGCAAGTTCTTGAGCGTCGCGTTGGCGTCGCTGATGGACTTTTCCATGAGCGCGACGACGGCGGCCTTCGTTTTGTAGTCCTTGGGATCAAGTTCGTCCCAGTTGACCTTATCGCCGCGTCCAGCCTTGCCGGCATAAACGATACCTGAGGCGACGTGAACCATCACAGCGCCGAACGAACGCATCTCCGGCTTCAGGCGGAAGTCGTATTTGTCTTCCGGAAAGTCTTTCGCCATTTCGAGCAGCCTGCCGTTGAGGGACGCAAAATGGCCCCGGATCGAGGCTGCGGTTGGAGGCGCGCTCTGCGCAAACGCTGGGTGCAGAAACATGGTGGATAGAAACAGGGCTATTAGCACGGGTCGACGGGTCATGGGATCCTCCGAGAGTTAAGGACGCAAGAGCCGCAGGAAGGTCACCGTGCCGCTGAAGTAAATAAGTGACGCTGCCGCCCACTGTTCTCGCCAGTTTAACGGCGTGCCGGTGCAACCTTCGCAGTGAAGTTTAAGCCTTCCAGCGCCTGCTCCACGTCCTCGTGACTGCCCGCGATGAAAGTGAAGGAGACGATTTGCCCCTTTGCAAGCAGCACCAACGTGGATTGATGCATGGTGAGTTTGTCAGTCATGGCCTTCGAAAAGTCCGCGCGCACCAGCCGCTGCGAGTCGATTTCCATTTCCGACGGGTCTCCCTCGGGCTTGAAACCTTGTGCGGTAGCGGTCTCGGTCAATGTGCCGAGATAGTTTTCCGGTTTTTTCAGTCCGGGAGAGGCCTTTTCGGCGGCGATGATTACCGCCGAATTGACCGTGTCTCCGGCGGCTTGCGGGGGACGCTCGAATACGGCCAGCAGGACTTCTCCCTTGGCCGCATCGTTGCCTTCCTGCATTTCCTTTGTGCGATCCACCCAGCCATAGGGGATGCGGTAGCGGAAGTTGAAGGTAGGGTTGCGGTAAAGTTGCGCGTCGGCCGTTGGTTGAGCGGGGGGATTGCGTGGTGATTGCGCGATGGCTCCGAGACAGAGCGCAGATGCGGCTAGGGCGGAGAGAATCAACTTCATGGCGATGGGAACAGTCTACATGCTGGGATGCAGCCGCGAAGCGGCGCAAGGTTACAGCCCACGGCGCAAGCCGTGGGGATAGTTCGCGGAGAGTGTTCAGTCCCGGAGGGGCGAAAGAAACACCGCACCGCCCTTCGTATGAAGCTTGGGTTCAAGCGGCCTGTTCTTTCGCCCCTTCGGGGCTCCATTGTCTCCCACTCTTCACCCACGGCTTGCGCCGTGGGCTGTAATCTTGCGCCGCTTCGCGGCTACGTTGTTCGGCGGATAACGGCGTGTCTCCCGCGATTCGCAAGCAGCCTTTACAATCTCAGCGTCGGCTGCAATCACAATCATGGAACTTTCACTTACTGCTAACGAGGTGCGCGTGCTCGGGTCGCTGGTTGAAAAGGACATCACCACGCCCGAATACTATCCGCTGTCGCTGAATGCGCTGTTGAATGCGTGTAATCAGAAGTCGAATCGCGATCCCTATATGCAATTGGGCGACGGGCCGAGACCGCCGTGCTCTGTGTGCTGTTGCTGCGCGGTCCGCAGACTCCGGGCGAACTTCGCGGAAGGACAGAACGTCTGCACCGGTTTGAGTCGCTCGATGATGTGCAGTCGGCGCTACAGAAATTGATGCAGCGCGATCCTGGGCTAGTGAAAGTGCTGCCGCGGCAGCCAGGGACCAAGGAGTCGCGCTGGGTGCATCTGATGGCTGGTGATGTATTCGCAGCGGATTTACCGTACGGAGCGGAAGGGGCGACCAGTCGCATGTCCGGCGAAGACGAGCGCCTGACTCGGTTGGAAGAGGAACTCGCAGCGCTACGAAGGGAAGTCGGAGAAATCAAGGATCAAATGGCACGGTTGCGGGAGCAATTTGAATGAGGCTCTGGTCGACACCCACGAACGATCAAAGAGCTCGGCAAATCTGGTTGTATGGCGTGCTGGCGATTGGATTCTTGCTGCCGGTTGTCACATCAGTTGGCGTTGTGCTCGGCTGGTTTCACTTGCATCCGGCAACGCAGGGGCGCCTGTTTTTCAAGGTCGCATATCAGGCTATTGGTCTGCTGAGCGTTTACTTCGCTCTCCGGTACCAGGGAAGGAGGCTTAAGGACATTGGTCTCTTCCTTGAGCCGAGCCTGCTTGAGATTGGCCGCGCGTTCGCGCTCTTCTTTGGAGCAATCTTTCTAAGTGTCGTTTTCTTCTTTGCTCTCAGTTTGTGTGCACCTTTGTTGCAGTATCACAAGACATACGATTCCGCAGTGCTGTTCGGAACCAGCGTAGGCTTCCTATCGATCCTCTTTACAATACTGAATCCATTTCACGAAGAACTTCTTGTGAGGGCATTTCTGATTACGGAGGTGGAAGGCCTCTATCGCAGCACCACATTGGCTGTGATCTTGAGCATAACGCTACAAACCTCCTACCACCTCTATCAGGGGCTACCCGGCGCACTCTCGCACGTTCCGACCTTCCTGGTGTTTTCCCTCTACTACGTGCGCACGCGTCGCATTTTGCCCGTGATTCTAGCTCACATGTTTCTCGACGTCACCGCCCTGGCGGTATATGCTCGGGGCCTTCATTGAGCCCGTCGTTGTGCGCAACTCGGAACGCGAAACCCTACAGCACCCTCTCCTGCGCATACCCCGCCGCGCCAAGGGCTGAAATAATCTCCGCAATGTGATCCGGGCCACGTGTTTCCATCGTGATTTCGATCGCGGTTTCGCCCAGATTTACGCCGTGGTAGGCGCGGTCGTAGTCTGTCTCGACAATGTTGGCGCGGTGTTGCGCGAGAATCGACGTCAGCCGGTTCAGAGCTCCGGGATAGTCGGGCAGGTGAACTCGCAGCCGCACCAGCCTTCCATCTTTCACTAAACCGCGTTCGATGATGCGGGAGAGTAGGGTCACGTCGATGTTGCCGCCGCCGACCAGCACCGCGACTTTCTTTCCGGTGAAGGGCAATTTTCGATTCACCAGCGCGGCGATTGCGGCAGCGCCCGCACCTTCCGCCAGGGTCTTTTCGCGTTCGAGCAACAGCAAGATCGCGTTGGCGATTTCTTCTTCTTCCACGGTGACGATGTCGTCGACGTACTTCTGCACTAGCGGAAGCGTACGATCCCCCGCGGTCCTCACGGCGATACCGTCGGCAATGGTCGAGGCGGCATTCAAGGTCACGGGCTTGCCCTCGGCCACCGCAACTTTCATCGACGGCAGCCGCGAAGGCTGCACTCCTAAGACCTGAATCTTCGGATTGGTTTCTTTCACCGCGCAAGCGATGCCGCCGATCAGGCCGCCGCCGCCGATCGGCACCACGACCGCTTCCAGATCCGGGTGCTGTTGCAGGAGTTCGAGACCGATTGTGCCCTGGCCGGCGATGACGACGTCGTCGTTGAACGGGTGAATGAAGGTCAGGCTCTCGGCCTGACTTCGTCGCACGGCTTCGTCGCAGGCTTCGTCGTAGTTGGCGCCGTGCAGGACAACGTCTGCGCCGTAGCCGCGCGTGGCTGAAACTTTGATCAGCGGGGTGGTCAGCGGCATGCAAATCAGGGCGCGTACTCCCAGTTTGCCGGCATGGTAGGCGACCCCTTGCGCGTGATTGCCAGCCGAGGCGGCAATGACTCCGCGGGCGCGCTCTTCGGCGTTCAGCGTAAGTAGTTTATTGAGCGCGCCGCGTTCCTTGAACGCGCCCGTCCGCTGCAGGTTGTCAAGCTTGAGATAAACATGGTTACCCGTGGATTGCGAGAACGTCTCGGAGCGGGCGCAGGGAGAGAGATAGATGGAGTTGCGAATCCGGCCCAGGGCCGCGTGGATGTCCTTAAGAGTAATCATTGGCAAATTGGCGGCACACCAGATTGGCTAAAGAATCTCAACATCTTACAGGAAGTTGAGGGGTGGCGGGCCCGCTGGCCCTGAGGGCTCAAAAAACACGAAAGGAGCATCCTCGGGCCGGAAAGGGTCAGTCGGCGACATGCCCTCCGGCGAACGTTCCCCTACGTCCTTGGAAACCTAGGCAGGGGCCAAACCGCCCGTCAGAATGGGGTTTCAAGGAGTTCATTCCCTGGGACTCATGAAACCAACATTTGGCACCTCCCCCACTCCCGTTCCTGCGCATGTACTTCGCAAAGTCAATGCGCAGGTTGCTCTGTACAACCTGCAGGAACCTTCAGCGAGCCTGTTGACGGAATGTTTTCGCCAGCTTGGCATCTCCACGGTTCCCATCTCAGACGCCGACCAGGACCGCCTGCACCGCCAGAAATTCGACGCCTGCGTGCTGCCCATGGCGGAGCCGGTCGGCGACATCATTGAACGGGCGCGCAGTTCGGCGTCCAACAGCCGGCTGGTGATTTACGGCATTGGCGGCACGTCGCAGGATGCGTTGCGTTATTCGAAGCACTGCATCAACGCGTTCTTTCACGAGCCGCTGGAGAAATCGGCGACGCTGAAGCTGATGCGGTCGACGCGTCCGCTGGTGCTGCATGAGTTCCGGCGCTACGTCCGCATTCCGGTGATGACCGAGGTGTCGGTGGTGGCAGCGGACAGCTCGCGGGTGCTCGTGACCAGCCAGGAAATCAGTGCCGGTGGCATGTCTTTGAAAGGGACGGCCACACTCGAACCAGGTCAACTGGTGGAAGTTTCGTTCTCGCTGCTGACGCTGCCCCGTATCTGGCTGCGTTCCTACGTAAGCTGGAAAAAACCCAACAAAACGGTTGGGCTGCGCTCATTCCGTCGAAGCAGGTCTTGCATTCCTGAGACCTGACATCTGCTTTACTTGCACCTTTCCCCGTAAAATGCTTCTGTGAGTTCTTCTCCCGTCGCTGCTGAGTCTCCGCAGAAATTTTCTTCCGATCCGCGCGCGTTTTCTCTGCGTGAGCGCGTTCTACTTTGGCTGATTGGCTGGGCGGGATATGTGGCCATTGCTTTAATCGGGCCTACGCTTCGTTTTTCGATTTCGTGGGAAGAAGAGCCGACGCCTCGCGATGCAATCTTCGAAAAACCGGTGATCTATTCGTTCTGGCATCGCGCGGTGTTTCCAGCAGCGTGGATGTGGAGGCGGCAGCGCATCGCGGTGATGGTGAGCCGCAGTTTCGACGGCGAGTATATTGCCCGCATCATCGAGCGGCTGGGATTCACGGCTGTGCGCGGGTCAAGCAGCCGGGGCGGAGTGGGAGCGTTGCTGGGGATGAAAAGCGTACTGGAAAGCGGCGAGTCAGTCGCGTTCACGATTGATGGGCCGCGCGGGCCGAAGTATGTGGCCAAACCGGGGCCAGTAGCACTCTCAAGAATCAGCGGGCGGCCGATGGGAGCGTTCTATGTGGCGCTCGACAGCGCGTGGGTGTTGGAGACATGGGACGAGTTCATGATCCCCAAACCGTTTTCAAAAGCACTGGTTCGGCTGAGCCGTAAGATGGTTGTGCCATCCGATGCGGACGACGCGCACGAACACGATTATCAGGCGGAACTGCAGGCGTCTCTGGAGCGGGTGACGGCGTTCGCCGAAGAAAATGTGGCGCGCGTGGGATCGAAGGAATTCCCGCTCTGGAAGCCGTAGGGTAGCGCCGCCGTCCCGGCGGCTGTCGTGGCAGCGTCCCGCCGCCACACGCGTGGGGCGGACGGTTGTCGCGCTTTCTTGCACGTGATCGCGTTCGACCGGTTCCTTTGCGTTTCCCTAGTTCGGAGCAGCGAGGGCAGGATGCGCTCGCGACAGCCGGCGAGACGCCGGCGCTACAAAACGCGGGTTTGACTTGGGGCTGTCGCTGCCGTTAAATTTGCGGGGCTGGTTTTTCCGCTCTTTCACAAATCGGGTTCGCGCATGATCGCGGCCCGGCGCTATGCCGGTGCTGCGAGGGAAGCGGGTGAGAATCCCGCGCTGCCGCGCAACTGTAAGCGAGGACACAGCGGACGTCCACTGGGCCATCTTCACGATGAAATCGCGAAGACCTGGGAAGGACGCACGCAGAAGATGGACTCATCAAGTCCTTACTCGCAAGCCAGGAGACCGGCGCGAACCGTCACCAAGAAACCCTTTCGCGTGCAAAGGAGAATGGTATGGTTCGCTTCCTGGTTTTCGTTGGATTTCTAATCTCTATGCCGGCGGCTCTCGCCGGCGAACTTCGTATCAAGGTTGTCGATCCGCACTCGGCGGCGGTGGCCGGAGCGTTGGTGTCGGCTTACAGGGCGGGTGAGGCTTCGCCGCTGCAAATCCGCGCCAGTTCCGGAGACGGCGTCGCTCTGTTTGATGTGGATACTTCTTCGTCCTTGCGCGTGGAAGTGCTGGCCGCTGGATTTGCCGTCGCTCGGATCGATGTGCCTGCTTCTTCATCCTCGGCGACCGTCGAACTGAAGGTCGCGAGTGCTTCGGAAATCGTCGTCGTGACTGCAACCCGCACTCTTCTCCCTGAACAGGAAACGGCCAGCAGCGTTTCGGTCTTGAGCACGGGCGAACTTGGGACCATGCAACCCAAGTCATTCGGCGACGCGCTGCGCTTTCTGCCGGGAGCGGTCGTCAACGTCGCCGGACAGCGTGGCGGGCTCGGGTCGCTCTTTGTGCGCGGCGGAGACTCGCGCTACAACAAAGTCCTGATGGATGGCGTGCCGGTCAATGAACCGGGCGGCACGTTTGATTTTGGGAGCGTCCCGCTGGGCGAGGTCGATCGGATTGAATTCGAGCGCGGAACGCAGAGCACGCTCTACGGTTCCGACGCGATGACCAGCGTTCTGCAGGTTTTTACACGCAGTGGCGCGACCGCCGTACCTGAGCTTCGCTTCGGCGCCGATGGCGGCAACTTCGGGACCGCTCATGGATACACGTCGCTGGCGGGCGCGTGGTCGCGCCTCGATTACAACCTGTTCTCGGACTACTTCAACACCAACGGGCAAGGGCCGAATGCCAGCTACTGGAACGCGCTGCAAGGCGGAAATGTTGGCGTGCGGATCAGCCCGGCGGTGCAGTTCCGGCTGCGGGCGCGCCATTCGAACAGGCGCACGGGAGTGCCGGGGGAGTGGGACTTCAACGGTCAGCCCGTGCTTGGGCCAGACCTCGATCAGCGCGCGCGATCCAATAATTTTCTGGCGAGCGCGGAACTGACGATCTCCGGGCCTTCGCACTGGCAGCATAGTCTGAGCGGATATGAATACAACACACGGCGGCTCAATCAGGATGTGAACACCGATCCGGGCCGCGACTGCGATACCCTTTTCACTGACTGCCCGTTCTTGAGCACCGCGCATATCAATCGGGCCGGATTCACGTATCAGGGCGACTACACTCCCCGCAGTTGGGCGCACACCACAATCGGATATGAGTTCGAAGACGAAAATGGGCACATCTCCAACACCGACCCGCACGTGCTCCTGAACCACGCCGTCTATTTCCAGCAGCAGGTGATTTGGAAGCGTCTGGTAGCGATCGCCGGCGCCCGCTACGCTCACAACGAAACTTTTGGTAATGCGGCGCTGCCACGGGTGGCGCTGAGCGTTCTCGCGATCAAAGGGAACAGCCTGTTTTCAGGGACACGATTGCGGTTTTCGTATGCGACAGGAATCAAAGAGCCGCGATTCGAGGAGTCCTTTGCTGCTCCACCCTTCAATATCCAGAATCTGAATTTAAAAGCGGAGGAAAATCGCGCCTTCGACGCCGGCCTGGAACAAAACCTGCTCGGCGGCCGTTTCACGCTGAGCGCAATCTACTTCGACAATCTTTTCCACAATCAGATCGACTACAAGTGTTGCAACGACAAGGGCCAAGGACAGTACGTCAACATTAATCAGTCGATGGCGCACGGCGCCGAAGTGGAATTGAAAGGACAAATTACTCCGCGGCTGACGCTGGATGGAGGTTACGTCTACACCTCCTCGGAAATTTTGAAGCAGCCTCTTGCGTTCGACGACGTGCATGAACCGGGACAGCCCCTGCTGAGACGTCCAAAGCATTCCGGCAGCTTGCTTTTCAACTATCTTGGATCGCGATGGGGTGGCAGCCTCGGCGGGAGCTTTGTGGGCCGGCGACTAGACTCGGACTTTCTCTTCGATAAAGATTTTCATGTGACACACGCGGCTGGTTACGCCCGCGTCGATCTCGGCGGATGGTATGCCTTTACTTCCCGCATCACTGCCTACGCGAATGTTGACAATGCGCTCAACGATCACTACAACGAGGTTGTCGGATATCCGGCGCTCTCGGCGAATTTCACGGCTGGGGTGCGGTTTCGGATTGGCGGCGAGTAAGGCTGAGAGCCCCTGACTTTTTACAACCGTCATCCTGAGCGCAGCAAGTGCTTCACGAAGTGAAGCGCTGGCGAAGTCGAAGGACCCCTGCTCGGCCCGCAGTAGCAATGGCGATGCTAGGCATTCTCTCCACGCACTTCGCGGGGAGAATGCCTTGCGTCACCCTACAGGCCACCGGCAGTTTAGGGGTCCTTCGACTCCAGCAAGCCAATCGCTACGCTCTCGGCTTGCCTGCGCTCAGGATGACAGTTTGAAAAGTGGAAACAGGTCAACTGCAAGTGCAACACCAACACCAACACCAACGGCGTCGGACAGCAGTGTCCGACCCACACATGCAGAGTCAGCGCCGCGGGACTAGATTTTCCGACCCGCTTCTATACAGATGGCGGACGGCCCACAGTTTTTCGACGTCTTTTTCGCCGAGGGGCTGGGCACGGCCCAGCAAGTGGGCCACCAGCGCGATGTGAGCGAAGTGCTCGACGGTTTCCATCTTCATGTAGGCGTTTTCGAGAGTGGAGCCGTACGTGACCACGCCGTGGTTCGCCATGAGGATGGCATCGTGCGCTGGGACCAGCGGCTCCA
>WNFI01214943.1_pt1 | contig 11197 bp, 7 predicted proteins | sample 5400471 | NCBI WGS metagenome assembly WNFI01 (sample SAMN13153348, study PRJNA577476) | soil metagenome | isolation source: 100 cm saprolite on Douglas fir-dominated hillslope | place: USA:California | collected 2013-09-17 | reverse complement strand
GATGCCGCTTATCAGAAGCATCACCAGGCTTACTGCCGGATCTTTGACCGCTGCGGCCTGGATTACATCGTGGTGGAAGCGCACTCCGGCGCCATGGGCGGCAGCCAGTCGCACGAATTCATGGTGGCGTCGGATGCCGGCGAAGATTTCGTGGCGCTGTGCAAGAAATGTGGGTACTCGGCGAACCTGGAGAAGGCGGTTTCGAAAGAAATGGCGCAGGCTGTTGCCGATCCCGCTGGCGATTTCGCTCCCGAAGAGTTTCACACGCCCGGCCGCAAGACGATCGCGGAGGTTGCTGACTTTACCAAGCTGCCTGAGACCTCACAAATGAAGAGCCTGGTGATGGTGGCGGATGGGAAGCCTGTGATTGCCCTCTTGCGCGGCGACCATCAGTTGAGTGAAACGAAATTCGCTACCGCGGTGGGCGCGACCGACATTCGTGCGGCGCGTCCCGAAGAAATGCGCCAGTGGCTGGGCGCGGACGCAGGTTCTCTCGGTCCCGTAGGTGTGAAAGGCGTGCGGCTGGTGGCCGACTCCGCGCTCGAAGGTAGAAAGAACATGATCGCGGGCGCGAACCGCGACGACTACCACCTGCGCAACGTCACGCCCGGCGAAGATTTCACGGCGGAGTTTCGCGATCTGCGCCAAGTGGCCGCCGGCGACGCCTGCATGAGTTGCGGCGAGCCGCTCGCATTGGTCAAAACCATCGAGATCGGGCACATTTTCAAGCTCGGCTACAAGTATTCCGAGTCCATGGGGCTGCGCGTGCTGCAGGCCGATGGCACGGAAATTCCGGTGATCATGGGTTCGTACGGTATCGGCATCGAGCGCATTTTGAGCGCGGCGGTGGAGCAGCGGCACGATGCCGACGGCATGGCGCTGCCCGTTGCGATTGCGCCGTTCGTGGTTGTGGTGACGCCGGTGAACAGCACCGATCCGGCGCAACGGCGCGTGGCCGACGAAATTTACCAGGCATGTCTTGCCCTGGGTCTCGATGCCGTGCTGGACGATCGCGACGAGCGGCCCGGCGTCAAGTTCAAGGACGCCGATCTGGTCGGCATTCCGTTCCGCATCACGATCGGAAAAAAACTGGCGCAGGGCATGGTGGAACTGGTGGAGCGCTATGGCAAGAAGTCGGCTGACGTGCCGGTGGCCGAAGCCGCGGCCATGGTGAAGAGTCGGGCGCCGGTGCAGACCGGACCTGGCAAGATGCCGCGATGACCGATTGGAAGAAAGTTCGCGCTGAATTTCCGGCGGTCCAGGAATGGACGGTTCTCAACGCCGCCACGTTCGGCCTGCTGCCGCGGCGCGCCACCGAAGCCGTGGCCTGCCATTTCGCACGACGCGACCGTTACGCCTGTTCCGATTTCATGGGCTGGTTTGCTGACGCCGATGCCATCCGTGCGACAATCGCCCGTCTGATTCATTGCTCAGCGGGCGACATTGCGTTCATCCCGAACGCATCCGCCGGGCTTTCCACGCTGATCGGCGGCATCGACTGGAAGCCGGGCGACCAGGTGGTCACGCTCGAAGACGAATTTCCAAACCACTACTATTACCCGAATTACCTGGCCGGGCGGGGCGTGGAGTTTATTGAGACGCCCTTCGCACGGCTTTGTGAGAAGGTTACACCGCGGACGCGTCTGGTTGCGATCAGCATGCTGAATTACTCAACCGGATTTCGTCCGCCGCTCGTGGAGATGGCAAAGTTTCTGCGCGAGCGCGGCGTGCTGTTCTATGTAGATGCCACGCAAGGGCTGGGCGCGCTCGAATTGGATGTCGCCGCTGTCCGTCCGTCGATGTTATCGGTGAACGGGTATAAGTGGATGCTGGCGCCGGCGGGCGCGGGGTTTATGTACGTCGATCCCGCCGTGCGCGAATGGCTGCAGCCCAGTGTCATCGGGTGGCGCAGCCACCACACTTGGCGGGATCACGAGAATCTGCACCACGGCGTGCCGGAGTTTGGCGCGAAAGCGGAGAAGTACGAGAGCGGCATGCTGGCTTTTGGACCGCTTTACGGCATGGGGGCGTCGATCGAGATGATGCTCGACATCGGGCCCCGCGCCATCGAACAGCGTGTGATGCAGTTGGCCGGCATGGCCCGCGACGTGCTGCGTCGCGCGGGAGGAAGCCTGATTGCGGACCGCGATCCTCACTACGATAGCCCGGTAGTCACGGCGCGTTTCGAAGGCCGGGACCCGCGCGATCTGGCTCGTGAACTGCACGCGCGCAAGGTGGAGGTGGCGGCGCGCCACGGCAACTTACGCGTGTCGCCGCATTTCTATAATGATGAGACAGACCTGGAGAAGTTCGAGCAAGAGCTGAAGCAGATTTTGTAGAGCAAGCCACTCATAGTTACTCCACGCTCCACAGCGCCAGCGTCGTTTTGTCTTTGATCACCACTCCATTTCTTAGTACCAGCGGATGCGCCCAGGTGGGGCTGTCGGCCACGGTGTAGCGTCGCAGCGGCTCGAAGGCCTTGCCGCTTGCCTTGGCGATAATCAGCTCCCCTTCGTCGCGCAGCAGGATTAGACTCTCTCCACTGACGAGTACGGCGGCGTTCTCGCCCTGGCGTGGCGAACTGGTCCATTGCGTGGCGCCGGTGCGCGCGTCGATACAGAAGAACTCGCCTTTTTTATAGTGGGAAAAACCAAAAATCAGATCGCCCGCGAGCACCGGTGAACTCATGTATAGCGCCACTTTGTCATTTCGCCATACGGTTTGAGTGGACCACTTTCCGTCGTTCGCGGCAGCGCGGACCGCAAAGATTCCATTCGCCAAGCCGGAGAAAATCACCAGATCCCGGTAGAGCAGAGGAGTCGGAATATTCTGCACGTAATCCGTGGTGAACGGAATCTTCCATAGCAGTTGTCCAGTGGCTGTCGCCACACTCACCAGATTCTTCTCTGTCTCGGTGACCACCTGCCGCACGCCGCCGAGGTCGGCGATGATGGGCGACGCGTAGGCCGGTCCGTCGCCTGTCCAGCGCCATTTCACATCTCCGGTTTGGGCATCGAAGGCTGTTAGCGCGCCATCGCCGGGGCCGCCGACGTGCGCGATGAGCAGTCCGCGATCCGCGACCGGCGACATGGCGGTTCCGAACGGCGGCCACGTCGCCTTGTATTGTTTCGAAAAATCATTGCGCCAGCGCACCGCGCCTGTGGCGGCATCCCAGCACGTCAAAATACCGCTGATGCCGAAAGTGTAAAGCCTGCCCTCGCTGAACAGCGGTGTCGATTTCGGGCCTTCGCCATGCCACACTGCCGCAGGATGCATGGTGTACGGTGCCGCGTACGATTGTTGCCAGACAATCTTGCCCGTTGCGGGGTCGACACTCGACACCGCCTCCTTGCCCTGCTGGCGCGTAAAAATTAAAATTCTGACGCCCGCGAGAATCGGCGACGCATGCCCCTCGCCGACCGTAACCTTCCACCGCAGTTTGAGCCTCTCGGGCCATGCGGCCGGCGCCGCCGTGCTGCTCAATGAACCGTCGCGATGCGGGCCGCGCCATTGCGGCCAATCCTCGGGCCGTGCCGTTGCAGCGGTAAGAAGGAGTGTGGACAGGAACAGGGGCCACTTATGCAGCACGATCATACCTTCTCCATCCAGAAGCAGCCGCCCTTATTCACTAGCGTCTCCGGCATGTGCTCGCGGAACCAATCTTCGTGCCAGTTTTGAAGGTAACTGCTGAAATGTAAGATGCGGAAACGCTCGTTATACTCCAGGAATGCGCGCAGCACATAAGCCTCATTCCAGGCACGGCCTTCACGCAACCAGACGCCCGGGTATTCGAAGTTAAAGTAAATATCATGTATATGGATAATTACTCCTGCCTTGAGCCGTGGCAGTATCTCAAAAATGATGTAGTTGACATCGCTGCCCACCTTAGAGACGTGCGTAGAGTCGATGAATAAAACATCACCTGATTCCAGTTGGTCGAATATGTGAATGCCCATGTCCTGTAACGTGCTTTCGATGATCGTCAAAGGATGATTTGATTTTGCAACCAGCGACCGCAGTAGCTCTGGATGGGGCTCGATAGAAGTGACTTGTATCTGTCCATTCAGACACAACCGGTTTGTGTCGAGAATGGCGCAGGTCGAGTATCCCGATCCGATCTCTATAAGCCGCCGGGGACGCAGGTGGTTCAACATGCAGAACAAAATGATGCCGTCACTGTGCGGGTAATTCGGGTTGTCGAGTCGATAGAGCAAGCCGTCCACGGGCCTGGCACGAAAGGGAACTCGTGGGTAGTAGGGCTTCAGGGACTCCATTAACTCCATCTGGAGCCGATCATTTATTATGATTCCGGGCAACTCCTCGAGTGGCTTCTGGCGAGCTTGCCGGGCCAAAAAGTCCTCGACGTCCCTTTTCGAGGGGACCGGTGAGTAGAAATGACCTGGCGCGACAGATTGGACGACGTTCGACTCATCGAGCACACGTCGCAACCTATCGCGTTCGTCCGACACCTGAGTCAGTTGGTTCTGCAATTCGAGAATTAGGTGGACCTTCTCTTCGTACCAGCGCCAGGGAGACCAGAGCGCTTTAAGTACGCCACGCGCCGTCATGCGCCCGTTTCCGCCGGCCGCACGTCGCGTAGCACGGCGCTCCATCCCGGCAGGCCGTTCGCGGCGGCGTACGCGTCTTCCTCCAGCACCATAGCGGCGTCCACGCGCGCGCCCGGCGCCAGTTCTCCGATGCGCTCCGCGAAGCCCCACGCTTTCAGCCAGAGCATGCGCCCATCCTGCCGTAGCGGCACGCGCAGATGCTTTTCCTTCCAGAGAACCGGTGAGCCGGCCACCTCCACGTTTAGCGCCGCGAATAGTGGAGCAGGATGCCCGCAGCCGAATGGCGCAAGCGAGGTAATCTCGGCCACTGTCCGTTCGTTGATCTCGCGCAACGTGATGGTGCCATCGATTTCAATCTCAGCGCGAAAGTCGTCTGGCGTTAAGCGCGCGCCGGCGTAGTCCTGCAACCTCCCGCGAAACGTCGAGACATTGTCTGCCGCCAGCGTCAAGCCGGCGGCATGGCTGTGGCCGCCGAACTTCACGAAGAGCTCCGGCATCGATTCGAGTGCATCCAACAGATGAAACCGCGGAATGCTGCGCCCCGAACCCTGCGCCACGCCCTGCTCGGGATCTTCGCTCAGCACGAAGACCGGGCGGTGGAAGCGCTCTACCAGACGGCTGGCCACGATGCCGAGTACGCCGCGGTGCCAGTTGGCGGCGCAGAAGATCAGCGCCGGCTGCGTATCGTCCACCGGAGCCCGTTCGCACTCGTCGAGAATCGCTTCGACAATGTCGGCCTCGGTCTTCTGGCGCTCCGTATTGAACGCGTGCAACCGTTCAGCCAGCACGCGCGCGCGGTCCGCGTCGTGAGTCAGCAGCATTTCGATGACATCGTTCGCGGTAGACATGCGGCCGGCGGCGTTCATGCGCGGCGCGATGCGAAACGCCACCTGCGTGGCGGAGGGAACGTTTCCGCCGGCAAATCCGGCAACTTCGAGCAGCGCGCGCAACCCCGGATTGCGCACGTCACGCAGGCCGCTCAAGCCGTGTTTGACGATGATGCGGTTTTCACCCGTGAGGGGCACCACATCCGCTACTGTGCCAATGGCGACCAGCTTCAGAAAAGACTCAAGCACGCGCCGCAGCTTCACCTCGGGCCAATCCATCTGCCCCAAGAGCGCCTGCACCAGTTTGAAGGCCACGCCGACACCGCAAAGATTCTTCTCCGGATAGCCGCAATCGGGACGGTTGGGGTTCAACACGGCAACAGCCGGCGGCAGTTCGGCGTCCGGCAGATGATGGTCGGTGATGATGACATCGATTGAAAGCTCGCGCGCGCGGCGCACCACTTCAGCGGCGCGAATGCCGGTGTCGGCGCTGATGATCAGCGACACGCCGCGGGCTGCCGCCGCCTCCACCGCTTCGGGCCGCATCCCGTAGCCCTCTTTGAGGCGGTCGGGCACGTGGAAATCCGCCGCGCCGCCCGCCAGCTCGATGGCGCGCTTGAGCACCACCACCGACGTTGTACCGTCCACGTCGTAATCGCCGTAGATCAAAATCTTCTCGCGATCGCGAATGGCGCGCAAGAGGCGCTCGAGCGCGCAATCCATGCCGCGCATCGCCATCGGATCGTGCAAATCGTCGAGCGATGGGCACAACAACCGGCGCGCGGAGGCCGTGTCGCGAAAGCCGCGCGTGTAGAGCACGCCCGTCGCGGGAATCCCCAAGCCAAGCTCTTTCGCCAGCGCTTCGATTGCGCCGCGATCTAAATGTGGAAGCAGCCAGCGCGCCGGATGGGCCATGCGGGCTCAGTTGTTGGAATAAAATCCGCCCAGCGTGCCGTCGTCCTCTTCCTCCTCGCCGGGCAGGTTGCTGGTGATTTCATCACAGACGCCGAGGAACTCCTCGTACCAATCGGGGCGCAGCTCGTAGATGTACATGCGGCCGTGGTGGTCGAAGGCCAGCTCGAGCGAGCAGGTCACGCCTTCATAGCCGCGCATAGAGCGCACGCGGCGGTCCAGGTCTACGCGCATTTCGGTCGGCACTTCACAATCGTCCAGTTGTTCGAGCGCGTCTTCGATCTCGCTTTCGTCGAAATCGCGCGCGGCAAACAGGATCATTTTGCAGCCGATTTTCCGGGCCGTCTCGAGAAACATCTGGTAGTCGGGATAGCGCTCGGTATCCCAGGTCACCATCGGCAGGCTTTCCAAACCGCCCGGATGGCTGCGAAATACGGCGAACCCGGAACTCTCCAGATACTCCAGAATTGCGCGCTTCAGCGTATCGAGATTGAGATCCACAAATTGTCCTTGAGCGACCGGCCAGAACCAGAATAACAGAGCGGCCAGCGGGCGGCGGGGCGAAGCCTTTGACGCAAAAAAATGGGGACCTCCATGCTGGAGATCCCCGAGACGCGCAACCAAATTACTGGCTAGAACTCGATTCGCGCCGAAATCTGCCCCGTACGGTAGCCGCCAAAGTCGGAGCCTCGGGCGCTGGTGATTTGGCCGAAGCTGTTGTTGTCGATAGCGGCCACCGGATCGGCCAGATTGACGTGGTTCAGGATGTTGGTGAACGAGCCTTCCACTTTTATCTTCAGCCGCTCCGTAACCGAGAACGATTTGCCCAGAGCGGTCGAAAGGCTGACGCTCCCGGGGCCGGTCACCACGCCGATGCCGCCGTTACCGAAGCGGCCGATCGGCGGAAGATCCACGCCGGGGTTGTCGCCGATGGTGCAAGCCTGGCCGATGGTCCAGCCTGGCGTCGCCGGGCAGACAAACGCGCTGGTATCGAACCACTGGCTTGCCGTCGGATTCGACAGCGAGCCGTTCTTGATGCGGTCCACGTGCTGCGGGCGCTGGAAGCCGGATCCCGTGCCGGATGGGTCGCCGCTGTCAAAGTAGGGAGTCTCGTACGGACCGGTCTGGACGATGAAAATGTTGCTGAGCCGCCAGCCGCCCAGGACCGCATCTGCCATCCGGCTGCTGTTGGACATGAACTGGCGCCCGCGGCCGAAAGGCAGCTCGTAGACAGCCGTCGTGAGCCAGCGGTTCTTGCGCGTGCCCCACACCGGGCCGTACTCCGCCTTGCGATCGTAGAGATCCATGGTGCGTCCACCGGCATTCTCGCCGGCGAACGAGCCTTGCGGCCGCGGCCCCTGGTTGTCCGCCAGATTCTTGGCGAAGGTATAGGTGGAGTTGAACGTAAGCCCCTTCTGGAAGCGGTGCGTGATCTCCACCTGCAGGGAGTTGTAATTCATGTTGGCGCCTACCGAGCGGTTATTGACGGTTCCCCAGTTGGGGAACGGGCGGCTGCTTAACGGCTGCGCCGCGTAATACTGCGTCGAGTAGTAGGACTGGTTCAGGTTGGGTGCCCACACCAGATCGCGCGTGCCCTGCCCAATGTACGAGACACGCAGGCCGGTATTGAAACCGAGGTCTCGGTCTATGGACAAATTCCACTGCATGGTATACGGCTCCTTCCAGTGGATGTCATTACCTGTGCCGAAGTAAGCGGTGCCGAATGGGGGCACGACAATCCCGCTGCCACCCGTGCGAATATTCGGCCATTGGAAAATCGGGCCGCCATTGGCGTCGATATTGGCGAACTGGAATGTAGCCGATTGCAGGGTTCCGGTCAGGGCATAGTAAATCGAGCCCATACTGGGCGTGTCGTACATGCCGAAGCCGCCGCGCACGACGGTCTTGTCATTCGAGAATGGGCGGAGTGCGAAGCCGAATCGTGGAACTATCCGGCTCGGAGCGGTGCGCAGACCCTGTGGCAGATGCGCATGGCTGGCGTCGAAAACGGGAGTACACGGCGCGCCGTTCACGGATGGCCCAGTCGTGCTGTTGTACGTTGGGCACGCGTCGAAGGATTGGAGGAATCCCGGAGCCAGCGTACTCTCGGCGCCGTTCGGGTAAACCACCAGGCCGGATTTGGCTACGCTCGGATCGAAGTTGCCGATGTTGCCGAATTGATCGGTGTAACCCGGATGGAATTCCCAGCGCAGGCCATACTCGAGTGTGAGCTTCGAATTCACACGATAGGCATCCTGCGCGAAAATCCCGTATTGCATGGAGAGGCCATTGTTGTCGTGCGTCACCTGGTCGATGGCTGTATCGTGCGGGACGCCGAGCAGGAAGTCGGCAAACGGATCGCCCGTAAAGGCGCCATTGAAGTTGTATTGTCCGTAATTGTCGCCGCTAAGAAAGCCTAGCGCGGACACGGCTTTGAGCTTGCGAATGTCAAAGCCGAACTTCATGGTGTGACGGCCAACGATCCACGTAGTGTTGTTATTCCATTGATAGGTATTGTTCGCGGAGATAGAGCTGCCGCGGTCCGTGTTGAGGCCGTTATAGCCTGTGATATTCAGATCCGGAAGGCCATTAAAAGGGAAGGTCGGACCAACTCCTACAAGGCCGAGAGAATTGGTGAACTTCGCGCCATCGAAGGGCAAACTCTGCGTCGACGGATTTAAGGTGAAGCCAAATCGAAACTCGTTGATCAGGTTCGGTCGCAGATTCCAGTTCCAAGAGGTTACAAGCATCTTGTACTTGTCGGTAAAATTCTCGGACGGAACCAGAAGATCCTGCGGAGCTGCGTTCCCCCTGCTCTTCCAGGTCCAGCGGCCGAAGACAGACATGTTCGACGTCAGGTAATGGTCGATGCGGATATCGTATTGATCTGAGTGAAGCGTGCTGTCGCGATTGGCAATGTAGTTCGCGGCGTGCACGGTGTTCGGGTCGCCCGCATTGGGCAGCGGATATAGGGTGAGAAAGCCTTGCGCGACCGAGCTGATACGGCTCGAAGGAATCTGATTATTCGGAAACGCCTTGCCCGTTGTTGGATCTTTGATAATGATTCCGGTCCCGGAGAAATCGCCGTTACGCAGCGCTTGCGTGGGCACCTCGTCCTGAATGGTCTGCCCGCGCGGGAAACGGAAGCCTTCATAGGTCCCGAAGAAAAACGTCTTGTTCTTCCCGTTGTAGAGTTTGGGAATCAATACAGGGCCGCCCATGCTGGCGCCGAAATCATTGCCCACCAACTGCGGTTTTTCCAGCTGGCCAAATTTGACGGCATTGAGCGCGCGGTTCTGGTGATACCAGAAAAGGTCGCCGTGAAAGGCGTTCGTTCCGCTCTTGGATATGGTGGTGACATCGCCGACTTCGGCGAACTCGGCTGCGTTGCCGACGCCCTGCACTTTGATTTCCGCGATGCTCTCGAGCGATGGAAATGCCTCCGAGAGAGGTCCGTTACCGCCCACGTTGCTGATCGAGATGCCGTCCACCGAGAACTGCGACATCGATTGGAGGCCGCCTTGGATCGAGAAGTTGCCGTTGTCGTCCGGCTGCACGCCAGGCAGAGCCGCAATGAGTGCATAAGGGCTGGTGCTTCCGCCTCCGCCGCGCACATTACCGGGAAGCGTCATGAGCGCCTGGCCGTCCAGGCTCGACTGCACGGTTTGCGTGTCGGTCGTGATCACGCCGGCGGTGGCCTCTACATTGACTGCGGTAGAAACCTGGCCGACCTGAAGACCGACATCTATGCGCAGTGTCTGGCGCGCGACAAGCAAGAGTTCGGTGGCGGCATAAGGTTGGAAACCTTGGGCAGTCACTTCGATCTTATAGTGACCGGCCTTGGTATTCACAAATTCATAATCGCCGCTCCCATTTGTGGTAGTCTCCCGAGTTATGTTCTCGTCCGTATTGGTAGCCTTGACAGTCGCTTGTGGCACGACGGCTCCGGAGTTGTCTTTCACGCTGCCTAAGATCGTGCCAAAAGTGGACTGAGCCACCATAACAGCCGGAGAAATACACAGAAGCGAGTAAAACAAGTACTTATGCATGACCTAAACCTCCTGGATTATAGAATGATAACCTAACTTCGCAGCCCAGACTAGCAAAACTTCATTACTGATTGATTAAGACTAGGTTTGTGTTGAGAGAAGGCGGCTAGGTTCGTCAGCCGGATTTAACGCGAGCGGACTTACAGCCGAGAAATCATCTGACTGACGGGCTTCAGCGCCGGATAGATCGCACGGTAAACGCCGTGTCCGTTCTGATAAGATTGTCTCCAGAATCGAAGCCAGCACCTGGCGCCAGAACGTGCTCTTGCCTCCTCCGCCCGAAACGCGCACGGAGTGAACGGCGACGCCAAGCTGCTGGATGACATCGAGACAGTCCTTCTGGCTGTAAGATACGCCTTCGATCAGCGCGCGTATCAAGTCAGCGCGCGTGTGTTTCGCGGTTAGGCCGATCCATCCGCCACGCGCGATCGGGTCAAGGTATGGCGTTCGCTCGCCCATAAGGTAAGGCAGCCAGAACAAACCTTGCGCGCCTACCGGCGATTTCGCGGCCTCGTTCATCAGCGCGTCGTAGTCACTCCCGGGAGACAACTGGTTGCGAAACCATTGCAGGCTGAGGCCGGCGCCTTGGGTGACGCCCATGACGTGCCACTTGCCCGGCACGGCGTGACAGAAGGTGTGTACTCGTCCCAGCGGATCGTAGGAGATCTGATCCATATGCGCAAAGACCACGCCGGACGTGCCGAGCGTGCAAGAGACGACGCCTAGCTCGACGATCCCGTTACCCACCGCGCTCGCTGCCTGGTCGCCCGCGCCGCCGACCACCGGTGTGCCCGCGGCGAGCCCCGTCTTTCCCGCGATGGACGAGCTGATCGTGCCGGTA
>WNFI01045038.1_pt1 | contig 11198 bp, 10 predicted proteins | sample 5400471 | NCBI WGS metagenome assembly WNFI01 (sample SAMN13153348, study PRJNA577476) | soil metagenome | isolation source: 100 cm saprolite on Douglas fir-dominated hillslope | place: USA:California | collected 2013-09-17 | reverse complement strand
CGGATGTAGTCCTCGTCCATCTGGTGCGCCTCGAGATCGCCGCTCGCACGGTTCTTCAGCTGCGCCTCGAAGCGGCGGCGCTGCTCGACCGGATCGTTCAGCTCGCTGAAGGCATTCGCCACTTCGAAGCCGCCGATGTACAACTCGAAACGCTCGACGGTGTCGGGATCGTCCTGCTTCTGCTTCGAGAGCGGCGACACCTCGGTCGGGAAATCGTAGACGAAGGTCGGCTGCAGCAGACGGTCTTCGCACAGGCGTTCGAAGATCTCCGTCGTGATCTTGCCGGCGCCGTGCGCAGGATCGAGTTCGAGGCCCAGCTCGCGCGCGATACCCGCGACCGTGTCGCGATCGCGCAGCGCGCCGGCGTCGATCTCGCGGTGCAGGCGCCTGGAGGCGGCCTCTCGCGCGGCTTCACGCAGCGACAGACGCGCGAACGGCGCCGCGAGCGAGATCTGATGATCGCCGAATGTGATCTCGGTCGAGCCGGCGGCCTTGACCGCGGCGTCCGCGACCAGCTGCTCCGTCATCCGCATCAGCGCCTGATAGTCGGCGTACGCCTCGTAGAACTCCAGCATCGTGAACTCGGGGTTGTGCTGCGTCGAGATCCCCTCGTTCCGGAAGTTCCGGTTGATCTCGAACACCTTCTCGAGGCCGCCGACGGTGAGCCGCTTCAAATAGAGCTCCGGGGCGATGCGCAGATAGAGATCCATGTCGAGCGTGTTGTGATGCGTCGTGAACGGCCGCGCGATCGCGCCACCCGCGATCGGCTGCATCATCGGCGTCTCCACCTCGAGATAGCCGCGCGTCGTCATGAACTCGCGAATCGCGGAGATCACCCTGCTGCGCGTCTCGAACACTCGCCTCGAGTCGGGATTGACGATGAGATCGAGGTAGCGCTGGCGATAGCGCGTTTCGACGTCGGTGAGCCCGTGCCACTTCTCCGGCAGCGGCAGCATGCACTTCGCGAGGAAATGGAGGCGCGACGCCCAGATCGTCAGCTCGTTCGTCTTCGTTCGGAACAACCGTCCTTCAACGCCGACCCAATCGCCGAAGTCGAGCAGCTTGTAGATCCTGAAATCGAGCTCCGGCATCGAGTCCTGCCGGATGTAGACCTGAATCTTCGCGCGGCCATCGGAGAGCACGAGGAAGTTCGCCTTGCCGAACGCGCGAATCGCGAGGATGCGGCCACTCGTGATCGTCTCGATCCGATCGGCCTCGAGCTCGTCGTGCGTCCGCTCGCCGTACGCCTCGGTCAGCTCGGAAATCGTGTGCCGCCGCTCGAACGTACGCGGGTAGACCTCGATCCCGAGCTTCGCAAGCTCGTCGAGATTCGTGCGACGCTGCTGGACTTGTTCATCCAAGGAAGCCATATCAACTTTGTGGTGATTCAGCGCTGCGCATCAAGCTTCTTTCGTATCGCATCCAGCATGCCGTTGATGAACTTCACCGCTTCCTCGGTGCTGAACGTGCGCGCGAGCTCCAGCGCTTCGTTGATGACGACGGGCGGCGGCGTGCCCGGTCCGCGGAGCAGCTCGGCGACCGACAATCGCAGAATCAATCGATCGATCACCGCCATGCGTTCGGGACGCCAGCGCTCGGCAGTATCGGCGATCAGCGCGTCGACGTCGGCGAGCCGATCGACGGTTTCGCCGGCCAGCGTCGTCGCGAACTCACGCAGATCGGCGGGCGGCGGCTCGGCGTTGGGCCACTGCAGCGTGAAGAACGTTTCGGCCGCCGCGGCGACGTCGCGCTTGGCGATCTCCCACTGATACAGAATCTGCAGCGCGGCCTCGCGCGCGCGATGCCTTGGGTCTTTCTTCACACCTTCGGCGCCGCCTGCCGGGTCACCTGCGCGACGACCTCCGCCATCTCGATCGCCGCGGCCGCGGCTTCGTGCCCTTTGTTCGACGAGCCGTCCCCCGCGCGAGCCAGCGCTTCTTCCGCGGAGTTCGTCGTGAGGACGCCGAACGCCATCGGAACGCCCGTCGCGGCCGACGCGGTCGTCAACCCATGCGCGACGGCAGAGGCGATGAACTCGAAGTGCGGCGTCTCACCGCGAATCAAGCAACCGAGGCAGACGATCGCATCGAAGCGTCCGCTTTCGGCGGCGCGCTGCGACGCTAGCGGGATTTCAAACGCACCAGGCACGCGAACGACAGTTACGTCGTTCGAACTCACGCCCGCGCCCGCAAGGGCCGCCAGCGCGCCTGCCTGCAGGCGGTTCGTCACGAAATCGTTGTACTTCGACACGACTATCGCGAAGCGGAATCCCGCCGCGCGGCCGTGGCCCTCGATCGTCGTCATTGGCCTTTGAACTCGGGTTTCCGCTTCTGCAGGAATGCGGCGGTGCCTTCGCGCATGTCGTCGGTCGACGCCACGAGTCCGAAGAGCGTCGCTTCGTACTGACACGCTTCGGCGAACGGCATCTCGGCGCCTTTGTTGACGGCGTTGATGATGTAGCGCATCGCAATCGGCGCCGACGCCGCGAGCTGCGTCGCGAGCTTCTTCGCTTCGGCCATCAGCTCGCCCGCGGGCACGACGCGATTGACGAGACCGATCCGCAGCGCCTCGTCCGCCGTCACCGGCGCGCCCGTGAGCATGAGTTCCATCGCCTTGCCGCGGCCGACGAGCCGCGACAGACGCTGCGTCCCCCCATATCCGGGGATCAGACCGAGCGCGATTTCCGGCTGACCGAGCTTCGCCGTGTCGGCGGCGAGGCGTAGGGTGCACGCCATCGCGAGCTCACAGCCACCGCCGAGCGCGTATCCGTTGATCGCCGCGATCACCGGCTTCCCCATGTTCTCGACCACATCGAACGCGTGCTGACCTGCGAGCGCGTGTTCGCGCCCGCCGGTCGGCGTCTGCACTGCAAGCTCGTTGATGTCGGCGCCGGCGACGAAGGCTTTCCCGCCGGCGCCAGTCACGAGGACGACGCGAACCGTGTCGTCCAGCTTCAATTCCAGAATCGCGCGGCGCAGCTCGTCGATCGTCTGCGAGTTCAGCGCGTTCAGGACGTTCGGCCGGTTGACGGTGATGACGGCGATCGCGCCGTCGCGCTCGAGCAGGAGGTTGTCGAAGGCCATGACGGTTACAGGGGAAACGGATACATCAACCAGCCGAGCACGACGGCCGACGCCAGGAACCCTGCAAACAGCAGGCCTCCGAATCGCGCCTGTTCCCGCGGCTCATCCTTGGCGATGACGGAAAAGATCAGCGAAACGAAAAACGCGAACAGCGATAGCAACAGGATGTGGCTGCGCACGATCTATTTCCTGCCGAGCGCAACGTCGTACGCGTCGATGACGACCAGAAGATTCAGGAGCCCGGCGACGACGAGGAATGCGTTGCCGTATTCGTAGGTGACGGCGCGCACATCGCCCGCGCCGTAGCCGAGCGCCGACGCGACGAAATAGCTCGCGCCGATACCGAGGTCGGCGAGAGCCTCGAGGCACACCAGCGGATCGGAAAAGTCGAACGGAAAGAGTCGGCCATGCAGTGCGAGGCCGATCGCGAACATCAGCGGCAGCGTCGCGAGAAAGATGATGCCTTTCGTGCGTCGCCCGAGCCAGAAGTGGCCCGCGCCGGGAATCGCCCATGACGCGAGGCACAACAGCACGAGGCTGCTGGCCTGCGTCTCTTCAACCGCAGTGGCACGCACGGTCGATAGTTTACCTCAGCACTCGAACGATCAGCCAAGCGACGGCGGCGCCGATCGGCAGGCCGGCCGCCGCGCGAATCGTATTGGACGGCGTGATGCCGGTGGTCCATTCGAAGACGAGCGTTGCGATCGTCGGAAGCGCCGCGACCGCGAGCGCAAGGACCGCAGCGGCGCGGCTGTCGTTGGCGCGCAACGATGCGACCGCTGCCGCGACAGCCGCACCCGCGTAGATGCCCGTGCAACGCGCGCAGACCGGCATCTGACGACCCCACAACGCGAACGATCGCTCGGCGATCTGATGGCAGATCACGCGGCCCGTGACAAACACCGACAAGGCGGATAGATACATCGCGGACGCGGGATGCGGCGATGCGGCCGCGGCCGTCGCGAGCGGCAGGGCGATCGCCCAGCCGATCGTGGCGACGACAAACGCGCGGCGGAACAGCGGGGCTCGCACGGCCATGCAACCAGCGAATGGTACACTCTCGCGCATGCCGACGCAGCCTGGCGCGCGATACTTTGCCGGCGTCGCCCTGATCTCGTGCACGCTGCTCATGACCGAGCTCGCGCTGACCCGCATCTTCTCGGTCGTCATGTATTACCACTTCGCGTTTCTGGCAATCTCGATCGCACTGTTCGGCGTCAGCGCCAGCGGCGTGTTCGCGTACGTCACGCGCCGCCGCTTCGAATCGCGGTCCACCGACTCGCTGCTCGCCGCGCAGTCGCTCATCTACGCCGCCTGCACCGTCGTCGCGCTCTTCTTCCTCGTGCGCCTGCGCGTCGGCTTGACATATTCGCCAGCCAACCTCGCGTTGATGCTGACGATCTACGCGCTCGCGGCGTTCCCGTTCTTTTCCGGCGGTCTCGTGGTCACGCTTGCGATCTCGCGGCTCTCGTCGCAGGTGAACGCCGTCTACGCCTCGGATCTCATCGGCGCCGCCGTGGGCTGCCTGATTCTGATTCCGCTCCTCGACTCGCTCGGCGCGCCGGGCGTCGTGTTGACGGCAGCGGCGCTCGCCATCGCAAGGGCGATCGCGTCCTTTTCAGCAAGTGGGATTCGTTCTCCCGCATCGGCGTCTACGAACGGACGCACGGCGATTGGTCGTTGAGCCCCCGTTACACCGGCCCACGGCCGGACACGCGGTTCATGGACATCGACTCGGCCGCGTCGACGCCGATCCTCGCGTTGTCACCCGACTTGTCCAACGCGCAGTACCTGCGATACGAGCTCACGGCGATCGCGTACGGGCTTATGGAGAAACGCGAGAGCGCGAATCCCGGCTTCACGGCGCTCGTCATCGGGCCGGGCGGCGGACGCGACCTCGCATCGGCGCTCGTGTTCGGCGCGCGCCATGTCGACGGCGTCGAGATCAATCCGATCATCGCCGACGATGTTATGCGCAAGCGGTTCAAAGACTTCTCCGGCGGCATCTACACGAACCCGCGCGTGCAGGTCGCGGTCGACGATGGCCGGAGCTTCGTGCGGCGCGCGCCGGTTCGCTACGACGTCATTCAGGCATCGCTCGTCGACACGTGGGCAGCAACGGCGGCCGGCGCCTACACGCTGACCGAGAACACGCTCTACACGGTCGATGCGTTCAACGATTACCTCGATCACCTGAACGACGACGGAATGTTGACGATCACGCGCTGGGTGTTCGACGGATTGCGCCTGGTGTCGCTCGCGCATGCCGCGTCGGCGCCGCGCGGATGGTCGGTGGCGGATCGCCTGGCGATAATGCGTCAGGATCGCGTCGCGACGTTTCTCTTCAAGAAGTCGCCGTTCACCGCTGCGGAAGTTGCGCAGCTGCGCGAGACATCCGATCGACTCGGTTTCGATCTCGTGTACGCGCCCGGCGTCGACCAGGCGACAACTGCAGGCGACCAGTGGATCGACGGCACATCGACGAAGGAATACGCGGAGCTGATCCAATCGAAGGATCCGAGCGCGTTTTATGCCGCCTATCGGCAGGACATCCGGCCAACGACCGACGATCGGCCGTTCTTCTTTCACACGACGAAGTTGAAGAACCAATTCGACGTCGCGTTCGGGAAGACGATGCTCTTCGGCAACGGCCTGAGTGCGCTGATGACGCTGCTCGGCATCTCGGGCGCGCTCGTGGTGCTGTTCGTGATCGGGCCGCTGGCGGTGACCTCCTCTCTACCTCCGTCCCAGAATCGGCCGCGCGGATGGTTCGCCTGGCTCCTGTATTTCGGCGCGCTCGGCGCCGGCTTCATGCTGATAGAGGTGTCGGTACTCCAGCGCTTCGTGCTGCTGCTCGGGCACCCGGTGTACTCGCTGACCGTGACGCTGTTCTCGCTCCTGCTTGGCACAGGCATCGGCGCCGCGTGGAGTCGCGACTTCGACGAGGCCAAACTCCGACGCACCGGGACGATCGGCATTGTCGTCGTCGCGGCGCTGGCGATCGTGGTCATTCTGGTGGTGACGCCGGTGGTGACGTGGGCAATTCCGTTCGCGCGTAGCACGCGCATGCTGGTTGCCGCGGCGATCCTCGTGCCGCTGGGCATCGCGCTCGGTATTCCAATGCCGACAGGGCTGCGCATCCTCTCGTCCCGCTCGCCGCAACTCGTCGCGTGGGCCTGGGGCATGAACGGCGCGCTGTCGGTGCTCGGCGCCACGCTGGCTATCTTTATTGCAATGAATTGGGGGTTTCAGGTCACCCTCCTCACGGCATCCGCTACGTACCTCTTTGGGCTCTGCGCGTTTCTCGCCGTGGCATAAGCCACATCAAATCAATCGTTTAGATCGTACTGAAACCTAAACGACGTCTCTACGTCTAACAATGTTACCGAACTGAACACTGTTTACTTGGACCTTACATGGGCATCAAAGAACGACAGGAACGGGACCGCGAGTCGGTCCATCGCGCGATTCTCGACGCTGCACGCGACCTCTTCGTGGCCGAGGGATTTCAAAACGTTTCGATTCGCAAGATCGCCGAACGCATCGAATACAGCCCCGCCGCCATCTACGGCTACTTCCCGAGTAAGGACGACATCTTCTTCGCCCTCGCGGAAGAAGGATTTCGACTCCTCGGCGATCCGGAATCCGCGAGGCGACGCACCGAGCTTTCGGGGCTCTCTCCACTCGAGCGCGTGCGCTCGATGTTCTGGAGGGTGTACGAGTTCAGCCGCGAGCAGCCGCAGTACTTCGAACTGATGTTTCTCGACCGGTCCGTGCCGCGCATCAGCCGAGAGTACGAGCGCTTCGCCTTCGCGCGCGAGATGAAGAAGCACATCGTCGACGAAATCCGCTTGTGCATTGCAGATGGTTATCTGCCGCCGACACTCGACCCGATGGTGGCGACACGCGTCTTGATGGTCGGACTGCTCGGCATCGCTGGACTCCGGCTGTCGGAACGACTCGCGCCCGGCGAAAACGCCGACCATTTGGCCGCCGACGTCCTCGACGTCACGATCGCCGGCCTCAGATCCGGCGTGGCTCTTCAATCCAGGCCCATTTCCGAATGTCCGTTAGATGCCCCCGCGATCGATGCGCAGGCGTCATAGCTCCGAGGAGTCGTTCATGAATCGCTGTTTCGTTCACGTCACTGTTGCTTCCCTGCTCGTGGCCGCGCCGCTTGCGCTTGGCGGATGCAGCACAGGCGACGCAAAAGCAAAAGATCAGCCCACGGCTGCGCCGATCGCGGTCGCCGCAGTCGCCGCGACCGAGCAGCCGATCGCGCGCTTCATCCGCGCCACCGGCACATTGATGGCCGAAGAGCAGGCGGAGGTCGCGGCTGAAACCGCCGGCCGCGTCGTCGCCGCGCCGATCGAACGCGGCGCGCACGTCAATCAGGGCGCGGAAATGATCCGCCTCTCGACGACGGAAACCGACGCGCAATTGCAGGAAGCCGAAGCGAACGCCGCGCAAATCGAAGCGCGTCTCGGGATTGGATCGGGAGGCGGCTTCGAGGTCAATGCGGTTCCGGAAGTGCAGAACGCGAAGGCCTCGTACGAGCTGGCGCAAAGCGAATTCAACCGCATCAAATCACTGCTCGATCAGCGCGTCGTGTCGCAGTCGGAATTCGACCAGCGCCGCACGCAGATGGAAGCCACGCGCCAGCAGTACGAAGCCGCCAAGAACGGCGCGGCGCAGCAGTATCAGTCGCTGCAGGCGGCCCGCGCTCGCGTGGCGCTCGCGCGCAAAGCGTTCGCCGACACGTCGGTCCGAGCGCCCTTCACCGGCGTCGTCGCACAGCGTCTCGTCTCGCTCGGCGACTACGTGACCCGCGGCATGAAGGTCGCGGTCGTCGTCCGGGTGAATCCGCTGCGCGTGCAGCTCACCGTGCCCGAACAGGCCGTGTCGGCGATCGCAGTCGGCCAGCCGGTGAACTTCGACGTCGACGCGTATGCCGGACGCCAATTCCAGGGCACGGTGAAATACGTGTCGCCGGCGCTCGAGGCCAATCAGCGCGCGCTGACCGTCGAGGCGACCGTCCCGAATGCCTCCGGTGACCTGAAGCCTGGACTCTTCGCGACGGCGCGTATCGAGCAACCGGCCAGGACGCCAGGCGTCCTCGTGCCCGCCGCCGCGGTGCAGACGACCGCTGGCACCAGCCGCGTGTTCGTGGTGAATGGCGATCACGTCGACGAGCGATTGGTGACGATCGGCCAGCCGCTCGGCGATCTGATTGAGATTACCAACGGTGTAAAGGCCGGCGAGCGTGTCGCGACGAAGAACGTCGCGCAGCTGGCCGACGGAAGCAAGGTGAACTAGTCATGCAGTGGCTCGCGGCGCTTTGCGTCAAACGTCCGGTCTTCGCGACCGTGCTCATTCTTTCGCTCACGGTCGTCGGACTCTTCGCCTTCACGCTCCTCGGCGTCGATCAGTTCCCGAAAATCGACTTCCCGCGCGTGATCGTCACGACGATCCAGCCTGGGGCTGCGCCGGAGCAGATCGAAACCGAGATCAGCGACAAGATCGAAGAAGCCGTCAACACCATCAGCGGCATCGACGAGCTGCGCTCGATCTCGTCGGAGGGCGTCTCGCAGGTGATGGTGAGCTTCCTGCTCGACAAGGACACCGATGTTGCGGCGCAGGAAGTGCGCGACAAGGTCAACGGCGTCCTGCCCCTGCTGCCCAAGACCATCCAGCAGCCCCGAGTCGATCGCTTCGATCCCGATTCGGCGCCGGTCCTCAGCCTGGCGCTGACCGCCAACAACAAGCCGGTCCGCGACATCACCGAGTACGCGGACAAAGTGCTGCGGCGGCAGCTCGAAAGCGTCACCGGCGTCGGCCAGGTCATCGTGCTCGGAGGCCGGCCGCGTCAGATCAACGTGTGGCTCGATGCCGATCGGCTTCGTGCGTACAACCTGACGGTCACCGATGTCGCGCGGTCGCTCCAGCAGCAGAACATCGAGATCCCCGGCGGCCGCATGGACCAGGGCTCGCAGTCGGTCACGCTGCGGACGCGCGGCCGCGTCCAAACCGTCGCGGAATTCGGGGACGTCGTGGTCCGCGAGAAGGACGGCCATCCCGTTCGCGTCGGCGATATCGCGCGGGTCGAGGACAGCGAGGCCGATTCGGAAACCATCGCCAACGTGAACGGCGCGGGCACGGTGCTGCTGCAGGTGCGCCGCCAGTCCGGCACCAACACCGTCGAGGTCGTGAAAGCGGTGAAGGAACGGTTCAACGAGCTCAAAGGCCAGCTGCCGCCAGGCTACAACGCGCGCGTCGTCCGTGATACGTCCGAGTTCATCGAGGCGGCGATTCACAACGTCGAGGAACCCCTCGTCGTCGGATCGATCCTCGCGGCGCTCGTGGTGCTGCTCTTCCTCACGAACCTGCGCTCGACAATCATTTCGGCGATCGCGATTCCCGCGTCGATTATCGCGACGTTCGGTCTCATCTGGTACATGGGCTTCACGCTCAACCTCATGACGATGCTGGCGCTGACGCTCTCGGTCGGCATCGTCATCGATGACGCGATCGTCGTGCTCGAGAACATCTACCGGTTCATCGAAGAGAAGCACGAGGACCAGTTCCGCGCCGCGGTCGACGCCACACAGGAAATCGGTCTTGCGGTTCTTGCGACAACCCTCTCCCTTGTCGCCATCTTCGTGCCGGTCGGTTTCATGGGCGGCATCGTCGGGCGCTTCATGAAGAGTTTCGGTCTCACGATGGCGTTCGCGATCCTCGTGTCGCTCATCGTCAGCTTCACGCTGACGCCGATGCTGTCGGCGCGCTGGCTCAAGGTGACGGACAAGGACGGCAACCACAAGCGTTCGTCGAAGGACTCGAGGGTATTCCACGCCGTCGACGTCTTCTACACGCGGCTGCTCGAGTGGTCGATGGCGCACCGCGCGATCGTCGCCGGCATTGCGCTCCTCGTGCTCGCGTCCAGCGTGCCCCTGTTCAAGGCGGCCAACAAGAACTTCATGCCGCAGGACGATCAGTCCGAGTTCGAGATCAACCTGCGCGCGCCTGAAGGCACGAGCCTCGAATCGACAGAGGTCATTACGAACCGCGTCGCGAACGCCGTGCGCCAGCAGGTCGCTGAGGTGGACTACACGCTCGTGACGATCGGCGGCGATCCCGCGAAGACGCGAAACCTCAGCAACATCTACGTGCGTCTGAAGCCCATCGAGGCGCGCGACCGCGATCAGTTCGCGATCATGAGCGGCATTCGGAATCAGATCCTGCCGCCGCTGTCGACGAACCTCCGGACGTCGGTGCAACCGATCGCGACCATCGGCGGCGGCGGATCGCAGTCCGCGGACGTCCAGTTCCTGATCAACGGACCGGACCTCAAGCGGCTCGAGGCGATCAGCACTCAGCTGGTTGCGCGCGTGAAGAACATTCCGGGCGTCGTCGACATCGATACATCGATGAATACCGGCAAACCTGAACTGTCGGTCCAGGTGGACCGGCCAAAGGCGGCCGACCTCGGCGTCCAGATCAGCGACGCCGCCGAAGCGCTTCGACTGCTGGTCGGCGGCGATCAGGTCACCACATACAACGAGGGCAGCGAGCAGTACGAGGTGCATCTGCGCGCTCAAGCGGAGAATCGCAGCACCCAAGCGGCCGTCGGCGCGCTCACGGTGCCGTCGTCTCGTCTGGGGAGCGTCGCGCTCGAGAACGTCGCCTCGTTCGCGCCCGGCACTGCGCCCTCGGATATCAACCGCCTCGCGCGGCAGCGTCAAGTCACGGTGTTCTGCAACCTGTTGCCGACGGCATCGCAGGCGGCCGTCCAGAATGCGATGCTCGAGGAGTTCGCGAAGCTGAATACGGGCGGTGAATATCGCGGTGCATTCACCGGCCGCTCGCGCGAGCTCGGACGAGCGGCACAGAACTTCGTGATCGCCTTCCTGCTGTCGCTCGTGTTCATGTATCTGATTCTCGCGGCGCAGTTCGAATCGTGGCTCCATCCGATCACCATTCTGCTGTCGCTGCCGCTGACGCTGCCCTTCGCGCTCCTGTCGATCATCGTCTTCCGGCAGTCGCTGAACATCTTCTCCGCGCTCGGCCTGTTGGTGCTGTTCGGCGTCGTCAAGAAGAACTCCATTCTGCAGATCG
>WNFI01307302.1_pt1 | contig 11199 bp, 9 predicted proteins | sample 5400471 | NCBI WGS metagenome assembly WNFI01 (sample SAMN13153348, study PRJNA577476) | soil metagenome | isolation source: 100 cm saprolite on Douglas fir-dominated hillslope | place: USA:California | collected 2013-09-17 | reverse complement strand
CCTCCGTGTAGTGCCCGCTCTCGCGCAAACAGGCAAGCGCCCTGTCGAGGTCATCCCGGCGAATGAAGAGGTCGAAGTCCTTCGTGTCACGGACGATGCCGGTGTAGTTGAGCAGGGCGTGTGACCCCCCGACCAGAAAGGGCACCTGCGCATCACTGAGGACGTGAAGCGTCCGCCGATAGAAGGTGTTCGTATCGCGATCGGGAGCGTCGAGGGTCGATTGGTAAGCCATGTGGCGGACGCAGGTGCAAAAGCGGGGCTAGCTACCGGCCGGGCCCGCCTCGGTGGCCCGAAACTACCAGTATGGGGGCTCGACTCGACCACGGAACACGGACAGAAATGCGGGCAGGCGGCGGCACGATCCGGATGGCGGCCATCGGCGACATCCACTACGGCAAAGCGTCGGCGGGCAGCCTCTCGTCCCTGTTCGCGGCGATCGCGGCGGACGCTGACGTCATGGTGCTTTGCGGCGACCTCACGGATTACGGGCTCGCCGACGAAGCGCGTATTCTCGCTGCCGACCTTCAGTCGGTGAAGATCCCGATCGTTGGGGTGCTCGGAAACCATGATCTCGAATCGGGTGAGGAGCGGGAGGTTACCGACATCCTCGCCAACGCCGGGGCGCGTATGCTCGACGGCGACACGTTCGAGCATCGCGGCGTCGGATTCGCCGGCATTCGCGGTTTTTGTGGCGGCTTCGGCCGCGGCGCCCTTGGCCCGTGGGGCGAAAAAGTCATCAAGGACTTCGTGAACGAGGCCGTCCAAGAGGCCCTCAAGCTCGAGTCGGCGCTGCAACGTCTCAAGGAGCTGGAGCATCGTGTCGTGATGATGCATTACGCACCAATCCGCGAGACAGTCGAGGGTGAATCGCCGGAGATCTTCGCATTCCTCGGCTCCAGCCGGCTCGAAGAGCCGCTGACGCGACTCGGGGCGACGGTAGTCTTTCACGGCCACGCGCACCGCGGCACCGCCGAGGGTAAAACGTCGACGGGAATCCCGGTATTCAACGTCGCGCACACGGTTCTGAAGGCCGCCCACCCAGACCGGCCGCCCTATCGGATATTCGAAGTCCCTCTTACGGAGAAGGCGAACCAACCGGCAGTCGTTGATGGGCCAGCGTGGAGCCGCCGAGCCACGGATAAAAAGGCCGGTTAGTCGGTTCGTCGGTTCGTCGGTTCGTCGGTTCGTCGGTTCGTTGGCGGCGCTCATGGAGAAGGGTTCGGTCACGACGCCCTAACTAGCCGGTCCCCTGATTTCTGATCTTCCTATCTTCTGACTTCTACCTTCTATGTCTGATCGCCATTGACCACGGCAAGGATAGAAGGTAGATGGCAGATGTGAGGAAGATCAGAAGGCCGTGGCTTGGATAGCGATCTCCCAGACAAGCGGTCTGTGCCGCGCAATCCGTTTAGTTCATCGGTTGGCGCATCGGTTCTTTGGCGACGGACGACGGAAGACTGGTTGTCCGACTAGCCCAAACTCTCTATCACCGGATCGATCAGCTCGAGCGCCGTCGGCATGTCGATACGCCCATAGCCGACGCGAAAGTGCGCCGGATCGAATTCGAATCTGGCTCCGGGAACGATCAACACGCCTGTCTGCTCGACCAGACGCTCGGCGGCACGTTCGGCGTCGACATCGCTCACGAACCGTGGAAAGCAGACGCTGCCAGCGTGGGGGGGCGACCAGACGACATAGGCCGCGTGCCGGCGCATGAATTCGGTGAGGATCGGCAGATTCGTCTTTATGATTGTATGTGCGCGGGCAAGGATCCGGTCGCGGGCGCGTAACGCGATGAGAGCCAGAATCTCACTCGGCGCGCTGTTGCAAATCGTCGTGTAGTCCTTGAGCGCCGAGATTCGATTGCGCAGTTGGTCGTCCTTCGTCGCGATCCAGCCGACGCGAAGGCCGGCAAGACCGAACGCCTTGGACATGACCCCCAGGCTCACGGCGCGCTCGTCGAGTATCGCGGCCGGTGGCAGCGTCGCGCCGCGATCGTGCTCGAGCAAGCGATAGACCTCGTCGCTGAAGAGGCGAATCCCGCGGTGGGCACACAGGTCGACGATCGCCTTGAGGTGCGATCGGTGAATGTGCGCGCCGGTCGGACTGTGCGGGAAGTTGATGACCATCACGCGCGTGTTGGGTCGCAGCGCGGCGGTCAGCCGGTCGAGGTCGAGCGACCAATCGTGCCGGTCGAGCGTCACGAGCGAAATGTCGGCGCCAATCGACCGAGCGACTTCGTACAGTGATTGGTACGCGGGCCAGACGACGACGGCGTGATCACCCGGCTCGAGCGTCGCGTGCATCGTGAGGAAGATCGCTTCCTGGGCACCGGCGAAAGTCAGGATGTGGTTTGCCGTCAGCCCGTCGTACAGCGACGCGATCTCCGATCGGAGGAGTGGTAGCCCCGGCGACTCTGTGTATCCGAGCCGTAGATTTGCCCAGAGGCGACCGCACTCAGAGTCGGCGAGCGCGATCACCTCGGCCAGCGATAGGCCCTCGACGTCGGAGGCCCCGAGATTGTGCTTCGCGGCGAATTCGTGCTTGGCGAAGAATCGCTCGAGCGCGAACTCGTGGATGCGCATCGGCGACGTTACTTCGTGAGCGTAATGACGCCACACGCGAGCCGGCCGCCTGACCCGCCCGAAGGATCGGTCAGGTAATCGTCCGCGCCCGAGTGAAAAACGATGGATGCGCCGTGGGTGTCGATGAGGCCGTCCTTTCCGGTGAGCTTGACGCCTGCGGCAACGAACTGAAAGCCGTACGCCCCGGCCGGCGGCGTCACCACGTTCGGCAAGTCGCCGGCGTGGTGGCCGGCTGGACTCCTGAAGCCGTGTTTTGCCCCGCCAGGGTTGAAGTGCGATCCCGCCGATGCAAATGGCGCCTCGCACCGACCAGCCGAATGGAGGTGAACCCCATGAACGCCGATCCCCAGTCCCGACACGGAGCCGATGACGAGCAGGCCGGCCGGCGTATCGGTGAAACTCGCGCTTCCAATCGGTGCTCCGGCGAGGTCGATGATCGTCGCCGTCGCCTGCACGGCAATCGGGGGCGCCGCCGCCGCCGCCGCGGGCCCGGACAGCGGCGCGGGCGACGACACGACCGCCGCGTGACCGCAGGCCACGAGGCCAAGGGCGATCCCAACAACCGAGCGCCGTTTCACAGGCGCTGGCCGCTGGTGCGACTGCCCGACAAGCGATTGAACGCCACCTGGGCGCGAGTCAATGCCTCGTGAGCGGTAGCGCCCGTCGCCGAGATGTGGCCCATTTTTCGTCCAGGACGTGCCGATCGTTTGCCGTAGAGGTGCAGTCGAACCCCTGGCTCACGGAGAATGCGCTCGAAGGGCGGCGGACCGCTAGCCCACAGATCGCCAAACAGGTTGACGATCGCCGCGGGACGGATCACCGCCGGATCGCCGAGGGGAAGATCGCAGATCGCGCGCACCAGCTGCTCAAACTGGCTCGTGGCGCAGGCGACTTCGGTTTCGTGAAAGGAGTTGTGCGGCCGCGGCGCGAGCTCGTTGACGAGAAGACGGTCGTCCGACGTGACGAACATCTCAACGGCGAGAAGTCCCTCGACGGCGAGCGACGATGCAATGTCGCGCGCTACCATGGTTGCTTGCGCGATGATCAACTCGGAGAGCGGCGCGGGCATAACGGACCAGGCGAGTACCTGCCGCTCATGATGGTTCATCGCCGCTGGATAGACGGCCATCTCACCGCTTGGCCGGCGGGCGACCATGATCGAGAGCTCTGTGCGAAGGTCGAGGGCGCGCTCGGCGATCGCGGGCCGTCCGCCGAGGGCGTTCCACGCATAGGTGGCGTCTTCCGGTTTCGTCGCGCGGACCTGGCTGCGTCCATCGTAACCTCCGCGGGTCGCCTTGACGACCAACGGACCCAGGTCGCGCGCCGCACGGTGAATGTCGGCGGCACTCGATACGTCGGCGTATTCCCCAACCGGCTGGTGTCGCTCCTTGAGCCAGCGCTTTTGCGTTGACCGATCTTGTACGACGGCAAGCACGCCTGCCGACGGGCGCACGGGAACGTGCCGCGCGGCCGCCGTCAGCGCGTCGAGCCCCACCTGCTCGATCTCGAGCGTGACGACATCACAGTGACGCGCCAGATCGGCGGCGGCGCTGGCGTCGTCGAACTGGGCCGTGATACAGCGATCGGCCACCGGCCCGGCTGAGCAGTCGGGATCCGGATCCAGTACATGAACGGAGTATCCGAGCGATCGCGCGGCCATAGCCGTCATCCGGCCAAGTTGACCCCCACCGAGAATGCCGATCGTCCCGCCGGGAGCGATCGATGTCACGTGAGGCCGGTCAGCGTTCGGGCGGACGCGAAGGTCACGCCGGCGATTTAATCATGGTGTCGGCGAGCACGTCACTCGTCCGCTGTTGGCGCCAGGTCCTCAACCGGTCGCGCACGTCCGGATGCGCGACGCCAACGATCGCCGCGGCCAGGAGCGCCGCATTGGCCGCTCCGGGCTCGCCGATCGCGAGCGTACCGACAGGAACGCCCTTCGGCATCTGGACGATCGAGAGCAGGGCGTCCATGCCGTTGAGCGCAGTGGCGGAAATCGGAACGCCAAGGACCGGCAACGTGGTTTTCGCGGCAACCATGCCCGGCAGGTGAGCGGCCCCACCAGCGGCTGCGATGATGACCGCGATTCCGCGAGCCTCGGCCGCCGACGCGAACTCGAACATGCGGTCCGGCGTGCGATGGGCCGATACGACCGACGCCTCGTACGGGACTTTCAGCTCGTCGAGTAGGTCCAGCGCGACCTGCATGACTTTGAGGTCGGACCGGCTTCCCATGATGACAGCGACCAGCGGCGTCTTCTTCGGCATGGGGACGAAAGTAGCGAGCCAGCTGAACGCTGTCAGCCGTCAGCTGTCAGCTGCTACTGGTACTGGATGTACATCGGCCGCGGGAGCAGTTGCAGCACTTCGCGCGCGGTGAGAATCGCGTCGCCTTTCCGCGTGTCGTTGTGGAAGAAGAGCTTGAAGCCGGTAAACTGAACGGGCTCGCGAACGATGTACGCCTCGTACGAGTCGAACTTGAGCCAGGGCTGGCCCCAACCGTCCATATTCATCACGACCTGGACGTTTGGAACGACCTTGATCTTGTCGGCGTTCTGAAGCATCGGCCGGGTAAACCGATGCACGATCAGCACCTTCGGGGGCAGCTTCTTTTCATCGACCAGCTTGTCGAGAAGATTGACGGCAAAGTTGACGTCCGCGGCCTCCATCGTGCCGATCTTCGACCCGGGTGGAAGTCCCTCCCGACTGTAATGCATCGAGAATTCTGGATCGATTCCGAGGTGGACATCCGGACGTGACAAAAACGGAATGAGACGCGGCAGCTCCTCCTGGAGCGTGCTCCCCGCGACCTGGACGTCCAGAAAAAGGATCGCGTGCCGAGACTGCGCCCACCCGTACACTTTCTCGACGAGGGTGTCCGCCATGCGAAGTCGATACTTGCCATCGCGTCCCGGCGTTCCCTGCGCGACGACCGTGATGAGATGCAGGGCCGGCTGCACCGGCGTCGACGGATCGGCGGCCTTCCACTCGGCGATCGCCTTGTCGAACTTCGCCAGCATCTCTTCGACCGGGTACTCGCCGAGCACGCCCATCTTTTTCGACAGCGGGTTGCCGTAGAACGCGACGATGCGTTTTGACGGCAGGATCGATCCCGCGAGGGCGTCGTGGCTTGGCCATTTGCCCATCATCTTGAGGCCAGACCGAACCGCGACGAGGAGCGAGAAGCCGTCTTTCGCCGTCCGGCCTTTGAGGAGCTTGATGCCGATCGAACTGTCCCTCGCCGTCAACGCCTTCTTCCTGGCCGAGTCGCTCGCCATCGAATCCGGCGTCGCCAGTTGCTGGGGGGCGCCCGCGAATTGCTTGGCGTGCGAGTCGGCTGCGGACGCGACAGCGCCATTGGCCGAGTCCGGCCGGACCTTGGTCGAATCGGGGACGTCCCCCGCAACCCCTGCGTCGCGCATAGGGCCGCAGCCGCTCAAAGCGAGGGAGGCGACGAGGACCGTGATAGATAACGCTCGAGCTCGGATGAAAAGCATGTGGATCAGTCTGGGACGCACGGGCCCATTAGAGGCAGCGGCTGTGCCATGATTCGAGATAAAGCGGCCCGCCGTCAAATTGTCTCCAGAATCATCGAAAAAAGCGCGGGCTACCCCAGGGGGACAGCCCGCGCTCACACTGTCGGGGTTTCAGCTCCCCGAGTAGGACTCGAACCTACGACCACTCGATTAACAGTCGAGCGCTCTACCAACTGAGCTATCGGGGATCAGTGCTCTGAGCGATCAAACACGGCGAAGCCGAGATCGATTTCAGCCGTGAAAAGTAGTTGCGCGAGCATTGAAGTCAAACGGAAATCGAGACTTGGAGCGCATCACGAGGCGCGGACTCGAGCTCGCGTCGATCGGCGCCGCTCGTATTCCGGAAACCCCGGGAGGACGGTCCGAAGCCAGACGCCAGTATGTGACGCTGCGACTCGCGCGACTTCCTCCGGACGTCCGGTGGCGACGATTTCACCGCCGCGCTCGCCGGCTTCGGGTCCGAGGTCCACGACCCAATCGGCAAGCTTGATGACATCGAGATTATGCTCGATCAGAATCAATGTGTGTCCCGCGTCGACGAGGCGATCGAACACATCGGCCAGCTTTCGGATGTCGTCGAGGTGGAGTCCGGTCGTCGGCTCATCCATGAGGTAGAGGCGGTTGCCCGTACCGCGGCCGGAGAAAATCAGCTCACGGGCAATCTTCAAACGTTGCGCCTCGCCACCGGACAGCGTGGTTGCCGGCTGACCGAGTCGGAGATAGCCGAGGCCGACCTGTTGAAGATGCCATAGCGCCTGTCCGAGCTTCTCCTCTCGCGGAAAGAACCGTATGGCCTGGTCGATTGTGAGCTGGAGCACTTCGTAGATGTTCTTTCCATTCACCTTCACCTCCAGCACTGGCGGCTTGAACCGCTTGCCGCCGCACTCGTCGCATGGTACGAAGACATCAGCCATGAAGACCATTTCAATCTCGAGGTAGCCCGCGCCTTCGCAGGTGTCGCACCGCCCGCCCGCCACGTTGAAGCTGAAGGTGCCCGGTGTGTAGCGCCGCTGCCGGGCCAGCGGCGCATCGGCGAAGATGCGGCGAATCTCGTCGTAGGCTTTGACGTAGGTGACGGGGTTCGATCGCGGCGACTTTCCGATCGGGCTTTGATCGATCTCGACGATGTCGTCGATCGCTTCGACGCCGCTGATCGTGTCGTAGGCTCCGACCCGTTCGCCGAGATGTTGTTTGGCGCCGTGCTCGCCGTGAAGCCGCGTCTCGAGGGCGCGGAGCAGGACGTCGTGGATCAACGTGCTCTTCCCCGAGCCCGACACGCCGGTCACGGCCGTGATGGCGCCGAGCGGGATACGAAGCTCGACGCCCTTCAGATTGTGTTCGCGGGCGCCGGTGAGAGTGATCCAGCGCGGTCCGAGGCGTCGCCTCGCCTCAGGGAGCGGAATCTCCTTCTCGCCGGTGAGATATGCGCCCGTCAGCGGGCTTTCTTGTATGTGAGAAGCAGAGCCACTGAATACCAGGTAACCCCCCTTGTCGCCGGCGCCGGGGCCGAGCTCGATCATGTAATCGGCGGCGCGAATCGCTTCGGGATCGTGCTCGACGACGATCACGGTATTCCCGCCTGCGCGCAGGCGCCGCAACAGTCCAAGCAGCCGCTCCATGTCGCGGGGATGCAGGCCGATCGACGGCTCGTCGAGAACGTAGAGAGTGTCGACGAGCTGGGCGCCGAGTGAGTTCGAGAGCGTGATGCGCTGCGCCTCGCCGCCCGATAGCGTGCGCGTCGCACGATTGAGCGACAGATAATTCAGACCCACATCGCAGAGAAACTGGAGCCGGTCGCGCGCCTCCTTGAGCAAGTGTGCCGACACGTGACGCTCGAAGTCGCTCAGATCGAGGTTGTCGATCCATCTCACGAGATCACCGACGGCGAGCTCGCTGGCCGAGGCGATGTCGCGGTCACCGATCCGCACGTTGCGCGCGTCGGGCTGAAGCTTGGTGCCGTGGCACTCGGGGCATTCCTGCGCTCTCTGATATTGCCGGAGAAAGACGCGGATGTACTGTTTGTACTTCTTGTCCTCGAGATTCGCGAGGAACGGGAGGATCCCGACATAGCCGCGCGTCTTGGCCGTGAGCAGCTTCGAGCGCTGGTCGGCCTTGAGCCGCGACCACGAAACATCCATCGGGATCGATTCCCGCTTGCAGAACTCGGCGAGCGCGCGACGCTTGTTGTCATAGCGCGGCTTGGTCCACGGATCGATAGCGCCGTCGCGCAGTGTCCGCGCCGCTGACGGGACGATCAGGACTTCGTCGTACTCGAGCGTGGCGCCGAACCCATTGCACCGCGGACAGGCGCCGCGCGGGCTGTTGAACGAAAAAAGCTGCGGCGTAGGCGTCGGGGCGCGCGTGCCGTCGTTCGGACATTCGAAACGTTCGGTGAACGAGAGTTGGGTATTGTCCGACGCCGGCTCTGCGTTCACACAGATGATCTTGCAGTCGCCATCGCCCTCGCGGAACGCGGTGCCGATCGCGTCGGCGAGACGCCCGCGAATCTCGTCGGCCACAGTGAGACGGTCGACGATCACGAGCAGCTCTTTCGCCCTCGCGAGGCCAATCCGGCTCCGGTCGAGCTCATCGAGGTGCAACACGACGCCATCGGCGCTGACGCGCACGAAGCCGCGCTCGCGAAGCATCTCGACAAGTACGGCGTCCGTTACCTTCGCCGACCGCTTCAATGGGAACGCGACGAAGAAGCGGGTTCCAGGGTCGAGCTCCATCACGCGGTCGGTTACCGACTGCACGGTGTCGGGCCGCAGCTCGCGGCCGCAGCGGGGGCAATAGGTCCGGCCGACGCGCGCCCAGAGCAGGCGCAGATAGTCGTAGATCTCCGTCGCCGTCCCGACGGTGGACCGCGACGTTTTGGTCGGATTCTTTTGCTCGATGGCGACGGCTGGCGAGAGCCCGTCGATCATGTCGACGTCCGGCTTCTCCATACGCTCCAGAAACTGCCGGGCGTACGCGGACAGTGATTCGACGTAACGGCGCTGGCCCTCGGCGTAGATCGTGTCGAACGCCAGCGACGACTTTCCCGAGCCCGACGGACCGGTGATGACCGTCAGTGCGCGACGCGGGATCTCGAGGTCGAGATTCTTGAGATTGTTCTGGCGCGCGCCTCGAATGACGATCGAATCCTTCATGCAGTGAAAGCTAGCCGCGGGACGGACCCCTCAGTCGTCCTCGGTCTGCGCGCGGCGGGAGAGCCCGATCAACAGCCAGAAGATCTGTCGGATGTCCTCGTCGCACCGCAGCTCCAGCTCGCGGGCGATGCCAACCGCGCGGCGGATCACGGCGGCCTCGCGGGCTTGATCGAGCGTTGGAAGCCCGGCGGCGCGCTTGGCCGCCCCCACCCGTCGAGCCAATTGCACGCGCTCCGCCATGACCTGAATCAGTTGGCGGTCGATGCGCTCGATCTCGTCGCGCAGTTGGGACAACTCCGGGAGAGTCACGACGCAACCGCGGCGAGCCGCTCCGAGGCGTGCGCGGGAAGCGTACGACTCGCGGCAGCGGCGAATGGGCCGAGCGAACGCATCAGATCGCCGAAGGCGTCGAGCGAGAGCGACTGATCTCCATCGGACAAGGCGTCGGATGGGCGCGGGTGCACCTCGATGATGAGACCATCGGCGCCCGCCGCGACGGCGGCGAAGGCCAACGGGGCGACGAGGTCGGCTCGCCCACCGGCATGGCTCGGGTCGACGATCACCGGCAGATGCGTCTCGGCCTTGAGCACCGGAATCGCCGCGACGTCGAGCGTGTTGCGGGTCGCGGTCTCGTAGGTACGAATCCCGCGCTCGCAGAGAATCACATCCCGATTCCCCTGCGCCATGATGTACTCGGCGGCCATCAGCAGCTCGGTGATTCGAGCAGAGAGGCCGCGCTTGAGAAGGACCGGCCGCTGGACGCGCCCGACCTCGGACAGGAGCGCGAAATTCTGCATATTGCGCGCGCCGATCTGCAGCACGTCGGCGTGCTCGGCGACCAGCTCGACCTGCCGCGGGTCCATGACTTCGGTGACGACAGGAAGCCCCGTTTCTGCTCGGACCTCGGCCAGCATCTCGAGGGCCGCTTCGCCGAGGCCCTGAAAGGCGTAGGGCGAGCTCCGCGGCTTATACGCCCCGCCGCGCAGAAGCCGGGCGCCCGCGGCACGGACGGAAACGGCGGTTTCGCGGAGCATGTCGATTCCCTCGACGGAGCAGGGGCCGGCGATGATCGCCAACGACCGTCCACCGATGTGCGTCTCGACCGCGTCCCCAACCTTGACCACCGTCGGGGAGGCCGCAAACTCCCGCGAGGCCAGCTTGTACGGTTTGAGCACGGGGGTCGCGGACTCGACCCCGGCGAATGAGAGAAGCGGAACGTCGCGGAGCAACGATTCGTCGCCGATACAGCCGATGATGATGCGGTGCTCGCCGCGGGAGATGTGGGTGCGTAATCCGAGTTGCTCGATACGCTCGCGGATGTGATCGAGCTCCGATTCGGAGATGGTCGGCTTGGTGACGATGATCATGTGAGGGCTCTAGCGTAGGTGCCGATGATTCGGCAGCTGGCGGTGGTGGTGGTCAAGGTCGCGACGGCCTCATCGAGAGACCGGTGACCGGCGGGGTGGTCGATGTCTGCGAAAAAGCGATAGGTCCACGGACTACCAGTCGGCCGCGACTCGAGCCGGCTGAGGTTGAGCCCATGACGCGCGATGGGTTCGAGCACGCGTACGAGCGCCCCAGGCGCGTCAACGGTGGTGAAGACCAGGCTCGTACGCGCCGGCGCCCCCGGCTCGACGTGCGCCGGCCGGCGCGCGATTCCGAGAAAGCGAGTCTGGTTGTCCGGCCGGTTTTCGATGTCTTCGGCGAGAATCGCAAGGCTGTGGCGTGTTGCGGCGTGACGGCTTGCGATAGCGGCTCGACGGACATTGCGGGATTCAGCGACCGCGCGCGCGGCGCCTGCCGTGTCGAACGACGCCTGTTCGCGGATGCCCCTTAGCCCAGATAAAAATGTGGAGCACTGTGCAAGCGCTACTGGGTGGCTCTCGACGACCTCGATGCCGTCGAGCGTCGCGCCGAGTGGCGCGAG
>WNFI01706839.1_pt1 | contig 11200 bp, 11 predicted proteins | sample 5400471 | NCBI WGS metagenome assembly WNFI01 (sample SAMN13153348, study PRJNA577476) | soil metagenome | isolation source: 100 cm saprolite on Douglas fir-dominated hillslope | place: USA:California | collected 2013-09-17 | reverse complement strand
GTCTCGTAGCCCGGGCCCCAGACCCGCCGCAGCAGCGTGGCATGGGTGAGCAGCACGCCGGGGCTGACCGCGAACTGCCGCAGCAGCGCGAACTCGGTCTGGGTGAGATGCACCAGCTGGCCGCCCTTGGTGACCCGCCGTCGCGCGAGGTCGATCTCGACGTCTCCCACGGTGATCACGCTCGGCTCGGGCGGTCGCGCGGGCGCGGGCCTGCTGCGGCGCAGCGTCGCGTTGATCCTGGCCAGCAGTTCCTCGATGCCGAACGGCTTGGTCACGTAATCGTCGGCGCCCAGGTTGAGCGCGCGGACCTTGTCGGTCTCGGCCCGGCGGGCCGTCAGCACGATGATGCCGACCTCGGACAGCTCGCGGATCTCGCGGCACAGCTCGAATCCGTCGGCGTCCGGCAGCATCAGGTCCAGGAGCACAACATCGGGGACGCGCAGCTCGAGGGTTCGCGCGATCGAGTCGCCGCCCTTCGAGACGATCACGTCGTGCCCGCGGACCGAGAGGTTCGACCGGACGAGGTCGACGATGTTCTGGTCGTCCTCCACGATCAGGACGACGGTCTTGTCAGACAACCCGGTACCTCCTGTTCCTCGACGTTCCGGAAACGCATCGGCCTCCGGCCCGCCGAGCAGGAGATGTGCCATCAGCCAGCCGGGCGATGACCCCGGTCAGGATAACTGGCCGGCGAACGTTACGACACCCCGCGAACGCCACGGTTAGCGGACTGTTACGGTCCTGAAAACGCCTCACCTCGGCCTTCTGGATCCCCGCGGGCCTGATCCAATGGCGGCATGGAACACCTCGATCAGCAGCTGCGCTTCGTGACCGAGATCGACCGGCTCAAGGGCGTGCTCCGGCAGACCATGCTCACCGAGCCCCGGCGGCGGGAGAACTCGGCCGAGCACTCCTGGCACCTCGCCGTGATGGCCCTCACGCTGGCCGATCACGCGCCGCGCGGCACCGACATCGGCCGCGTGGTCGCCATGCTGCTGGTGCACGATCTCGTCGAGATCGACGCCGGAGATCTGTTTGCCTACGCCGACCTGGCGCAGCACAGCCGGCAGCAGGAAGCCGAGAGCGCCGCCGCCGACCGGATCTTCGCGCTGCTCCCGCCGGACCAGGCCGCCGCCTTCCGCGGCCTGTGGGACGAGTTCGAGGAGCGCCGGACGCCGGAGGCCAGGTTCGCGCGCGGCCTGGACCGGCTGCAGCCCATGCTCGCCAACCTCAAGGCAGGCGGCGGCACCTGGCAGGAGCACGGCATCACGGCCGACCAGGTGCTGGTCAAGGTCAAGCTGATCGAGGACGGCTCGCCGTCCCTGGGCCGCTACGCCACCGATCTCGTGGCCCGTGCCGTCCGGGACGGCCTGCTCGCCCCGGCTCCCGGCGGCGGCGGCGCGTGATGCTCATGACGGGCCGGCCGGGCGCGCCGCGCCGGCCGCCCCGCGCCGCTGGGCCGGGTGCTCGACCAGGGCGATCACCCGGCTGGCCATGAAGCGCGCGGTCCTGACCGGGGCACCGCCGCGGGTCAGCTCGGTCACCTCCACCAGCCCTCGCCGGTTCACCACCTCCACGCGCCGCCCGGCGCGGGTGGCCACGACCTCGTAAGTCTTGGACCCGTCGCCCGCGTCGACCACTACCTCAACCCTGTCGCCCTTCATCACCGGCTTATGTACCCGCAAACGGGTGGTCAGAAAAAGAGCAGCTTGATGGCGGAGATCACCCCGATCACGACCACGAACAGCCTGAGCGCCGCCGGCGGCAGCCGGCGCCCGAAGCGCGCTCCGAGCAGGCCGCCGATGGTGGACCCGGCGGCGATCAGCGCCACGGCCACCCACGAGACGTGCGCGAACCCGATGAACACGACGGCGGCGGTGGCGTTAACGGCGGTGACGAGGACGTTTTTGGCGCCGTTGACGCGCTGCAGCGTTTCGTCGAGAAAGGTGCCGAGCAGGCCGATCACCAGGACGCCCTGGGCAGCGCCGAAATAGCCGCCGTAGGCCCCGGACAGGAAGATGCCGGCCGAGAGCGCCAGGCTGGCCCGCTGCGGCTCGTCACCCCGGCGCGCGCTGATCCACGCGCTCAGCCGCGGCTGCGCCAGAACCAGCGCGCAGGCGACCAGGATCAGGACCGGAACGATGAGCCTGAACGCGCTGGCCGGCAAGGACAGCAGCGCGACGGCTCCGGCCAGCGCGCCGGCCCCGGCCGCCACGCCGAGCCGGAGCAGGCGGCCGCGCTGCCCCGCCAGCTCGCGCCGGTAGCCGAACCCGCTGCTCAGGTTGCCGGGCACGAGCCCGACGTTGTTCGAGACGTTGGCGACCACCGGCGGGAAGCCGAACGCCAGCAGGGTGGGGAAGGTGATCAGTGATCCGGACCCGACCACAGCGTTGACGGCGCCTGCGGCGGTTCCCGCGGCGAGGATCGCGAGTGCCTCACCCGGGCCCAAATGACCCTCGCATGATCCAAATGTTAGGCACGCCGCCCAGCCGCGGCGGACCGCGGGGCCTATGGGATACATCACGTCTGTGATGCGCTCTCATCCCCGCATGTGCTATATAGGTGAAGGATTTTTCACGCATGCCAGGCCGGCGGGGACATATGCCAGGACCGACGGCGGAGCCGGGTGGCCCCGATGAGTTCGAGCACCGATTCCGCGAGATCACGGGAGATGTCTCCGGGCCGACGGTGATCAGGGAACCCTCGGCGGCCGAGCGAGCCCGCCAGGCGGCTTCGAAAGGCGGCTGGCGCAACGCCCGCAAGGCCAGGAAGTTGCGCAAGCCGGTAACGTCGGGCCGGCCGCTGCCCTCGGGCCCGCCGCTGCCCTCGGGCCCGCCGACACCGCCGCGCTCCCCGCGGCGGTCGACGCGCCGGCGCATGTGGTCCTCCGGTGACGAACGGGCCCACGCCTGGCCCCTCGACGCCTGCCGCCGCATCGTTCCCGCCGTCGGCGACCGTGGCCGCCCCCTTCCTGGGCACGCCCGCGCAGTCGTACGCCGACGGCGCGGCGGGGATCGTCATCCCGCCCGCGCACGCGATCGGCAGTTATTCTGCCGCCCAGGTGGCGTCCGCGTACCAGATGACCAGGAAGATGCTCATCGCGGCCCATCTCAGCGGGCCGACATTGGCCGGCGGCGCTCCGGAGGCCTTCGCCAGCCTGCTTATCCCCCAGCAACGGAGCGAGTTCGTCGGCGGCCTGGACAAGATCGGGCTCGATGCTCGCGGCTTCCAGAAGAGCACCCGCACCTGGGTCACCTCCTTCGCTCCGGGCACCCAGCTCGTCGGAGACGTGATCAAGGTTCATGGCACGATGCGGGCCACATCCGGCAGGAACGGGAGCTGGCGTGTGCTGGAGATCCGGGCCGACTACCTGTTCGTCTACCCCGTGGAACGGCCCGGCCAGCCATCCACCCTGATGCGTATCGTGAAGCGCGAAGTCGTCGACGTCGATTTCGCCGCTTACACCGACCCGGGCGGCTCGCTGGAGCCCTGGTGGCTGGCGCAAGGCGGGTCAGACGCGGGCGCGCGGTGCGATGTGAACGACGGCTTCGTGCATCCGGAGTTCCCGAGCGGCCCGCCGGACAAGGTCAAGCCGACCGGTGCCCCGGTCAACCCGTATGACCAGAGCCCACCGCCCAACCGGAGCGTCAGCTGCCAGGCGACGACAGGCACCTGAGGTCAGTGCAGCCGGGAGGCGCGGGCGGTCCACCGGGCGGCGCGGCGCTCGACGAGCAGCGGGACCCCGAAGCACTTGGACAGGTTCCGCTCGGTGAACACCTCGAGCACCGGGCCAGCCGCGAGAACCGCGCCCTTGCGGAGCAGCATCGCGTGCGTGAACCCCTCGGGAACCTCCTCGACGTGGTGGGTGACGAGCACGATCATGGGTGCCTGCGGATCGGCGGCCAGCAGCGAGATCCGCCGGAGCAGCTCCTCGCGGCCGCCGAGATCCAGTCCCGCGGCCGGCTCGTCGAGCAGCAGCAGCTCCGGGTCCGGCATCAGCGACCGGGCGATCTGCACCCGCTTGCGCTCCCCCTCCGACAGCGTGGCGTACCGGCGCCTGATCAGGTGCGCGCAGCCGAGCGCGACGAGCAGTTCCACCGCGCGGGTGACATCGAACGAGTCGTAGTCCTCGGCGTTGCGGCCCAGGATCCCGTACGAGGCGGTCAGCACCAGGTCGATGACCTTCTCGGCCGCGGGCACCTGGTCGGCGACGGCGGCGCTGGCGAACCCGATCCTGCTCCGCAGGTCCTGAAGGTCGGCCCCGTCGAGGCGCTCGCCGAGTACCTCGGCCGTGCCCTCGGTCGGCATGAGCAGCGCCGCCGCGATCTGCAGCAGGGTTGTCTTCCCGGCCCCGTTCGGCCCGATGACCACCCAGCTCTCGTCGCTGCGGACCGTCCAGTCGATGTCCTTGAGCAGCATCGACTTGTCGTACCGGACTCCTACCCCACGAAGCCGCAGGACCTCATCCGACATGCGGCTCCCTTCAAGCACACCGCCGTGTTCAGCTCGAACCTACGGCATGCGGCGGCCGCGTCGCCGATCCACGCCGGCTCCACCGGCTATCTGCCTGACTGCCGCACGGCGAGGAGCGCCGCCTGGGTCCGGTCGGCCACCCCGAGCTTGGCGAGTACCGAGCTGACGTGCGTCTTCACGGTCTTCTCCGACAGCCGCAGCAGCCTGGCGATCTCCCGGTTGGAGCGGCCTTCGGCGATCTGTGCCAGGACCTCGCGCTCGCGGCCGGTGAGCGCGCCGATGCCGCGCACCGCTGGTGCCGCCCCGGAGCGGAGCAGCGACCCGGCCGCCTCGGGCGCGAGCAGCGTGTGCCCATCGTGCACCGACCTGAGCGCCCGGACGAGAGCGTCGGGGTCGATGTCCTTGTACAGGAAGCCGGCCGCGCCCGCGTGCACGGCCAGCGTCACGAGCTCCCGGTCGGCCGCGCTGGTCAGCACCAGGGCCCGGGCCCGGAGCCCCGCGTCGCGCAGCTCTCGCAGCACGGCGATGCCGTCCATGACCGGGAGCTTGAGGTCAAGCAGGATCACGTCCGGGTCGAGTTCCGCGGTGATCGCCAGCGCCTGGCGTCCGTCGGCCGCCTCGCCGACCACCTCGATGTCCTCCTGCACGCTGAGCAGGACCTGCAGCCCCTGCCGGACGACCGGGTGATCGTCGGCGATCAGCACGCGGATCCGTGCTCCCGCGCGGCCGTCCGCCGCGCCAGCTCCGGTCACGAGAGCCCCGCCGGGTAAGCACCCGGCGGCCCCTTCTGCCCCGCCCCGTAGGCCCTGACCGGAAGCTCCAGCCGCACCAGCGTCCCCTCTCCTGGGCCAGAACGCACGGTGAGCGTTCCGCCCGCCGTTGCCGCCCGCTCGCGCATCGAGGCCAGGCCCAGCCCGCCGGACGGGGCCCCGGCGGCGAACCCCCGCCCGTGGTCGGCGACCTCCAGGATCACCCGGCCCCGGCGCACCGAGAGCGTCATGCAGATCACGGCCGCGCCGGAGTGCCGCAGCGCGTTGTGCAGCGCCTCCTGGGCCACGCGGTAGACGGCGGCCTCCCGCTGCGCCCCGAGCGCTGGCAGCTCGGCAGCGGCGTTGAACCGCACCTCGACGCCGTACGTCTTGCCCGCGAGCACCGCGTAGCTGCGCAGCGACCCGGCCAGCCCGCCGGCGGCCAGGTCCGGCGGTGCCAGCCCGTCGATCACCGCCCTGAGCTCGGCGTGTGCCTGGCCGCCGAGCGCGGCGACGCTCTGGATCTCGGCGATCGCCCGGTCGGGGTCCCTCCGGACGAGCACCTCCGCGGCGCGGGCCTTGGCCCTGATGCTGAACAGCTTCTGCGACACCGCGTCGTGCAACTCCCGGGCCAGCCGGGCGCGCTCCTCGAGGACCGAGAGCTCCCGGCCGCGCTCGTACAGCCGGGCATTGGTCAGCGCGATGGCCGCGTGCGACGCGAACAGGCCGAGGAGCTGCTCGTCGCGTTCGGTGAAGCCGCCCGGGGCGCGCTTGCAGGCCGCGAAGATGATGCCGAGAACGTCCCTGCCGTCCCTGATGGGAACGCCCAGGAAGTCGGACATATCCGGGTGGGCCGGCGGCCAGCCCTCGAACCGGGGATCGGCGCGGATGTCGTCGACCCGCAGCGGCTGGCCCTCGCGCAGCAGCACGCCGAGCATGCCGTGCTGCCGCGGCAGCGGGCCGATCGCCTGGCGCTGGCCTTCCGGTATGCCGTCGACAACGAACTCGGCGAACGATCCGTGGTCGTCGGGCACGCCGAGCGCCGCGTACCGGGCGTTGACCAGGGAGCGGGCCGACCTGACGATCATCTGCAGCACGTCGCGGGCGGACAGCTGCCTGGCCACCGCGAGCACCACCTGGCTCACCCGTTGCAGCACGTCGTCCTGGCTGCCGGCCGAGGGCCGCCCGTCCGCGTCGCTCACACTCGCACGGTACCGGCGCGGGGGCCCGGGCGGATCGGCCGCGGGTCCTAGGACCATCGGACCAGGCCAACCCGGCCGCGCGCCCGATGTGCCGCCGCGCCCGCCTGCCTAGCGTGACAGCCATGACGAACACGAAGAACGCCGTGATCACCGGCGCGTCCCGCGGGCTCGGCCTGGCGCTGGCCCGCGGCCTCGCAGCCGAGGGCTGGTCGCTCGTGATCGACGCCAGAGACGCCGACGCGCTCCGCTACGCGGCGCTGTGCCTGCCGACGGGGACCCCGTCGGCCTCCCCTGCCCCCTTCATTGCGCTGCCCGGCGACATCGCCGACCCGGAGCACCGCGCCGCGCTTCGCCGTGCCGCCGACGACCTCGGCGGGCCCGACCTGCTGATCAACAACGCGGGCACGCTGGGCGCCAGCCCCCTCCCCGCGATCGCCGACTATCCCATCGACGAGCTCAGGGCCGCGTTCGAGGTCAACGTGCTGGCCCCGATCGCGCTCACCCAGTTGCTGCTGCCCGGCCTGCGCCGCCGCGGCGGCGCGGTGCTCAACATCACCTCGGACGCCGCCGTGGAGGCCTACGCGGGCTGGGGCGGCTACGGTGCGGCCAAGGCCGCGCTGGAGCAGGCCAGCAACGTCCTGGCCGCGGAGGAGAGCGTGGTCCGGGTCTGGTGGGTCGACCCCGGCGACCTGCGGACCCGCATGCACCAGCAGGCGTTCCCCGGCGAGGACATCTCCGACCGCCCGCTGCCTGACGCCGTGGTCCCGGCGTTCATCAGGCTTATCACGCAGCGCATGCCGGGCGGCCGGTACCGTGCGGCCGAGCTGATGCCGTCCGGGGCCGTGTCGTGACCCTGGCGCTGGGGTCGGACCTCTCGTGGGCCGCGGCTGCCGAGTCCGGCCTCGCCGACGAGACCGACCCGCCCGCCGAATCCCCGCCGCCCGCCGAATCAGCCGTCACGCTGAACTTCGCCCTTCCTCCCGAGCGTGAGGCCCACGAGCCGCCCGAGGCCAGGGGAGCCGCCCGGGACGGCGTGGCGCTGATGGTAAGCCGCCGGGCGGCCGGCGAGATCAGCCATCACGCGTTCGCCGGCCTGCCGGCGCTGCTGCTCCCCGGTGACCTGATCGTGGTCAACACCTCGGCCACGCTGCCCGCGGCGGTGCCCGTTACCGGAGGGCCGCTGCGCTCAGGGCTGGCCGTGCACTTCTCCACGCCGCTGCCCGGCGGGAACTGGCTGGTCGAGCTGCGCGCGGTACAAGACGCAGCGACGGTCCCCTACCGCGGCGGGTCCGCGGGCCAGCAGCTCGAGCTGCCCGGCGGAGCGGCGCTGACGCTGGGCACCAGGTTCACCGGGCGGCTCTGGCGAGCGAGGCTATCCACCGCGGTCGTGCCCTACCTGCTCCGCCACGGCCAGCCGATCCGCTACTCGTACGTGCGGCGGCCATGGCCGATCGAGGCTTACCAGACGGTGTTCGGCACCAGGCCGGGAAGCGCGGAGATGCCGAGCGCCAGCCGCCCGTTCACCTCGGAGATCGTCACCAGGCTGGTGGCGCGGGGCGTCACGTTCGCGCCGCTCACGCTGCATACAGGCGTCTCGTCGCTGGAGGGGGACGAGGATCCCTACCCGGAGCCCTACGACGTCCCTCCGGCCACGGCCCGGCTGGTCAACCTGACCAGGCAGCACGGCGGCCGGGTGATCGCCCTGGGTACCACGGTGGTGCGGGCGCTCGAGACCGCCGCCCGCACCCCCGGCCCCCTCGTCTCCTCCTCGGCCGGCTGGACCGAGCACATCGTCACGCCGGAGCCGGGGCACCGGCTGCTGGCCGTCGACGGCCTGATCAGCGGCCTGCACGAGCCGCGCTCGTCGCACCTGCGGATGCTCGCCGCGTTCCACGGGCGCGAGCTGCTCGGACGCTGTTACGCCGAGGCGATCGCCCGCGGCTACCTGTGGCACGAGTTCGGCGACCTGCACCTGCTGCTGCCCTGACCGCATGCCGTCGTTAACCGGGCCGGCGGCCTGCCGGGTGGCCGGCCATGGGTAGCGTGGGCACCGCGATGTCCAGTCCACAGATGACGCTGCTCGTAACCGTGACCGGCCGGGACCGGCCGGGTGTCACCTCCCGCCTGTTCTCCGTCCTCGCCGCCCACGAACTCAGCGTGCTCGACGTCGAGCAGGTCGTGATCCGGGGGCGCCTGGTGCTCGGCGTGCTGCTGTCCTGCGGCAGCGCCCCCGACCTGACCGCGATCCACCGTCAGGTGACCGCTGTGGCGGCCGACCTGGGCCTGGATGCGGAGATCACGGCTGGCTCTGCCGAGCCAGCCCGCCGCCGCGGCAGCCTGCATGTCACGGTGCTCAGCAACCTGCTGGCCCCGGCCGCGATCGGCGCCATCGCCGGGCGGATCGCCGCCAGCGGCGCGAACATCGACCGGATCTCCCGGCTGGCGCACCGGCCGGTGACCTGCATCGAGTTCGACATCTCCGGGGCCGACCCGACGTCGCTGCGCGCGGCCCTGGCCCGCGAGTCCGCCGAGCAGGGCGTCGACGTCGCGGTGCAGCGCGGCGGCCTGCACCGGCGCGCCATGCGCCTGGTCGTGATGGACGTCGACTCCACGCTGGTCGACGGCGAGGCCATCGACCTGCTCGCGGTGCGTGCCGGGTGCGCGGCGAAGGTCGCCGAGCTGACCGCCGCCACGATGCGCGGCGAGCTGGACTTCGCCACCGCGCTGCGTGAGCGGGTCGCACTGCTCGCCGGGCTCGACGCCTCGGTTCTCGATGACGTCCGCGCCGAGCTGCGCCTCGCTCCCGGCGCCCGCACCCTGGTCCGCACGCTGCGGCGGCTCGGCTACCGGTGCGGAATCGTGAGCGGCGGCTTCACCCAGTTCACCGACGTTCTCGCCGCCGATCTCGGCCTGGACTACGCGGCGGCCAACACGCTGGAGATCGTCAGCGGGAAGCTCACCGGCCAGGTCACCGGCGCCGTCATCGACCGGGCCGGCAAGGCCAGGGCGCTGCGTGAGTTCGCCGCCTCTCGCGGGGTTCCGCTTAGCCAGACGGTGGCAGTCGGCGACGGGGCGAATGACCTCGACATGATCGCGGCCGCCGGCCTGGGCATCGCGTTCAACGCCAAGCCCGCGGTCAGGGACGCCGCGGACGCCTCGGTCAGCGTCCCCCACCTGGACGCGATCCTGCACCTGCTCGGCATCTCGCGCGACGACGTCGAGGCCGCCGACGCCGAGGACTCAGCGACGAGCGCCGACGCGTAGCTCCTTGGCGGGACGCCTCTGCCGCGGGCAGGGTCAGGGGGCGCCGCGGGCGCGGTCGGGCGCGGCGGTCTCCGCGGATCCGGTCCCGTTCTCCTCCGCACCGACGCCCGAGCCAGAGCCAGAGCCAGAGCCGGCGCCAGAGCCAGAGGTGCCGACGGTGATGCTCGGGCCGACCTCATCGGCCTGGCCGGCGTCGCCCGACACGATGCTCGCCGAGCGTCGCTTGGAGATGACCACCGCGGCCACGACGATGACCACCGCGCCGATGGCCACGCCCGCGCGCAACCCGTCGTTATGGGCGTACTTGACCACGCTCGTCGCGATCAGCAGCGAGACGAGGTTCATGACCTTGATCAGCGGGTTGATCGCGGGCCCCGCGGTGTCCTTGAACGGGTCGCCCACGGTGTCGCCGATGATGGTCGCCTCGTGCGCCTCGGAGCCCTTGCCGCCGTGATGGCCGTCCTCGACCCGACCGCGATCGGGGTGAGCACCGCGAGCAGGCCCGGGGTGGCCAGCTCGCGCAGCGAGTCGCGGGTGCAGATGTCCACCACCGCGCCGTAGTCCGGCTTCTCGGTGTAGTCCATGATCCCCGGATGGATGCGGAACTGCTTGCGTACCTCCATGACCACCCGCCCGGCCGCCCGGCCGACCGCCATGATCAGCAGGCTGGCGAACAGGAACACGACGGCCGCGCCGATGATCAGGCCGACCAGGTCATTGGGCCGGTCGATGGACAGGCTGAAGGAGCCGGCCGCCGAGCCGAGCGCGCTCTCGACCTGGGTGCGGAACGCGCCGAACAGCGCGGTCGCGGCCAGCACCGCCGTCGCGATCGCGATGCCCTTGGTGATGGCCTTGGTCGTGTTGCCGACCGCGTCCAGGTGGGTCAGGATCTCCGCGGGCTCGCCCTCGAACTCACCCGACATCTCGGCGATGCCCTGCGCGTTGTCGGTGACCGGGCCGAACGAGTCCATCGACACGATCACGCCGACCGTGGTCAGCAGGCCGGTACCGGCCAGCGCGACGGCGAACAGGGCGATCGTGGCGTTGCCGGTGCCGAGCAGGAACGCGCCGTACACGGCCGCGCCGATCAGCAGCGCCGAGTAGACGGCGGACTCCAGCCCGATCGAGATGCCGGCCAGGATCACCGTGGCCGCCCCGGTCTGCGAGCTCTCGCCGATCTCGCGGACCGGCTTGCGGTTGGTCTCGGTGAAGTACCCGGTCAGCAGCTGGATCGCGCTGGCCAGCACCAGCCCGATCACGACCGCGCCGATCGCCAGCCAGCGCGGGTCCCCGCTGTGGCGCAGGATGCCCGCATCGGTCACGCCCGTGAGCTGGCTGAAGTGTGACGGCAGGTACCAGAACGCGGCGCCGACGACGAGGATCAGCGAGATCACCGCGGATATGAAGAAGCCTCGGTTGATCGCGCTCATGCCGCTGCGGTCGCCCCGGCGCGGCGCGACCGCGAAGATGCCGATGACCGCGGTGATCACGCCGATCATCGGGACGATCAGC
>WNFI01637493.1_pt1 | contig 11200 bp, 6 predicted proteins | sample 5400471 | NCBI WGS metagenome assembly WNFI01 (sample SAMN13153348, study PRJNA577476) | soil metagenome | isolation source: 100 cm saprolite on Douglas fir-dominated hillslope | place: USA:California | collected 2013-09-17 | reverse complement strand
ATGCGGGGGGCCACCACCCAAATCAGGATGCCCGTGTTCGCCGCCACCAGCGCGAAGCTGACCAGCCAGACGCCGCCCAGCGCGGCCAGGGCGAGGAAGACCGGATGCTGCCACTGGCTGGCCCCGTACACCGCCCACGGTCCGCCCAGCCCTTGCCAGGAGCGAACCCAGTCGGCCACCAGCCAGCAGCTGGGCACGACCACGACCGCGGTCAGGGCGCGGAGCGGCGGCACCGGCGGGCGCAGCAGTCCCCAGGTCGCTCCCCCCACGCCGGTCCACAGCACCCCGATCAGCGCCGCCACGAGCAGCAGCCCGGGGCCCAGGTTGAGCACTAGCCAGTAGAGCGAGGCGACCAGGAACCCGGTCCCAAACCACCAGCCGCGCACGGCCGCCTCGCGCGCCGACGGCGCGGCGCGGAACAGCAGCATGCCCGGGACCAGGCCGAACCAGGCCAGGAACTCCAGATTCGGCGCGGGGAAGGCCAGGGCGGGCAGCGCGCCGGCGACAAGCGCGGCATAGTGAACCGGCCGGGTGAAGGCGCGCCAGAATGCCACATCCCTATTGTGAGTCCCCCGCGCAAGGCTTGGGTCCGGCGCGGTCATGCCGGGCCGGAAGAATGACACTCTGCCAGCATCCGCCTGGCCGGCCGGGCGGGCTCCGCCTAAGAATCCCGGCGCGACCGCCGCCGCTCCCTGGTCGCCCCCATGATGGCCCAGGCCAGTGCCGCCACGGCCAGGGCGCTGAGCGCGAGCTCGGGCCACTCGCCGAGCCTTTCGGCCAGCGTGTCGCCGGTGAGCAGCGGGACCCGGGACTCGATCACGGCTCGCTGCCAGGTCCGGGTGTGGGCGATCAGCGACCCGTCGGGGGCGATGATCGCGCTGACCCCGGTCGTTCCCGCAACGATCATGGCACGGCCGAACTCGATCGCCCGGATCCGGGCCATGGCCAGCTGCTGCAGGGTCTCGCCCAGCTGGCCGTCTACCTCGAAGTCGGCGTCGTTGGTCTGCTCGGTGAGCAGGTTCGCGCCGGCGCTGACCTCCGAGGAGACCAGGTTGTCGAAGCCGACCTCGTAGCAGATCACGTCGCCAAGCCTGACCTTTCCGATGCGGAACACCACCGCGCGATGCCCGGGCGTGAAGTTCACCGGCTGCAGCGAGGGCAGCGAGCTGAGCGACCGCGCCGGCGATCGTGGCGTAGACGTACGGGTCCAGGCGGGGATCGATGTCGGTGGAGTTCTCCGGCCAGATCACCAGGTCAGGTGCTGGGCGCGAGCTCGCTTTGACCTGAGCGGCCAGCCGCTCCGTGGCGGCGGCATGGTTTCCGGTCACGGTCGTTTCCCGCACTTGCTTCGCCAGTGTCCCGGCATGCGGGACGTTGCCCTGCACCGCGGCCACCTCCGCGGTCGGGGCACCGGCTCCTCGCTGGCCCGCGGGCAGGGCCGAGCCGGCCAGGGCGAGGCCAGCGACGGCGGCGAAGGCGAGCGCGCGAACGGCCCGGCGGCGGATCGCGGCGAGCGCGGCGCCGGGCGATGTCATCCAGGCCGCGCGGCTGCGACCCTGTTTCACCGACCAGGGGGTCACCAGCCTCGGGGCACGGCCCGGGGCGAGCAGCAGCCAGGCCAGCGTGGTCCCGGCCAGCGCCACGAGGAACGTCAGCAGCGGGGGACCGCCGTACGCGACCCAGCGGACCGTGGGAGCCTGCGCCTGGCTCATGGCCAGTCGGCCCCAGGGAAAGGCATAGGGCCACCGGTTACGGAAGGCCTCTACGGCAACCCACCAGCAAGCGACGGCGACCGGCCAGGGCCGCAGGCGCAACATCAGCCGCTGGCCAAGCGCGAACACTGCGAAGATCACAGCCTCGGCGACCGCCAGGGAGGCCCACGCGTACCAGGCGACGTTGATCAGCCAGGACAACAGCGGAACGAAGAACGCCAGGCCGAACCCGAGCCCGACGGCGAAGGAACCGCGCAGGCTCCGCCGCCAGAGCGCGATGGCGAGCAGCGCCGGCCCGGCCGCTGCGAGCGGCCAGAAACCGGCCGGCGGGAATGCCGCCGCGAGGCCCAGGCCCCCGGCGATCGCCAGGAGCAGCGCGGGGAGCATGGGCAGGCCGGCGCGCTCGCCGGGCTGCTGGTCGGTGTCTGGAGTCCGCGCTGGTCTGGCGGGCCCGGGAGGCAGGACAGGTTGATGCGAGCCGCCCGCCTGGCCGGCTGAGCCGCCCGCCTGGCCGGTGGCGCCGGTCTGCGGCACCGTGCCTCCTGCCTGCCGTCGGTTATGGATAGATGGTGCGAGCGTAGCCGGGCACTCCCACCGGGTAAGCAGCACGCTGTTGGCAGCCGCCTGTTGGAAACATGGGCGGCGGTGAGCCGGGCGCTGGCGGAATATTCGGCGCGCTGCGCTGGTCAGACATACCGCCGTCGGAGCGTTCAAAACGCGCAAGACCGTTCAAGACGGCCGCGCGGATGCGGGCCAGCATGGTGGGGCATGAGCCGCTGTTACCTGACGGGCCACCGCGACAGACCGCCCGGAGGGAGACCAGCGGCCATGAGCCTCGGTGAAGGCAGGGGGTTGCGGTGAGCCGCCGGGGCTGGGCGCTGTTCATAGCGATGGGCGTCATCTGGGGGGTTCCGTACCTGCTGATCAAGGTCGCGGTCGGCGGCGTTCCGGTGCCAGTGCTCGTTCTGGCCCGGGTCGGGATCGGCGCGGCGCTGCTGCTGCCGCTGGCCGTGAGACGACGGCAGCTTGGCGCGCTTCGGCCGCACTGGCGCTGGCTGGCCGCGTTTGCAGTAGTCGAGATCATCACGCCCTGGCTGCTGCTGTCCGAAGCCGAGCGCAGGCTGTCAAGCTCACTGAGCGGCCTGCTGGTCGCAGCGGTGCCGATCATCGTCGTCGCAGGTGCCCGGCTCACCGGCGGCACGGAACGGCTGACCGCGATCCGGTGGACCGGACTGCTGGCCGGGCTGGGCGGCGTCGCGCTGCTCGCCGGGCCCACGGCCGCGGGCGGCGACGCTCTGTCGATTATCGAGGTGCTGCTCGTCGCGGTGTGCTACGCCACCGGGCCGCTGATCGCCAGCAGGAAGCTCGGCGATCTCCCGCCGCTCGGGATGACCGCGGCGTGCCTGGGCCTCGCCGCGATCGTCTACGCGCCCCTGGCCGCGCTCACCTGGCCGAGCGCGGTGCCGTCCGGCCGGGTCCTCGCCGCCCTGGCCGGCCTGGCGGTCGTCTGCACGGCCGCGGCGTTCGTGCTCTTCTTCCGGCTGATCGCCGAGGTGGGCCCGGCCCGGGCGAGCGTGATCACCTACATCAATCCCGCGATCGCCGTGGCCCTGGGAGTCTCGGTGCTCGGCGAGCCGTTCACGCCGTCGATGGCCGGCGCGTTCGCGCTGATCCTCGGCGGCTCGGTGCTGGCGACCCGCTCCGGCCAGCGCCGGGCGCAGATTCCCGAGCCGGAACCCGGGCCCCCCAGGGGGCTCCCGGGGGTCGCGCCCCCGGGCCAGCACAGCGGGGGGGTCTGGGGGGTCGCGCCCCCGGGACAGCACAGCGCTCCGGCATCCGCGAGCCAGCCATAAACCTCGCTGCCGCTCTGCGCCCGCCCGACTAGACTCGCGCAGGTGATCGACCTCAAGGCCGCACGGCTGGAGCCCGACCTCTACCGGACGGCGCTGGCCCGGCGCGGTGCGGCCAAGGACTTCGATGCGCTGCTGGCCGCGGATGCCCGATGGCGCGAGCACACCGAGCGGGCCGAGACGCTCCGCGCCGAGCAGAAGAGGCTGTCCCGGGGCAAGCCCGGGCCCGGCGAGCTGGCCGAGCTGCGGCAGCTCGCCGCCCAACACGCGGCGGCGACCGAGGAGCAGGCGCAGGCCGCCCGCGAGCGCGAAGAGCTGCTCGCCCGCATCCCGAACCTGCCCGACCCGACCGCCGCCGACGGCATGGACGAGGACGACGCCCAGCTGGTCCGGACCTGGGGCGAGCCGCCGCAGTTCAGCTTCGAGCCCCGCGATCACCTGGAGCTCGCCTCGCCCCGCGGATGGGTTGACATGGCGCGGGGAGCGCGCCTCTCCGGCTCCAGGTTCGCCTATCGGATCGGGGACGTGGCGCTGGCCGAGATGGCCCTGTACCGGTTCGCCATCGACAGCCTGACCCGCAAGGGCTTCCTCCTGGTGCTGCCGCCGATCCTGGTCGGCGAGCGGGCCATGTACGGGACCGGCTTCCTGCCCACCGAGGAGTCCAACCTCTACCGCCTGGAGAAGGACGACCTGTACCTGACCGGCACCTCCGAGGTCGCGCTGGCCGGGATCCACATGGATGAGCGGCTCGAGGAAGACCAGCTTCCGGCCCTTTACGCGGGATTCACCACCAACTTCCGGCGCGAGGCCGGGGCGGCGGGCAAGGACACCAAGGGCATGTTCCGGGTGCACCAGTTCGACAAGGTGGAGATGTACGTGTACTGCGTTCCGGAGCAGTCCGCGGAGTTCCACGAGCGGCTGCTGGCCTATGAGGAGGAGATCGTCCAGGCTCTGGGCCTGCCCTACCGGGTGATGAACATCGCGGTGGGCGACCTCGGTGCGTCCGCCGCCAAGAAGTACGACATCGAGGCCTGGTTCCCGGTCCAGCAGCGGTACCGGGAGATCACCTCCTGCTCGAACACCACCGACTACCAGGCCCGGCGGCTGAACATCAGGTTTCGCCGGGACCGCGGCCTGGAGTTCGTGCACACGCTCAACGGCACCGGCGCCACCGCCCGCGCGCTGCTGTCGATCATGGAGAACTTTCAGGACGAGGGCGGCACGGTCGCCGTCCCCGAGGTGCTGCATCGGTACGGTGCCCCGGCGACGCTCGGCGCGGCCCGCTAGCACGATGGCCCGTTTCGGCATGGAGGCCGGGTAGTCCCTTGGATGCTCGATCGCTGCGCGCACAGCTACCTGGGTACATTGACGGCTCGTACCTGGGTTTGGTCCGATAGTCTCCGCAACGATGGATATCCGCGCGACGATGGAGACCGCCCTGCTGAGGCCGGCCGGGGGTGGGCGGGCGGGCGTGCACCTGCCGGGCGGACGCCGGACGGTCCATATGGTCGCGGTGGCGGCGCTGACCACCGTGGTGGCCGCCGGCTACTCCGCGGTCGCGCTGGGCCTTTACCACACGTTCCGGACCTCGTCGTACGACCTGGTGATCTTCGACCAGGCCGTGCGGTCGTATGCGCACTTCAGGCCCGGCATTTCGATCATCAAGGGTCTCCATAACGGATTCGGTCCCGACTTCTCGGTCCTCGGAGATCACTGGTCGCCGATCATTGCCTCACTGGCGCCGCTGTACTGGATCTTCAATAGCCCGGTGACCCTCCTCGTGGCGCAGGCGGTGTTGTTCGCGCTGGCGATCCCGCCGCTGTGGGTGTTCACGCGCCGCGCGTTCGGCGGGGGGAGCAAGGCCACCGCGGCCGCCTACCTCGTCTCCGGGGCGTACGCGCTGAGCTGGCCGATCGCCTCGGCCTTGGCCTTCGACTTCCATGAGGTCGCGTTCGCCCCGGTGCTGACGGCGGTGGCGCTCGAGCGCCTGTCGGCCGGCCGGCTGCGGACGGCCCTGGTCGCGCTCGGGGCCCTGCTCCTGGTCAAGGAGGACATGGGCCTGTTCGTGGCCGGGATCGGCCTCTACCTCGCGGTGTCGCGCCCGCGCGTCGTCCGCAGGCAACTGGCTGTCGGCTGCGCGCTTATCGTGGCTGGGATCGCCGCCGCAGTCATCGCCACCTATGTCCTGATCCCGGCCTTCGGCGGCCGCTCCGACTACTACTGGGCCTACACCGCGCTCGGTCCACATGCCCCGCAGGCCGTCTGGCACCTGATCACCCACCCGGCCAGCCTGAAGCTGCTGGCCACGCCGGAAGTCAAGCTCCAGACCATGCTGTGGCTGTTCGGGGCGTTCTGCTTCCTGTCGCTTCGCTCGCCCATGGCGCTCGCCGCGATCCCGCTCCTGCTGGAGCGCATGCTGGCCAACCTGTTCCCCTACTGGTGGATCACCTCCTACCAGTACAACGCGTACCTCGTGATCATCCTGGTGTTCGCCGCCGTCGACGGCGCCGCCCGGCTCGACCGCCAGTGGCAGGCCCGGCAGCATCGCGCCGCCGGGCGGGAGCGTCGCCCCGCGGCGGGAGCGGCCGCGGGGGAGGGCGGTGCCAATGTGGACCCCGGCCCGGGCCCGCCTGCCGGGCCGCCGGCCTCCCGGAGCCCGCGGTCGTTGGCGCCGTGGTCGGTAGCCCCGTGGTCGGTAGCCCCGTGGTCGGTAGCCCCGTGGTCGGTAGCACTGGGCTGCGCCGTCGCGATGTGCGCCGTCGCGGTGGGCCTCGTCCCGCACTTCGCGTTCGGGCCCGCCCTGCACCCGTCGCACTACCAGCGGGACGCGCAGGAGACGGCGGCCGCGGCGGCGGACGCTGTGGTTCCGGGCGGCGTAACCGTCGAGGCCGCGGACAATCTCGGCCCGCAGCTCTCGGCCCGGGACACCGTCCTGCTCTGGGACGGCGACGGGCACACGCCCCCGTTCGGGGCCCCGTGGGTGGTCGCCAACGTCAGGCAGCCCCAGTTCACGTTCACCGGCGTGCGCGAGCAGAAGCAGCGGGTAGCGCTGCTGGAACGCAACGGCTACCGGCTGGTCTTTGCTCGCGACGGGTATGTCGTGCTGCATCGGGTCGGCTCGCGGACGGGTGCGACAGCTTCTAAGGAGTCCGCAGGATGAGCGGAGGGGTGGCCAGCGGCGGGGTGAGCAGCGGCATGAGCGTCGGGGCGCAGGCCGAGACCGCGGGCCGCTCGGTGCCCGGAGTCGAGGCCGGCGGCGCGGCGCCAGCGGACACCGCGGCCCGGCTGCTCGGACGGCTGACCGTGCTGCCGGCGCTGCTGCTGATGGCGTGGCTGCTGGCCGGGCTGCCGCTGCTGCTCGCGGGCGTCTTCACGCCGGTGGCCATGCTGGTGGTGTCGGTGCCGGTGGCGGTGGTGCTCGTGACCCTCAGCCTGCGCTGGGTTCCCGGCCGCGGGCCGGGCGCACGGCCCGCCCGCCGACCGGAGCAGGCGCGCACGCCCTGGTGGGCGGTGGCGGGCGTGGTCGCGGTGGCGGTTGCGTTCGGTATCGACCAGATGATCTACCACAGCCAGTTCATCATCGTGACGCGCGATCCGGCCTCCTATATTCAGTTCGCGAACTGGATCGCCCACCACGGCTCGCTGCCGATACCGCAAGATCGCGCCGCCTTCGGCGGCACCCATCACGTGCTGACCTTCTCCAGCTTTGCCTACTACAAGGTGGGCAGCAGCGTCGTACCGCAGTTCATGGCGGGCCTGCCGATGATCCTGGCCGCCGGGTTCTGGGTCGGCGGCGTCAGCACCGCCACGGCCATGGCCCCTGTGATCGGGGGGTGCGCGGTGCTGACGTTCGGCGGCCTGGCCGCCCGGCTCATCGGGCCACGCTGGGCTCCGCTCGCGTCGCTCGCCCTCGCGCTCTCGCTGCCGGAGTTCTTCACCAGCCGGTCGACATACAGCGAGCCGATCGTGCAGATCCTGTTCCTGGGCGGGCTCTGCCTGGTCATCGACTCGCTCGAGGCGGACGGGGCCGGGGCCAGGGTCCTCGCGGCGCTCGGCGGACTGGCCCTCGGCCTGACGCTGCTGGTGCGGATCGACGGGGCGAGCGACATCGTCCCGGTGATCCCGTACCTGGGAATACTCATCCTCGGCCGCCGGCGACAAGGTTTCCCCATGCTGGGCGGCCTGGCGGTCGGCGTGGTCTACGGCCTCGCCGACGGCCTGGTGCTGTCCAGGCCGTACCTGGACAGCATCAAGTCGTCGCTGGTTCCGCTGGCGCTGATCGTCGGCGTAGTGATCATCGCGACGGCGCTGGCGGTGGCCTGGCGGTGGAACAAGGGCCTGCCGCGCATCGAACGAACATGGCTGCCGAACGCCGCCGCCGCGGCGGCGGTCGTGGTGGTGATCGGCTTCACGCTCCGCCCATACGTGCAGACGGTGCGGGCGAAGTCGACCTCGTTCTTCGAGTCCATCATGGTCGGCTACCAGCGGGCCGACCACATCCCGGTCGCCCCCGAGCGCCTGTATTACGAACTCAGCCTGCACTGGGTGTTCTGGTACATCGGCGTGCCCGCGGTGGCCCTGGGCACCCTCGGGGCGGCGCTGCTGGCCCGGCGGTGCCTGCGGGGCCGGGCGCCGGCGTGGACCCTGGCCCTGATGATCTTCGCATGGTCCATCGTGGCCACGCTCTACAAGCCAGCGATCACCCCCGACCACCCCTGGGCGAGCCGCAGGCTGGTGCCCGCCGTCCTGCCGGGCTTTATCCTGCTGGCGGTCTGGGGCTCGGACTGGCTGCTGCGCTGGATCCGCCGCGCGGACATCGGCCGGGCGCTGTACGCAGGCATCGCGACCTGCTGCGTGGCGGCGCTGCTGCTGCCCGCGGCGGTCACCACGTTCGGCCTGCGGATACGGTCGGGCGGCCCGGTCGGGATCAGGCTGGTGGCGGAGGGCCTGGCGGCCAAGACCACGTACCGTGGCGAGATCCCGGCGGTCCGGCACCTGTGCGCAGCGATCCCCCGCGACGCATCGGTCGTGTTCGTCGGCAGCGGCAGCGGCGGCGCCGCCGACCGGCTGACCCAGGTCGTCCGCGGGACGTGCGGCGTGCCGGTGGCCCGCCTCGATCACGCGCATCCGGGCACGGTCGCCCAGGTCGTGCGCGGCATCGAGCAGGCTGGCAGGCGGCCGGTGTTCCTGGCGGGCGTGCGCTCGCGGCTTGTCCCGTACGGAGGCCAGATCCGGCAGGTCATGAGGCTGCGCACCACGATGGACGAGAACGCGCTCACGGCTCCTCCGCTGCACACCCTGCCCTTCAACGTGACCGTCTGGATGTCGGAGCCGTCGTCATGACCGTGTCAATCGACAGCATGGCCGCTGACACGCCGGAAACCGTAGTACCCTCGGCGGCTGTGAGTGCTACGCCCCCCCAGGATCCGTTTGTCTCGATCATCCTGCCCTGTTACAACGAGCAGGACCACGTCACGGCCGAGGTCGAGCGGATCTGCGCGGCCATGGATGCCAGCGAGTACGACTACGAGTTGCTGGCGTTCGACGATGCGTCCACCGACGACACCCTCGCCCGCCTGCAGGAGGCCGCGTTCACGTTCCCGCGCCTGGAGGTCGTGCACTTCTACCGGAACGGCGGCTCGGGAACGGTCCGCCGGATCGGCACCCAGCGGGCCCGGGGCGAGATCGTCGTGTGGACCGACGCCGACATGTCGTACCCGAACGACCGCATACCCGAACTGGTCCGGATGCTCGAGAAGGAGGCCACGCTGGATCAGGTGGTCGGCGCGAGGACCAGCGAGCAGGGCACCCACAAGATCCTGCGGATCCCGGCCAAGTGGTTCATCCGCAAGCTCGCGGAGCAGCTCACCGGCTCCCAGATCCCCGACCTGAACTCGGGCCTGCGGGCCTTCCGGCGCCAGGTCGCGCTCCCGTACCTGCGACTGCTGCCGCCCGGGTTCTCCTGCGTCACTACGATCACGCTGGCCTTCCTGTCCAACCAGCACGACGTGCGTTATGTCCCTATTGAGTACGCCAAGCGGGCGGGAACGTCGAAATTCCGCTTCGTCACCGACGCCTACCGCTACATCCTGCAGGTGCTGCGGATGGTGATGTACTTCAACCCGCTCAAGGTCCTCATGCCTAACGGGGCTTCGCCCCAGCCCAACAAGCCGTGCCCGTTCTGGCTGATGCGGGCGATGGGCTCCGGCCGGTGCCTGACGGTGACACGCTGTGTCCCGTTATGTGGCCGCGCGTTGGCGGCAGGTGGCCGTCTGAGGCCGTGGCCCGACCGGAGCCTTGTCATGACGCTACCCCGCAGTGCTGGCGACGTCCTGTCCGATCATGTGCTCTTCGAGCTGGAGTCGATCGACCGGATGTACCTGAATCTGTATGTGCCGCAGTTGCAGCGAGTCGAGGGCGTGCTGGGGTTCATCCACGGCCTGGGGCGGCCGATCGCCTCGACCTCGGTGATCGCTCCGATGAGCCGGGACTTCACAGCGCGGCTGGACGCCTTCGCCGGCGCCCACGGGATTCCGCGGGTCGATTTCGCCCGGGGCCAGCGCAAGGACGATGTGATGCACGAGCACCTGGCCGCCTTCGAGGCAGCCGGGCGCACCCAGGGGGTGCTGTTCATCGGGCGGGCGCAGGAGAAGAACACGGTGTTCCGGACCGAGAAGCGCCGCGCTGCCGACGGCCGGTCTTACCCGTGGATCGTCAGGACGACCTCGGTGGTGAACCAGTTCTATGTGCACTGCGTGGATGAGGACTTCGGCGCGTTCTTCATCAAGTTCTCCTCGTACTTCCCCTATGGCGGCAAGCTGCTGATCAACGGGCATCATTACGCCCAGGCCCAGGCCGCCAGGGCCGGGATCGGGTTCACCGCACTCGACAACGGCTTCGCCGCGGTGGAAGACCCCGCCGCAGTGCAGGCGATCTGCGACTCGCTGACCGAGGACAAGATCGACGCGCTGGCCCGCAAGTGGCTGGCCATCTTGCCCAGCCCGTACTCGCCGGCGGACCAGGCCGCCGGGTACCGCTACGACATCTCAGTGCTGCAGGCGGAGTTCTCTCTCACCCAGGTGCTGGATCGCCCGCTGTCCGGCCGGATCTTCTTTGACCAGGTCATCCATGACAATCTCGGCATCGGCCGGCCCGACCAGGTCGGCCTGATCTTCGGCCGCCGCGTCGTCCGCAAGGGCCCGTACGCCACCCCGGGCCGGTTCCGCACCCGGGTCATCACCAAGGACGTCACCCCGAGCCTGCACGTCGACTACAAGAACAGCAAGATCAAGCAGTACCACAAGCTCGGCAAAGCCCTCAGAACGGAAACAATCATCAACGACACCCGCGACTTCGGGATCGGCAAGCGGCTGACCAACCTGCCCGCGCTGCGGCAGATCGGCTTTTCCGCCAACCGGCGCCTGCTGGGCGCCCAGAAACTCAGCCACGACCCCATCGCCGGAGCCTCCGCCCTGGCCCAGGTCACCGGCCCGGTCATCACCGCAACCGGGACCCGCGTGGCCGGGCTGCGCCTCACCGACCCGCGCTCGCTCGCCCTCCTGGCGGTGTTGTGCGTCTTCCGCCTGCTGCCGAACGGCTTCACCAACGCCGACCTGCGCCGCCACCTGGCGCCCCTGC
>WNFI01307080.1_pt1 | contig 11200 bp, 8 predicted proteins | sample 5400471 | NCBI WGS metagenome assembly WNFI01 (sample SAMN13153348, study PRJNA577476) | soil metagenome | isolation source: 100 cm saprolite on Douglas fir-dominated hillslope | place: USA:California | collected 2013-09-17 | reverse complement strand
CACCGCTCCGTTCGAGCGCAACCTGCCGGTGCTCCTGGGCCTGCTCACGGTCTGGTACGCGGACTTCTTCGGCGCCGAGACGGTCGCGGTCCTGCCCTACGAGCAGTACCTCAAGCGCTTCCCGGCGTACCTGCAGCAACTGACGATGGAGAGCAACGGCAAGCACGTCACGCGCGAGGGAGCGGAGGTCACCTATCCGACCGGGCCCATCTTCTGGGGAGAACCGGGGACCAACGGGCAGCACTCCTTCTACCAGCTGATCCATCAAGGGACCCGTCTCATCCCCTGCGACTTCATCGCCTTCGACAAAGCCCTGAACCCGCTCGGCCGGCACCATGACATCCTGCTGGCGAACGTGTTCGCGCAGACCGAGGCGCTGGCCTTTGGCAAGACGCGCGAGCAAGTCAAGGCGGAGGGCACGGCCGACAGCCTCGTCCCCCACCGGGTGTTCCTGGGCAACCGTCCGTCGAACACGATCCTCGCCGAGCGCCTGACGCCGCAGACGCTCGGAAAGCTCGTCGCCCTCTACGAGCACAGCGTGTTCACCCAGGGCGTCATCTGGGACGTCGACTCGTTCGACCAGTGGGGCGTCGAGCTGGGCAAGGTGCTGGCCCAGCGCATCATTCCGGAGCTCGAGGGCGAGTCCGAGCCTGCGCTCGGCCACGACAGCTCGACGAACAATCTGATCCGCCGCTACCGCAAGCTGAGGGGGGCCCGATGACGACCCTAGGTTTTGACCAGCCGCTGTATATCCTGCCCTTCGATCACCGCGCATCTTTCCAGGCGAAGATGTTCGGCTGGAAGGGCGCGCTGAGCCCCGAGCAGACCGCGCGGGTCGCCGCCGCCAAACAGGTGATCTACGACGGCTTCAAGGCCGCCATCGCCGCCGGCGTATCCAGGGAAAAGGCCGGCATCCTCGTGGACGAGCGGTTCGGTCAAGCCATCCTCCGCGATGCGGCGGCCCAGGGCTACGCGTTCGCCTGTCCCGCCGAGAAGAGCGGGCAGGACGAGTTCGAGTTCGAGTATGGCGAGGACTTCGCCCGGCACATCGAGACCTTCCAGCCGACCTTTTGCAAGGTGCTCGTGCGCTACAACCCGGAGGGTGATGCAGCGCTGAACCGCCGACAGGCTGAGCAGCTCAAGCGACTCTCGCATTACCTCCACGAGAAGGGCCAGAGCCGGTTCATGTTCGAATTGCTCGTGCCCGCGGAAAAGGCACAGCTCGACAGGCTTCATGGGGACACGAAGGCGTACGACCTCGAGCTCCGTCCCCGGCTCATGGTGCAGACGATCGAGCAGCTTCAGGATGCAGGGGTCGAACCGGACATCTGGAAGATCGAAGGGCTCGATCGGCGCGAGGACTGTCAGGAGATCGTCGCCGTCGCGCGGCGCGGCGGGCGGGCCAGGGTCTCTTGCATCGTCCTCGGACGAGGTGAAAACGACAAGAAGGTGAGTGAGTGGCTGACGACGGCCGCGGGCGTCCCCGGGTACATCGGCTTCGCCGTCGGCCGGACAGACTTCGCGCAGCCGCTCATCGGATGGCGCGACAAGAAGACCACGCGCGAAGACGCAGTCGCGGAGATCGCGGCTCGATACCGGCACTTTGTGGACGTCTTCGAGCGAGCCCATGCCGCCTGAAGACGGCGGCGAGGAACACGGAGATGGACGGAACCGCAGTGACGCTCTTCAAACACTCGACTCTGCAAAGGAACCAGCCATGCAAATCGCAATGATCGGACTTGGTCGCATGGGCGCCAACATGGCCCAGCGGCTTCTCGCAGGCGGCCACCGATGCGTGGTCTTCGATCGATCGCCGAAAGCGGTCGAGGAGTTGACCAGAGCCAAGGCCATCGGGGCCTCGTCGATCGCGGATCTGGTGAAGAAGCTGGAGACACCACGGGCCATCTGGCTGATGGTCCCGGCAGCGGCCGTGGACGCGACCATCAACGACCTGCTGCCCCATCTCACGGCCGGCGATATCCTCATCGACGGCGGGAATTCCTATTACGTCGACGACATCCGGCGTGCGCAGGAGCTCAGCAAGAAGCGCATCCAATACGTCGACGTCGGGACCAGCGGCGGCGTCTGGGGACGGGAGCGCGGCTATTGCCTGATGATCGGCGGCGAGGCCGCCACGGTGAAGCACCTCGACCCGATCTTTGCGCAGCTCGCCCCCGGCGCCGGCGACGTCCCGCGCACCCCAGGGCGCGAGACCATCGGCGGCACCGCCGAGCGGGGATACCTGCACTGCGGGCCTAACGGCGCCGGCCATTTCGTCAAGATGGTCCACAACGGAATCGAATACGGCCTCATGGCCGCCTATGCCGAGGGGCTGGGCATCCTGCGCAACGCCAACGCGGGAAAGAGGTCGCGCGCCGTCGACGCCGAGACCACGCCATTGCGGGATCCCGGGCACTACCAGTACGACCTCGATCTTCGCGACATCGCCGAGGTTTGGCGGCGCGGCAGCGTGGTCGCGTCGTGGCTGCTGGATCTGACGGCAGGAGCGTTGGTCAAGGATCCCGCGCTGTCTGGATTCGCGGGCCAGGTCTCGGATTCGGGCGAGGGACGGTGGACGATCAACGCCGCCATCGACGAGGGGGTGCCGGCGCCTGTGCTGTCCGCCGCGCTCTATCAGCGCTTCAGCTCGCGCGGCGAAGCGGAGTTTCAAGACCGCGTGTTGTCGGCCATGCGGTATGCCTTCGGCGGTCACCTCGAAAAGCCGGGCACCGGCGACCGGACCTCACGATGAGCGACGGCCACTCCGATGCGCTGGTGTTCTTCGGCGCGACCGGCGATCTCGCGTACAAGAAGATCTTTCCGGCGCTGCAGGCGATGGTGAAGCGCGGCCACCTCGACGTGCCGGTCATCGGCGTGGCGAAAGCGGGCTTGGGGATCGACGATCTTCGCGCTCGCGCGCGCGACAGCGTCCGGCAGCACGGCGGACTCGATGCCGCGGCATTCGACAAGCTGTGTGGCCTGCTGCGTTATGTCGACGGTGACGATCGCGATCCGGCGACGTTCCAGGCCATTCGTGAACAGCTAGGCCCAGCCCAGCGGCCCGCGTATTACCTGGCCATCCCACCCACGCTGTTCGGGCTCGTGGTCGAGCAGCTGGCCCGCTCGGGCTCCGACAAGGGGGCTCGCGTCATCGTCGAAAAGCCCTTCGGCAGCGATCTCGCCTCGGCGCAGTCGCTCAACCGCACGCTGCTCGGCTCCTTCGATGAAAAGACGATCTTTCGCATCGACCATTATCTCGGGAAGCGGCCGGTGCATCACATGCTCTTTTTCCGGTTTGCGAACCCTTTCGTGGCGTCTTTCTGGGACAGGAACCATGTCGAGAGCGTGCAGATCACCATGGCGGAAGATTTCGGGATCCAGGGCCGGGGCGCGTTCTACGACCAGACGGGCACCGTGCGCGACGTGGTGCAGAACCATCTGTTCCAGGTCCTGACCAACCTGGTCATGGACCCTCCGGTGAGGGCTGATAGCGAATCCATCCGGGACGAGAAGGTGAAGGTCCTCAAGGCGATCCCAGCCCTCACCGCGGACAACGTCGTGCGCGGGCAGTTTCGCGGTTACCGATCGGAGAAGGGAGTGGCGGCGGACTCGAAGGTGGAGACGTTCGTCGCCTTGCGACTCCAGATCGATTCCTGGGGCTGGCAGGGCGTGCCCTTCTATATTCGGGCCGGAAAGTGTCTGCCCACGACGTGCACGGAGGTCGTCGTTCGGCTCCGCAAGCCGCCCCCGATCTATCAAGGCGTCCAAATCGATTCGAACTACTGCCGGTTCCGGATCAGTCCCGACGTCACGCTCGCCATCGGCGCGAATGTGATCGCGCCGGGGCAGGAGACGGTCAGCGAGACCGCGGAACTGGTGGGGACCCAGCTCCCTCGTGCTGACGAAATGGACGCGTATGAGCGGGTCCTCGGAGACGCGATGAAGGGCGATCGCACGCTGTTCGCGCGGGAGGACTACGTCGAAGAGGCCTGGCGAATCGTCGATCCGGTGCTGAAAGACGGCACCGCCGTCCACGAATACGAGCCAGGCACCTGGGGACCAAGAGAGGTCGACTCGAGAGTCTCTCCTCCCGGAGGCTGGCAGAACCCGACGATGAGCTTGCCGTGACGGCCGATTCCGGCAGCGCGGTCCGGGCGTCCCTGGAGCTCCAACAGACGAGGATGAACCGATGAATGCTACGAATGCCGCTGAGCGGATCACAGACATGGACCTCGACCAATTGTCGGTCAACACCATCCGCACGCTCTCCATCGATGCGGTCCAGCAAGCGAAGTCGGGCCATCCCGGCACGCCCATGGCGCTGGCACCACTCGTCTATGTGCTGTGGAACCGCGTGATGCGCTTCGATCCGGAGGACCCGATCTGGCCCAACCGCGATCGGTTCGTGCTCTCCAACGGCCACGCTTCGATGCTGCTCTGGTCCGTGCTGCATCTGACCGGGACGAAGGCGGTCAATGCCGAATACGAGCGGTTGGGGCAGCCTTCGGTATCGCTAGAGGACATCCGCCGCTTTCGCCAGATCGGGAGCAAGGCGCCCGGGCACCCCGAGTATCATTTGGTATCCGGCGTCGAGACCACGACCGGCCCGCTCGGGCAGGGCGCCGCGACGAGCGTGGGGATGGCGATCGCCCGCAAGTGGCTCGCGGACCGTTACAACAAGCCAGGCTTTCCCATCTACGATTACGACATCTACACCGTGGTCGGCGACGGCTGCCTGATGGAGGGCGTGGGCTCCGAGGCGGCCTCGCTGGCCGGTCACCTTGGGCTCGATAACCTCTGCTGGATCTACGACAACAACCACATCACCATCGAGGGACCGACCAGCCTCGCGTTCACCGAGGACGTCGCGGCCCGATTCCTGGGGTACGGGTGGAACCTGCTGCGCGTGGGCGACGCGAACGACCTCGATCGCATCGAGGAAGCCCTCGGCATTTTCCGGGAGACGAAAGGGCGTCCCACGCTGATCATCCTCGACAGCCACATCGGCTACGGGTCCCCGCACAAGCGTGACACCTCGGCGGCCCACGGCGAGCCGCTCGGCGAGGAGGAAGTTCGCCTTACCAAGCGTAGCTACGGATGGCCGGAGGATGCGCAGTTCCTGGTCCCGAATGGAGTCCGCGAGCACTTCGCCGCCGGCATCGGAGCGCGCGGCGCCGCCGCTCGGAAGCGGTGGACCGCGCTCGTCGGGTCATACCGGTCCGAGTATCCCGAGTTGGCGCGCGAGATCGACCAGATGCAACGGCGGGATTTGCCGGAAGGGTGGGATCGCAACCTCCCCGTCTTTCCGGCTGACGCCAAGGGCGTCGCGGGGCGGGACGCCTCGGGCAAGGTTCTGAACGTGCTCGCGCAGAACATCCCGTGGTTCCTGGGAGGCTCGGGGGATCTCGGCCCGTCCAACAAGACCACCCTGAAGTATGAGGGCGCGGGAGACTTCCAGGCCAATAGCCCGGGTGGCAAGAACCTGCATTTTGGCATCCGCGAGCACGCGATGGCCGCGGCCGTCAATGGCATGTCGCTCTCGAAGCTGCGGGCGTTCGGCGCGACCTTCTTCATCTTCAGCGACTACGCGCGGCCCGCCATCCGGCTGTCCGCCCTGATGGAGCTCCCGACCATCTTCGTGTTCACGCACGACGCCATGGGTGACGGGGAGGACGGCCCGACGCACCAGCCGGTGGAGCACCTGGCGTCGCTGCGCGCCATTCCCGGGCTCGTCACGCTGCGACCGGGCGACGCCAATGAGGTGGTGGAGGCGTACCGCTACGTCATGCAGCTCCGCCACCAACCGGCGGTGCTCGCGCTGTCACGGCAGCCATTGCCGACGCTGGATCGGCGCAACTACGCTCCTGCGACAGGGGTCGCGCGCGGCGCGTACGTGCTGGCGGATGCCCCGGGCGCGAACCCCGAGGTGATCCTCATCGCCACGGGCAGCGAGCTGAGCCTCGCGGTGGACGCGCACGGCAAGCTCACCGCGGAGGGCATCCGCTCGCGCGTGGTCTCCATGCCGTCGTGGGACATCTTCGAGCAACAGACGCGGGAGTATCGGGACGACGTGCTGCCGCCGGACGTGAAGGCGCGCATCGCGATCGAGCAGGCGTCCACGTTCGGATGGGACCGATACGTGGGCACGTCCGGCCAGGTGATTGGAATGAAGACGTTCGGAGCCTCGGCCCCGCTGAAGGAGCTGCAAAAGAAGTTCGGCTTCCAGCCGGACCGCGTGGTCCTGGCGGCGAAGGCGCTGTTGGGAAGCGCTTGAGCGGAGCTTGGAGGTGGACCCAGGCAGCAGCGGACGAGCAGCGCCTCTGGGAGCGACGGTCTGTCCCGGCGGCTTCAACTTCAGCATCTTCTCGCGCGAAGCGTCCGGCGTGGAGTTGCTCCTCTTCGACCCGGAGGACGATGCGCGCCCGACCCGCGTGATCCGGCTCGATCCAGCGGCCAATCGCACGTACCACTACTGGCACGTCTTCGTATCGGGCGTGCAGCCAGGCCAGCTCTACGGTTATCGCATGCATGGAAGCTGGGACCCTGCGAACGGGACGCGCTTCGACCCGACCAAGGTCCTCCTCGATCCGTATGGCCGGGGCGTCGTCGTTCCGAAGAGCTACAGCCGCGAGGCTGCGTGCGGGGAGGGCGATACCACCGCGACGGCGATGAAGAGCGTGGTAGCCGACTGCTCCGCGTACGACTGGGAGGGCGACGTCCCACTGGAACGTCCGTCGTCGCAGACCATCATCTACGAGATGCACGTGAGAGGGTTCACGCGCCATCCCAGCTCTGGAGTCTCGGAACACAAGCGCGGGACGTACGCCGGTGTGATCGAGAAGATTCCATACCTCCAACAGCTCGGCATCACCGCCGTCGAGCTCTTGCCGGTGTTCCAGTTCGATGCCCAGGATGCACCGCCCGGGCGGATCAACTACTGGGGATATGCGCCGATCTCGTTCTTCGCGCCGCACCATGGCTACAGCTCCGGTCAGGATCCGCTCGCTCCCATCAACGAGTTTCGCCATCTGGTGAAGGCGCTGCACCGTGCCGGGATCGAGGTCATTCTCGACGTCGTCTTCAACCATACCGCGGAAGACGATCAGCGCGGACCGACGCTCAGCTTCCGCGGACTGGACAACGCGACGTACTACATCCTCGAAGAGGATCGCGCGCGCTACGCTAATTACAGCGGCACGGGGAATACGCTCAACGCCAATCATCCGATCGTGCGCCGGATGATCGTGGACAGCCTCCGATACTGGGTCGAGACGATGCACGTCGACGGCTTCCGGTTCGACCTCGCGTCGATCCTGGCGCGCGACCCGTCGGGCCAGGTGATCCCCAACCCGCCGGTGCTCTGGGACATCGAGTCGGAGCCGGCGCTGGCGGGGACGAAGTTGATCGCCGAGGCGTGGGATGCGGCCGGCCTGTACCAGGTGGGCACCTTCGTCGGGGACAGCTGGAAGGAATGGAACGGACGGTTTCGCGACGATGTCCGCACCTTCTTCCGCGGCGACGATGGGTCGATCGGTGGATTCGTCGACCGGTTGATCGGCAGCCCGGCGCTGTACGGCCACAAGCAGCGCGAGCCCGAGGCAAGCGTCAACTTCGTCACCTCTCACGATGGGTTCACCCTGAACGACCTCGTCTCCTACGACCGGAAGCACAACGATGCGAACGGCGAGGGCAATCGCGACGGCGCTGACGACAACCGCAGTTGGAACTGTGGAGTGGAAGGGCCCACGGAGGATCCCGAGATCGACAAGCTGCGGACGCGGCAGGTCAAGAACTTCTTCACGGTGACGATGCTCTCGGCGGGGATGCCCATGATGCTCATGGGCGACGAAGTGCGCCGCACGCAAGGCGGCAACAACAATGCCTATTGCCTGGACGATGAGACGAGCTGGTTCGACTGGACGCTGCTGGCGAAGCGGGCCGACGTGCACCGGTTCGTGAGCTTGCTCAATGCCCGCCGGACATTGCGCGACGTAGAGCCTGACCAGCAGCGGATGGCCTTGAATCTGTTGATCCGGCAGGCCGACCTGAGCTGGGACGGCGTGAGACTCCACGAACCCGATTGGGGCCGCAGTTCGCACAGCGTGGCATTCACGGCGAGAGCCCCGAAGGAAGGGGTGCACCTTCACGTGATCCTCAACGCGTACTGGGAGCCGCTCGAGTTCGAGCTCCCGGCGGCCGCCGATGGCGGCGAACATCCCTGGCGCCGATGGATTGACACCTTCCTCGCGTCTCCGGACGACATCGTCGACTGGGAGCGGGCTCCCTTGGTCGCCGGGCCCAGCTATCGCGCGGGGCCGCGCTCGGTGGTGCTGCTGTTCACGGGGCTCGAACCGGAGCGCCGATCGATCGACGACGCGCCTCGGCTGCCAGGGCCGGGCAACGCCCGTGCGTCACCGGGCGAGCTGCCTGGCGCGCACGCAGCCTTCGCTGACGCCGAGGTCGCACGCCTTTGCGGCGTCGGCGCGCGCTTCCGGTAGCCGACGCAGATTGAAGAGGGCCCCGCCGCGTTCCAGATATGCGGGGCCGTGGTCAGGATGCCGCGCCAGAAAGGCGTTCCACACCGCGACGACACGGTCGAACTGTCGCTGCCTCGCGAGCCTGTAGTCGAGCTGTTGGACCGCTCTGAAATCGTCGGAAGCACCCTGCACTTCTTCATCCACTCCGGCGTCCGCCGCCTCTCCACCGGCGATAAGCTGAGCCCTGCGCCTCTGCACGTCGCGATTGTTCGGGGCGAGCTCAGCCGCCAGGTCGAAGACGCGCAGGGCGCCAGCCCGATCGCCACCCTGGTTGCGCTGCCATCCGTCGTAGACCAGGCCCTTCACGACGCTTTCGAAGATGCTGCGCGCCAACCAATGTGTCGGGGCCGCCTGGATCCCAGCGCGAAGGTCCAGTCCGGCCTCTTCCCAACGCCTTGCGTGTGCCGGTCGCCGCTCAGGGTGAGGGCAGCGCCGTGACTTGGCCCGAAGATGAGATGCTGGGGCCTTTACCATCTCGGTCGCCCCTCGATCTCGACCAGAGCAAGGTGGGCTCAAAGATCCTTCGCCATCCGGACGATGCGGACGGGCCGCTTGAATGCGGCACTCGTGGATGGTTCGATGAGGGTCACCCGATACCCGAGGCGCTCGTAGTACGGGATCAACTCCTTCCGATCTTCGCCGGTGCTCAGCGTCATCTTCGTGCAGCCCGCTCGGCGGCAATGCTCCTCGGCGGCGGTGAGCAGCGCCCGGCCGACTCCCGCGCGCCGGATCGACGAGTCGACAGCGAGCATGCCGAAATATCCGCTCGTGCCTTCGATGGCGGTGTGGACCGCGCCGATCAGGCGGCCTGCCTCCTCGGCCACGAAGAACGCATCGCGCTCGAGCAGGCCAGCGATCTCGGTTGCGGAGGTGCGGTCGCCCTTGCGAAACTCGCGCTCAACCTCGAACGCCGCGTTGACGATGCGCGCGATCTCGCCCGCCTCACTGCCCTCGGCGCGCCGGATCATGGACCGCGTCGTAACCGGGAAAATCGCCCGCATCAACCGTAGCGCGCGAGAGTCCCCCGGGCAGCGGTACGAACTGCCTTCCAGCGGAGCCAGCGGTAGCGTCAGCGCTTGATGGCACGCGTCATCAAGTAGTGCTGTCGGACGGCGTTGCTATCGAGGTACGGCACGAGGAAGGCGTCCAGCTCCGAGCGGAACGCGGCGAGCCTCGCCGGCTCCTTCTCGAGCGACGCGACGAGCTTCACGACAGGCCCGAGCGTCTCCTCCATCCCTTTTCGGTAGTGTTGCGGGCTGAGCGTGGGGAAGAGCATCACGTCGCGATCGAACACGATGTCGGCGACCGCGTCTCCGAGGCGCTGGCGGACGATGTTCGGATCGCCCCATTGCGGCGGCGGCGAGACGCCTGGCGGCGACGGGAGGTGCTTGCCGATCAGCGCGAACATGCGCCCGACGAAGTGCTCCGGCGGCCAGGTCGAGAAGGCGATCGTGCCGCCTGGTTTGAGCACGCGCAGCATCTCGGCGATGGCCACCTCCGGCCGCGGCGCGAACATGTGGCCGAACTGGCTCACGACGACGTCGAACGACGCGTCGCCGTACGGGAGCGCCTCGACGTCCCCCTCCTCGAAGTCGATTTCGACGCCGGCAAGCGTCGCGTGCTTGCGCGCGTGCTCGATCAGGACCGGCGAAAGGTCGAGCCCGCTCACCTTCGCCCCTGCGCGCGCCGCCGTGAGCGCGACGACGCCGGTGCCGCAGCCGACGTCGAGAACCGTCTGTCCCGCGCGAATGCGCGCGTGGGCGATGAGGCGCGCGGCGGGCATCGTGGTCACCGCCTCGAGCGGCAGGAAGAGGCTCCACGCCTCGCGCTGAACGGCCTTGAATTGAGCGAGCGGATCGTTTGGCATGACGCAACCTCCGGGAAGCTGACATGCCATAGGCTGGTCTACGACGTCACCTTCACCGACTGCACCGAGATGCCTGCACTGGCGGGCACGTCGAAGTCGCCGGCGTTCTCTTGGGGCGCTAGAACTCGAAACCAACGCCGAGCGAAAGCGCTAGCGCGCGAAGTACGGCGCCGGCGCCGGGATGGCTGCGCCGTCGTGGCGCGGATCGCTGGCGCCGAGCTTCACGCCGCTCTTCGCGTCGAACAGGACCGCCTGCCCATAGCCGAACCTCGGGGTGCGAAGCGGCTGCACGTCGAGGACGTGGCCCATGGCGGCGAGCTGCGCGCGCACCTCCGCCGGCACCGACGTCTCGATCCCCACGTCGCAGCCCTCGAAGGTTTCCTTGTTGAACCGCCCCGCCTCGAGCGCCTGCTGGATGGTCATGCCGAAATCGACGACGTCGGCGACGAACTGCGCGTGCGCTTGCGCCTGGTTCCAGCCGCCCATGATGCCGAAGCCGATCTTCACATCGCCCTTCTTCATGAAACCGGGGATGATGGTGTGCAGCGGTCGCTTGCGCGGCTCGAGCGTGTTGGGCTGGCCGGGCTCCAGCGTGAAGAGGGCCCCGCGGTTCTGCAGCATGAATCCCGCTCCCGTGGGCACCAAGCCTGATCCGAAGCCCGCGTAGTTGCTCTGGATGAGCGAGACGATGTTTCCGTCGCCGTCGACCACGCTCAGGTAGATGGTGTCCTTGCCCTTCGCGGCGGTAATGCCGGCGAGCTGCGTCGGTTCCACCTTGCAGTTCGCCTTTTGCGGG
>WNFI01069599.1_pt1 | contig 11200 bp, 13 predicted proteins | sample 5400471 | NCBI WGS metagenome assembly WNFI01 (sample SAMN13153348, study PRJNA577476) | soil metagenome | isolation source: 100 cm saprolite on Douglas fir-dominated hillslope | place: USA:California | collected 2013-09-17 | reverse complement strand
GCCAGATGGCGGTGGCCGGCATCGACCTGGCGGTGCCGCGCGGCTCGGTCTACGGCTTCCTCGGCCCGAACGGGTCCGGCAAGACCACCACCATCCGGATGCTGCTCGGCCTGATCCAGCCGACCAGCGGCAGCCAGCGGCTGCTCGGCGTGGCCATGCCCGAGGGAGCGAACGCCGTGCTGCCCAGCGTCGGATCGCTGGTCGAGGGCCCGGCCTTCTACCCGCAGCTGTCCGGGCGGGCCAACCTGGCCCGGCTGGACGCGGCCGACCGGGTCGCCAGCCCGCGCACCGCGCAGGCCAGGATCGACCAGGCCCTGAGCCGGGTCGGCCTGCTCGCCACGGCGGGCAAGCGCTACCGCGCGTACTCGCTCGGCATGAAGCAGCGGCTGGCCATCGCGGCGGGCCTGCTGCAGCCGCGCGAGCTGATGATTCTCGACGAGCCGACCAACGGCCTCGACCCGCAGGGCACCCGCGAGGTCCGCGCCCTGATCCGGGAGATCGCCGTGGAAGGCACCACGGTGTTCGTCTCGTCGCACCTGCTGCCCGAGGTGGAGCAGATCTGCTCGCATGTGGCGCCGGAGACCGTGTGCGCGCGGCTCGTGCACGCGGGGGTGCCCGTGGCCCGGCTGGACACCCCGCACGCCAGCCTGGAGGACCTGTTCGTCGAGCTGACCGGCGAGGGCTTCGATGTCAACGGCTGACGTCGCGACCCAGCCGATAGCCTGGGCCGCCTCCGTCCGTTCCTGGCTCAGGCTGCTGCGGTCGGAGCTCGGCCTCGTGTTCTTGCGGCGCCGCAATCTCGCGCTGCTGGGTGTGCTGGCCGCGGTCCCGGTGGTCCTCGGCATCGTGCTCAAGGTCTCCTCGCCGCAGCCCGGGGGCGGCGGGGAAGGGCCGGCGTTCCTCGGCCAGGTCACCGGCAACGGCGTGTTCCTGGCGTTCCTCACGCTGGTCGTGGAGCTGACGCTGATCCTGCCCCTCGCCATCGCGGTGGTGGCGGGGGACTCGGTCGCGGGCGAGGCTGGCCGCGGGACGCTGCGTTACCTGCTCGCCGTCCCGGCCGGGCGGACCAGGCTGCTCGGGATCAAGTTCGCCGCGGTGGTCGCGTTCTGCCTGTGCGCGTGCCTGCTCGTGGCGGCGGTGGCCGTGGTCCTGGGCGCGATCCTGTTCCCGGTCCGGCCGGTGACGCTGCTGTCGGGCACCACGATCCCGCTGGCCGCCGGGTTGCTCCGGCTGCTGTTCGTGGCGGCCTATATCGCCGCGGCGATGGCGGCGCTGGGCGCGATCGGGCTGGCGATCTCGACGTTCACCGAGCACGCGATCGGCGCGATCGCCGCGGTTCTGGTGATCACGGTGGCCAGCGAGGTGGCAGACAACGTGCCACAACTCGCCGCGGTGCACCCGTACCTGCCGTCGCACTGGTGGCTGTCGTTCGACGCGCTGCTCCGCTCGCCGGTGGCGTGGCCGGACCTGATCCACGGGCTGCTCTCGTTCGGCGTGTACGCGGTCATCTTCTGCTCGGTCGCCTGGGCCCGGTTCACGACCGCCGACGTGACCAGCTAAGCCCGGTCGCCGTCGGCGAGCAGGAGCGCGAGATCGTGCCACTGCTCCGCGGTTACCTCGGCGACCGGAGTCCTGGGGTCGAGGCCCGCGTGCAGCAGCGGCCGCCTGCGGCCCGGCAGCACGACGTCCGCGCGGGCGCCGGGCCGGCGGTAGGCAGCGCGCAGCAGGGCCCGCAGCCGCCGCTGCCCTTGCGCCGAGGCAACGATGGGCCGCGGGCGCACCGACAGCCGGGCCGCGTCGGCCCGGGGCGGCGGGGTGAAGGTTGCCGCGCTGACCGTCCGGGCGAGCCGCATCTGGTAACGGGCGGCCCACCAGGCGGTCTCGGCGTCGCGCGGCCGCGGGCTCGCGAGCCACCGGGCAGCCCCCCACTCGATGACGAGCTCGGCACCTGCGAGCGTTAGCCGCGGATCGCCGAGCAGGCGCCGGCACAGCGCGGTCGTGAGCGAGAACGGCGGGCTGGCCGCGACCCGGAACTCCCGGCGCGGCAGCGGGACCGTCCGCAGGTCCGCCTCGACCACCCGCACGCGGGGATCGTGATCGAAGCGCCGCCGCAGCCCCGCGGCCAGGCGCGGGTCCCGCTCCACGGCGATCACGCGGGCCCCGCTGGCGGCCAGCCCGGCGGTGATCGCGCCCCGCCCGGCCCCGAGATCGAGGACCAGCCGGCCGTCGCGAGCGCCGCACGCGCGGGCAAGCTGGGCGATCAGCGCACGGTCACGCAGGAAGTGAGCACCGGCAGGATTCGGCGCCAGCGGCGGCCGCCCTGCCACGGAAGACCATCGCCATCGGCACGGCCGTTCTCCTCAGGTCGGAGTCGTCGCGGCACACGCTATGCCGTGCCTTGTACGAGGGCCACCGAATATTCGGCCCTGCCCGCTTCGGCCCGCCGGCCAGGGCGCGGGCTTCACGCGACCTGCGCGGAGCCCGCGGGCCAATGGAGTTGCCGGAGCCGCGCCGATCTGGCAGCTTGGCCGCATGCCTACACGCCTGGTGCACCTGGTGCTCGACGCCAACGACCCGCCGCGCCTGGCGCGCTTCTGGGCGGATGCCCTGGGGTGGGTGGTGGCCGATGAGGCACCGGAAGAGGTTGACGTGTGGCCTTCGGGCTTCGACTACCCGAGCCCGGCCGCGCTACCGCTGGTCTTCGTGCCGGTTCCGGAGCCGAAGACCGGGCAGAACCGCGTGCACCTCGACCTGGCCAGCGCCTCGGCCGAGCACCAGGAGGCACTGGTGCGCCGCGTGCGCGACTTGGGGGCGACGCCGGCCGACGTGGGCCAGGGCGACGTGCCCTGGGTGGTGCTGGCCGACCCGGAGGGCAACGAGTTCTGCGTGCTCGAGCCGCGCCAGGTCTACCGCGACACCGGCCCGGTCGCCGCGGTCATCGTCGACTGCGCCGACCCGCGGGCCCTGACGCCGTTCTGGGCCGCCGCCGGGGGTTTTGCGCCGCACGGCTGGGACGGGCACCTGTCCCAGCTTCGGTCACCCGGCGGCGAGGGACCGTACCTGGAACTGCTGCACAATCCCCGCGAGAAGCTCGTCAAGAACCGGATGCACCTCGACGTGGCGCCTGATCTCGGCGACGATCACGAGGCCGAGGTGGCCCGCCTGCGGCAGGCCGGCGCCACCGACGCCGACGTGGGCCAGGGCGAGGTGTCGTGGGTGGTGCTGGCCGACCCGGAGGGCAACGAGTTCTGCGTGCTCAGCCCGCGTTAAGCCGCTGGGGGAAGGCGGTCGCCCGGAGCGCCTCCCGCAGCGCCGCGCCCTCGTCATCGGAGAGCGGGCCGAGGAAGCGACGCTCCGCCTCGGCCACGGCCCTGGTGGCGTCCTGCACCGTGGTGCGGCCGGCCTCGGTGAGGGCCACGACGTTCTTGCGCCGGTCGAGCGGGTCCGGCCGGCGCTCCACGAGGCGCTTCTTCTCAAGCTCGTCGACCAGGCCCACCATCGTGGTCCGGTCGACCCCCATCCGTTGCGCGATGTCGTGCTGCGAGGGGAGAGCCTGCCCGTCGATGGCGATCAGCACGGCGGTCTCCCGGCCATTTATTCGCAGCGGCGCCAGGGCCGGGCCGGTCAGGTCGGCCAGCCGCATCTGCGCGTGCTTCAGCAGGTAGGAAAGGCTGCCGGCCAGCTCGGGCGGCGGCCCGCCCTGAGGAACGGTGGACACACCCGAACCCTACCGCTAGCCTGATCGTCAGCTCTACTGACGATTGTTAGCCGAAACCGCCTTGACGCGGGACCGTTGGCGCAACGACCCTGGCGGTGTGACCGGGACGCCGCAGCACGTGCTCCGCAATCGCTCGGCCTGGGATCGCTGGGCGGCCGGGTACGCCGGGGCGGGCCTGCGCAGCTGGGCGGCGGACGAGCCCGCCTGGGGTATCTGGGCCGTCCCCGAGGCCCGGGCCGGGGTCCTGCCGCCGGACCTGGACGGGCTCGACACCGTCGAGCTCGGCTGCGGCACCGGCTATGTCTCCGCCTGGCTGGCCCGCCGGGGCGCGCGGCCGGTCGGCCTGGACAACTCCGCGGCGCAGCTCGCCACCGCCCGCGCGCTGCAAGAGCGCTTCGGGCTGCGGTTCCCGCTCCTGCATGCCAGCGCCGAGCACGTCCCCCTGGCCGATGCAACGTTCGATATCGCGATCTCGGAGTACGGCGCGAGCATCTGGTGCGACCCGTACGCCTGGATCCCCGAGGCCGCCCGGCTGCTGCGTCCCAGAGGGCAGCTGATCTTCCTGGTCAACTCCGTCCAGCTCATGCTCAGCATCCCGGACGAGGACGGGCTGCCCGCCACCGAGCGGCTGCTGCGGCCGTACTTCGGCATGCACCGCTTCGAATGGCCCGACGACGAGTCGGTGGAGTTTCACCTCGGCCACGGCGACATGATCCGGCTGCTGCGCCGCTGCGGCCTCGAGGTCGAGGATCTGATCGAGATCCAGCCCGCGCCCGGCGCGACCGCCTCGCACCCGCTCGCCACCCTCGAATGGGCCAGGCAATGGCCGAGCGAGGAAGTCTGGAAGGCCCGCAAGCCAAACTAGAGTGCGCGGTGTGGCTGCCAAGCTCGTGGTGCTCGTGCGAACCGATCTCGGCATGGGCCGCGGCAAGCTCGCCGCTCAGGTGGCGCACGCCGCGGTGGTGGCGGCCCTGGCTGCCCAGGGCAGCCGGGACTTCGACGCCTGGCTGGGGGAGGGGCAACCGAAAGTCGTGCTGAGCGTGACCGATGGATCCGAGCTCCGCGCGCTCGCGGCCGCGGCCGACGCGGCCGGCCTGCCCGTCCACGTCATCCGCGATGCCGGCCGTACCCAGCTGGCGCCGGGCACGCCGACCTGCTGTGCGATCGGCCCCGCGGGCGAGGCGCGGATCGACGCGGTAACCGGCGGCCTGTCCCTGCTATGACCCAGCCGGGCGCCGTCACCAGGTCACCGTGAAAACCACCTCACGTTCGGGCGGGCCACCGCGTCTGCGTGGTGTGACAGGCAAGCGGCCGTTCGAGGCGGTTGTGGCCCAGCACGGCGCGATGGTCTTGCGGGTGTGCCGGGCGGTGCTCGCGGCGCGGCGGGCGCTACCTGTGGCCGAGGTGCCCGAGGGTTCGTCCGCCCGGGAGGCGGAGGAGAGGGACCTGGACCTGGCCGCGGCGGTGGCCGGGCTGCCGCAGCGGCAGCGCCAGGCGGTGGCCTATCACTACCTGGGCGGGCTGCCGTACCAGGAGGTCGCCGCGGTGATCGGCGGCACGGCCGAGGCGGCGCGCCGGGCGGCGGCCGACGGGATCGCCAAGCTCAGGAAGACCTACGCGAGTGCAGGAGAGGACCGATGATCGCGAATGACGAGACGGAGGCGCGGGACCTGCTTGAGGCCCTGCCCGCCGTCACCGAGGCCCAGCTGCTGGGGCTGCACGGCCGGCTGGCCGACAGCGCAGCCGCTCAGGGCGTGCTGGACGTGGCCTACCGGATGCTGGACACGCCGGTCGGCACGCTGCTGCTGGCGGCGACCGAGAAGGGGCTGCTCCGGGTGGCCTACCCGATCCAGGGTCATGACCAGGTGCTGGAATCCCTGGCCGCCCAGGTGAGCCCGCGGATCCTGCGCGCCCCGGCCCGGCTGGACGGGGCGGCGCGCCAGATCGAGGAGTTCTTCGCCGGCCGGCGCCAGGAGTTTGCCCTCCCGCTGGACTTCACCCTGGCCCGCGGCTTCCGCCGCGCGGTGCTCGGTCACCTGCCCGACATCGCCTACGGCCACACCGCCAGCTACGCGGCCGTGGCGGCGGCGGCGGGCCGGCCGCGGGCGTTCCGCGCGGTGGGCACCGCGTGCGCGGCCAACCCGCTGCCGGTGGTGGTGCCCTGCCACCGGGTGATCCGCTCCGACGGATCGCTCAGCGGCTACGCCGGGGGGCCGGCCGCCAAGCAGGCCCTGCTCACCCTGGAGGCGCGCAGATGAGCGTCGTGCCGGAGGGCGCGCAGATGAGCGTCGTGCCGGAGGGCGCGCAGATGAGCGTCGTGCCGGAGGGCGCGCAGATGAGCACCGCAGCCAGCCCGTGGACCCAGCGCGTTGACCGCGCCGACTGGGATCACATCAGAAGGCAGGTCAGCGAGCTTGGCTGCGCGCTGACGCCGCAGCTGATGAGCCCCGCCGAGTGCGAGCGCATGGCCAAGCTCTACGACAGCGACGAGTACTTCCGCTCGACCATCGACATGACCCGATACCGCTTCGGCGAGGGCGAGTACCGGTACTTCAAGCGGCCGTTCCCCGAGCCGATCGAGCCGCTGAAGCAGGCGCTCTACCCGCACCTGCTGCCGATCGCCCGCGACTGGTACGCAAAGCTCCGGCGACCCGCCCCGTGGCCGGACACCCTGGCTGAGTGGCTGCAGCTGTGCCACGCGGCCGGACAGACCAAGCCCACGCCGATCCTGCTGAAGTACGAGGAGGACGGGTGGAACGCGCTGCACCGTGACCTGTATGGCGACCTGGTGTTCCCGCTGCAGGTCGTCATCAACCTGAGCAATCCGGGCGTCGACCACACCGGAGGCGAGTTCCTGCTGCTCGAGCAGCGGCCCAGAGCCCAGTCCCGCGGGACCGCGACGCTCATCCCGCAGGGCCAGGGCCTGGTGTTCACCACGCGCGACCGTCCGGTCCGGTCGCAGCGGGGCTGGTCGGCCGCGCCCGTCCGGCACGGGGTGTCGGTGATCCGCGCCGGCCGGCGGTTCACGCTGGGGCTGGTATTCCACGACGCGGCGTGATTCATCTAGCCCCCGACCAGCGGTCTCGGGTCGAACGTCACGCGGATCCTGTCGATCTTGCCGTCGCCGACGTGGCTCCAGTTGGCCACCGGGCACGGCGGCGCGACCTTGGTGTGCAGCTCGAACCAGGTGAGCACGTCCGGCCCGTCCGCGAAGACCTTGCGGACGAGGATGTCGGTCGTGATCTGCACCAGCCCCCGCATCGCGTTGACGCAGTCGTCGGCGTTGTCGAGCTGGGCCAGCGGCCCGACGAAGTCGACGTTGTCCGCGAGGATCGAGCGCAGCGTGGCGAAGTCGCCCTTGCGCCAGCAGTTGAAGTACGTGGTCGTGAGCGCTGTGGGCTCGGTGTAAGTCGTCATGCCAGCTACGTTTCCGCAGTCAGTGACAGAAGTCAAAGAACTAGATTTTCTTCCATGTAGAATCATCGGTTATGGAACTTCACCAGCTCGAGTACTTCGTCGCCGTGGCCGAGGAGGCCAGCTTCACCCGCGCCGCGGCCCGGGTGCACGTTGCTCAGCCGGGCGTGAGCGCGCAGGTCCGCCGTCTGGAGACCGAGCTCGGCCAGCAGCTACTCGACCGCTCGGGCCGGACGGTCCGGCTCACCGAGGTGGGAGCGGCCGTGCTTCCCTTTGCCCGCGCCGCTCTCCGCGCCGTCACGAACGCCCGCCTGGCCGTGGACCAGCTCGCCGGCCTGGTGCGGGGCCAGGTAACGGTCGGCATGGTCAGCGGCTGCTCGGTCCAGATCCTGCCCGAGCTGCTGGCCGCGTTTCACGACATCTATCCCGGCGTGGGCATTGCCCTGTCCGAGGACGGCTCGGACCATCTGATCGAGTCCCTCCGCGACGGCCATCTCGATCTCGCGCTGATCGGATCGGCGGGCGGCGTCATCCCGGGGATCGAGACCGCGGTCGTCGCCGATGAGGCGCTGGTCGCGGCGGTGAGCGCGGGTGACCCGCTTACGGCGCACACATCGGTCACGCTCGACGACCTGCGTGACCAGCCGCTGGTCAGCCTGCCTCGTGGCACCGGGGTACGCGGGGCGCTCGATGCCGCGTGCGCGAACCGGGGCTTCGAGCCGCGCATCGCCCTCGAGGCCAGTGCCCTGCCCATGGTGGCGCGTCTCGCCGGCATGGGCCTCGGGGTGGCGATCCTCCCGGCCTCGACCCCGCGATCACAGGATCTCCCGCTGCACGTCCTGCCGATCCAGCGTCCGCAGATACGGTCGCGCCTCGAGCTCGCCTGGACCCCGGCCGCGGGGGCGAGCCCGGCGGCCCGGGTGCTCATCGAGCACACCCGCGCCTTTCTGCGGCGAAACCTCCAGAACCGGGATCCGGCCGCCTAGCCGCCATGGCATGGCGCGGCCCCCCGGCATGATGCCACGGGCTCTGGCAGTGTCCGCCATCTCGGCGTAATGTCTGCGTAACAGTTGGGCAGGGCGGCTGTAAGGATCAGATGTGATCACGCGGACTATTTGCTTAGTGCAAACTAAGTCATATGATGGGTATGTTCTTAAGAGCGGAGAACACAGACCGCAAGGACGAACGCATGGACCAGGCAGGGTCGCAACCTCGCCCGGATAAGCCCGACCGGGCGGATAGCGCCGAACGCTCTCCAGGGCCGCCGGCGAAGGATGCGCCGCCGCGGCGGGAGCCGGCCCGACAGCCATCACCCAAGGACCAGCCGCTTCACGCGCCAGGCACCCGTGAACCCGCGCACCCGGTCGTGATCGGCTATGACGGGTCGCCATCGAGCCGCAACGCGCTGGCCTACGCGGCCGGGCTGGCCAGGCGGCTCGCCCAGCCGCTGCTCATCGTCTACGTCGTCCCGTACGGGGTCTACTGTGAGCCGATGAGCGGGCAGGTTATCTGCGCGGCGCGGGAGCGCGGGGAGCTGGAGTCCTGGCTCATGGCCGAGTTCGACCAGGTCTGCGACCGGGAAGGGCTCGAGATCAGCGTGATCGCCCGGCGCGGGAACGCGGCCAAGGAACTCGCCGCCACGGTCAGCTCGAGCAACGCGGACGCGCTGGTCGTCGGGGCTCCGCGGCAACGCCTGCACCACCTGGTCGGCTCGATTCCCAGCTGGCTGGCGCGGCACGCGCGCTGCCCGGTGATAGTCGTGCCATAACGCGATTTGCGGTCGGCAATCACCGGGCGGGAGCGGTAACTTTCAGACGTGCCCGCCAAGACCCGCGAGCTTCCCGATGTCGCGACCCTGCTGGCCGCCGCGGTCGCCGGGATCGGCGGAGCCGAGCGGGCCGGGCAGGTCACGATGGCCGTGGCGGTGGGCCGGGCCATGGACACCGGCGAGCATCTCGCCGTCCAGGCCGGCACCGGCACGGGAAAGTCGCTCGCGTATCTCGTCCCCGCGGCCCGGCACGCCGCGGCGCCGCACGCCACGGTGGTCGTGTCGACGGCGACGATCGCCCTGCAGCGCCAGCTCATAGACCGCGACCTGCCGCGGCTGGTCGCGGCGCTGAAGCCGTTGCTCGGCCAGGCGCCGACGTACGCGATCCTCAAGGGGCGCCGCAACTACCTGTGCCGGAACCGGCTGGGAGATGGCGGCGCGGACCAGCCGCAGGAGACGCTCTTCGACACTCGTACCGCCACGGAGATCGGGCGGCAGGTGCAGCGGCTGCGGGAGTGGGCGGAAACGACCGAGAGCGGGGACCGTGACGAGCTCGTGCCGGGAGTGGATGAGCGGGCATGGCGGGAGGTCTCGGTTACCGCGAGGGAGTGCATCGGGGCCCAGCGCTGCCCGTTCGGCTCGCGATGCTTCGCCGAGCGGGCCCGCGAGATCGCCGGCCAGGCCGACATCGTCGTCACCAACCACGCGCTGCTCGCCATCGACGCGCTGGACAACGGCCAGGTCCTGCCCGAGCACGACGTGGTGATCATCGACGAGGCGCATGACCTGGTCGACCGGGTCACGTCGGTCGCGACCGCCGAGCTGTCCGCCCCGGCCGTGGACGCGGCCGCGCGCCGCTGCGGCCGTCAGGTCACCGAGGACGCCGCAGGCAGGCTCAGGGAGGCCGGGCAGGGGCTCGAGCAGATCCTGGCCGGCGCGTCCGCCGGGCGCATCGACGTGCTGACGGAACACCTGGCCGTTGCGCTGGCCGCGGTCCGCGACGCGGCAGGATCAAGTGCCACGGAGATACGCACCAGCGACGACGCGGACGACCCAGGAAACCTGGCGGCCGGGCGGGCCGCCCTGGCGGCGCTCGACGAGCTACGCGTTGCGGCCGACCGGATGCTCGGCGCGTTCGTCCCCGACATCGCCGCCCGTCCCGAGGTGGTGTGGCTGGACGTGCCCCCCGATCCGGACCCGCGATATCCGGCAACGTTGCGGGTTGCGCCGCTCGAGGTGGCAGGGCTGCTGGCCGAGCGCCTGTTCGGCCGGCGAACCGTGGCGCTGACCTCGGCCACGCTGTCGCTCGGCGGTTCGTTCGACCCGCTGGCGCGGCAGTGGGGTCTGCCGACGGCGGGCGAAGGCGCGCCCGCTGACGCCGGCGCGCAGCAGGCGCCCGGCGAAGACGCGCCCGATGACTACGCCGGGGACGAAGACCCGGGCCCGGATTTCGCTGAGCTACGGCCGCTGGTCTGGTCCGGGATCGACGTCGGCTCGCCGTTCGACCACCCGCGCAGCGGGATCCTGTACGTGGCACGGCACCTGCCGCCGCCGGGCCGGGAGGGGCTGCCGGACTCCTACCTCGACGAGCTGCGCGAGCTCATCACCGCGGCCGGGGGCCGCACGCTCGGGCTCTTCTCCTCCATGCGGGCGGCGCGGCAGGCCGCCGCCGAGCTGCGCGAGCGGATCGACCTTCCGCTGCTGTGCCAGGGCGATGACCCGACCTCCCAGCTGATCGGCCGGTTCGCCGAGGACGAGGCCACCTGCCTGTTCGGCACCCTGTCCCTGTGGCAGGGCGTCGACGTGCCCGGCCGGTCGCTGCAGCTCGTGGTCATCGACCGGATCCCGTTCCCCCGCCCCGATGACCCGCTGGCCTCGGCCCGGCAGCGGGCGGTCGCGGCCCGCGGCGGCAATGGGTTCATGACGGTGGCCGCCGCGCAGGCCGCGCTGCTGCTCGCCCAGGGCACGGGGCGCCTGCTGCGCACGATGAGCGACCGGGGAGTGGTCGCGATTCTCGACCCCCGGCTGCTCACCGCACGTTACGGGAGCTTCCTGCGCGCCTCGCTGCCCCCGTTCTGGACCACCACCAACCCCGAAGTTGTCCGGGCCGCCCTCCGGCGCCTATCAGGCTGAGTCAGCCGGAGGATCGTGTGATCTGCCGACCCTCTCGGCACTACCCATTCGACCGGCTGGCCGGTGAGACTGGAGATGCGGTCGTAGTCGGCGTCGTAGTGCAGCACGATGAGCGAGTGGCGCTCGGCAGTCGCCGCCACGAGCAGGTCAGGTATGGATACCGATCT
>WNFI01389456.1_pt1 | contig 11201 bp, 9 predicted proteins | sample 5400471 | NCBI WGS metagenome assembly WNFI01 (sample SAMN13153348, study PRJNA577476) | soil metagenome | isolation source: 100 cm saprolite on Douglas fir-dominated hillslope | place: USA:California | collected 2013-09-17 | reverse complement strand
GTAAATTGCGGGCAGGCTATTTCTTTGGCGAAGCGTCCGCGCTCAATCAGGTCAGGAAAACGCGTCTGCCAATCCTTTTCATTCATGGGGACGAGGATATGTTTGTGCCTACGACGATGCTCGATCCGCTCTACGAAGCCAGCAATGGGTATAAAGAAAAATTCACGGTGCTCAAAGCCGGGCATGGGCTGGCGTATGCGGCAGATGTCGCGGGCTATCGTCAGAGAGTGGGCGATTTCTTACAGAAGTTCATCGCATAGAAGTGGAAAAAGATAGTTCGTTAACGATCCCCCGCGACGGCGTGGGCCTCCTCCAGCTTGAGAGAGAGCAGGCGCGAGACACTGTCGCCACCCATGGAAACCCCGTAGATGGCCTGCGCGGAGGTCATGGTGACGCGGTTATGGGTGATGACGATGAATTGCGTGCGCTGGGCCAGGCGGCGCAGGATGTCGCAGAAGCGGTTGACGTTGGATTCGTCGAGGGCCGCATCCACTTCGTCCAGCAAACAGAAGGGCGGCGGGTTGATCTCCAGCAGGGAGAAGAGCAGGGCCGCCGAAACCATGGCCCGCTCGCCGCCAGAGAGTAGCGAGAGGTCCTGCACCTTTTTGCCCGGCGGCTGAACGATCACGTCAACACCAGCTGGCATGCCCTTGGCGCTCGTGCTTTCGCTATTCTCATCTTCACCCCTGGCCGCTGTCAGTTCCAGGCGCGCACTGCCACCCTTGAAGAGCGTGACGAAGTTTTCGCGGAAACGAGCGTTGATGGCCTGGAAGGTCGTCTCGAACTGCCGCGCCATCGTGACATCGAGCTGGGCAATAATACTGCGCAATTGCGACGCAGTTTGCGCAATTCGGCCTCTTCCTCTTCCGATAGCGCCTCGCCATCCGCGATTCCCTGTGGGGTCGGGACATCGGCACGTTCTGCGCTCACCTCGGTTACGCTGAACTCTGCCGTAGCGTAGTTGGTCAGTTCGCGTGGATCGGTGATGCCCATTTCCTCGTTCAACTGCTCCAGCAGGCTCTCAACGGCATCGCGGGCCTTCTGGCTATCCAGCAAGCATTTCCGATAGATCACCTCCAACTCGGCCAGTTGCTGGCGTAGGAGTAGAGTTTCCTGCTCCAATGTGCTGATCTGCTGATCCAGTACGCCCGCGCCTTCCTCGGCCTGGCGCAGAATCTCAGCCTGGGCCCGCACGCGCTGCTGGGCGTCGGCAACCTCAGCCTGATGCTGCTCAACAGTTTGCTGGAGCGCGAGATAGCGCTCCTCAGCCTCTTTGATGCGCACCGCGCGCGCATCAATCTGAGCGCGCAGGTCCTGGGCCTGATGCGACTGCGCGGCCAGTTGCTGGCGCTGTGCTTTAGCCTCCTGGCGCTTGACCGCGAGGGCTGTGCGCGCCTTGCCCAGTTCGTCTTGCTGACGGCGAAACGCAATGGTTTGCTCCTCCACCTCTTGCTGGAGTTCCTCGACCAGCCCGCTCAGTTCGCGTTGAGACTTCTCGTGCGCGTGGACACGTTCGGTGGCGGCCTGGATCTCCTGCTCCAGACCAGTGACCTCAGAGACTAACTGTTGCTCAATCGAGATTGCGGCCTTCAATTCGCTCTGCTGGCGATCTTGCTCGCGTTGTGTCGTCGCTACGGCGCGATTCAGTTCACTGAGACGCGCGGCGTTCTTCTGTAATTCTTTCTCCACCACATGCTGCTCAGCCTTGCGACCTTCCTGGGCGCGTTGGACCTCGCTAAGCAGGTCGTTGATCTGCGCAATCAACGCCATGTGCTCGTCCAACTGACGCGGCAGTTCGCGCAGTTCGCGCTCGTAAGCCAGCAGACCTTGCTGCCCGCTATCCTTGCTGTTGCCGCCAGTCAGCCAGCCCTCAACGTGCAAGACCTCGCCCTGCAATGTGACCAGCCGCTCAATACGCGAGTTGGCGTCGCCTGGGGTGATATGAGTGAGGGGATCGAGGAGATGACGAGCGCTGTCCAGGTCTCTGACGAGCAACACGTCGCGCAGGATCGTGCGGAACAAGGGCATATAGCGCGGCTCACACTGGATAGCGCGGCTGGCCAGGCCGATCACGCGTTCTTGTAGTTCGGGATACGTAGCGAGCAAGCGATTCAGGGTCTCGTGCTCACGCTCGGCGTGAGCGGAGGCAAGATCTGTCGAAGAATCAGGATGTTCCAGCCAGGCCACCATAGCTTTGCCAGCCTTCGAGGTTTGCAGATACTCCAGGCAGGCGCGAGCCTGATCGAACGTCTCCACGACCACTGCCTGTAAATAGGGGCCAAAGGCGGCCTCTAGCGCGAGTTCCTGCCCGGCTGGCGCGATACCCAACTGTGGAACGGGTCCTAGCAGACCTTGCAGCTTACCCTGGGGGGCGCGTAGCAATGCGCGTACACCATCGCTATAGCCGCTCAGGCTCTGACGCCAGTTCTTGAGCATCGTCAGGCGATCGGAAACCACGCGGCGCTGGCGCTCGGCCTCGGCGAGAGAGGATTTCAGACGTTCCATTTCTTGCTGGGCATCGGCGATGGCCCGGCCAATGGCCTGCTTGCGCGCCGTAATCTGCTGCTCCTCGTTGCGCGCGGTGGTTAGCTGCGCGCGTTCGTCTACCAGCCGCGTCTCCAGCGTACGCATGGCTTGCTGGGAATTCGCGATTGTATCACGGCGCGCGGCCAGCAGGCGATTGCGCTCGCCCAGGTGCTTCTGCTGGCGACCAAGATCGGACTGACTCGCGCCCAGACGCGCCTGGACCTGAATCAGGTCATTTTGCGCGCTACGCAGGCGGCGCTCGTCCATCTCAAACGCTTTTTGCGCTTGCGCAACATTACTCTCGCGAGCCGCCAGCTCGACGGCATCCTCATCAATAGCCTCGTCGGCCAGATCGCACTGCTCCTCCAGATCGATCAACTGCTGCTTCAGCGCGATCAGGCGTTCACGCAGGCGCTTCTCCTCCTGCTGCTGCTCTCCGCGCTGGCGTTCCAAACCCACCATGCGCTCCTGGCTCACAGCCAGATCGCGCTCAATCTGCTTGACTGTATCGCTGGCCTCGCCCAGTACGGCGCGCGCCTCAACGGTCTTCGTCTGGGCTTGCTGGCGTTGTCCACGCAGGGCGTTTCTGCGCTCCTCCATCTCACGCAAGGATCGCTCTTTTCCCTGGACCTGGCGCGTCTGCGCTTGTTCGGCCCGCTCGGCACGCTCGCGGCTCGTGCGCAAGCGACGCCATTGCAGAGCGTACCAGGTGAGCAAAACATCCTGCAATTCGCCAGAGAGTTGCTTCTGCTCAACCGCGCGGCGTGCCTGCTCGGCGAGTGGCTCCAGGCGGGGCTCAATTTCGCTCACAATATCACGCAAACGCTCCAGGTTCTGCTCGGTCTGGCGCAAGCGATTCTCAGCGTCGGTGCGCTGAACCTGATAGGGACGAATGCCCGCTGCATCCTCAAAGAGGCCGCGCCGTTCTTCTGCACGCAGACTCAGAGCCGCATCGATCAAACCCTGGCCAACAACAGTATAGGAATCGTGGCCGATGCGCGCCTGGGCCAGCAGCAGTACAACATCTTTCAGGCGTACTTTTTGTTTATTGATCAGGTACTCGTTCTCCCCCGAACGATAGGAGCGACGAGTCACGGTAATTTCGCTATATTCAGAGGGCACCCAGCCGGTACTATTATCAATGGTCAGGGAAACCTCGGCCATGCCCAGTGCGGAACGGCCCTGGCCGCCAACAAAAATAATATCGTCGCTCTTCTTGCCGCGCAACTGGCGCATGCTCTGTTCGCCCAGCACCCAGCGCACAGCGTCCGCGACATTCGATTTCCCAGCACCATTCGGGCCGACCACCGCTGTGATACCAGTACTAAATTCCAGGTGCGTTTTATTGGCAAAGCTCTTAAAGCCTAACATTTCTAAACGTTTGAGATACACTGGGCGGTTCATCCTTCCAACAACGGGCCGTGTTTGTCTCGATGATATCATAGTCTCTCGAAGGTCGTCGAGTGGACTGGGACTCAGAGGAGACGCTGGAACGCTAGGTAAAATCGTTGAGCTATTGTATAATTGCCCTGGTTATCCAGGTTTTTTTCTTCACCTTGTAATCTTTGGGTTTCTTTACCAGAAAGAGGTTCACTTATGATGTCGCGATCGCGAGCACGAGCATATGGACGTTTATCTAGGAACCTGCCAGGCGACCTTTTGAGGCTGATCGCCACAAAATGGGGCTGGGTAATTATTGGGCTTGGCCTGCTCATTGGCGGTCTGATCTGGGGCCTAAACTCGAAACAGGTGGATTACCTCCAGGGCAACCAGGGCCAATATCGACTCATAACAACTAATGGTGGTATCGTTCTGTTTCAGCAGGAGAACACATCCAATTACTATGTGATGGACCCTGGTAACTTCACACAAGCAGACATCAACCTCAATCCCATCGAGAATGGCCAGTTCTCCAGATTCAATTTTGCTGCCAGTACCGACACCGTGTACGTTGACGTCTATATCAGCAGTACTGGAACCACGGTCAGTTATGCCCACCCGATCGAAAAAATTACCTTTTATGACCAGAACGGGCAGAATCCAGTCACGTACACCACTGCTGACTATTCTGGCAATCCCAATGGACGCACTATCAACAACTGGCCCCAAGCCAGTCTGCTCATGCTCGTCGGTGCCCTGTGCGCTGGCATCATGCTGTTCTTTATTGTGAATGGCCGAAAACGCCAGAAACTGGCCATTGCAGCGGAGCGGGTCGCGATTGAAGCTCGCCCCTCACCGTTCGCCCGCGAACTAGGGCAAAGTACTTCCGGCGACCAGGTGTCCAGACAAGCTCACTAAAGAACGCGCAGGAGCGTTGTATCGCATTCTCAACAACCATCAGATCGAGTTGGAGCGACAAGACATCGACGACTGGCTCTTGCGCAAAACAATCAAGGAGGAAAGAGCCCTGGCCGATGCCGAGATCGAACTCAAGTTGTTCAATGATCGTGCCCTCACCCGAGATTTGGCGGCGCTGTGTGCAAAGGTAGCTCAAAGGCAGCCACGCTTACCAGATGGACGCCGTCTCCTGTTCCGTGTGCAAGGGACAGATATTCTACATCTAGGTGCGCAAGAAAAAGCTGTGGCGTGAGACCCTGTCGTAGTAAACGAGCAAGCGAAGTTCTATAGCATTCAAGGTCGTTATCTTGACGAACGTGATTTCATAGGAGAACGTATACTGAAAAAGAAGTAAGAGCTGCTACACCGATAACGATGATGGGTGGGGTGAGAAGGAAGAAAACAAGCGCTGTTCTGGGAATGCTTATTACAAGAGCAACCCGGCTGACAGCGCGTTACTCCGGATAATCTTTCTTGTTTTGTCCTTTGGCTTAAACTGCCTTCTGGTTCGCTCAAAGTCCTTCTCACCCATCCTGTCAAGCAAGCAAGCCAGGTTCAACCGCACCATCAACCTTCCTCTGGCGACCGTCAGGGGATTTTACGATGGCTCTTGAAAGAGAGGAGCACATATCCCTCCTGGAAACTACTCAGCAAGGTAGCAGTTTCTCGCATGTTTTATTTTTGAAAGCAGCCAGGATACAGATCATGCAGACACAGACATTACCATCCGCAAAGGCTTCGATCCGCGTACTCGTAGTCGCAGATCACGTGATTCTGCGCCAGGGGATACACCTGATGCTGGATGCCGAAAATGACTTTGAGGTTGTAGGAGAGGTGGCAGACGAAAAAGCTGCCGCAGCACTCACCAGGGAGTTACAGCCTGATATTATCTTAGTCGATATCTCTCTGGAGGCAACTCGTAAACTGGAAACAGTGCAGCGGTTGCTGCGTCTCTCCCCTGAGACACGCATTGTATTATTCTCAGGCTCTAATGATGAACAATTGCTTTTGGAGGCTATCCGCATCGGCGTCCACGGCTATCTCCAAAGAACGCTCTCTATCGACGATTTACGAAAAGCGCTGCGTGATGTGCAATCGGGCGAACGTGTGCTCGGTCAACCCCAGGCAGTGACGCAGGTGATGCGCGAGTTTCACCGATTGACTAAGGAACAGGTCCGCCTGAAATACGAACTCAATATGAGGGAAATCGAACTCGTCAGTCTTGCGTCAAATGGATGCACCAATAAAGAGATTGGAAGGCAACTGTTCTGGAGTGAGGTTCAAGTCAAACGTAAAATGCAGGAAGTGTATCGAAAATTAGAGGTCACGGATCGAGCACAGGCAGTCGCGGTAGCCATGCGTCAGGGTTTGATCTAAGGCGCAGAGGGAGTTGAGAGAAAGGAAATGATCATGGTAGAGTGTCCACAATGCGGAACAGTGAATGACAATGACGTGAAAAATTGCCGTGGGTGCCGGGTCAATCTGTATTGGGTTTTTCAACATTATGAGGAACTGGCAGCCATACGCCAGGCCAACAGGTCGGCGCCTCATTCTGAGACAGTTCCATTCCTGGTCGAGACCAGCAAAAGAATCGATGACGGTCCCACTGCGGGCTGGCTAAGTACGGCCATCAAGAAATTTGGCTTAAAAGGCGCAGGGAAAAAGGTTTCCACCATAGGAGAATAAGCGCGGTACAGGAAATCTCTGCAGGAGCAGGGAAAGGGAGGGGATTTGCGACGTGAAAGTACTCGTAACAGGGGCTGCTGGCTTTGTAGGTGGTCACCTGGTGGATCTATTAGTAGAACGTGGCGACGAAGTGCGCGCCCTGGTGAGACCTGTTGAAGATGCGAGTCGTTTGCAGGCGCTGCCAGGTGTTGAGATTATCCATGGCGATATGGCCGATGTCGCCTCGCTGAGGCGTGCCGTACGAGGCGTGCAGCGTGTCTATCATATTGCCGCAAAAACGGGGCCCTGGGGACCAGAAGCAGTCTATCACGCGACCAATGTACAAGGGGTGAGTGACTTAATCCTTGCCGCGATGGATGCGGGCGTGCAACGTATTGTGCATACCAGTTCCATTACGGTCTATGGGCACCACCTCCGCGGCGGCGTGACCGAGGAATATCCCTATCATGCAGAAAACAACCCCTATAGTCGCACAAAAATTGCCAGTGAGAAGCTGATCTTCAAGCTCGTGAAAGAGCGCGGCGCGCCAGTCGTTATTGCGCGTCCCGCGTGGATATACGGGCCACGAGACACCGCTAGCTTTGGCCGATTCGTCAAACTTGTCGAGTCCGGCAAGGGGATGCTCATCGGCTCTGGCAGCAATCGTGTGCCTGTGGTCTATGTGCGGGATGTGGCACAGGGTTTGCTCAAAGCAGGGGATGCTGGCCACGAGGCAAACGGCCGGGCTTACAACATCGCAGGTGATCGGCGTGTGACACAGGCTAAATACTTGAACACTATTGCTGACGCTCTTCAGGTGCCACACATATCTCGCGCGTTTCCTTTTTCCGCGGCCTATCTGGCCGGGTATAGCGCTGAGCTCGTATGGCGAGCCATGCGCCGCCGTGAGAAAGCTCCGCCGCCAATTATGACCTATGGAGTCACATTGCTAGGCGGGGATCAGCAATTCTCGATTGAAAAGGCACGCCGTGAACTGGGTTATGCCCCTGAATTTGATATCAAGCGTGGAGTAGCGGAAGGGGTTCAGTGGTATCTTCATCAGAAAAAGTAGCCCGCGATACGGATAACCCCTTCCAGAGCTTTCTGGAAGGGGTTATTATCAATCCCCAATTGATACTTTTTGTTCCTCAAAGGAGAATACCTCCTGGCTGTCCCCGTTGCTTTCATCAGGCTGCATTTTCATAGTCGCGGAGATTTTCAAGCCCAGGGTCTTCAAACAGATCAAACCAGCTATCGTCATGAGCAGAGCTGCCCAGGGATGGGAGAAAATAAACATGGCAGCAACTTTATCCGCCGGCAAATGGAGGAGTCCTGTGAAGACAAACAAGCCCACAGCTTCATTGCTGCCTATCTGTCCAGGAGGAGTGGGGAAAATAAAGAACAGATTATAAATGGTGTAGCCAAAGATCGCTGTGCCAGGAGAGATGGGCAGGCCAATTGCCCAGAAAGCGAACAAGGCGAAGAGGCTATCACAGGTGACGGCCAGGCAGGTGAGCGCCACAGCTGGCAGGAAGATATAGGGACGGCTTGCGCCAGCAAGCAACGAGTCAACAAAGCCAGCAGCAAACGCCTCCATCTTGCTCCCTATAGCTCTGGGGAGGAGTTCTGTTAGTCTGTGAAGGAGAGCAATGGCAGTGGTACGTTTCCAGATGGTCAATCCAACAAAGCAGACCAGCGCGATAAATAATCCGCCAACCGCGCAGAGTACTAACCAGAGCCTGATATCCATTTGCACGCTGAGGAAGGGGACGATAATCATAATGGCAAAGGCAGGCAACAGGTCCAATGATCTATCCATAGCGACTGTGGGCAATGATCGGCTAATGGGGAGAGCAGCAATGCGTTTGAGCATGAGCGCCTTTGCGAGATCGCCTCCGCCGATTGGCACGAGGAAATTGATAAAAACGCTCACAAGGAAAAGTTGAATAGCCTTGCCGGTGCTGATCGCGCTGATGGGGCTGAGAAAGAGCTTCCAGCGCATGCCCCTGATGGAGAATGCCAGCAGGAAAGCAACGCCAGAAAGGAGAGCCAGGACCATGCCACGAGGTGTCACCAGGTTTTGTTGCATCACACGGAGGGTTGCTGCAATACTGATAAAACGAGAGACGAGAAGTAACAGGCCAATCCCCGTCAGGAGTCCGACGGCAATTTTTGCCATCGGACTGCGCAGTGCGTGCTTCATGACCTGATTGCTCCTCTTAGCGGGGCATATTGACTGACCTGGGGGACCGATGGCTGTTCCATGCCCCCGGCATTAAACCACTCTGCTGCCCTCCTGATTCCTTCCCGTAGCTCAACCTGTGGCTCATAGCCCAGTTCACGTCGTGCCTTTTCTACACTATGCCTGGTGTCCGAGCCAAACATCATCGCGCCAAGCCGCGTGAGAATCGGCCTGGTATGCGTCACAAGGGCAAATTTCTCCGCGGCAATGCCGCCATAGTAGGTTGGCAGATAGGGCAGATGCAGCGCAGGGCGTTTTCCGCCAACAGCATCAGCAATGGCATTGAATATCTTCCTCTGGGTAAGAGGATGGTCATTAGAGATGTTATAGACATTGCCGGGAGCTTGCTTATGATAGGCTGCCAGGAGGAAACCCTGCACGATATCGGTCACATAGCAGAACGGCAGGGCATTATCGCCTCGTCCAATGATCACGCCTTTGCCATCCTTCATACGCTGAGCCATGCGGCCAAAGTGCAGGCGATCTCCCGGGCCGAAGAAGGTGCCGGGACGAATGATGACGGTCTCCATATCGCTCGCGTACATGAGGCGCTGGATCAGACGATCGCCCTCGGCCTTACTGATGCTGTAGGGGTCAGGGTCAGGCCGCAGCGCATCTTGCTCGGTCAGGAAGCGGCCACGACCAAGGCCGTAGACGGTATGTGAGCTGGTGTGGACGAAACGGCGCACACCGGCTCTCTGGGCAGCCCGGTAGAGATTTTCAGAGCCGGTGACATTCACCAGCCGATAATCCGCCAGTGGACGCCATACACCCATCATGCCTGCCAGGTGAATGATCACTTCGACATCTTTGACGACCGGCGGCAATGTGCTGGCATCCGTCACGTCTCCTCGCATGATCTCCACACCCTGCTCTATCAGCCTCTGCGCGTTTTCTATCGGCAAAACCAGGGCGCGAATCTGTTCGCCACGCTGCTGTAATTCGCGGAACAGGTGTCCTCCCAGCAAACCAGTAGCACCTGTAATGAGCACTTTCATCCAACATTCCTCCACTTTCTTGATTAATTATCGAGATAATGATGCTTGCGGTACCACGCGGCAGTCCGCTGCATGCCTTCTTCCAGTTCAACGCTGGGCATATAGGCCAGTTCGGATCTGGCCCGGCTAATATCGTACACACGGCTATTCGTGAGAAATTTGACGCGACTCCGCGTCAGCGGAGCGCGCTCGCCCTTCATACCGGGCAGGATGGTAAAGACGTCTGAGGCAAGATTGGCAAGCCAGAGCGGGATACTCCCACAGGGGAGCTCCCGGCCCAGTGCATGCGCAATAGCAGTCGCAAGTTCGCGAATGGTAACGGGACGCTCCCCGGCAATGGAATAACTGCGACCCAGAGCCTGCGATTGCCCGGCACAAAGTAGAAAGGCAGACACCATGTCATCGATGTAGACCGGATGCAACAGGGCTTTTCCGCCATCGATGACTCGAAACCGTCCTTTGTTAATCGCTGCAAAAAGGCCCAGGAGATGAAGATCTCCTGGCCCATAGACCAGCCCGGGTCGGACCACACTGACAGGGAGACCTTGCTCCTGAGATGCCTTGAGTGCAAGCAACTCTCCTTGCAGTTTGCTGGCTTCGTAAGGATTGGTAGGAGCAAAAGGAGCATGCTCGGCGGCAGGCATTTCACCTGTAATACCATGTACGCCAGTGGTACTGACATGCACAATGCGCCGCAACTGGGCCTGTCCCCGACACGCTTCGAGCAGGATACGTGTGCCTTCGACGTGCGTCTGGTAATACCGTTCTGCCGGGACGCCAGGATGATAGAGGCGCCCCGCGAGGTGGTAGATAGTCGTCGCGCCATCAATGACCTGCTCAACCTGCGCTCTATTGGTGATCTCTCCCGCGACGATCGTGACTGCGTCCCCAAACTGGCGATGTGCCTTTTTTTCATCGCGCGCGAGTAGACGTACCGCTTGCCGGCTTTTCACCAGTTCGGTCGTCAGAGCGCTGCCTAAAAAGCCGGTCGCGCCTGTCACTGTTATGGTCATGACGACCTCCTCGCTCCCGAGTATCCCTTGACAGTGATAGCGTGCTCCGGGCAGGCCTCATAACAGAGCAGACAGCGCTGGCAGGTTTTGTAGTTCACTCTCAGCGTCTTCAAATCAATGACACCCGGCAGCGGGCAGGTCTCGACGCAGACGCCACAGCGCGTGCAGTTTGCCTCGTTGATCTGTGGGCGGGTTCCGACAATTCCTGTGCCAAAGAGAGCTGTACAGAAATGTTTGCCGCGCTCGGCAATCCAGCTATAGGGATAATCCAGGGGATACATCAGCCAGAAGATGAAACGATAGAGAGTCTTCTGCTGTGGCAGGCGAAACTGCTTGATCACTCCAACCTCCTCGCCGGTCAGGGCCCACGAGGGTTTGCCCAGTTGCGTCAGGGCCAGCCTCAGGTGGGGAACATCGCCT
>WNFI01211001.1_pt1 | contig 11201 bp, 13 predicted proteins | sample 5400471 | NCBI WGS metagenome assembly WNFI01 (sample SAMN13153348, study PRJNA577476) | soil metagenome | isolation source: 100 cm saprolite on Douglas fir-dominated hillslope | place: USA:California | collected 2013-09-17 | reverse complement strand
GTGGGGCGCCTGGGGCTCGAACCCAGAACCCACGGATTAAAAGTCCGCTGCTCTACCATTGAGCTAACGCCCCGCTGAGGTCGGCCGGGCCGACGCTACGGACGAAGCGTACCGACTCGCGACGCTGTTCCCCAGCCGCCGGGCTCGCCAGCCGACGCGAGCGGCCCGCGATGCCCGCGGGTCACGGCAGCTACACCGGGCGGCGCTCAGGCGCACAATCCTCGGGTAGCATTCCAGTCCGCGCGTAGCGTGCCCTTCGAGCCGACCGGAACGGGCACCTTCATCACCCACATCAGCGATCGCGGAGTCGTGGAACGGGCGGTCCCAGCACGGCCGCCCGCTGTCCGCGCTCGCGGCGCGTGCGCTGGAACTCCACGGAGCCGGCGAGGGCCAGCGCCTTCGAACATGTGTACCACCGGGAGCACGGGGCGCGCTCCCCGGTTGCTGGCGAGAGCAGCCGGGGAGCCTAATGTCGCAGCGTACGTACTTTTGACACTGAGTGACGCACATCACAGAGGCTTATCGGCCGAATGCGCGATTTCTGATTACGAGACAGTCAGTTTTGTTAGGTACAAAGGGGGGGAGCTGCGGCGGCGCGGGTTCCCCCCACGGTTCGGGAGATGGATCACCCCTCCATGTTTCCGATGCCTCCACCGAGGACATGGCCTGCGCCGCCGCGGCTGTCAACATCAGGCAAGCCTCCGCGCAGGATGGCAAAAGCCCCGGCCCGGGCTGGCTTACGGCCGTTCCGGGCGCGGGCGTTCGCCAGGGAGGGTCTCGGGCGGCTGCTGGTTCCCGGGGTGCACGTCGTGAGGGTCGGCGCGGGCGGCGGCCGCGGCGGCCAGGCGCTCCCCCTGGCGCTTGTGGTACCGGCCGTCGGAACCCCTCGTACTGCCACAGGTCGGTGAACTCGCGGCCTTGCCGGGTGTCCGGGCCGATGAACTCCAGGGCCAGCCGGTACATCAGCGGCTTCGGCGTCGCCAGCGAGCCCAGGCAGATCAGCCCCAACACCGCGGTGGGCACCGACCCCTCGTCCAGCACCAGCTTTGTGTTGTGGCTGACCAGCCCGAGGATGGCACCGACCGCTATGCCAGCCAGGACCAGGACGCCGAGCGCGTCCACCCGGTGGTGCTGGATGATGCCGATGATCACCCCGGCGGCCGGGAACACGCCACTCAGCACGAGTGCGGTCACCGCGCTGAACCCGGCCGAGCGGAGCAGGCTGTAGGCCACAAGCGGCCCCACGATATCGAAGACCGCGATCATCACGACCGAGCGCAGCCGCCTGGTGTCCACGGCGGATACCCTATAGATCGATTCGACCTAATGAAAGCGCCCGGCGGCGAAGCGTACTGACTCGCCCGCACCGTCGGTCCCCGCCTGGGCCCGCCGGCGAGCCGAGCCGCGACCGCGGAGGCCCGGTCGCCGCCCCTGGCCGGCCACACCAGATCCACCAGATCCCGGTGCTGTTCGGTGATGGCCGTCGGCTGTTCGATGTGTTGCCGTCGCGCGTCGAGCTGGAGATCGTCCGGGTAATCGACACACCGGAGGCCACGCACATCCGTTACCGCGTCCGTAGCTGAGCTGGCACGCCCGGCGGGCCAGCCCGCGCAGCAGGATAAGCAGGTACCCCATGGCGGCCATGGTGACTACGCCCGAGATCAGCAGCGGACCGCCGCTTTCGGGCAGCGTGGCTCGGAGGCGCCCGGATTGCGAGCCGGTACCCGGCTGCGGCAGCCAGCCGGGCCATGCGGCCCGCTATGAGCCGCCAGGCTGCCTGGCCAGCCTGTGAACGGACGGCCCGCCGACGACGTGAACCAGGTTAGGCAACCTTCTTTGTGCCAGGTGAACGGAGATACGCGATGAACAAGAGATGGCTGGCGCCGGCCGGTCTGGCCGCCGCCGCGCTGATGATCGCCGCCTGTGGCAGCTCCGCAAGCTCGTCCAGCTCCAGCAGCACCTCCGGCGCCGCCCCGCCGGCCTCGTCCAGTAGCACGCTGAAGACCGCCACGATCGGCGGGGCCACGGTGCTGACCAACGCCAGCGGCTTCACCGTGTACTGGTTCGGTCCCGACACCGCGACCACATCGAACTGCACCGGTTCGTGCGCCACATTCTGGCCCCCGGTCAAGGGTCCCGCCACCGCAGGATCGGGCGTCACCGGCAAGCTCGCCACGATCACCCGGCCCGACGGCTCGATGCAGGCCACCTACAACGGGCACCCGCTCTACACCTATAAGGCCGACACCCCCGGGCAGGCCAACGGGAACGGCCTGAACATCTCAGGCGGGGTATGGCACGAAGTCACCGCCTCCGGCGCGGCGGCACCAGCACCCAGTCAGTCCACCAGCTCCGGCGGCTACGGGTACTGACACCCCGGCGGCCGGCCGCTGGCTGGCCCGGAATATCTCCAGCGCGGTGCTCTCCCCGGCCAGGTTGTCGGGCGCCGGGCCGGAGGTCAGCAGGCCGAGCAGCACGTCAAGTCCCGGCTCGACGGGTCCGGTGCCATCCACCTACTCCACCTCCCCCAGCGCCAGGAGGCTTGGATCAGGAGCCGGCCGGGCCGGGCCGATGTCGGTGGCCAGCGCCCGGACCCGCGGATCAGCGGCCAGGCTCCGGAGCCCGCGGTGCAGGGCCACGCGCACAGCACCGGGGGACTTGCCCAGGATGTCAGCCACTGCGGTCGTGTCCAGGCCGGCGATAACGCGCAGCGCGACGGCTTCCGCCTGGTCCGGGGAAAGGCCGGCGAGCATTCCGACTGCCGTCTTAGCCGACATGCCATCGAGGACCTGGTCCTCGACCATCTGCCGGTCGGGCAGGCCATCGAGGACATCGGGCACGGCGCTGGCCCGGCGCCGCACCCGCGCTCGCCCGGCGTCGATCGCCCGGTGCCGTCCCACGGTGAACAACCAGTGCCGGAAGTCCTCTTCATCGCCATTGAATCTGTGCAGGTCACGAATGACCTGCAACCAGGTCTCGCTTGCGACGTCATCGGGGTCGTCGCAGCCCAGGACCCGTAGATAGCCCATAAGGCGGGGCTGCAGGTTCCGCTCGGTGCGTTACTCGGCTGCGACGGGCTCCGGCAGCGGGTAGATCCGGCAGCGGGTATAAGAAGTCATGCGTACCGACCTGCCGATCTGCCGCACCTGCGGTGTCCAGTACGGCACCGAGCGCCCCGACTGCCCCATCTGCCTGGACGAACGCCAGTACGTGGGCTGGGACGGGCAGCAGTGGACCACCCTGGCCGAGCTGCGCGCCGACGGCCACCGGGGGCGGATCGAGGAGGAGGGCCCGAACGTCGTCGGCGTCGGGGCCAGCCCTCCCACGGCGATCGGCCAGCGCGCGCTGCTGGTCCGGACCCCGGCGGGCAACGTGCTCTACGACATGATCAGCTACATCGACGACGAGCTGATCGCGCGCGTCAGGGAGCTAGGCGGGGTCAGCGCGATAGCGATCAGCCACCCGCACTTCTACGGTTCGATGATCGAGTGGGCGCACGCGTTCGACGCTCCGGTCTACATCCACGGCAAGGACCGCGAGTGGGTCGCCCGCCCGGACGACGCCGTCGTGTTCTGGGACGGGGAGACCCGGGAGATCCTCGACGGCCTCACGCTGATCAACGCGGGCGTGCACTTCGACGGCGGCCAGGTGCTGCACTGGGCGGGCGCGGAGGACGGCGCGGGCGCGCTGTTCACCGGCGACATCCTCACGGTCGTGCCCGACCGCCGCTGGATGAGCTTCATGCACAGCTACCCGAACCTCATCCCGGAGCGCCCGAAGACGATCCGCCGCGCCGTGGCGATGATGCAGCGCTATGACTTCGGCCGCGTGTACGGCGGCTGGTGGCGGCGCAACGTGGCCACCGACGGTGCCGCCGCGCTGCGGCGCTCGGCCGACCGGTACCTCAGGTTCTCGCTCGACGACGGCTAAATCGTCTCAGGCACCAGAGTCATCAGTTCCAGGCGTCCTTGCGCGGACGCCAGGCGCTGCACGAGCACACCTGGCAGCCCTTCTCTTCATCCCACACCCAGACGTGAACGTGCATGTCATCCGTCACTCGCCTCGTATCCTCTCTATGCGCTCGATCTCAGCCATCGCAGCAGGCGCCTATGCGAATCCGCCAGAGTACCGTGTCACCGGAAGAGATCAGCGCCGCGCCGCCCGGCGGACCGGTACCTCGGCCTCGCGCTCGACGATAGCTAGCGTGCAGGTGACGCCAGCGTCGCGGCGTTATGAACACAGATTTTCTGCTTCACGGTGTCGTCGAGGTCCGTTGCGCAGATCGTGCCGACCGGGTCGGGGTTCCCGATGGGGAACGGCACGTCGCTGCCGAGGAGCACCTGGCTGGCCCCGACCCTGCGGACGAGGAACTCGACGCTCAGCGCGTCGAGGGCGACCGTGTCGTAGAACAGGCGGCGCAGCACGGCCGACGGCGGGGCGGCCATCCCGGTCCTGGCCAGCAGGCCCGACCGGACCAGGCCGTCCAGCCGGTAAGCCTGGTAGGGCAGGAACCCGCCGCCGTGCACGACGATGACCCGCAGCCCGGGGAGCCGGTCGAACAGCCCCCCGGCCATCAGCTGGAGGACCGCGGCGCTGGTGTCCGTGATGCGCCCGGCGACGTTCTGCAGGACCGGCGGGGTGAACGCCTGCGACGGGCCGTTCCCCGGCGGATGCAGCAGCACGGGCAGCCCGAGCGCGGCGATCCGGCGCCGCTGCCGCGCGCGGTGTCGGCCAGCGCCTCGTTGACCGCCGCGGCCCAGCGCCTGCCGTCCTCCGCGCCGAACCGGTGCCAGGTGAACAGGTCAAGCCACGGCGACACCCACTGCTCGGCGATCGAGCGCTCATCCATCCAGCGCAGGCAACCGTCGATATCGGTCATGTCGGCGCCGACCGGGCCGAGCCGGTCGGCGCCCGCGGCCAGGACCGGCCGGCCGCCTTCCCCCGCGTCGACGATGCCGGGCAGGCTCCCGGCCCGTGCCGCGTCGAGCAGGCCGGGCGGGACCAGGTGGGCGTGCACGTCGACGGCGCCGGGCGTCACCGCTCCCGATCTCCTAGGCCGGGGCGTGCGACCCGGTCATCAGGGCCGCGAGATCGTCTGGGTGCAGGAACGACGGCGGCGGGGGCGGGCCCCAGCTGAACAGGCCCCGGGCTCCCTCCAGGGTCTCCGGCGTCCACAGCTGGTCGTCGATGATGCAGTCCATGTCGGAGTAGTACTCGGAGAAGTTGCCCGCCGGGTCCTTCAGGTACCAGAAGAAGTTCGAGCCCGCGTGGTGCCGGCCCAGGCCCCAGACGTGCCGCTCCGGGTGGCCCTCGAGCATCGCGCGGGCGCCCCGCCCGATCTCGTCGACGTCCTCGACCTGCCAGGAGGTGTGGTGCAGGAAGTTAACCGGCGCGGACAGCACCAGGACGTTGTGATGATCGGTCGAGCACCGGAGGAACGCCCCGGCGCCGGAGATGTAGTCGCTGGCCTTGAACCCGAGTCCCTCGGCGAAGAACCGGCTCGTGGCCTCGTAGTCCGTGGAGCCGATGACCACGTGCCCGAGCTTCAGCGGCCGCACCGGGTCGTTACGCAGCACGCCGGGCGCCCGGTTCCCGGTGCGTTCGGGCCGGCCCGGCCCGTTGTACGGGGTGGGTGAGACGAACGGCTGCTCCAGCCGCGGGCAGACCTCGACCCGGGCCTGGAACCCGGTAACCGGCTCCCGGGCGCGCACCGCGTCGCCCTCGCGGACGGCGGCGAGCCCGAGCCCGGCCAGCCCGGCGGCGATCCGGTCGAGGTCATCGGGGTCGTCCGCGCCGACCGTGAGGTCCACCAGGCGGCGCGTCGGCGCCCGGGCGATCCTGAGCTGCCGCCCGCCGTCGATCGTCGCGAACGTTCCGTCGCCCAGGTCGGTGAGGCCGAAATCCACGCTCGGCCGCTCGGGCACCGCGATGCCCGACTCGGCCGCGCCCCAGCCGGCCATCGAGATTGCCGATCCGCACAAGACCTCCAGGTAGTCGGGGCAGTTCAGCACCAGTCTCCGCCGGCCCAGCCGCCGCAGGCAAGGCGCCCCAGGGGCTCCTGGTTGCCATAGGGGGACGACTCCCACTCAACCCCCGGCCGCGGAGCTCCGCGAGTCAGAGAGCGCCGGGTTCCTGCATTGAGGCAATGGCTGGGTAAAGCACAGGAAATCATCAGGAAGATCACCGGGATGTGCTGCCGTAATAGCTACGACAAGGCCCTGCGCCCAAGTATCTTGGAGGCTGACCAGCGCGGATGGGGTCCCGTTCGCGGAGCCGTGGGAGCTAGATACTGTCTGCGACACAGTAGTCTTCCTGTGCCGCTCTGGCGGCGGTCGTCGGGGGCGCCCGCCGGTGATTCGCGTATCACTGAGCCACGAGGAGCAGTTGCATGGCCAACACGACGGGGGACATCTTGAGTCCGCCCGCCGCTGGCCCGGTGTGGCCACGGGCAGACCGGACGCGCGTTCTCACCAGGCTGACCGTCGCGTGCATCGGCAGCTCGATCCTGATCATGATCGCGGCGTCCGTGGTGCGCAGCGACTGGATGTACCCGCCGGTGGTCATGCCGGCCATGGGGCCGCCGTGGGTCGTGCAGTCGGTGCACGTGTCGGCGGCAGTGGCGACCACCGCCCTGTGGGTGGCCACCTTGCTCGGCGCGGCCGGGTTGGCCGCCGGGCTCGCGGCCGTGCAGCGCGGGGCGAGATTCAGCATCCGGGCGCTGCTCATAACGGCGGCGCTCGCGGTGGCCGCGCTGACCGTGCTGCTGCCGTCCGGGTCCACCGACGCGTTCGACTACGCGAGCTACGGCCGGATAGTGACGCTCGGTCACAGCCCGTACGTGATGACCCCCTACGAGCTTCGTCATATTCGCAACACCTTCGCCGAATCCGTTCCGACTACTTGGCAGCATTCCGTGAGCGTCTACGGGCCGCTCGCGACGGTGGAAAATTTCCTGGCGGCCAAACTCGGCGGCATTTCCGCGGCGCGTATTGTCTTCTGGCTGAAGCTGTGGGACTCGATCGCGTTCGGCATTGTCGCGTTCGTCATAGACCGGGTGCTGCGCCGCGATCCGGCCCGGCGCCTGCGCGCCCACCTGCTCTGGACGATCAACCCGCTGCTGCTGTGGGACCTGGTGGCCGCCGGGCACGTGGACGTGCTCGCCGCCGGGGCCGGCATGCTCGGGCTCCTGGCACTGGGCGAGCACTCGGCCGCCTCCCGGCCGCCCCTGCTGCGCGTGCTGGCCGCGGGCGCGCTCATCGGGGCCGCCGCGGAAATAAAGATCAACTATGCCCTGTTCGGCCTGGGCCTGGCCTGGGCCCTGCGCCGGACGCCGCTGGCCCTGGCGCAGGCGGCTGCCGCCGCGCTCGTGGTGCTCCTGCCCGGCTACCTGTGGTTCGGGCCGCCCGCCGTCAGGGCGCTCACCGACCGCCGCAACATTGCCAGCGCCGACAACTTCTACCGGTTCTTCCTCCTCGATCCGCACTGGCGAAAGAACCTGGCGGTGATCGCGGCCGTCCTGGTCGTCGCGATGGCGGTCCTCGCACTGCGGCGCTTCCCCCCGGGCGCCCAGACCAGGCCGGCGATCCGGCCGGCCCTGGCGCTCAGTGCCGCCTGGCTGTTCTTCTGGCCTTACCAGCTTCCCTGGTATGACGCGATGATCATCTGCCTGCTGGTGTTCTATCCCGCCACGCGGCTTGACTGGCTGGTGATCGGGCGCCTCACGGCGAGCACGCTCCCTAACATTCCGGGAAACCCCCGTGCGCCTGCGCCTGCGGCCGTGGCCACCGCTCACCACGTCTTCGTGGTGACCCTCGCGCCGCTCGTCCTGCTCGCCGCCGCGGTGGGACTGGTCGCGCTCTGCGTGTCCGGACGGTGGAAGCTGCGCGAGCCCGGCGAACCGCCGGGCACCTCGCCCCCCGAGACCGCCGGGCTGGTGCCCACCGCGGCGGGCTGACCAAGCGAGGCGCTGCAGGCCATCCATTCCTGCGGGCTGGTGCATCGTGACCTCAAGCCTGGCAACGTCCTGCTGGCCCCGGGCGGGCCGCTGGTGATCGATTTCGGGATCTCCCGCGCCGGTGCTATACCGGGTGGTTCATATCGAGCCCGTTCCTGCGAGAGTCGCTAGCCCGGCCGGGCTCGCGCAGGAATGGGCGGCCGGAGCCGTTCTCCCGTCAGGTCAAACGCCCTGGCCCCAGTCGACCGGGGCCCGGGCGGCCACGTCCGGGTGGCGCTCCAGCCAGCCCTGGGCGAACGGGCACAGCGGGACAATGGTCATGCCCCCGCGCGCCGCGTGGTCGACCGCGGCCGACACCAGCCTTCCGCCGATGCCGCGCCCCTCGAGCTCGACGGGTACCTCGGTGTGGACGAGGACGAGCCTTTTCCCGTTGCGCCGGTAGTCGAGTTCGGCGAGCAGGCCATCCTCCCGGAGCTCGAAGCGGGAGGCGGCCTCGTTGTTGGTGGCCAGTGGCGGATCCCTCACGTTCACCATCGTCGCACCCAAGCGTGCTCCGGGCGAATGCAAGCCCGGTAACGGCCACGCCCAGAGCGGCCGCCAGCAGCGGCCAGCCCGCACCTACGTGCAGATACATGGCGGCCCCGGTGACGGCGCCGGCCAGCATCGCCGCCACGGCGGTCGTCCTGCGGCCCGCTCCCCGGTTGTCCCCGCCCGCCAGGCTGGAGTCCGCGGCCAGGCCGGTGAGCGTCATCGTGAGGACCGTGGTGGTCAGGTCGGGCACGGCCAGCCGGCGGATCGTCGCGTTTCGGACGCCCATGGCAAAGGCCAGGAGCCCGATCACCACGTAGCGGGGCCACCCGGACCCGACCGCCGAGACGCTGAACGCGACGGCGGCTCCCGCGCCCACGAAGGCCGCCTCCGTGGCCATAGCAGTCAGCAGCAGGCGGGCCTGCGCGCCCGCTCGCCCCGCCCGAGCGGGCATCCGCGCGGCTATCCGGCTCGCGCAGGCGGCCCCGACCAGGAACAACGCCAGCGAGGTGAGCGTGGCCGTCACCGAGAACCCGGGCGCGCCGGCCGCCGCGAAGCCGAGCACCACGACGTTGCCCGTCATGTTGGCGGTGAACACGCGGCCGAGCCCCAGGTAGCACACCCCGTCGACCAGGCCGCTGACCAGGGTGAGCACGTGGAGGGTGCGCACCATCGGCGTCGGGACGTTCTTGTCGGCTATGTTCACCACCGAATCATCCAGGTTCCGGAACGTTTCGTCTCGGGCCATCCTGGCCGGCATGGCGCCTCGCCATAGGGGCATAGATCCGGGCGGCCGGCGGTTACCCGTCGTCGCCACGCTGTCGAAGGGGGTTTGGGGACATGCCTAAGGCTGTCAGGTTCGATGAGTACGGCGGGGTCGACGTTCTCCATGTCGTCGAGGTAGACCGTCCGGTCCCGGGGCCCGGGCAGATCCTGATCAGGGTGAGGGCCGCGGCGATCAACCCGGGCGAGGCCAAGATCCGGTCTGGGGCCCTGGCCCAGATGTGGCCGGCCACCTTCCCGTCGGGAGAGGGCAGCGACCTAGCCGGCGTCGTAGACGAGGTGGGCGCGGGCGGTGGGCCTGGAGGCGGCAGAGCCAGCGGGTTCGCGGTGGGCGACGAGGTTCTGGGGTGGACGGATAACCGGGCGAGCCACGCCGAGCTCGTCGTCGTGGAGGCCGCCCACCTCGTGCCCAAGCCGGCCGGGGTCTCGTGGGAGGCAGCCGGCGCCCTGTTCGTGGCCGGCGCGACGGCCTATGCGATGGTCCGGGCCGTCTCGGCCGGCGAGGGTGACACCGTCGTGGTTTCCGGTGCCGCGGGCGGCGTCGGCTCGATCGCCGTGCAGCTCTCCAGGAACGCGGGAGCCACGGTGATCGGCCTGGCCAGCGAGGCGCATCATGGCTGGCTGGCCAGCCACGGGGTGATCCCCGTGACCTACGGCGAAGGGGTGGCAGACCGGATCCGGGCTGCCTCGGGCGGCCGGGTGGACGCTCTTCTCGACACGTTCGGCGGCGAGTATGTTGAGCTCGCGCTGGAGCTGGGCGTGCGGCCGGACCGGATCGACACCATCGCGAACTTCGCGGCCCGCGAGAAGTACGGGATCAAGACCGAGGGCAGCGCGGCCGGGGCCAGCCCCGACGTGCTCGCCGAGCTGGTCGGCCTGATCGACAAGGGCCAGCTTGAGATCCCGATCGCCGCGGTCTACCCGCTGACCGAGGTCCAGGCCGCCTACCGTGAGCTGGGGCAGGGTCACACCCTCGGCAAGATCGTCCTGAAACCCTGACTCCGGCACTCTCATGATCGCGGTTGATTCGTGGTCATATCTGACGCGGATCAACCGCGGACCGGGTCATGTCCGGGATTGTCGGGTGGTGCGGATCACCGGAGTGATGGCCAAGACTGTGGGCGTGGAATTCTTCTGCTCCCACCGGCAGCGTGCACATCGTCGGCCTGCCCGGTCCCGCCGCTGCCCGCGCGTTCGCCTTCGACGAGCCGAACTACCAGGCCGGCGTATACCGGGACGTGCTGCTGCGCCGGTGGCGCAACCTGCTGGGGCGCACCATGTGGGACTTCCCCGGCGGCCGGGCCGACGGCAACCGGTACCTGGTGCTCGGCCTCGGCACGGGGCAAGCCGCCGACCTCGCCGTGCCGCCCGGCCACGACGAGTTGATCGCGTACGGGTCGCTGCTGTCCGACAACGGCGCCACCTGGCTGGGTACGGCGGTGCTGGTCCGGGCGCCGGACCCGGACAAGGCACGAGCCATCTTGACTCCAGACCGGTACGCCGACATCGAGGTGCACAGCTGGCAGTTCGGCGGGCGGCCGTCATGAGCCATGAACGTCAGCCGGCCCGGCTTCCTCGCCGCGACCGGACTCGACCTCACACCCTTCGCAGCCCCACAATTAATGATCTTTAGCTACATCGACAATCTCTACGTGCAGTACGGTGTGGCAGTCGAACTCGACCGGCAACTGGGCGCGCACCCAGCCGGGGTCGGCGTCGGTGAAGATCACCGTGTGCGCGGTGAAGCTGAACGCTCCGCAGTCCCGGGCGGGCTGTTCGAGAATTGTCCGTGGTTCCAGCGCAATAAGGCCGCTCATGGGGGCTCTTCGATCTCCGGACGGCGCGGCGGCCTGGACTGGGGTGCTGGCGGGGCCGGTGAGACCTGTGTGGTGCGTGTGCCGGGCCGGCCAGCCTCCCGGCGCGCTTCGTATCGCAC
>WNFI01688094.1_pt1 | contig 11202 bp, 17 predicted proteins | sample 5400471 | NCBI WGS metagenome assembly WNFI01 (sample SAMN13153348, study PRJNA577476) | soil metagenome | isolation source: 100 cm saprolite on Douglas fir-dominated hillslope | place: USA:California | collected 2013-09-17 | reverse complement strand
TTCCGCTCAAGGTGCAACAGACGCATGCACACTGGTTGAGTCAAAAAGACGTTTCGAAGGTTCTCGCCTGATACACCATTCTTGTTAATGAACCGTTCGAGGATGTGCAAGCCTTTAGGAGTGATTATGTAAATACCACGATCTTTGAACGTATTGGATTGGCGATCGGCGGCGTTCTCGATGAGGCCTGCGTCAAGAAAATTCTGAGCCATGTTTTTTGCCATATCACGCGTCATAGAGAAAGTGGTGGTGGTAGTTGTAGTTATGACACGACTGGGGTTCTTCGGATCGGGACCTCGGTTTGATTGGGAGAACTTTAGGGAAGACAGATTCGAGCAGCATTGATCGCTGGAATGATATTTGAAGGGGTTGGAGCACCAAGGGAGAAGTCCATAAGTAAGTAGGATGAATGAAGATAAAATTCGATGAGGTATTGATGGAGGGTACGGAAATGGCGCCAAGTAACTTACGTTGTGAATGAGTTATGATAGACACGAAAGTATTGTTTGTTAGTCTTGAGCTCAAAAGAGATGACCAAGGTAGCAAACAGGTCAAGGGTGTCCTGTAACAGATGATGGAAAGTTGGAGATTCAGCGTTGGTGACCAAACAAGGGGCCGCAAGTGGCGAACCTTGAGGAACGGTCTGCCTTTCTTAGTCATTCTCATCATGTGGCTTGATGAAGCAGCCCCATCGTCTGCTGGGTCAAGGACGGACATAGCTAAGTGAGTGAGGGGGGAAACGGAGAGCGGAAGGGGGTAGATATGGAAGGTAACAAAGTGGAGGAGAGAAATCACGACCTTTGGAGATCAGCTAACCCATTTGAATCCGATATCGGCACATTCCCCCTTTTGATCCTCGGAACAAATCAAAAAATGTTTTCCTATTTACAAATATATAACAAAAAAAACGGCGGTATATTTCTGATCCGAGAACGCGAAAGCGATCAAGCGCTGCCGGCACGAAAGGGGACGGCGAGGAGCAAGCAGCAAGGTGGAAACAACGAAGTGTTGGATCAAATTACCACGCACCCTCAACAACAAGCGCCCAAGACCATGACAGAAGCTTCAGCAGGCAGGGCCCGGCTTGCTCCGATAGATGTCCCATACCGTTGGTGGGCAATTGTCGACCCTAAGACCGATCCAGGTGTCGTTTCGGCCCAAAAACGTTGATTCTGTGACTGAAATATCAAGTTTCGAAAGTCCGATCCTATTCAAGTGGGTCGGCGGCTATGTCTGGTCGTCACTTTACTGTCTACCATCGTTCATCGAACTTGAAATGCATTCAAATGTCTTCCAGGCTCTGTTGGGTCGCCGTCGTCGTAGTATAGGACCAGTTACTCGGTCTTCGACCCTGTTGTGATGCGCTCAAAAGTTGGCGTGTCATCAATTGGCCTGACGCCTACAGCTCCAATCGATCTCCTTGACTGCGTCTTCGTCCCTCAGAATGGCCAATCCTCAGGTTTCTCTTATAGCTATCCCCATCCCAATAAATGTCCAAGCCGACATTCTGGTCTCCCAAGTGGCATGCTAAGGAAACAAACGACCAGCTTCACGGAGTTGGCATTCTCATGTGATCCGTTGGAGGGTTCTGAAACCGTACTGATAGTGCTGGAGTCTCTTCTGTGTGGTCAGCCCCTAGACCCAAATTCCTTGTTGGAGGCTTGGGCCCTGGAACAACCGAACCTGGTTCAATCCATCAGAATGAAGTCTTCCTTTAGGGGCGAGCTACCCTCTTTGGTCCAACTTTTTTGATTGTGAGACTACTTGGGAAATGCGGTCAAATTAGGTACATTCCCTTGAGTGGTTATTGGCTCTTGAGGCCCATGATCTTGACTCGTTCACGACTGTCGTCATTCACTTGAGACATGAGGCTGGCCGCAAGGATGGATGCAAAACCTAGCCTTATTTATGATAGGCTTTCTGAGCGATCTCAGGAGATTGCAGCATCCACAGCGGTCCTTAAGAAGGGCGCAAAGGATGATATCGATGAAAATCAGTGTACTCGAAGAATATCTTATGTACGCTTTGCGAGCAAAAGCTAAAAGTACAGTCCACACAATGACGAGCCACGAGGTAGTGATTTCAATTCGATTGGGGTGCTATCCCTTTGGAACGGAAGCTTGGTTTTTGATCAAATTTCAGGGAGGCCGAAATCAGGCAGCACCTCTACCGGAGCAAGCCGAGGTCCTGAGTAGCCCGCTGTGCGTTCCGCATCAACAGGAACACGCTGCCCCCTGGCCCTGCGCGCGCACTAGACATGTGTTACATGAGAGGCGCTTAAACCAATCATCCAACCAATTTTTGAATTGCGCATTCAATCTAGGCTATACTGAAACGGACTAGTCTGTTTTCGGCAATCAATGGGGCGAGCCGCTTTTTCTAGGCGCGCAGCATTTGATGTAGTGTGTGAGATAACGTTGAGATGAGAAAGAAGACCGGAGTCATGCACACTTGAGACATTTGATTCCGTGACAGAGTGCTTACCATATCGGAGTATCAGGCTTCCCTTTCATGGTGTCAGATCTCTGCCAAGGCATCCTCGACCTCCTTTGTTAGCCTTTGTTCCTTCGTTGGGACCCTTATATACTTGATCACCTCGGCCTCTCCCTCTCCTCCACCGTCTACCACCATCTCATCCGTCCCACCGCTGGCTCATATGCGGACCGAGTCTCCGGAGCGACAGTAGTTATGCCTTACATATCAGTCATTACGGAATCCTGTGTACGCGATCAGGTCATGAAACAAGCACCTGACCAAATACAGCTCGCCTCTTTTGGAGTACTTGTCGTTCCCGAATGGCATCCCCCGGAATCCACCCCCTTCTCCGCCGTAGCAACTGTCCATCATTTAACTTTATAAAATTTAACACACGGAGTGTGCCACCCCAAGTGGCGGCAAGGGTCCAAGCTTCTCGCCCAATGCCGAACCGGCGGCCCCCGACGGTCCGCCGACTTCCCCATGTCATTCGAATGAGTCCATCAGTCATTCAGTGACTACCTTTTTTTCCCCTATACAACAGCTAGTAATGGACATAGAGACGCCATGTGGCGTGATGAGGATCAAAAACGGACGGAAGGACTCAGGTCCCACCCTTGATATGTGATAGGGTGGCGCTCAAACTTCCTTGCAAGCATCCAACAAATGATTTGAGGGTTGCCCCCTGATGGCAACGCGAGTATCAAAATAATACATGATATTGTGAACGATATTTGTGGTGTCCCTGTTGTTTGATTCCACCCAGTCTGCACCCGCCCTTCATGAATTGAATACATCACTATTTTGAATCCTCTGAAACATGTCAAATAGTCCTGCTCTTGCACGAGCTATGAGTACAAACTCTCACTTTTCTCTACTCTCCATGGCCAGAGTTATCTCCATTTCTCCATAATAATTTGAAGGGGTTATTGTGGGATAGAGGCAAAAGCGCTTGCAGAGTAGCCCGTGTTTCGTCCTTTCCCTCTTTCACCAATTTAGCCAGCTCTTTGAATGGTGGAGATGCCGCATCCCCTACAAAAAAGTTAAATAGAGATACAAAATGAGCACTTCTTCCCAGTATTTGATTTGCATTGATGGGGGGGCTCAAGGAGAGGATTTGATTTTCCCCGTTTGAGCTTGCGTGCGCACACGGGTCGTGGGGGGGAGAAATGGGCGGGGGAGGAATCAGTCACTTGTAACTTACCAATGTTCATGAATAGGAAGGATTCGGACGTGAGCACAAGTCCACCTGCTTGCCGGATAGTTGCTAAGGCGATAGGGACGTCTTCAGGGTTACAGCTCGATACGCCATCAGCGAGAACAACGACTTCTTTCCCGTGTTTCCGGAGGTCGAGTGCGGTTTGAAGGACACATATGTGGGACTTTTGATTCATGAATATACGGTCGTGACAACGTTGCAGGGATGGTAACATACATACCTCAATGCCAACGATGACATTCAGGCGGTCATTGGACTGCAGAGCTTGGGTCACCTCGGGAATAAGCATGCTGAATTGGGTCTTGGGAAAGACTTTTGCATTGGACGGAAGATTGGACACGTCGATGCCTGTTTCAGGGCAGAGATCACCAAATACTGGTATGTATCATTCGGTCATTTTTTTTGTCCGGCATCAGTATAATTACAAGCTCCAAGTCAGTTTGTTTATTTTGGCATCACAGAGATGGATGAGATGTGTATGTACCTTCTGGTCTCTGTTCGGTTATGATGATATGGGTGTCAAAGAGCTATCATATAACCCACTGTCAGCGGAAAAAAGCAAAACACAGCAATGGGTAAATCTCGCCTGGCTCGCTTGAACGATTTTCCTCGTCGTAATTAGGACACGGTCAAAGTTCGATATTGCCTGCTCTATTTGTATTATCGCGACAGAGGGAAGAGATCCCCAGCGTGCACACAGTCATGTAAGCTTGGATGTACAGTATAGCAGAGGCATTAGCCGAGCACTACATACGGAAACGAGGTTGAATGTCGCATATCAGCAGGTTGATAGGTCGAGTTCCAGACATCTTAGTGGAGGTGGAAAAGTTATATTTCTTTGTTCTGGTGAAAATCAGTGATGGGCTGGGCCTCTGCAAATGTGGGAAGGCAGATTTTGGAAATCGTCGAGCGATCGTGATGGTGTCAAATGACAGGTGAAAAGCACAAGCAACTCTGAGAAATTTAAGGTGTAGCCGGAACAGTGTTGAAGGATTAAAGTCGGGACACCAGGACGCTGCAGCTTAAGCTTCGTCTCGATCGTGCCAATGCTGAAGTCTGAAGTGGGAATATGGCAGGCACCGCCACAGTTTGTCATTCAATGCTTGTTGTGTCCGGGCGCCAGCAGGACATCTCGCAGCTAAGCCTACACTGTTGAGTTTTACTATTATCGGGCGTCCTCTCAGACCGCCCTACCGCCACTACCATTCTCTCTGTGCCTCGCGCTTTGGCACGTTTCGCTTAACCTCACATTGTTCCTATCGCATTGTCCTATCACTCCTAGCCACTTGGCCGCTTCGTGTTGGACTTAAATACTCCGTAGTATGCGCATAGGGAACGGTGACAATCCATCTTATCCTGCACCGCATACACCCTTACTATCGGTCTTTCACATTCAATTGATTCTTGACCTCGCACGCACAAGAAGGCTTCTTTCATAACCATCAACGGATCATAATTCTTGCGCCGATCTACCCACCTGAGCCAGAGATACATCTCCCCCGTTGCTCATCACGCAGATAAGATGCGGTTTATGGCAGGAGTACTGGCTAAGTCTACCGCTATCGTGTTTGGCACAACCTTCAGGCATATTCTCGAATATCTCGGTAAGAAAAAATCTTATGATTCAAAAGCGAGAGAGAAGATCCTTTATGATGAGGCGAGTTTGATGGGCTTACGCGTAATCAAAGACATAACAGCTAAGGCTCTCTCATCTGTTCTGTTTATGCGGATTCTCGGCATGACTTCGGGTGCAATATAGGCATTCTTGATTGTGAAGGTCTGTTTGATATCTGTAAAATAATTGACCCTATCACCGAGACCAATTTTTTGGGTTTTTGTTTTTTGGGGACACGTTCATGATTGCTACCGAATCATTCATAGGCCTTTCTCGAGGCGGCTTCAAGGTACTTGAAGAACCCTCATTTCATTGTCGGAAAGGTTATTAACAATGTATCAATTAGGAACACGATCGAGGACCTCCAACAATTCTCTAACCTTCGTGTGCCAGGTGATGATGTTCCATTTCTAAACGGTTCTCGTTTTTGCCGGGCTAATTTCCCAACATCATTTCGACGTATGTAGAGTCACCCTACGTTCATTACATTAACCTGCTCGTCCCATTGAGTAGTTGTAATGAGGCTGCGACGTACCTCATCAAAGTGCTTGGGGGTGAAGAACGGGCTCGCCATATTGTTGATGGCACGCGTTGGTGGCAAGTACGAGGCGTTCAAGGTATAGATGCTAGCTGGATCGTGAATGGGAAAGATTGGAAAGTAGCCAACAAAAGGAGGAAGATGAGTTCCCATCAAAAGAATGGCAACGTGCATGAAGCTGGGGAAGACCCGCTGGATAACACCGAGGGTGATCCTCAATATTCTTCCGAGTTGGACCCACTTAGATGTATGTATTATCTTCATGGAGGTAAGTTCTTTGGGTTTTTTTTATCGGAAGAAAATATGTTTCATCTGCTGAAACTGCTTTTGTGACCCAACTCATAGGTGGATATTTCTTTGGTAGTCTAGGCCAAGAAGAGTATTGCTTGCGACGATACGCAAGGTAAATATATTTTGTAATCATCAGGCCCTTAACTCCGACTAACCGAAGGTAGGAAAATGAACGGGAGAATATTTGGTTCGTGCCGGGAGGCCATTTGCTTGATCAAAATCCGCCTAATCTCTACTCCTATGTTTCAGCCATCAATTATCGCCTCGCGCCTCAGTACCCTTTCCCTGTCAGTCAATCCTCACCCGAATACTGGGGTACGCACGTTTATGATTTTATTTATTTATCTTTCAGTGTGCTCTTCATGATGCTCTTGCTGGATGTGAGTTCCCTCTCTTATTGATCTAGTGCCTAGAATAGGTACGATACATCTGATTCAGATTTGTATTTGTTGAACCCTCCCCCTGGTGCTGAACATGCGGCGGTGAACCCGTCTCAAATTATTTTCTCTGGAGATAGTGCCGGAGGTGGACTTGTGCTCTCATTGTTGCAAGTCATCCGTGATGTTGGGCTGCCTCTGCCTGCTGGGGCTGTTCTCATCAGCCCATGGGGTGATCTTACGCATAGCTTTCCAAGTGTGCTCGAAAACACAGCGACAGTAGGTCTATCCCACCCTTCAATGCAATCCCACTTCAACTTGCTCTAGGATATCCTGCCATCCCATGGACTCAGTCTTTATCGCCCCTCAACCTTGTGGCCTCCCCCGCCTGATGATATTGGGGTCGAAGTGAAGCACATGCTTACTGCCCGTATCCGCAACGTCATGAACATAGGAAACATCCAGTCCGCCCTCACCCCTTCAAGACCGTCATTTGTTTCAGAATCCAACACCAGCGGTGACGCATCATCAGCTACTTCTCCCGACGTATCTCAGACTATTCTCGGTGATACCATACTTGAATCGCCGTTGGAGACGAGGGATCCACTCGACCCGACACTTAGCGACCTGCATCCGAGGGTGGTTCATCCGCCTCCAGAGGACCCCAAGACAGAGCCACATGCTGAGTTGCCAAGAATGCGCGGAGAGACCTTCATGCTGGAGGTCGACGGTAAGCCAGTCGAGATCAAGAGTCAAATCCAATTATATGCCATGTAAGCTCTTAATCATCTTTCGTCATTTGAAGCTGAGTAGATTGTTGTTTTTACACCAGGAATCATCAACTATGTCATCCCCTCGTTTCGCCTGCTTTGGGCTATCTCGGTGGCCTCCCTCCTTTGCATTTCATCGTAAGTGACAAGGAAGTTCTGCGAGACGAAATAATCTACATGTGTGTTGCGTATTTCCTCGTTTCATTCCGTGCCTGACATAGTCGAAAGGGCTCATAAAGCTGCTCATCCTGATGAGTATCCGTTCCGGGAATCATTGGGGGAGCTGTATCCTCCTTTGAGAGGCATCTCGGAGCGATACGGGCCAACCAACGTGCATCTCAAAGTATATGATGGTGAGTTTCTACGAAGAGATAACTTGGAAAACGTGTTTATGTATCATTCATACCAGACACTTGCCATGTCCTTCCTCTGTTCTCTTTCACAACGCCGGTCAGTCTCAAGTTTTTCGGCTCTTTCAAGTCTTGCTAACGCCATCATCCTCAGGCAAAGTTCTGCTATAGAGCTGTTCGTTCAGGTTCTGTATCTGTCTTAATGGATGACTCAACATTTTTCCTACCTGACAGATTGCCGCTTTCTGCCGCTATGTTGCCCCAAGCTCCCTCGACGAGGATCAACTTTCTTCGCACGATGTTACACCCTCGCAAGTGGTACTTGAAGGCGAGCCGCTAACTTCGGACCCTGGACAGCCACGGTCAAGGCTAGGTTCAAGATCACCTTCCGGTCATTCGGTGCAGCATGATCGCCAACACTCTTTGTTCTCGCGCGTATCGCAGGGCTTGCTCAACCACTCGTCTAGCTCATCGGTTAGAAGATCAAGCTCCTCCAAGGTACAAGAAGATCGGGATTCATCTCCGATAAAGCATGGATCAGAGGATGCTGGACCACGATTTGAGGTGCGCAGGTCGAAATCTGACCCTGGTTACGCGGGTCATGTAAATGTCTACAAAACCGATGTAAGTCTGCTAGTCTGTAGCATGTGTCTCGCTTACTGACGTGTGTGCTTATTTGAACGATACAGCATCCTGGTGCTTCGCCTTTTAAAGATGGCATGATCCGGGAGCGCGTCTCCACCAAAGGCGAGCTTCGCGAACTCGAGCCACCTTCTCAGCTTGCCGGTTGTTCACAACCATTTGAGAAGATCGGGAATGTGAGCGAGGCGGGGGCGAAACGATTCCTTACGGCCCAGGCGATATGGGACAAGATGTTTGCTGAAGAGGCTGGGCGCGTCGCGCAGCACCGACAAGATAACTTGAAGAAGCCAATGGCTTCTCTTGAGGGACGGAAATCCCGTTTAAGTATAAATAGAGTAAGGAACCATTTCAGAATGAAAAAGAATGGAGCACTTTCGGGATCCAAAGTCTCCGATCGTGACAAGTTGGATATCAACTCGCCGTCATGGGACTGGAGCTGGGCACTTGAAGGAGAGAACCCGCCGCCGTCCAGTATTGTTGCTCGACGGGACACCGTATGTAGTTCTGGTACTAGTTTGTCTCTTGGCCTCTGTTGCTGATACCTCATTCTTCGTGAGCTTAGGACGAAGCTAGACTATTGAGCAAGAGCGCCGACGAGTATCTGGAAGAACACGAGTTACGACTCAGCGGCAACGGGCTTTTGGCTACGATAGCGAATCCCAGGCATCAAGCTAATGGTACCAGAGAAACCAGCTTACGCGAAGAGTCCACACCTTCGAGCTCGGGCATCGAGGATGGCTGATTTGCTCTACTAGATTGTATTACCATCTCACAACCCCGGCTCGTATTTCTAGATCTGTCATCGAGCAATTGTACGTGTACATAGGCTGGATACTGTGTCATAATGTATTCGTTAAGTGCATACAAATGGCTCCGTACATGTTCGTGGCGGCGGAAAGCATAAAAATTGAACTGGAACTCGGGCTCGCATATTGCTCGTCCTGGTGACAGGGTAGAAGGGTGAGGGGAAGCCGATGACAGCAAAGACTGTGTTGACTGGCACACCTTAAATCGAGGTGTCGTCAAGGACATCAAAAGTGAAACATATTAGATACTCCCGCCCTTTCTCAAATTCTCACGTCTAATTGAGTTGAAATAGTTATAATAAAATCGGCCAACTCCGCCATGACATCGTAATCGAAATAACGCGGCGCCTCCCGGTCATTGACCCACGACCACAATCTCTGATCTTCCGTAGCTCTCATCTTGGTCGCCACTCTGAACTCGACATTTTTTTTTCTCATTTTACGTCGAGGTCCACCTGTTATTATTACTTCGGACTCGATGGACTACCTACGAAAGCCGTTCAGCGCTGCGATCCAGTATTACACCTCTCTGCCGCCTATCAATCCATCGACTTTGACTGGAGCGATTGATGTTATTGTTATTGAGAGACCTGTCGAAGATGGCTCTGGGAGTACTGAGCTTGCCTGTAGCCCGTTTCACGTCCGGTTTGGGAAATGGCAAGTACTGCGACCAGGTGACAAGAAAGTAAGTGCTTCTGCATGCCAACGGGTCCTCGGACCTTGAAGCCATAGTTCATCGTGGTCGTAGACTTGTTGTCTTACTAATGCCTTAGGTCAATGTGCTAGTGAATGGGGAGCCCATACCATTTAACATGAAGATAGGAGAAGCAGGGGAGGCATTCTTCGTTTTTGAGACGACAGAAGAGGTGCCAGAGGACTTGCTTACAAGTCCTCTACTGGAGGCCACCAAGGTATGTTGCGGACTTCATCCTCAGTGATATCACTCTTGACTTTGTACGCTTGGTCTAGGTGGGGGAAGAGGACAACATCATAGAACCTTCGACTGTCACGCTTGGGTCGAATGGTGTCTATCCTTCAACGAGATATGAGGACGGCACTGCAGACGGGGACGGTTCCGGTCACCACACTAAGATCTCGAACGTGCGTGCATTTCTCATATATACAACTGATTAGTTCGTTTAACGGGTCCTCGTAGGCTGAGCCGTCATATCTAGACCTATCATCACCCAATCTTCCAGAGTCGCGTGCCCAATCGCCTAGCTCGAGTCGTTCCCCGTCACGCTCACGCTCACCATCGTGCCTTTCGGGTGGTGCTTCGATAAGCACCACTCCGCCAACCTCCATCTCAGTGGCGTCACCCCTGACATCGCCCGACTCCAGTCCATTCTCGAAGGAAATGACGACGCCATCAACTTTCCTTCTTTCTACAGAATCAGAACCTTTACCTACAACCAATGAAAGAGAAACAGGGACTGACAACGCTCCCACTAGTGAATATGTTACTGAGCAACCCCAGGAAACCTCCCCCAAGAAATATTCATCGACTCTTACCTTCATGCCTTCGCATGCACCAGCGGCCAAAAATGCCCAAGCTGGTGATGCCCTTCGCAATGGATTAATCACCGGAACTAGACCCGAACCTAGAGGTGGAGGGGGCGTCCACCACGAAATCAATGCCAGAGAAGATAAGGAGGAGGGGCTGAGCGAGAAGAGAGATCTACGCAAAGTGCGGCGTGAGATGGAAGAATCTCAGGCGGAGGCAGAAGTGCTGGCACCAATGCCTCTCCACACCGAAGGTCGTTTTCAGGGTATACGTCTTGGGTATCATGGGATTGCTGACCTTGAATTTTTTTAGATGTAGTAATAGACACCAATGGATACCACTCCAGAGAGCAAATGCGGATGAATCCTGAGGCGGAAGGTGCAAATGTATCAATCCATTCTGCTCAAGCTTGTAGATCAGACATAAGAGGCTCCGACGATGCAAGCCAAGAGGGAGGTATGAAACTCGTCTTTATTATTACTGGGATGTTCTAATATCATTCGGCAGCAATGGAGGAAGCCCGCACTGACCTCAATTCGCTTCTGGACAATGACGATGGTCATGATGCTGTTAATGCCAACGTAGATCCTGTGCCACGGCGTACGCAGTTTAATC
>WNFI01546770.1_pt1 | contig 11202 bp, 11 predicted proteins | sample 5400471 | NCBI WGS metagenome assembly WNFI01 (sample SAMN13153348, study PRJNA577476) | soil metagenome | isolation source: 100 cm saprolite on Douglas fir-dominated hillslope | place: USA:California | collected 2013-09-17 | reverse complement strand
CCACGATGAGGAGTTGCGTGCGGACGTCTAGGCGTATCTCGGCCGCCTGGAGGAGAACGACCTGAGCCGCGTGTTGGGAGAGTTCGTACGCGAGCAGTACCTGTCAGATGCCGCACTCGAGGAAGGTGACGGCCTCGAGGAGGTGCGGGAGTTCATTGACTGGCTGCGCAGCGGCACGGACATCACGATCTGAGCGGACGGCTGACGAGCACGACTGGGACGCACTGCGCACGGAGGTTTCGCAGGTGCTGCTGTTCTTGAAGGAGGTACAACACGTGCACGGGACGCCTGACCAGATTTCCCACGCCCGGATAGCCGAGGACGCGCTCTCCTGGTTAGTTGCCGACATACCCGCCCTGAGGGGAGAGCAGGCCGAGACAGAGCCCTGAACCCGATGCGCGGCCTGTCCCGCGACGACTGCGATGCGACGCGCTCGTGCGCGACCTGGCCGCCGCCGGCCTCCGGGTGCTGCGCGGTGCTGCGCGTTGAGGAGCCGTCGCCTGCGTTTTCTGGATCCGCTGCAGGTGCGAGCTACCCGCTCACCGCTCCACCATCACCCGTCGCGCGCTCTTTCGCGAGACGGTGTAACGTTGAACTTTCCGTTGCACCCGATCGGGTGATAATGTGCACCAGTGAGCAATCCTGAAAAGAACGGGGATAGGGGCACGCTACGAGGCCCGGAACAGCGTCATGTCGACCTTACCTTTGCACCCGCTGTGCTGCTATTGGGGACCACTGGATTCGGCACCGAGAGGTCGGTGAGATAGGTGGCGGGGCTCATGCTCCGCAGCCTAACCCATGCCGCCGCCTCCCCGGTAATTACCCGTTTGCAGACGGTCTCTCACTCCTTGGTGGAGCAATTCTCACACCAGCTGTTGGCCAAGGAGGGGGGGTTGACAATCAGCCACGGCTCAGGTAAATTGGACATATCAACACGTCCTAATATCCAATAGCATGGTCGGAGTACGAGCTATGGCGGCTGATAAGGTCAGTGCAGACAATCCTTTGCCCCTGTACTTCCAGGTCTACAAGTCGCTGCTGGATCGCATCGAACGAGGTGAGTTTGCTCCGGGAAGCTTCTTGCCTCCGGAACGGCAACTGACCGAGGACTATGGGGTCAGTCGCATCACCATTATCAAAGCGCTTGATGGCCTGGCAAACGAGCACTATGTGAAGCGGCAGCAAGGCCGGGGAACTGTCGTACTCGATGCTGCCGAGCGCACAACCGACAAGGCATTCGAAACCCATCGTCGCTCGATTGCTTTTATCTGCCACACGCTTGATCATCCCTATTTGTTTCAGATCTTGCTGGGAATCGCGCGCACGGCATCGCGGCATCATTACAATTTGCAGGTTATCAGCTCCTATGGCATGGATGATGAGGAAGAGCTTCACATCAAAGAGGCGCTGGCCCGCAGTGTTGACGGGATTATTGTCTATCCCCATCACGGATATCAGAACGCGCCTCTCTATCGCGAATTGCAGCAGCAACGTTTCCCCATTGTCATGGTGGATCGCTATTATCCGCAAATCGATACCGACCGCGTGATCTTCGACGATGAGGTCGCGAGCTTTGAATTGACCACTCAGTTGTTACAACGAGGGCATCGACGTATTGCGGTCATTCCCTATTTTGAGGTCGAAGCAACGAGCATCAACCATCGCCTGAGTGGTTACCGTCGGGCGTTGCAGCAGTGGGGACTCCCGTATTCGGACGATTTGATCTGGCTTGATGTCTATCCTGCGTTTGAGCGCTCAGACGAAGTGTCACCGGATACGCTTACCTCCGAACGCCTGCGCAAATATCTCGTTCGTTACAAACCGGATGCCCTCTTGCCACTGAATACCGATGTCATGGAGCGCGTCATCTATGATCTCTTGATTTTGAGTAACACGTCGCTCTTCGCGTCAGGTGCCAGACCCAAAAACAAACCCGCGTTGCGGTGGATGGGAGAGATTGCGACCTTTAGTCACAAGGCGCCGACACCTGCTATTCCCTACCATGTTTTGACGGCCATCCACTCGGGGGAAATGTTAGGCGCCGAGGCGACCAGGGTAGTCATTGGGCGTATTGATCATTCGCTTGAGGAAGAGCTTCAGTCGATCAAAGTGCCCATGAATATCGTGACGAGCGATAGTAGGGGCACTCCTCAGACTATTGAATCATCGGTACCCTTTGAGTGAGGGATGCCCGCACAGGAGTCATTCTCATGAAGCATGAACGGGCGAGCTTTCCACGTGTGCAGCTGGTCGCACGCGTGGACGAGCAACCGATACATGAATTTCCGGGGCTCGCGTCACACGCGCTTCCCGCTGCGCCCCCCAGCCTACAGGATGAAGCGTGGTCCGGCACTTCTATGCGCCAACGCATTAACGGCCGTCGATTGGCCATTTGGAAACAGAATAGCGCGTTGCTGGTCATGACCTTGCCTGGCGTGCTGCTACTCTTGGTTTTCGCCTATCTGCCAATGGTTGGACTCATTGTCGCATTCAAGGATTATCGCGCCTCGAAGGGTATTTTTAGCAGCGATTGGGTGGGGTTCCGCAATTTCTTCTATCTGTTCCAGACCGATGACGCCCGACGTATAGTAGCCAATACCCTCTTGATGAATGCCCTTTTTATCGTGACAACCCTCGTTGGGTCGTTGGCCATTGCGTTGCTGCTCTACGAAGTGCGCAACTCGAGCAACTGGTTGGCCAAGTTCTACCAGTCAACCTTGTTCTTTCCGTATCTCTTCTCGTATGTGATCATCAATTATTTCGTCTTCGCCTTGCTCGATACCCAGAATGGCTTGGTAGATCATTTCCTTTCAGGCGTGGGCATGCATCCCATCGACTGGTATTCCTCGCCGCAATATTGGCCAGTCATTCTGACACTCGTGAATCTTTGGAAGAGTGGCGGCTTTTGGAGCATTGTCTACCTGGCGGGCATTATCGCCATTAACCCCGAATATTATGAAGCGGCGAGTATAGATGGGGCCACAACGTGGCACAAGATTCGATACATTACTCTGCCTCTGCTGAAACCATTGATCATTGTCAATGTGCTCCTGTCGATCGGGAAAATCTTCTACGCGGACTTTGGTCTGTTCTACCAAGTTCCGCGCAATCTGCCGCAGTTGTACGTCACGACCGACGTCATCGACACCTACGTCTATCGCACCCTCACCGCGTTAGGCGACGTTGGGATGGCCTCCGCAGCCGGGGCCTTTCAGGCTGTGGTGGGGTTCACCTTGGTAGTGGTCGCCAACTGGCTGGTACGTCGCACCGACCCAGAACGCGCCATCTTCTGAGTTCAAACGCTCGTCGTCGCTACCATCGGACGTTGTGTTGCGCCAGTCTACATGCAGGCTCTTCCTGGAAAGCGAGCTAACCTATGCGCATTTCTGCGGCGTCGCAGCCCACTCCAGCTACTATCTGGGAGGCCTTCTTGCGCACGGTGCGTCGCGTTAGCTGGCGGTACGCGGCAATCCATGCCTGCTTGCTTGTTGTTAGCCTTCTGTTTCTGGCTCCATTGGTCTTGATGCTATCGGCCTCCTTCTCGTCCGAGGCTGATATCAGTCGGTATGGGTATTCGCTCTTCCCGCGCACGGTGTCGACGGCGGCGTATCAATATATTCTGAATGATCCGTCGCAGCTCTTGACGGCGTATGGCGTCACCATCACGGTGACGGTAATCGGCACCAGCCTCGCCGTGCTCATCATGGCGCTCCTGGCCTACCCGCTCTCGCGCAAAGACTTTTTCTTGCGCAAGCCGCTCTCATTTTACGTCTTTTTCACCCTCCTGTTTAATGGTGGTGTCGTTCCCCTCTACATCCTGGTGACGCGCTACCTTCAACTCAAGGATACGCTGGAGGCGCTCATCCTCCCGTATTTGGTGATGCCCTGGTTCGTCCTGTTGCTGCGCACCTACTTTGCGGCTCTGCCACGAGAGTTGATTGACGCCGCCAAGACGGATGGGGCTGGGGAGTGGCGCATCTTTTTCCAGATCGTAGTTCCGCTCTCGCGACCAGCTCTGGCTACCGTCGCGCTGTTCTCCGCCCTGGTCTTCTGGAACGACTGGTATCTCGCGCTGCTCTTTATCACGGACTCCAGGCTGGTGCCATTGCAATATCTCCTGTATCAGATTTCGACGAACATCACGACGCTGCAAACGAGCACACAAGCATTCGGTGTCCAGATTCCGGCGCTTTCCGCACAGATGGCAATCGCCGTCCTTGCTGTCGGCCCCATCACCCTGGCCTTCCTCTTCGTGCAAAAGTACTTCGTGAGCGGCATTACCCTGGGTGGCGTCAAGGGTGATTGAGAAGCTGCGCGCAGAGGTGTTTCCCCAGTGAGAAGGAGGTGTCCTCTCTCCGCACAGCCGTACCTAAGGTGGCGAGGGCACGTGAGGGTGGCGTTCTCCGGTGATCGCTGCGCTACGGGGGCCTTGCTGGCAAGATCGTAGCCTTGTTGAGCAAGAGGAGAATGACGATGTCGAAGTCATTATCACGCCGCGGTTTCCTGGTCACTGGAGGGAAAACGCTCCTGGCGGCAGGGGCGTTAGGGGGGTCGGTGGGGACATTATTGTCCGCGTGTGGTACAGCGACCTCCGCAGTCCCCGAGGTCTCATACAGCTACCCGACATTTACCCCAGTGCCCGACGTCACGATCGTGCAGGATGCGATCAACCAGGTCTTGCGCGCCAAGTACAACGTGACGCTGAAGCTCAACCCGATCGATGCTGGGGCGTACGACCAGAAACAAAAGCTGGCCGTTGCTGCTGGCGATGTCCAGGATATCGTCTATGCCGTGCCGTGGACGAACAACTACTACGTGAACGTCGCGCAAGGGTCGCTCATGCCACTGGATGACTTGCTGCGCCAGCATGCCCCGAAGACCTTTGCCAGTATGTCTGCTCAGGCATGGAACGCCACCCGTGTCACTGGGAAGATCTATGGGGTGTTAAACCAGCAGCCCTGGACACGCCCAATCGGGCCGCGTGTTCGTAAGGACCTGGCGCAAAAATATGGGCTCGACCTCGACAAGGTGACGACGTTCGACGACCTGACACCGTTCCTGGCGGCAGTTAAGGCCGGAGAGCCGCACATCACACCAATCGGCGTGGGTCAAGTGACCGATAAGGGAGGCCCCTATAGCTCGGTTTATCTGGGCTATGAGATTGTGGACGGCGTCTCCACCGATGCGGGTATCATCGGCGTCAAGGCTGATGATCCAAATCTGCAGGTCGTCAACATTGCCACGCTCCCCGAGTTTTTCCATCAGATGCAGCTAGCGCGTCAGTGGTTCCAGGCTGGCTACTATCCCGTCGATCTTCCTGGCGATCAGGTGACCGCGAACTGGCGTGCCGGTAAGTACGCGCTCGAGATCGACGTTGTGCATCGTGACTCGCTTGGTCAGCTCAAGCAGACCTATGGGTATGATTTCGTCGCCAAAGGTCTAGGGCCTTTGGTCCTTACGACCAGCGGAATCATCGCCACCATGAACAACATTTCCAGCACGTCGAAGCATCCCGACGCTGCGATGAAGGTGATTGAGGCCTTCAATAACGACCTGGACGTCTACCACTTGATCTGCCGCGGGGTCGAGGGTAAGCACTACTCCGTGACTGATAAGGCGAACAACGTGGTCGGTTTCCCGCAAGGTGTGACCGCCTCTACTGATCGCTACAACCCCCAGTCGTCGTGGATGTTTGGCAATATCTTCAACGATTTCTACTCGTCGGAGGACGTGGTGGGTGCTTGGCCCCTCTCACTCAAAGATAACCAGACCGCAACGTCATCTCAAGCGCTCGGCTTCGCCTTTGATCCGACCCACGTGAAAACCGAGTTGGCCCAGGTACAGCTGGCTCAACAGCAGTACGGGTATCCGCTGATCATGGGGCGTGTCGATTCAAACAGCGGTTTGAGGACGTATCTCTCCAAACTGAACGATGCGGGTATCCAAAAGGTGATCACGGAGGTCCAGAGCCAGCTGAACAAATGGAAGTCGTCGAAAGGCTAGCGGTACGACAAGGCTGCCTCGGTGGCAGTCGAGCGGGCACCAATAATGGCGACGGGCGCTTACCCAGGCAGCGATAGCCTTCAAAGGGGGCACCGACCGAGCACAAAGACGGTTACAGCACAAGGTTGGCGCAGCGAGGTCCACGTTGACGGTGCTGTGGAAGCGCTCCGCCGCGCAATTCGTCTGCGCAAGGCGCACCAGGATCGGCGGTACCCAACCATGTTGAGCGCAAGGTAGCGTTCGACAGATAGGTTTGGGTGCCGCAACACCTGCACCCGTTGTCAGCGCAACCCTCTTTGCTCTGTCGCTTCCCTGGTAGCAGAGCGGCACGCCGTTTTGCAGTGCGGCCACGGCTCCCTCAAGAGCTCTGGAGGTATGGAAGAGCAGGGAGCCGAAGGAGGAAGAACCGCCGATGTCGGCCATCGGGTGCGGGCAGATCTTGTCCACACCCGAGAAGCCGACGACGATGCAGGTGTCCAGGGCACAAGTCCACGGGACGTGCGCACTCTACGTGCCGCTCGCGGTAGCCAGGGAGTCTTTTCTCAGCCGGGGGATCTGCTCAGTCGAGAGTTCGATGGGATTAACCGCGAGCAGGTCGTCAATGGCGAGCAGCTCATCGGCCCGAGGCTCCATACTACGCTCGTTGAGGACCGCCGGGAGAAGGAGGGCACGCCCTGGGTCGCCGTCCGGCTTGAGCTGATGCGTGAGGCGCCTCCCGCTCGCGCTGGATGCTGAAGGCTGGGTGCGAATGTTAGGCGCGACATCCTTCGCCGGGTGACGCTGCTGTTGCCGAGCGCCTCGCCAGCATGCGGCCCATTCACCTGCGCCGGTCGCGCTTGCGCATTGATGCTCATGTGACTTCGTTGTCCTCGTCCTGCGGCTAGACCTCCTCGCTGGAGCCTGTACGCATGGCTGGAACTAACGAAGCCGAGTAATACAGGCCAGAGATGCTCACAGTACACATGATTGGGAACGCTCACCTTGATCCGGTCTGGCTTTGGCGCTGGCAACAGGGTGCTGATGAGGCGCTTGCCACCTTTCGTTCGGCCGCCGACCGATGTGACGAGTATCCGGAGTTTTGCTATACCCGAGGCGAAGCCTGGCTCTATCGACTCGTCGAACGCCTGGATCCTGCGCTGTTTGCACGCATTCGTCTGCTGATCGCGCGTGGGCAATGGCACATCACTGGCGGACAGGTGATTCAGCCTGACGCGAATTTGCCAACTACGATGGGCTGGCAACGCCAGTTACGTCACGGGCAACGTTACTTCATGGATCGCTTTGGCATCCGTCCCACCATTGCGTACAATGTTGATTCCTTTGGCCACCCTGCCACCCTACCCGACATCTTAGCGGAGGCGGACCGTGTCGGATACATTTTTCATCGGCCCACGCCACTCCAGGTAAAACTCCCCGCCAACGTTTTTCGCTGGCGCGGCCCTCGCGGCGGCGAAGTGCTCGGCATGCGCATTGTCCCCGCATATGTCACCTTTGGTGCTGATCTCGAGGAGCACATCTTGGCGGCGGCCAACGCGGCGACGCCGGGATTGAACGACGTCATGTGTTTTTATGGGGTGGGCAACCACGGCGGCGGCCCTACCAAAGCGCATATCGAATACATCTACACTCATCGACAGGCGTTTGCAGGTCTTGAGCTACGTTTCAGCACACCTGAGCAGTTTTATGCCGCGGTGCGCCCTGCCTGGGATCAGCTGCCGGTAGTGAGTGCCGACCTGGAACTCCAGCATACGTTTCCGGGATGCTACAGCGTCATGCACGACATCAAGCAACGCCAGGTGCGTACGGAGCATTTGCTGGCTCAGACTGAGCGGGTGATTGAAACGGTGGTTCCTGACGCCACCGAGCATGCTCGCTTGCACACCCAGCTCGACGCGGCCTGGGAAGATCTGTTGTTCACCCAATTTCACGATATCTTGGCAGGCGCCTCCATCGATCCCGCATATGAGTCGGTGCGCGCGATGCAGGGACGGGCGTTCATCCGTGGTGAGGAGATGATTTACGACGCTACTCGGCGCTGGGCGCGTGAATCCCTCCCACCCATCAACGAGCAGCAAATCGTCGTCCTCAATCCTGACGATGAAGCATGGAGTGGGTTGATTGAGGCAGAGCCTACGCTAGACTTCGATAGCTGGGGGAAGCGCTGGCTGAGTGACGTAGATGGATACCCCGTCCCGTTCCAGCGAGTCCAGGCCGCGAGTCATTTGATGACCCATCGCATCATCTTCCCCATCACAGTGCAGGCAAAAGAAACGCGCCAACTGCTCTTACGCAACGATGGGTCATCCCCACAGGCATCAGTTATCACGGATCTCGACGTTTCTGAGCACCGTCTGACCAATAAGCACCTACGTGTAGAAGTGAACCAGCGAGGGATAGAGCAGGTGTGGGTGGACGGAAGCCCCGTGCTCGGCGCACAGGGAATCAGTTTGCTCCTGCGCCAGGATGGGACCGATACCTGGGTCATGGATACCGATGCATTCACCCAACCCGTAATTGAAATGTTCTCGTCCGAGCGCGAGCAGTGGGTCGTAGATGAAGCCGGGCCATTGCGCGCCCGCATCCGACTGGATGGTTCGCTCGGCCATTCGCGTGTCCGGTGGACGCTTTCCCTCGCACACGATACTCCATGTGTGAACATCTCGCTTGACGTGCTGTTCTCTGAGCATCTGGCGTTACTGCAGATGCCGGTGCATTTGGCGGAGGCCCCCCGCACCTGGCGAGATGGTCAGGCGATGGGCGCGGTTGAGCGCCAGCGGGACGCACAGGGCAGACCGGTGGAATGGCCGGTGCAGCGATGGTCCAAGATGATCCTGGCACACGGACACGAGATCGCGCTCGTGACGAATGATGCGTTTAGTGTGAGCCTGGACGCAGACAATCGCTGGCAATGGACCCTCTTGCGTAGCCCCAGAGCAGCCAGCGTGAGTGATGGGTGGGGACGCGACGTGTTTCTTCCCGGTCGTGACCTCTACACCGATCAGGGAGAGCACCATTTTGATTTTCAGCTTCAGGTGGGGCACGGCGAGTTGTCCGACGTAGTGCTAGATCGCTCGGCGCGGCAGCAGGCGCAATCACCTATCGTGTTTGATCGGTACGAAGGGTTAAACCGCCCTCCGTGGGGAGCGGTGCCTCCCCTGCATCTGCAAAAGCCACTCGAAACGAACTTGGAATAACGAACTTGGCATAATGCAAATCCAGGATAAGCGAGATGCCTCCAGCAGGGAATTGAGGCGGTTTACCTCGCCCCATTACATCGCAACGGCAGGTAGTATACTATCTCCGCCTATGTCCTGGTCGTTTGTGGATTCGCCGAGGCTGCTCCAGCCCCACGATTCTGGTCCACCCATGAGGTTAGAATATTCCGCAAGTGAGAGGAGGACCAGATGCGCAAGACGGCGTTTACCGAAGAGCAGGTAGCACACGCACTCCGGCAGGCAGAAGCGGGCACGCCGGTGGCCGAGGTCTGCCGCAAACTCGGGATGAGCGAACAGACCTTTTAGCGGTGGAAGAGGAAGTTTGCGGGGATGGGGGCTTCTCTTCGATGACGGACCTGGCCATCTACTCGCATGAGGAAGGCATCCGCAAGCCCGATCCGCGCTTCTTCGCGCTCGCCTCCGAGCGGCTCGGCATCGCGCCCGTGGAGATCGTCTACCTCGACGACCGCCAGGATTATGTTGATGCCGCCCGGGCTTGCGGCTTCCAGGCCGTCCTCTTCACCAGCACCCCGCAGGCGATCGCCGACATCGAGGAGGAAACAGCGCCGAAGCGAGCGGTGCGGTGGCGGCGGGCGTCCCCAGACCCAGGGCTTGGCGTGGTGATTGAGCTGGGCCGTGGCGATGCGCGTGGCGGAGGAGGCGATGTCGTCGGCGTCGGCTAAGGACACGCCCGTGAAGGCTGTGCGGCGGAAGATCCGCCACCAGCCTGCGATGAGGTTGAGCCACGCGGCGCCGACCGGAATGAACGCCTGCTGGATACGGGGATGCGCCGCCAGCCACTCCAGGATCGGTCCACTGAGGTGGCGGGCCAGATGGTCGGCGACAAGGTACCGGTCGCCGAAGGGAGAGGTCTGGTCGAGGGTGTGCAGCAGCGCGAGGTACCCCGCCGTGTTGCGCGCGGGCGCCGTCTCTCTTCAGCACCTGCCCGTCGCGGACACACAGCGCGCCGTCGACCCAGACCGTGTCGAGTCCGCGCTCGTACTCCAGTGGCACCGTGATGCGGTGGCCGTCTGGTGACCAGCCCGGGGCGGGTGGGAAGTTGCGCGGGGGGTCTGGGCGTTACGGGGCCGAGCTCGTCGACACAGAGGACGGTCGCCTCCGGCGGTGGCTCCGTGGAGAGCGCGACGATGTGGGCCCTTGTGGGAACTCTGGGGACGAAATCGGGATCCTTGCTCCTGGCCCACAGCCGGGTGCGCCGCCAGCGCACGCCCTCCCGCCGGAAGATACGCCGCACCTGGCTGCGCGCCACCTGAATGCCACGCTGCTGGGCGGCAGCCGTCAGCGTCTCGAGCGCCCACTCAGGTTCCGCCTGTGGATGAGGCGCTGCCAGCTCCCCCGTCAGTTCATCGGTCGGCGTGCCGGGCGGGGGCAGTTTGACCAAGGCGAGGATCGTGCTGCGCTCCAGCGGCGTGAGCCGCGGCTTGCGCCCAGAGCCAGGGTGCATTCCCAGCCCATCCAGCCCGCGCTCGTTGAAAGCGTGCAGCCGGGTGCGCACGGTCTCGGGATGACAGGTGAGCTGCGAGGCGATCTGCCGCGTGCGCAGTCCCTCCCAGCTGCGCGCGATCAACTTGGCGTGGAAGATCCAGTCAGCCGGTGCGTGCGCACTGTGGGCGAGTTTGCGCACGTGGCGTTCTTCGACGGCGTCGAGTGGTGGGCGAGCGGCGAGATGTTTTGGCATGGAACTTCACACCTCCTCGGCCCCACTCGCCCGCACTTTTCACGCCATTATTGAGGAACGACGCATCATACCAAATTTGCCTGGGTTGTTGTCGCAGGGGACCTTCGACTCATCGCGGAAAGCGACGACCGCATGCTGTCAGCGTCCGTGCGGGCTGCTTAGTCGCGCGCTCCACCTGCTGCCTTTGGGCGGAACTTACCGGCTCGGCGCTCCACATCGACCCAGAATTTCTCGGGTATCGGCTGCCGGTGTTTCCCGCTGGGCCGGGACACCGTGAGTCTAATT
>WNFI01002335.1_pt1 | contig 11203 bp, 11 predicted proteins | sample 5400471 | NCBI WGS metagenome assembly WNFI01 (sample SAMN13153348, study PRJNA577476) | soil metagenome | isolation source: 100 cm saprolite on Douglas fir-dominated hillslope | place: USA:California | collected 2013-09-17 | reverse complement strand
CGAAATAGTCGCGAACGCCGGACAGGAAGTTGTCCCGGCCCACATAAGCGACAAGCTGCTTCAGCACCGCGGCGCCCTTGGCGTAAGTGATCCCGTCAAAGTTGACCTCGACGGCCTCGATGTCGGGGATGTCGGCCGCGATGGGATGGGTAGACGACAGCTGGTCCTGCCGGTAGGCCCATGCCTTAAAGCTCTGTGCGAAGCTCGTCCAGCCGTTGGTCCATCGGGTGGCCTCGGTGCTGGAGACCAACTCGGCCCAGGTGGCAAACGACTCGTTCAGCCACAAGTCATCCCACCATTGCATGGTCACCAGGTCGCCGAACCACATGTGCGCCATCTCGTGCAGGATCGTCTGCGCCCTGGTTTCCCGGTCAGAGTCGGTGACCCTGGAGCGGAAGATGTAGTCCTCCAGGAAGGTAACGCAGCCGGCGTTCTCCATCGCCCCAGCCTTGTACTCGGGCACAAAGAGCTGGTCGTACTTACCGAACGGGTAGCGGACGCCGAAGGCCTGGTGAAAGTAGTCAAAGCCCTGCCCGGTGATCTCGAAGATCTCATCCGGGTCGAGGTAGCTCGCGAGGGACTGGCGGCAGTAGATGCCGAGCGGGATGCCGTCGTGCGAAGCCTTTACCTCGTGGTAGGGACCGGCTGCGATCGCGCTGATGTAGGTCGACATGAGCGGCGAGGGAGCGAAACGCCAGCGGGTCGTGCCGGGGCCGGTCGGCTCGGCCACGACTTCCGGGGCCATGTTGGAGACGACCTTCCAGTCGTCCTGGCCGGTCACGGTGAATTCGAAGCTGGCCTTGAGGTCAGGCTGGTCGAAGCAGGCGTAAACGCGGTGCGCGTCGTAGGTCTCGAAGTCGGTGTACAGGTAGACGCCTTTGTCGACCGGGTCGGCGAACCGGTGCAGGCCCTCACCCGACCGGGAGTAGGCGCACTGCGCGACCACTCGCAGCTCGTTGTGCTCGGCCAGGCCGGCCAGCGTGATCCTGTCCCCGTCGAACGCGTCCGCGGTCAGCTGTTTCCCGTTCAGGGTGATCTGTGTCACTGATGGCGCGGTCAGCTCAATAAACGTAGTCTCGCCGGGCTCGGTGCAGCTGAACCTCGCGGTGGTTGCCGATCCGAAGGTGGTATCTGACCCGGTGAGGTCAAGCTCAACCTGGTAGGACTCGACGCTGATCAGCCGTGCGCGGTCTCTGGCCTCGTCGCGTGTGAGGTTGCTCGCCACCGAGCACGTCCTTTCCGCTGGGGTTCATGACATGCTCCTGCGCTCGACCCGGAATGCGCAACGCGGTTTGCCGGTTGGCCCAGGCATCCGTCAATGGCCTGAGGAGTATGCATGGCTGAGCAGGAGCCTACCCAAGTTGATTTCTGGTTCGACCCGCTATGTCCGTGGGCGTGGATTACCAGCCGATGGCTCCTCGAGGTCGAGAAAGTTCGCCCGGTCGCGGCGCGCTGGCACGTGATGAGCCTCGCGGTGCTGAACGAGAAGAAGGACGACCTCTCTGATCGCTACAAGGAGCTGATGAAGCAGGCCTGGGGCCCGGTGCGGGTTTGCGTGGCCGCGGAGCAGAAGTTCGGATCCGACGTGGTGCTGCCGCTCTACACCGCGATCGGCACTCGGTTCCACAACGAGAAGCAGGACCGCAACAGGGCCACGATCGAGGCCGCGCTCGCCGAGGTGGGCCTGCCGACCGACCTCGCCGATGCGATGGACTCGACCGAGTACGACGACGTCGTGCGCGCCTCCCACGCTGACGGCATCGAGCGGGTCGGGTACGAGGTCGGCACGCCGGTTATCTCCGTGAACGGGACCTCGATCTTCGGCCCGGTCGTCTCGCCGATCCCGCGGGGCGAGGCGGCGGCGCGGCTGTGGGACGGCGTGCTACTGGTCACGGGAACCGACGGATTCTTCGAGCTGAAGCGGAGCCGGACCAGAGACCCGATCTTCGACTAAGGCTGGGGACCGTGCCTGCCAGCGGGCCTGGGCTGGGGCCGCGGTGGCAGCCGGGGCCGCCATGGCGCTGATAAACCCAAACCCAGGCGGCGCCTCCCGGCCATGAGTTGGCTTGCGCGCCGCGACGGTTATTGCGATCGCTAGCAGCACCATCCCGGCAAGATCGCCGGTGGTGACCACAGGGCCCATCTGGCTTGCACCACCTTCATGATCCAAGAACAGCTCGACTGCACGGCCATCGTCACTCACAGGGAGCGTTGTATCACGGATAGCAGCGCCGCCAGACACCATCTCGGTTCGGCAGTCTGCGCCGCCAGACTTGTCGGTTACGTGCCTCGCCAGATCGACATGCTGTCGTCCGATACGCCTGGTGCCCGTCTACTCCTGGTGTCCCATCGCCATGCGCGCGCCGTGACGGATGAGGTCCATGCCAGAATTGTGCTGTGCGCGTATACGTAGGATCTGATCACGCCGGCTTCGAGCTGAAGGCCAAACTGGTCGGGTGGCTTACGCAGGCAGGGCACGAGCCAGTGGACTGCGGGCCGTCGAGTTATCACGACGACGACGACTACCCGCCCTATGTCATGCGGGCTGCGAGCGCTGCCGTCGGCGATCCTGGCAGCCTTGGCATCGTGGTCGGCGGATCGGGTAACGGTGAGCAGATCGCCGCGAACAAGATCCGCGGAGTGCGGGCCGCGCTTGCCTGGAGCGAGGAGACGGCCAGCCTCGCTCGGCTCCACAATGACGCGAACGTGCTCAGCCTCGGTGCCAGAATGTACTCGATTCCCGATGCCATCGGGTTTGCGAAAGTTTTCGTTGAGACGGCGTTCTCGGGCGAGTCCAGGCACGTGCGACGGCTTGACATGATCGCCGCCTTCGAGCAATCCGGAGAGCTCCCCCCGCTTCCGTGACCGAGGCGGCGGACGCCCGACGCGGCTGGTCAGGTTGGCTTTCCGCCGCGTAACCTGGCGCGCCTTCGCGAGCGAGACCGTCCCGTCGCCCGCCGCTGCCGATTCTTTGCGTGCTGCCCGTTTACGTCTGGCTTCTCGGCCTGTGGCGGTGCTGCGTTTGGCGCGTCGCGGCGCGGCCGTGCTGCGTTTGACGCGTCGCCGCGCGGCCGTGCGGCGTTCGGCGCGTCACCGCGCGGTCGGTCTGCGTGCGGTGTGTCCCGCTGCGGCGCCTTGGTCTGCTCGGGCGATTCTGCTGGCCGGGTCGGCACCGCGGGCCTGGCGATACGGGCTGGGGCGGCGGGTACGGCTCCAGCTGCCAGGTCGGGCGCGTCCGCGTGCGCACCACCGGCGCGCGCTGGCAGAACGCCAGCAGCACTAGCGGCTGGCTCGTCCCCAGGCACCGGCCTGGACACATCCCTGGCCCGCATGGCTGCATCTACCGTGATCTTCATTCCGCTCATGACCACTCCAGCCGTCGCGAGCCTGCTCCCGGATATCAGTTTGCGGCCTGCCCGGCCGGTTGCGCCAGGCAGCCGGGTCGTCCGGCAGCCGGGCTGCTCAGAAGATCGCGCAGTTCCATGGCGCCGGCTCCCAGGACATCGCGGCCGACAGCCTGGCCAGCGAGCCCGGTGTCAGCTCTCGCACGCGGCCAGCCGCCGCCAGTTGGCCGAGCTTTCCGCCGCCGAGATAGGCAGCCCCCAATGCCCCCACGGATAGCCTGATATCGGCGGCATCGGTCACGCGCTGGCACGATGCCCCGGCCGTGCCGCCGACTGGCTGGTGTCCCGCCGGGGAAGATCGACCAGCCGGACCCACAGGCCGTCGCTGAGACTGGGCCGGGCACGTCGCGGGTCGGCGAGCATGGCGAGCAGCGGCTCGTCGACTGGCCTGAGTGGCGCGATTACCTCGCCCACCAGGTCCCGGTTCAGCAGGTCGGTCCATAGCCTCGCGGTGGCCTGCGGATCGGTGCTCATGAGCTCCCGGACTCTGAGCGCGCCGGCTGGGATACCATCCTCCCCCCAGAACGGCTTCGTCCGATAGAGGGCGTATCCGCGCGGGCCCGACTTGTCCTCCGCGAGCACGCAGCGCAGTTGCGGCATACCGTCTCGGTGGAACTCCGGGTCACCCAGCAGGTAGTCCCACCATCGGCCGTTCCTGGCCACCATGCCTGGCCGGGAGGAGAGAACGGCGTCGTAAACAGCCGCCAGCTCCGATTGGACCTTGATCGGTTCGGCCGGCCTGAGCCTGACCTCGCCCTCGTCGGCTGCCATTTCCCCGATCACGAGCTTCCCCTCGCCTCGGCCGATGCGCAGGCGCAGATGCGAGGTGGCAAGTCCGAACCCGAACCGTCCGTAGATTCCCGACTCGGACGCGAACAAGATCGCCAGCGGCTCGTGATGCGCTGCAGCGTCAGCGAGCAGGTAATTCATCATCGATGACAAAATGCCGCGACGACGGTAGGTCGGCAGCACGCTGACCAGGCTGATGCCGCTCGCAGCAGCGGCCGCCCCCGGCACTGTCAACGTGAAGGTGTACGCGCTCGCCGTGCCGACGACCTCGTCGCCATCGAATGCGGCAATGGTCCGGTCCAGTTCGGTCACCTGACGCTCGTACTCGACCGCCTCCGGCGGCCAGGCCTTGAGGAATGCCTGGCCCGGCACGTTAGCGAGCGCCGTGAACTCTTCGGCAGCGATGGTCCGGATCGGGTAGCTGTCGGTCATGAAGGAAGTTCTACCCGCAGCGCGGGTGGTCGGCCAGCTTATTTCGGTGCATGGGCTATCTGGTGGGCATTGCGGGCTTCAGCGTGCTTGCGCTTCCTAGGCGTTAGCCGGCCACCGGACACCACCCTCACCGAGGATCTTTTCGGGGCGGCCAGCCGGTTGTCCGTTGCCGCGCGACGCCGCCTACCGATGTCCGCTCCCGCACTGACCCGCGCGGCCGGCTGGGTCACCAGATGGCGCACCGTAACGGATGGGATTGTTCAGACCGCGCTCATCGTCGGCGGGCACGGCAGCTGGAGCAACGGCACTTTCGTCTGGCCGTTGGTCCTCGCCGCCATCGAGTGCATGTTCGCCGTCACCGGCTACGCCATCCTCGGCCCGTACCTGGGCCTGCGACAGCCCAGTGCTCACCCCGCTCACCAGGATGTCCGGCAACAGCCCGCGGGGTGATTTGAATCAGGCCGCCTGGAAGCCCGGTTCACTATTCATCACCAGGAACAGGCGAATGGCGTTCGGCTTGGCCCTGGCGGTAGTGGCCGTCGGGGTGGGCGCGGTCCGGATACCCGGCCAGTGGCTGACGCCCGGCGTGATGATCCTGCCTATCCTGGCGGGCGGCATGCTGTTGTGGCCGCGGGCGCTGCGGATCCTGTTCGCGATTGTCGCCGTGATGCTCGCCTACGACTGGGCGAACGACCGGGCCGGCCTGGGCATTGCCGCGACGATCGTGGTTACTGCGCTGTTCGCGGACGCAGTTTCTCGGTCCAGGGAAAAGCTTGGCGTGCGGGGACTGCGCGGTGACCAAATGCTGATCGAGCTGCGGGATCGGATCAGGACACAGGGCAAGATGCCGGACTTGCCTGATGCCTGGCATTCGGTGTCGGTGCTCAGGCCCGCCGGAGGATCGTCATTCGGCGGTGATTTCCTCGTATCCGCGTGCGATGGCAAGGTGCTAGAAGTTGCGCTTGTCGATGTTTCCGGGAAGGGCATCGACGCGGGTACCAGGGCTCTGTTGCTATCTGGCGCCTTCGGGGGCTTGCTCGCGTCCGTGCCGCACGCGGAATTTCTGCCAGCTTGCAATGCATACCTGCGCCGCGGCGGTCCGGCCGAGGGCTTCGTGACGGCCGTCCACCTGTCGCTCGACCTTGTCACCGGCGAATATGTGATCTGGTCCGCCGGGCACCCGCCAGCCGCGCATTTTGAAGCGGGTAACGGGTGCTGGCGTCTCACCGCCGCGCGCGGCATCGTGCTCGGTGTCGTGGCCGACCTGCGCAGCCAGCCCGAGCGCGGCTCCCTGCGGCCCGGCGATGCGCTGATGCTTTACACAGACGGGCTGGTCGAGGTGCCGGGCCGCGACATCGACGCTGGTATCGACATGACCGCTAGAACTGGCCTACGACTGCACTTTCGCTGATCAGCCTGATGGCGTACTCGACGAGAGTCACCAGCACGTCACGGCATGAGGTGCGCTGCCGGGCATCGCAGAGCACTACCGGCACGCCGGAGTCGAGGTCGAGTGCGGCCCGAACCGAGTCGGGCCGGAAGCGCTTGGCGCCGTCAAAGCAGTTAACCGCGACCACGAATGGCAAGCCGCTGCGCTCGAAGTAGTCCACGGAGGGAAAGCTGTCGGCTAGTCGCCGGGTATCAGCCATGACCACAGCGCCAAGAGCGCCCAGCGCCAGCTCATCCCACATGAACCAGAAGCGATGCTGCCCAGGCGTGCCGAACAGATAGATGACGAGATCGTCGCGGACCGTGATGCGGCCAAAATCCATGGCAACCGTCGTGGTCGTCTTCTGCTCGACGCCGTCTATCGCATCGATCAGGACACTCGGCTCGCTGAGCGCTTCCTCGGTCCGTAGCGGCTTGATCTCGCTGACCGAGGTCACCAGGGTCGTCTTGCCGGCACCAAAGCCGCCGGCAATGAGGATCTTGATGGCGATCGGCGTTGTGAGGTCCATGGCCTCGTCATAGCCGACGGAGGGCATCAGCGACATCCTTGAGGAGTTGCGGATCGGTCAGCCGAGTCCGCGCCGGGGGACGGATGGTGATTAGGCCGCGTTCGCGCATATCGGACAGAAGGATCCGGACAACGCCGAGCGGAAGGTCGAGATCGGATGCCAGATCGGCGACAGGCGTCGGCTGGCGGCAGAGCCGCATGACATACATTTGCTCCGGTTCGAGTAGGATCGTGTCGACTGACTGAGAGTTCGCTGTTGTGACCAGCGCGAGCAGGTCGAACGTCTCGCCGATCGGCCTGGTCCGGCCGCCGGTCAGCGCGTAGGGGCGGACGACTGGGCCCGCGTCGCGGTCGAGCCATCGGTCGTCGCGCACCGCGTCTCACACCGCCTCGGCGGTGTTAGCTGGCGGCCGCTTTGCCACGGCCATGTGTTCGCCGACTCTCCGGACGAGCACAGCCATCTCATAGGCAATCTGCCCGGCCGCATCTGCGTCGGCGGCAGCGAGCACGGCGAGGCAACTGCCCTCGCCAGCCGCGGTGACGAATAGGAAAGCAGACTCCATCTCTACGATCGTCTGCCGAGGCTGGCCTCCGCCGAAATGCTGTCCGACACCTCTGGCCAGGCTCTGGAAACCGGCCGCGACGGCGGACAGATGCTCGGAGTCGTCGCGACTCAGGCCCGAAGACGCCCCGATAGCCAGCCCGTCCCGCGACAAGATGACGGCCTTATCGATCTGGGCAACCCGCGTTACCAGGTCATCGAGAAGCCAGTCCAGTGCCCCGGTACGACTCATTTCCCCTCCCCTGTCGCTTAATGAACTTGTACTAGTCGGTACCGGGCTAATCGGTACGCCGCTCGTCGCCGTCGGAGATCAGATCTGGGTCGGCAGGCTCGGCGGCAGTATCGGAGTCGCCAGTAGACGGCAGAGGCGGCTTCATTGCAGCTGCCTCCGACCGCCCGAGCTGCCAGCCGCGCTGGAGGGCGCTGACGGTGTTGCGCGCTGCCTCGGGCGAGACCGCCGGGTCGGTCGGACGGTTTGCCGCCGCGAAAACGTCAATGCCGCGGGGCGGAGCTGATCCCGCCTGGTCAGGTCCGGAAGTTCCGGTGCCTTCGGCGCTAGAGTCGGCCGAACCGGTTCCTGTGGTGCTGCCCGCGGACGGGTCGACGCCTGACGGATTGCCGACGGCCCTCAAGCCAGCCGGGCCGAAACTGGCCGGCCTCGCCTGACCGGCGTTGCGCAGCTGTGGCGCGAGGCTGGCCTGGCGAACCCGGACCGGCAGTCCGACGTCGGTCACCTCGGCGGCCGTAACGCGTGGATCGTGGTCGCTCACTGGTGAGCCCAGCACCATCCGCTCGGGCACCCCGCCGTCGGTCGGCTCAGGCGTGCCGAAGCCGCCCGGTTCAGGCGTGCCGACGCCGCCCGGCCCACGCGTTCCGTCGGCCATTGGACCGGGCCGACTCGGACCGGCGGCGTCGAAGGCGCTCGGTTCGGGCATCTCGAACGGACGCGACTCGAAGTCGCCGGATGCTTGTGCCTCGAACGCGCGCGACGCGAAGGCTCCGTTGGCGCTGCGGACCGGCAGGCCAGAGCTGGCCGGCCCGAAAGCGCTCGCCTCCGCGCTGTCGGCCGTCGGTTCGACTAGCTCGGCAATAGTCTGGCTGCCGATGGCCAGGCTGGTTCCGGCATAGCCCGGATCGACTTCGGTGATGGTACGCCCGACGCCGTTGCGGTCGGCCTCTGCTCCCAGCGCGTGCCGGCCGGCCAGCCGGCCAGACTGCGGGCCGGCTGTGAGCGCCGGGTCGCGCTCGTAGGAGTCCGCCTCGACGACCAGGGCGGTAGGAATGAGCACGATCGCGGTCGTGCCGCCATAAACCGACGGACGCAACGTGACCTTGATGTCATGACGCTGCGCAAGCTGGCTGGCGATAAACAAACCGAGCCGGTCGCTTCCCGACAAGTCGAACCAGGTTGGCATTGATTTCTGCGAGCCGCGGTGGCGAGATACCGAGTCCCCGGTCTTCAATCTCGACTGCGAATCCCCGTCCGACGACGTCGCCCTGGATGCGCACCGGAGTGTTGGGCGGCGAGAACACCGTGGCGTTCTCGGCGAGCTCGGCGACCAGGTGGATGATGTCGGCCACTGCGTGGCCGGCGACGGCCGCGTTGGTCCGGGATAGCACGCGAATCCTGGTGTAGTCCTCGACCTCGGCGACGGCGGCGCGCAGCACGTCGACGAGCGGCACAGGCTGGCGCCAGCCCCTGGCCGGCGTCTCGCCGGACAAGATGATCAGGCCTTCAGCATGACGGCGCATCCGAGTCGTGAGGTGATCGATCCGGAACAAGTCTTCCAGTTCATCGGGCTCGGTCGCGCGCCGCTCCATACCGTCAAGCAGCGTCAGCTGCCGGTGCAGCAGCGACTGGCTGCGGCCGGCCAGGTTACGGAAGACATCACTGATGCCCCGCCGCAGCCGTGCCTCGTCGACTGCGGTCTGCACCGCGGTCTGCTCCACGACGCCGAAGGCGTTCTGTACTTGCTCGATTTCGTTGTTTGTCGAGACCTCGGCAGGCTCATATTCGGTGACGTCCACCGGCTGGCCAGCGCGCAGCTGGCTGATGACGTTCGGCAGCTTGTCATGTGCCAGCGTGAGCGCGGACTGCCGCAAATCGCGCAGCTGGCCCACCAGGCCCCTGCCGATGACCAGCGACAGCCCGATGGACGCAATGATGCCGAGCAGGCCAAGGCCGCCCGCGAGGAGGAGCTGCAGGAAGATTGTGTTTGCTTGGTTCTGTCCCTGGTCCTGGAGCTTGACTTCCGCTTTCGCCAGCGCGGTCCCGAGCGCGTTGGCGTAATGCACGAAGGTAGCCGGGGCCGAAGCCAGGCTCGCGGGCGCGCCGCGGTGCCAGGGCGTGCTGATAACGGAGGCCTCCAGCGCGCCGAGCGAGGAGCCGACGGTCATGCTGGGGCTGGCCGTGAAGATCGACTTATAGGGCGACTGCAGTTCGGGCAGCGCGGTATTGAGGAGTGACTGCCGCTCGCTCGCGAGCCCCGCGAACGCCTCCCGGTCCGCCGACGGGAACTTGCCTTGCGTGATATCGGCCGCGAGCAGGTCACTCTCGGCCTGTGCGGCCTGGCTGGCCCTGTCTAGGTTGACCACGTCGAGCGCCTGCGCCGCCACGGGCACGTCCGACTCCTGACCGATCGCCTGGTCCAGCACGGTGTATCCCAGGCCAATGATGGAGTCGTAAGCCGCCAGCGCGGTCGGCAGGCCGAACGCGCTGGTGGTGACATCGCCGCGGATATAGCTGAGGCGCACAGTGTCAGCGATCAGCTTGCTGATGGCCTGCCTTACAGCCGTCGAGGCGTTTGAGGTCGCTGTGGGGGATCGCATCGCCAGCGTCAGCGTGTTGAGCGCGGTCGTAGTTCGCGCTTCCTGCAAGCCAAAGGCAGACTGCGCAGTCGTGTTGCGTGGGTTGGCCAGAAGCTGCAGGGCGAGATGCCGCTCGGCGGCCAGCTGCACCTGGAAGGCTCCGAGAGGATTGGCGAGGCCAGTCCGGAGCGACGTGGCGCGCTGCTGCGCAAGGGCGTTACCGAGAGTGATACTGACAGCGAATCCGTACAACCCAAGGAGACACAGCACGGGAACAACAATGAGGATGCCGACCCTCAGTCGGATGGACCGATGACGCAAACCCATGGCTGAGGCCTCAGTGTGAGAAGTGATCGCCGTCTTGCCCGTTGGTCCGGAATCCCGCAGGCGATATCGGAGCGTAACATCCCATTGAGAGGGAGATCGCTGAAACCGGATCAACAATTCGAATTCTGCAGACGATCGGTAACGCTGCGTAGTCTGAACCACCGAGTGCAACAGAGCGGCGCGATCCTGCCCGGCACTCGTTACCAGCAATTGCTTACCGGTCATTATCGCCCCCCGCCTTCGCAGCGAATCGCCGCTGGAATGGTCGCGGCGGCAGCCATAGACCGGGCGGGCCAGATCTGGCCGGCGGACGAGTTCGTTCGCGATCGGTGAGCCGGCCCGCTCAGGTTCGCTAGAATCGCGTGCCTGCGGTAGCAAGCTCACGGCGCGGGGGCGCCGGTCGGCCGTGACAGCAGGGACCCGACGCGATTTCGGGAACAACGGGGGATCGGGGCATGACTCAGACTGAGGCTGGCGACCGCGTCGTCGTGATTGGCGGCGGTTTAGCAGGGATCAGCGCGGCGGTGGAACTGGCCGAGGCCGGACTGCCGGTTACATTGCTTGAGGCGCGTCCGTGGCTTGGCGGTGCCACGTGCTCGTTTGCGCGGCGCGGCCTGACCATTGACAACGGCCAGCATGCCTTCCTGCGCTGCTTCACCGCTTACCGCCACTTGCTGGCAAAGCTGGCCCGCTCTGGCTCGTGCGCCATCCAGGACCGGTTAGACCTGACTGTGCTCACGCCTGGTGCGCAGGCGCGGATCCGCCGGTCGGCGTTGCCGGCCCCCCTACATCTAGCCGGTTCGCTGGCTAGATACCGGCTGCTGTCAGTGCCCGAACGCGTGAGGGTCGCGGCGGCCGGAATGATGCTGCAGTTCAGTGACCAGCCCGGCAGCCGGGCATGCGAGATTAGCCTGGGCGACTGGC
>WNFI01306634.1_pt1 | contig 11204 bp, 10 predicted proteins | sample 5400471 | NCBI WGS metagenome assembly WNFI01 (sample SAMN13153348, study PRJNA577476) | soil metagenome | isolation source: 100 cm saprolite on Douglas fir-dominated hillslope | place: USA:California | collected 2013-09-17 | reverse complement strand
GGATGCGACCGATCTGCCGTTCGAAGATGAAAGTTTTGATGCGGTCACCATGTTTGATCTCCTGGAACATGTACCGGATGACCGTCAGGCGATGCGGGAAGCATTCCGTGTCTTGCGCCCTGGTGGATTCCTACTGGTCAGCACGCCAAATGAAAACTGGCGGTTTCCGTATTATCGATTCATGAGTGCGTATTGTCCCCCAGAGGAAAACCTGTTTGCTGAATGGGGGCACGTTCGCCGGGGCTACTCGCGAACCGAAATCGAGAAGCTCGTTGGTTTTCCGGCTAGCCGAACCGCTAGTTTTATCAATCCACTGACCGTCTTGTGCCACGATGTCGGATTCTCGAATCTAAGCCGTCGCCGGCGACAGCTTTGCTGGGCGATGCTCGGCCCAATCACCCTGGCCGGGTATGCGTTTCATCGTGCCGGGACCAAAGGGACAGAAACTGCTTATGCATGGATCAGACCTAGCGTTGGACATCGACCGGAGAAGAGGCAAATCACCTCTAATCAACCAGCCCAGGCCTCCCGCTAAGCTGCACGTTGCGCTGTTGCCGTGGGGTCATACCATCGAGGATTTTCTCGATGGACTCAGAGTATCACTTGACCAGTTCTGCATGGAAATGACCGGTGGCTGGCTTTTTGGTTATGTCCAGGCGCTTCAGCTTGCTGGTTTTCAGGTCACTATCTTTTGTTTCTCAAGCCGGACCCGCGTAGTTGCTTCGAAACGACATAAATCCACCGGCGTGGAAATATGCCTTATTCCGGCCAAGCGATCCTACCTTTGGATGCGGCAGTTTTTTTCAGATCCGTACGCCTGGGAGACCGCCAACATGTTCGCCGGCCGAAAGCTGCCCAAGCTCGCGAAGAAACTTCTTCGCCACCTTCTCCCTTACTTCGCTACGCCGCTGTGGACTCTCCAGCGAGAATTCAGCCGCAGAGGTGTCGGTATGATCCTTTGCCAAGAGTACGAATACGCTCGCTTCGACGCGGTAACTGCCCTCGGGCGCCTTCTCGGTTTCCCCGTTTTTGCCACCTTTCAGGGCGGTAACTGGCAGATCAGCCGGCTTGAAAAGATAACGCGCCCGCATGCGGTAAGGCGGTGTGCAGGGTTGATTATTGGTTCTGCCACCGAAGCCGCGAGAGTGCAGGCAGAATATCGGGTCGCGCCTGACAAGATCGCGCGCCTTCCCAATCCCCTCGACCTTACAGAATGGCAGCCGATGCCCCGCGCGGAAGCTCGAAGAACCCTGGGTCTACCACTCGATGCCCGAATAGCGATCTCGCACGGGCGGATCGATATCTTCCGAAAAGGTTTGGATCTGTTGCTCGATGCTTGGTCCGAACTGCGCGCAGCGCATCCTGATCAAGACTGGCGGCTGATCCTCATCGGCTCCGGCGATGACGCTTCCAAATTGCGAAGCATGCTGTCTGGACGCAATGATTCATCCGTTCTCTGGATCGATCGTTACATTCGTGACCGGCCGCTTATGCGCACCTGGCTTTCGGCCGCCAATGTCTATGTGATGGCGTCCCGGCACGAGGGCTTTCCTGTTGCGCCTTTAGAAGGGATGGCTTGCGGACTGCCGGTGGTCGCGACAGCGGTCCCGGGCGTGGCCGAAATCATGGGGGAGGAAGCGCCGTTGCCGGGCATAATAGCTCCGATTGCGGATGTATCTGCGTTGGCGAGTGCATTGGAGCGATTGCTGGACGATATCGGACTATCGCAAGATTTGGGATTTCGCGCGAAGAATCGGGCTCAAGATTTCTCTCTGGTATCGGTCGGCACGCAATTGCGGGGTTTCCTGCTGTCGCACGCGAATTCATAAACCAGACTAACCGATTGTCCGCTAACCGATGAAAACTGAATTCAGCCGTATAATGGAGTTGGAAGCGCGTGCTAGTTTTTGCCCGCTGGGCTACCGTATCACCGAGACGTCGCACAATACCGGAGCCAGGGGCGAATAGATGAGCGCGTTTCTTCCCACCGTAGATGAATCCCTAACACCGAGCACTCGCCAGCATCGAATTTGCTTCGAGGGTATGCGAGTAGCGATAGTTCACCATTGGTTTATCTCTCTGGCTGGTGGCGAACGGGTAGTCGACACCATAGCAAGCATGTTTCCAAATGCTGATGTTTTTACTCTCTTCCTGGACGAGCAGAAACTTCCGCCCGCCATACAAAAACACAAAATAACAACATCCGTTCTCGATAAAATACCAACGGCGCGAAGAATGCATCGCTACTTCCTACCTTTCTATCCTCTGGCAGTGGAAATGTTAGATCTGAGCGACTACGACCTGGTGATTACTTCGGATAGTGGGCCGATGAAAGGAGTAGTTACTGGTTTGAACGCGACGCATATCTGCTATTGTCACTCTCCCATGCGTTATCTCTGGGATGGGCATTCCGCCTATTTGCGCGGAATGTCCCCGCTGATGCGAACCATCTTTGGGTTGGCATCTCATTATGTACGGAATTGGGATTACTCGGCGGCGCAAAGAGTAGATTACTTCATAGCGAACTCCAACTATGTCGCTCGGCGGATTTGGAAATATTACCGGCGAAACAGCGCGATCATTCACCCGCCCATCAACACTTCACAAAGCTTCTTGGCCAGTAAGCAGGAAGATTACTACCTCGCGGTCGGGCGATTGGTTCCATATAAGCGCACCGATATTCTAATCGATGCTTGTGAGAAGCTCGGCCGGAAGTTAGTGATTGCCGGCGATGGACCGGAAATGAAGCGCCTAAGAAAGCGAGCCGGTAAGAATATCGAATTCCTGGGCGAGGCGACTGAGTCGCAGTTACGAAACATTTATGCCCAATGCCGAGCGCTACTATTTGCGGCGGACGAAGATTTTGGCATGGTGCCGTTGGAAGCACAATCATTTGGCCGTCCAGTGATAGCATATGGAATGGGAGGATCTCTGGAGACCGTCATTGGTGCCTATCCACCGATTGGGCAAGGGCAAACCAAAGAAATGGATGGAATTACCGGTGTGTTTTTCAAAGAACAGACGCCGGATTCGCTGGCTCAGGCAATTCTGTCTTTCGAGGCCGACGAGGAAAGCTTTGTGCCGCATCGGATCCAATTACACGCGCGCAAGTTTGATACCTCTGTTTTTGTTGATCGTCTGCGCAACTATGTTGAATGGGTGATGACGAATGGGCGGGAGCCTTGGGAGTGCAAAGAGTAGGCGGCCGGCAAGTGAGATCGTCGTAAACTAACTCGTTAGAGCGCTAGGAGAGACAGGCTGTTTCATCAGAGGCCGTGCTATCATCAAACCGGAATGTATGACCGAATTTGAATGGACATAACACAGAATGAATGTGTGCGGGTTTTTTGGTATTGGAGGATCGGCTGTTTAGTTAACGTATAATTAACCAACTAACGATACGATGTTGACTATGTTGCGATATTGGTTGGACAAATCACTTGACTTTATGGTCGTTCTTTGGTCCTGTAGCGACGCTCGGGCCGTAATTTCAAGAAAAACTGGAAAACGGTCCCGGGAGGTTAAGGGAGGTACAATGCAACAGGTTATTGTTGCTTTGGTTTTGGGGATAAAAGGGAAGGGCTGGGTCGCACCTAGAGGAACGGGACACTTGATTCCAAATTGGCTGCGGCTGATTCCATCGGTTTCCTTTAATCACTCGATTCTTATGGTCCCTGAACATTGGGGGAACCCTCGTGAATAAAGGAGTTTCGTTTTGCGTCTGAATGAAGTCCAACACGGATGGCGATATGTCGATTAACGAGAATTTGTTTACTAAGAAAGTAGTTTCAGAAGTCTCCGGTTCGTCGGACAGAGTAGCGGAAGCCAGAAAAATTCTCTGGCGTTTTCCGGTGCGGGATGAGCGTGCTCCCCGGAGCCGTGAACTGGGCCAGCAAATCATTGCGGTCACGTTTGTCGTGGACACTTTGCTCATCTTGTCTGCGCTGTTACTAAGTTTTTATATCCGGTTTCAAACCCCGATTCGTGAATGGGGAATTAATTCGCGGCCTGAACTGGGTGGCTATCTGGGCTACATCATTCTGGCTTCGGTGGTTTACGTTGGAATGCTCGGCTACGGCGGCGTTTACGATCATCGCAATTTACTAAAATTGCGCCTGCTGACTGCGCGGATCTTAAAGTGGTCGGTGGCCTGGGTCGGGCTCATCTTGCTCGCGTCCTTCATGGTGAAGTTCGAGCCCCCGGTATCACGAATCTACTGCGTAATGGCTTGGGTGATCACCCCGAGTATACTGGTGATCTGGCGCAGCGTGTTCCAGCTACTCTTAATTCGGACGTCTGCCCTCTCTGCGCTTCATCAGCGTGTCGTCTTCGTCGGTTGGAACCAACATTCCGCTCATTTGGCGCGCAATTTTATTCACTCTCCCGGTTCGGGTTACCACGTCGTAGGCTACATTCATGGTCACGCTGACGAACGGACGGAGATCTCGATTCCTTACCTAGGCGCCATTGATGAAGCCGAACGGATTATTTCTTCGGTTGCGATCGATATCTTGATTTTGGCTGATCTCGATTATGACCGACAACGCATTCTTCAATTGGCCAACGCCTGCGAACGCGAAATGGTCGAGTTCAAGGTTGTGCCCTCCTATTTTCAAATCCTGGTCTCGGGGTTGCACCTGGAAACGGTCAGTGGGATTCCGGTCCTTGGGATCAGCCGGCTACCGTTGGATCGAATCGTCAGCCGAGCAATCAAACGGGGAATTGATATAGTTGGAGGAACCATAGGGCTTTTGCTCTCATTACCCATCATCTTCATTTTTGGCGGGATCGTATATCTTGAGTCCCCGGGCCCGATTTTCTATCGGCAACGGCGATCCGGAAGAAACGGCAAGCTCTTTGATATCATCAAGATCCGCAGTATGCGGCTAGATGCGGAGCGGGACGGGAAGGTTGGTTGGACCGTCCAGAATGATCCGCGACGGTTGCGGGTCGGAGGGTTTATGCGCAAATGGAACATCGATGAGGTGCCGCAGTTCTGGAATGTTCTTAAGGGGGAGATGAGCTTGGTCGGACCTCGGCCGGAGCGTCCCGAATTAGTCGCCAGGTTTAAACACGACGTCCCGCACTACAATGCTCGTCATAATGCCAAACCGGGAATAACCGGTTGGGCGCAGATCCATGGGTTGCGCGGCAATACCGATTTGGCCGAGCGGATTAATTACGACGTCTGGTACATGGAAAATTGGAGTCTGATTCTTGATTTCCAGATCATGGCTATGACGTTTTTTAAGCGTCAGAACGCCGGTTAGAGCGGATGCCGCAAAGACAAGTCCCGCTGACCCGAACGAATATTAGCCGAGGCCGTGCCCGCGCGCGACTTCTTTTCAGAGGAGGCGATCGATGTCCGAAGGACTTATAACCATTGCGTATGGGCCGGAGAAATATATCAGAATGGCCCGGGCGTTGGCTCGATCCTATCGGAGATAGAACCAACTCAGGCCATTTGCTATTGTAACTGACGATAGTAATACCAAGGATCTGGAAAATTATTTTGATTTAGTAATTCCTTTGAATCCGACCTACGGCGTTGATGTTGTTCAGAAGCTAAACCTTGACCGCTATTCTCCATTTGACGAAACTCTTTTTGTCGACTCCGATTGTCTATTTTATAAGTCACCCGAGCGACTATGGCGCCTTTGTTCCGGCAGGGATTTTACCGTAAGAGGCTGGCGCTATTAGAAATGGATCCTTGGGACAATAAAGAGGGCATGGAAACCGCATTAAACATGGAAGATGTGTATTCGATTAATGTTCTGACGGGAAAAGCGAGCTTCAGGAAAAACGGCGCCGACTGTGATCCGGTATTGATACACTTTAATGTAGATGCGCAGAACGGGAGAACCTACAATCGCGAAGTCTGCCGACTGGAATTTGAAAACTATTGGTTGGGTTCTCTCTATGTCGAAGTAGCATTGACCATTCGTTTTTGGTCGTCAGTGATGGAAAGGACTAAGCGATTTTTTAAACGAATGCCGGAACGTCTGCGCGAAAAAGGTCTGGTTGGCATGTTGCCTCATTATTTGCTAAAGAACTTGTCGACCCGGCATAGAGCAGTTCTGAGAAAGCCACGATAAATCGGGTGACTTTTATCCTGGTCCGAGCTTACCTTGAACAAGGTAGTTGGTAGCCAGAAAAGCGACTCTAAGGTAGTTTTATGTCAAATCGCTCCATTTCTGTAGCCATGGCGACGTTTAACGGAGCCCGATATCTTGGCGAGCAGCTGGCCAGTCTCTCTTCCCAGAGCGTAAAACCTCTGGAATTAGTTGTGTGCGATGATGGGTCTACTGATGAGACCGTTGCCATCTTGCGGTCATTTTCGACACGCGCGCCGTTTGCGGTAAGGGTATTTAAAAATACCGAGCGACTTGGGTATCAACAGAACTTCATGAAGGCGGCATCACTGTGCAAAGGATCGCTAGTTGCTTTCTGTGATCAGGACGACATCTGGAACGATGATAAGTTGGATGTAGTAAGCAAATTTTTCAGGCAATCAGACGATTTGTTGGTGGCCCATGATTTTAGTGTTTTTTTTGAAAATGATCGGCCATCCATCCCATCCTATTTCCGTAACTTGGCTCTCTGTGGTCTCTTGCCGGTGGTTAGTGTTAAGGGGTGCACTCTAACATTAAGGCGAGAACTGATCGAATTGGTCGATTGGCCGCCGACGCAGTCAAGATGGCCCCATGACTTGTGGGTTTGCTTCACCGCTCACCTGCTGGAGAAGCGGGGTTACATCAAGCAATCGCTCGTACGGTACCGGATACATGGAAGTAACACGTCGGGCTGGGTGACGGGTGGCAAAGCTACCTTGCAGCGATTGCTGCGGAGCCTCCGGCTGCCGCCCTACGCTAACAGCACTGATCTGGATGCGTTTATCTCTCAATTTGTCGGGCCCACCGATCCTATTGCCTTCCGCGACGCTGTTCAGCAATGCGGATCGGCTATGACCCATGATCAACGCCAGCGTGCATTAACGGGTCTGGCGAAACGCCAGGCGATTTGCGATTTTATCGGCAGCGAAGCCTATTTGCATCCGGTGCACAGAATCCTTGGCGCAATCGATTTGTTCTTCGGGCGAGCCTATCGTAATGGCGATGGAATACTTGGGTTCGTACACGATATCCGCGGGCGCAGGACCTGGATGAGGGATGGTCCGAGCAGCTGGATGCCAGCGCAATCTATTAGGGAAACGGCTCGGGCATCTTCAGCAGGAGAAACTCGGAGGGCGGAACCTTCTCAAGCTGGACGGAGCTAGTGTGCCGTCTCACATATAATGACGACGTCGCCAATATATGTGAGACGGCACACTAGGACCGGCATTCTGCTGGCAAAACTGCGGAAGAAATGAGCAGCCATGAATCATTGCAGAATTTCTCGCTTGGGCGGCCCTGAACTGAAACAATCGGTCGATTCTCAGCGATGGTTTGCATAGTCCGCGCTGGTTAACCCCATGGACGTTCAGGAATTCAAGATTAAGGAACTGAAGCTGATTATCCCGAAACGATTCAGCGATGCACGCGGCTATTTCCAGGAAACCTGGAGCGGTCGCGTATACCGCGACGCTCTTGGCCCAGTGATCTTCGTGCAGGATAACCTGTCGTTGTCTCTCCGAAAAGGCACTTTACGGGGGCTACACTTCCAGCACCCGCCTTGTGCTCAAGGTAAGCTGGTGCGGGTCGGACGCGGATCCATCTTCGATGTGGCGGTTGATATCCGAAAAGGATCTCCCACCTACGGTCAGCATGAAGCGGTCACCCTTGATGCTAAGGAGGGAGCCCAGTTCTGGGTGCCACCTGGTTTTCTCCACGGATTTTGCACGCTCGAAGATAACACTGAGGTCTGTTATAAGACTACTTCGTACTACAGTCCTGCTCACGACGCTGGGGTCCTCTGGAACGATCCGGACCTCGGAATTAGATGGCCGATCGATCCTGGCTTAGTTATTCTTTCGGAGAAGGATGAGCGGTTACCGCGACTCTGCGAACTTCCAAGCTTATTTGGTGATAAGAGCTAATAGTTAATGCGAATTCTAGTTACCGGTGGAGCAGGTTTCATTGGCTCCGCAGTCTGCCGGCATTTGATCCAGCGAACGAATGCGGAAGTAGTGAATGTCGATAAGCTTACCTATGCAGGTAATCCGAATTCGCTAAAGACGATCGATGACGATCGCCGTTATCGATTTGTCCGAGCGGATATCTGCGATGAGACACGTATTAGCGAGCTCTTCGCGGAAAGCGTTCCGGATGCGGTTATTAATCTCGCTGCGGAAAGTCATGTTGACCGATCGATCACGGGGTCGCGCGCCTTTGTCGAAACGAACATCGTTGGTACCTACACGCTGCTCGAGGTCGCGCGTCGCTATTGGTCGGGCCTTGGCGCAGAAGCCAAGGATGATTTCCGCTTCCTGCATGTCTCCACCGACGAAGTTTATGGTTCGCTTGGAGTGGATGGATTTTTCACCGAATCGACGCCCTACGATCCATCATCGCCTTATTCAGCGTCGAAAGCTTCATCGGATCATTTGGCCATGGCATGGCATCGTACCTATGGCCTTCCAGTTATCATTTCGAACTGCTCGAATAACTACGGACCGTACCATTTTCCTGAGAAACTGATTCCGCTGATGATTCTCAATGCAGTGGAAGGCGAACCGCTTCCGGTTTACGGAAAAGGAGTCAACGTCCGTGATTGGCTGTACGTCGAGGATCACGCCAAAGCGCTCTACCTGATCCTCACCAAAGGTCGGCCGGGTGAGACTTATAATGTCGGTGGCCGTAACGAGCACACCAATCTCGAAGTGGTCCAAACGATCTGCCGGATCCTGGACGAAATCCGCCCAGATGGAAATCCTCATGATCGGCTAATCACTTTTGTTCCGGATCGTCCCGGCCATGATCACCGATATGCGATCGACGCCACTAAGTTGGAAAAAGAAGTAGGCTGGAGGGCCGAAGAAACCTTTGCCTCCGGAATCAGAAAAGCAGTTTTCTGGTACCTGGAGAACGAATGGTGGTGGGGACCGTTGCGCAAGACGGTCTACCGCGGGGAACGGATTGGGCTGCTCACCTAGCCAAACCGCAAACCTCACACGCTAAATAGATCCACGCACCTATTGGGACCAGATAGCTAACCCTGCGTATCGCGGTCACAGGTAAGCAGGGCCAAGTAGTCTCTGCGCTCCTCGAGGTGGGGCCTAAGCTGGGTGTTGAGGTTCTCGCGGTAGGACGGCCTGAACTGGATCTGTTGTCACCTGAAACCGTGCAACCTGTGCCAGCCAGTATTCGGCCGAACATCATTGTGAACGCTGCAGCCTATAAGGCTGTGGGCGAGGGATTTTAAACAATTATGAAAGGCATCATCCTCGCGGGCGGCAGTGGTACCCGGCTGTATCCGTTAACGCTGGCAATTTCCAAACAGCTCATCCCGGTTTACGACAAACCGATGCTCTACTATCCCTTAAGTATCCTCATGTTTGCTAGGATCAGGGAGATCCTGATTATATCTACGCCGCATGACTTATCGCGGTTCAAGGAGTTGCTTGGCGATGGTTCATAATGGGGGATGTCTTTCAGTTATGCGGAGCAGCCTAGCCCTGGTGGTCTGGCTCAAGCCCATATCATTGGTGCAGACTTTGTCCGAAATGGCCTATCCGCCTTAATCCTGGGCGATAACATTTTCTACGGAAACGGATTACTCGAACTGCTTGGCCCGGGTCGAATCGATCCGAACGGAGCCACGGTTTTTGCCTGCTATGTGAATGATCCGGAACGTTACGGAATCGTCGAGTTTGACCAGAATGGATGTGCGCTCTTGATCGAAGAAAAACCGAAGAAGCCACGATCTAACTGGGCTGTGACGGGCCTTTTAAGATGCGTCCCTGATTGCGAAAGCCCCTATACGCATTTTGACGTACATGGCCTTGTGGAATGGTTAGTTCCTCGCGAAGACAAATTGACTGGGCTAGCTATACGGCTGGATCTGAAATCAGCAAGGACAAGCAGCACACCAAACGTTTCGTTTGACGCCGAGTAGGTAGAGCCGTCTATTGGGGTGTCGCACAACAACCTTTTGACGAAAAGCGTTGATCCTTCCGCCCTCCCCGCGACACGGATGTCACCAGCGACGTAAGAATTTTCGCAGCAGGTCGTTTCTCCAGACGATCAATCTAACACACCGGGAAGAGACTAAACTATGCGGATATTGGTGTTAACTCCACGTTTGCCATGGCCGCTGAAATCGGGCGGTAACGCTGCGGTATTCTCGACCTTGCATTGTCTTTCGGAGGATCATGAGTTTGTCCTCCTATGTCCGATTTTTACTGATATACAATACAGAGCTGCGGAATCACTTGCCACTCTGCTCCCCAAGGTTAGGGTCCGTGCGGTCGTTTGCGAATCTGCGTCTGGACCGCACAAGAACGAACTTTTTCTTAGGAGCTTACTTCGGATGTTTGCACGCTGCCTACGCCGGTTATTTAATATTCTCGCGCCGGTGCGATTGACGGAAGCGCCTATCCCCTATAACCCTTTTGTTCCGTTACCGCGAGCTTTTGTCGAGGCTATAATGGAAGAACTCGAAAAATGCCCGGACTTAGTCCAGTGCGAATTCGCAGAAATGATGCCAATCGGTATTCTCGTTCCGACGAAGATTTCGCGATTGTTTGTACATCATCAAGTCCATCATGTCTATACCGCTCGCTTCCTCCAAGTGCATGGCTCATCTCCTTATGCTTCCTATTTTAGCGAATTGCTCCGGGTCCAAGAGCAAACTTACCTTCGGAGTTTTGACGCGATCATAACATTTAGCGATGCCGATCGTCAGGCGCTCGCCGCCATGGTCGAAATTGACCGCGTGCATATCAGTCCATATCCCACGCCTGTTGATTTAGGGATCGTGAGCAAAGTTTCTGAGCACTTTGACGGGCGGTTTTTTTTCCTAGGCTCTGAGTTGCACGATCCTAATCCGGACGCTCTGACTTGGTTGCTCGATGAAATCTGGCCTAACATATCGGTGGCCTTGCCTGCAACCGAATTGGTCGTGATAGGCGCTTGGGGCAGGCGGTGGCTTCGCCGCGCGGGAGTCTCCAAAGTCTCCTTTCCCGGGTTCGTCGATAACCTCGGAGCATTTTTGCGCGGAGGTATTATGCTTGTGCCCATCCGAATCGGGAGCGGCCTCCGAACGAA
>WNFI01318405.1_pt2 | contig 11205 bp, 7 predicted proteins | sample 5400471 | NCBI WGS metagenome assembly WNFI01 (sample SAMN13153348, study PRJNA577476) | soil metagenome | isolation source: 100 cm saprolite on Douglas fir-dominated hillslope | place: USA:California | collected 2013-09-17 | reverse complement strand
AGCGACGCGTGGCATCGAATACGAAGCCGGATCATCTCGGAAGAGTCTTCTGAAAGCGGCGATTAACCAGACGGATCCGACAAAGGCTTTTAATCCCTTCACGCGCACGTTTGCGGTACAAAATGGAACGCTCGTTGTGACGGGTGACTATCAAAATCCAGATAGCGTGATTTCGACATTCAGGGCCCCCTACATTCGCAACGGAATCACCAAGCTGGGAAGCGCGGACTTTCGTGCATCCGGCGATGTGTTGTCGATCTGGGGCGGCAATGTGATCGGTGGCGCCTTTGGTGGAGAATTTCGTTACGAAGGTTACGACGACTTTCGCCCCCCTTATGTGGGAGTAAATCCGCCCGACTCGGGACTCGATCTAACGATCGGGGATTTTGTTTCTGCATCGTCGCGCCCGGACACTCACGGCAATCGGCACGTTGCTTCACTTTACGCTGAGACGGTTATCCCGCTGGTGGGAAAACAATTCAGGCTGCCCTTGGTGCAATCGCTCGAACTCTCAGGGTCAGCTCGTTTCGAAAGCTACACCGATTTTGGCTCAACCACAAAACCTAAGATCGGCATCAACTGGAAACCCGTTTCGTGGATCATGCTGCGAGGGTCCTACAACCAAGGTTTTCACGCGCCGAATCTCGCCGAACTTTTCACCGGCACTCAGATCAGCAAATTATTGGGCGCCCAGGATTCTTATCGGAGCATTGTTACGCAGCTCGCTACGGATTCCTCGACGACGCTCAACAGCATTGGCTCAGGGAATAAAAACCTGAAACCCGAAACGTCGACCGGCCGCTCGGCCGGAATTGTGATCGACGTCCCGAAGATCAAAGGGCTGTCGTTGTCAGTGGACTATTGGGAAATTCGGCAGAAGGACGTGATCGCTGCGGGCGGGGGGATTCCTGATGATTCCGCTGCTCTCTTGGCCGCCACTCAGGCCGCGTTGGCGTCGGGACAGGACATCAATTCGATCGATCTAGGTTCGGGCACTCCGACGTATAAGGGAGATCCATCGGTGGTGCGGTTGCCGGTCACACAAGCGGACAAAGATGCATTCGCCGCTTACAACGTCAAACAGTCTCCCGGAAATCAGAGAGCGGTGGTCGGCGCGATCAGCTATGTGAAATCGACTTATTTCAACAAAGCGCAGCAGTTCGTTAATGGTTTTGATTTCGATCTCAATTACCACGTTCCCGAAACGGTGCTGGGCATATTCACGTTCGATACAAATTGGGCGCTGCTGAATGACTTCCATTCGTACAATAGCGCCGGTGCGGCTCGAACGGAATTACGCGGCACCAACAGTCCCTTGGCGGTAGGTGGCGCAGATCCGCGCTGGCGTGGTACGACGACTTTGAGCTGGCATCGCAAGCAATGGGGGGCCGGCGTCGGTCTCTATTATATAGGCCGTTACACCGATGCGAATGCGACGACTTCCAAAACAATCTACGATTCCTTGGGAGATCCGAGTTACATCCAGCCGGTGTTCAGCAACGGTGCATTTGCCTATCGTTACGTGGTTCACGATTCGAAATCCTATAACGTTTTCGTGACCTATCGCCTCTCTGTGCAAAACAGGTGGCTCAACGATACCAGTATCCGCTTGGGAGTGGACAATGTGTTGAACGCACAACCCCCGCTGGCCAGTTCCTCGATCGGTTACGACGCGTCCGTCTACAACACCATGGCTCGCGGACGTGTTTTCTCCATCCAGTTTACAAAGAGATTATGAGCTGGCGAGGCGTGGGTGATGTGCCTTTGGGACTTGAACCTCACCTCGCGTTTGCGTGGCGGGGAATATAAAGCAAGAATCGTAAAAAGGCGTCAGGCCGCTAGATGTTGATTTCCGAACGGTTGAAATGGAGAATCTTCATCGGCGAACTGGGCGGGTTGGGATAGTTCTTTTCCGAACCTTAAGAGACCTGAAATGACGACAATTGAGGTGCCTGGGAGAGTCAAAAGACGTCAGGTCCCGAATTCTTTAAAAGGGCAGTTTTACGAGGGAGAATTGAATCCTCGGTTTATCTCATACGATGCATTAAAAATGCATCGTATGTTCGAGGTGGAGCAATTTTTCCTCTCAAAAAATCAAATTACAAAATTCGGGACCCGACCCTGTTTAGGTTTCCCTATGGGAGAAGGGACAGAGGGTGAGGGTTCTGAGGGTTCGGTGTCAGCAACGCTGACCCGAATGCCTTCCTTCAGCAGCTTATAAACTTCTCGATTCGCCGCCTCCAAACTCATCGCTGAACGGTCACGGACTAATTCATCTACCGCAGTGTTAATTGCCTCCGATGGGAGCGACGGATTCAGCCGCAACAAGGCAGCACGCAGCAGGGTAATCAAAACGACTTCACTTTTCGTTTCGCGCAGTAATGCTGGGCGAACCTCTCCCTCGCTCCCTCTCCCAGGAGGAGAGGGATGGGCAGGGGATTCAGCAGGGCCGAATATTTCCTCCAACGCAGATACCGTGGTCCAGCCAAGCGTCGCGAACAGACCGATGGCGGGTTGCTCGACTAACTGGTCTTCCGTGTAAGCGTGGGTGGTCATCGGCTAGTCTGGAGACAACCTTTTCTCCAGCTCCGCTACGGAGGGCACGGAGCCTTTGAGCGACTTGGGCAGTGAATCCACCAACTTGGTCACGTAGCCCGATACGCCGATCGGCTTGCTCAGGTCGCGCAGAGCGTATTCGGCGATCACTCGGTTTTTGCTGCGGCAAAGAATGAGGCCGATGGACGGCTGGTCTCCCGCCTGCCGAAACCGATCATCCACCGCAGAAAGATAGAAATTCATTTTACCGGCGGCTTCCGGCGTGAATTCACGCGCCTTTAAATCGATCACCATGAAACAACGCAAATTCAGGTGGTAGAAAAGCAGATCGAGGTAGAAGTCCTGATCGCCCACGTCGAGGTGCACTTGACGTCCGACGAGCGCGAAGCCTGCACCCAGTTCCAATAAAAATTTCTCCACTTGTGTTAAAAGCCCTTCTTCAACGGCGCGCTCGTTGACGTCGTCGCGGAGCGAAAGGAAATCGAAGAGGTAGGGATCCTTGGTGATGCTCTGAGCGAGATCGGACTGCGCGGGAGGCAGCGTAGTCTGAAAATTGGTGATCGCTTTGCCCTGGCGGCGGTGCAGCCCCGCCTCGATCTGGAGCGCGAGTACATTGCGCGACCAACCGTGCTCTACTGCTTTGGCCGCGTACCAGATGCGCGATGCACGATCCTCCAGCTTGTGCAGGAGCATGAGATTGTGCCCCCACGGCAACGAAGCGAAGGGCTCGGGTGGACCGGCAATCGGTTTCGGCTCGAGTTGCTCGATTCTTCCGGCGGATTCTGTCGCAGGCTGTGACATGTTTGGTGCGACGGCTGATTCTGTCACAGCGCGTGACAGAATCTCGGAGCCCTGGGTGTAAGCAGCGTAAAAGGCCCTCATTCGCCAGACGTTCAGCGGCGAGAATCCGGCCAGTCCGGGAAATTCCTGCTGCAAGTCTGACGCCAGGCGCTCCACGACATGTTTGCCGTAACCTTTGGTGCGCTGCGCTTCACTGATGAGCTGGCCGATATCCCAATAAAGGGCCAGCAATTCCCGATTGGCCGCCAGCCCCGCCTTGATCCGCGCCGACTGCACACGCACCTTGATCTCCGCCAGCAACGGCGCGTAATCCGCAGGCAGCGCGACGACGGTCTTGGAAGATTTTGAGAGGCGCTTTGTCATGTGACTAAAGTGTACCCGTGAACCACCCATCACTCCCTCTACCGCTGGAAGAGGGCTGGGGTGAGGGTGGCCCTCCAGCCTTGGCGGGCTGCTCGACAAGCTGGTCTTCGGTGTAGGTGTGAAACATGGCGGCTAGTCGATGCCGTATCGCTTTTCGCGTTGATGGAACGCCTTCTCGCCACCCTCCAGTGCAAGAAGAAGCTCTCGGTTCGCTAAATCTTCGATGGTCGTGCTCACGACCTCGGTCACCTTTGCGTCATCCATCGACATGCAGTGAATGAGTTCGGCATCACCGTTGATTACGAAGTTCGCATTGTGCGTCGCGAAGATAATCTGCCGGTGCTTCTTTCGGGTCTTGATGAGATCCACGAGGTATTTTGCAATCAGCGAGCTGTCCAAGTGCGCCTCTGGCTCGTCGATGACGATGGGCATGTTCCCCAACAATAACAGCACGACAATTACCGCTGTGCAGCGCTGGCCAAACGAAGAGTTCTCCACGGGCTTGTCGTCATACAGGACGTAAATCTGCCCCAGCTTCCGCACATCCAGCAAACGAAGTTCAGCCTGCAACTTCAGCGTCTCAAAATTCACTTCTTGAGCGAAGAACTCACGAAGGATTTTCGCATATACCCCATCCTCATCGGGAATTTTCTTAACCGTCGCTGCCCGGTCGTCGAGCGCAGTAAAATCGACTTCCTTCAACTTGCTCTCGACGTAGTCCGGCCTCGGTGCTCTGCCCTCTACTGGTCCGATAGCGCTAGCTACATACTCGATCATCGCGTCCCTGAATGCCTTCAGGTTGAAACGGTATCGCAGTTCGATGGGTTTGACCTCAGCGCCTTGGCCCTTCAAGTCCACGTTGACCGGCGCAAGCAACGCCTCCACTGCCTTGGCGTATAGCTCGGCTTTGTCGCGCTGCGCTGTGAATTGCCCCGACTCTGTTCGCAGTATTCCGACCCTTGCTTTCAGAGCGGCGATTCCTTCTTCCAACTGCGCAATCCTCTCTGTCGCCTTTCCAACGTCAGACAGATTCTCCTCTGAAAGTCCGCGAGCCTTTAGAAACTTATCAAGCTCTTCGCGAAGCGTTTTCACTTTGTCGGCGACCTCCCGCTCACGCGTCCCGGCTGCTGCAAGGGAAGGATGGGCAGCCGCGTCATTGATGGACTTCTCAACTGTCTCAACGACGCTGCGGACCTGTTGCTCGTAGGCGTTGAGATTAGCAACTTGGTTCGGATTGTGGGCGGGGTATTCCGCGAGGAGCGTCTTCAAGTCTTGGACCAATTTTTCCAATCTGGCCTTGCTCGTCTTGAGCGCCTGCAACTCCTTGTTGAACCCGCCGAGTTCATCGTTGATTCGCTTGTAATCAGTATTCTGGAACGATTCCACGATACCCTTTTGAGTCGCCAGCTCCTTCTCGGAATCGCTCAGCTTCACCGAAAGTTCGTGGTGACTCTTGAGCCGCTCGATCTGTTTCTGGGTTGTGGCAATCGCTACATCAATAGCGGCTTCCTTTTCTTGCAGGACATTCTTGGCATCCAGCTTTCGCAACCTGGTGAAAATGGCGGACGTGAGCCGCTGATGATCCGAAGCAAACTGCTCAATCTCATTCTGCTGCAGAAACTCCACCACACTCTTTTCAGAGACACCGTCGATACCGACGCCGCCAGCTACCGACGTTCCCGTGGGCGATAATTTATTCTGTTTGAAAAACTCGGTGCTGCCTGCATCGAGTTTTTCATGAATGAGATTCAACAGCGTGCTCTTGCCTGTGCCGCGTCCGCCGATGATGCAGGTCAAGTAAGGGCTGAAGACAATTTCTCGTGTTCCACGGAAGCAAAACACATCTGACTGGTCGCCACGGCTGAGCGTGGCGTTGCCCGGAAACTTGAGAGTCGCCTTCTTGATTTGAAGAAACGGCTCAATCGGTGGCACGTCGGCGACGTGAACCCGAGACGCATACTCGAACACGGCTTGTCGCAGCCCTTCAAACGTTGGGTCTGCCTTTATCCAAGTGAAACACTTGGCAAGCCGGTCCTTGTCGGTGGAATCTGCATAGCGGTGCGCGTCGCTGCAATCGAGCAACCGGTCATTCACCCCGCCATCTGTGAGCGACTTTTGCGCTTTGGCCCATTCGCCCGCGGTCGCGGATGAGATAAAGACAAGGTCGGCGCTATGGATGATGGTCTTCTTGTCCGCAATCGACTGGTCATTCCATTTGATGTCAGCCCACTCAGTCTTCCCGACTGCCGTGAGAACCTTTCCCTCGAAATACGGTGAGCCAAGAATCCCGCCTATCGTATCGAGGCTCACGCAGAGATTGTTAAATCCCTCCCGAAGCGGTGTGCCATAGTTGATCCGCTCGGGTTCAGGAACGCTTTCGATAATTGCTTTCCCCAAGTCTTCAAGGCTCTGACGAGTTGGGATGCCGGACCATCTCCCCGCCTTTCTCAACGTATCCATTTCGGGTGTCAGAACATACTTTGGGCAAAGAGCACTGAGAAACTGGCTCTCAATTGTGTCGGCACTAATCGCGTCTGAGAAGATGACGTGGTAGTTGACGCGACTCAGCCCGGTCCGACTTCCGCCGAACTTGTCGAGGCGGAGTTCGATCACCGGAAGCAGCAAGTCGATGTTTGGCAGTTTCCCCGCAGCTTTTGCAGCCGACACCTTCTTATATCCGTCCATGAAGATGTAGTCATTGATCCCAAGCACCTTGAATTCAGGCGGGAGCTTACTCAGTGCCTCGATGAATTTGTCCCACACATCCGCCCCAGCACCGCCGTAATGATGGACAAGTGAGTCCGGCGTGTGGACGTGCAAGTCCCACTTCCGCCAGACTGAGCCTCTTGGGTCGTTCATAATTTTGTGTTCTTACCGTTCGACGGTGCGAGTTCCACTTGCCCCGACAGCAGACGCGGCAGCAGCAGGTCGCGCGTCCGGCGGAGGTTTTGAATTGTGGAGTGAAGCTGAACAATGCGTCGCACCATCGGCTCGACTACGGTTGCGGATTGCTGGCGCAGTTCTCGCGGCGCGCGGGCAAACTCCATTTTGGAAGCCAGAACCGGACTGAGATTTTGCTGGGCGACACCGTTGGAAAGTTGCTCCAATTTCACCCTCATCTCTGGCTCGCGGAACATACAATAGGTCATCGCCCAGTCGAAGGCTTCGACGGGCGCGAGCTTGGAAACGCGCTGATTCAGCAGAAACGGAGCATCATACACGAGACACACGCGGCCCACGTTGCCGGTCAGCGACAGCAGGATGTCGCCATCTTTGAGCAAACAATACGGCGGCAAGTTCTTTGGCAATTCGCTCATCCGGCTGTCGGACTCAGGATTGAAAGCGCCGTCCTGCACATTTCTGATTGTGACCAAGCGATGTTCGCCTTCGGCGGTGAATGTCCCACTCTTGAACGCGAACCCGGACTTAAACTGAACGAAATCACCGAGCGGGCAAACCTCCCAGCCATGGGGAATATCGCCCAGGGAAGAAGCGACGCGTAGGAGCTTCTCTTGGCCGGGAAAACGAAAGTTGACGAACCACTCGCGATAAAGGGCGCGAGCCATCTCCTCCAAAATCCGAATGCGCCGTTGACTGTTCTCCATCAGCTGGTCGTAGGCCGACAGGATGCCCGCTATCAGCCGTTGCAACGGGAGCGCAAATTTCCTGACCGGCACGGGATAAACGAAATTACGATTCAACGACTGCTGTGCGCTGCCGGAATTGAGCGAAGAGAAATCGAGGCTCTGAAGAAGGTAGCTGATGAACAACGGCTCATTGCCTTTGAAATCCGTGACGAAAATCGTGGTGTTGTGCGGCCAGAAATCTTCGCGGACGAAAGTCACCTTGCCGAACGATGCGCCTCTACGGCCTAGCGTGACACCCGGCCCTTTTGCCCTCGCCGTGTCGTGGTAGCCGTGGACACCTGCCGAACCGACAATTGGAACTGAGCCGGGACGACGCTGCGTTTCAGTGAGATCGTAACCACGCTGAAGGTGGATGAGTTCGCCGAGTGTCGTCATCGCCGTGGTCATTTGAGAAGATGAGCGATGTCCTCAACACCTAGCTCGGTCTTGAGGCAGTCCTTTGCCTCCAGCTTGAAGCTATTGGTTGATTTCACGTAGGTCGATTTCGCCACCACAACGGCTCGGGGAATCTTGAGCGCCAGAATTACCTCGAAGTCTTTGTCGTAAACGACCGCAATCAGGAAATTGAAGTGCTCCCCCTCGATGTCCCGAATGGCACTGAGTTGTCTGGACTTGTTGGCAGGCGTGACACGACGAGCCTTGATTTCATATTTCACGCCACTCTTGTCCGTTGAATCGAAGCCTTTTTCTGAGTTCCCGCACAAGGTCAGGCCGAGGCGTTGCGACACGAGCGATTCTGTGTAGCCGCTGACCGGGTTGTTGCTCGTGCGAACGATTTTGCGAGCCGAGAGTTCATCAAGGATTTTGCCAGTGAGCTGAAGAAGCTCCTTCGGATTAAAATCTTTGAGCGAAGGCAATTCCATCGTCACGCCTCCAGAATCTCCGCCACGTTGCCCGCAATGGTTTGTTCAAGGTCGCGCGCCTGGGCATTCACTGTTTCGAGTTCCTCATTCAGCGTTTCGAGTTGTTCCTTAAAATCCTCGTCGCTCACGGCTTCGCCGGCGGCCACGCCTACATAGCGGCCGGGGTTGAGAGACCAGCCTTGCGCTTCAATTTCTTTGAGAGTCGCTGCCTTACAGAGGCCAGCAACGTCGCGGTACACGGCGTTACTGCCTCCCTCATCCCCGGCCCTTCTCCCAGAGGTAGAAGGGGGAATCGTCGCCGCGCTCCCTCGCCCTTTGGGAGAGGGCTGGGGTGAGGGTTGGGTGGCGAACACTTCAAGGATTTTGGCCTTCGCTTCTTCGCCACCCAATGTGAGGTCGGGGGCTTCTCCACGATAGAGGCGGACAATGTTGGCGATGAAGCCGATCTGCGCGGGCGTCCACTCGCGGTGTGCACGGTCCACTTGTCGGTAAATGTTTCCCACGTCCGAGGCTTCAGGCAGCGCCAGGAGCTGATCGTAGCGGGCATTCGGCGTGAGGTAGAGCACGCCCTCCGCGTGATATGCGGCCGGATCATCGATCCGCGATCCCCTCCGCGAGGACGCGCGACCTTTTTCCAACTTGGTCCGTTGAGCTTGGAAGCGAACCTCCGCAAAGCGCAGGAAGATGAGGCCGAGGACGGGCGCAGAATATTCCTGCGACTTAAGCCCGGAATTGGCGCGAAACTGGTCGGCGGCGTCCCAAAGGCGCTTCTCGAGCGCGTCAGAGAGGGAGTCTTTTTCAGCGGGGGCGATCCAAAGCATGATAAATTAAAGGAAAAAGAAAATTACTAAGGGTTCTGATTCACCGTTATTGCTACCCGCTGTGTAAGCAAGACATCGGTGTCGTGCATGACAAATTCACAGATGGATCAGACAGAGTCGCGCTAAACCTCTTACATTCGAAGTCAAATAGTAGATCCCGCAAGGCGAAATGAGCCTCGCCCCTTTGACTTTCCCCTGCGGATCTCGGTCTATTTTCCCCAGTTTTGGTGATCGCCGGTGAGGAGGTCGGCGATGGTTTGGGCGATGTTGAATAAGAAGGAAGGCGGACGCGGCGCCGGCTTGGGGGCCGCCGTCAATTCAAGATTCAAGAAGGACGATTCATGATTAGAATTCGGAGTTGGGCTCGGGCCGGTTAAGCTTGGGGTACTTTCAACATTCGACTTGAGACTTTCAACTGACGGAGCGGGCGCCGACTTCGCCTGCAAGTCTCGCAGGTCGTCGACGCGCAGTTTTGGAAGAGCGGCGGTCGGAGGCCGGGGGGTTAAGGTGGGAGCCGGGCTTGGCCCGTCCGATTCTGGATTCAATAAGGAAGATTCAAGAATCAGATTTTTCGGAGGAGGTGGCGACTTTACCTGCGGAGCGGGTGTTGAGGCTTCCAGGGCAGGAGCCCTTTCAACGTTCAACTTGGGACTTTCAACTGGCGGGGCGCCGTTGGCGCCACGCGGTATGAATCCGTACGCCAGGTCGCAGTCGAGGGCGTGGGCGAGTTCGCGGAGCTTGGCCAAGCTGATGGTGCGGGTGAGCTCGGATTCTTCCAAATCACGAAGACCGCTTTCGGATCGACCCAGCTGCCGAGCGAGGCCGGCGCGCGTTAGCTTCAGCGCTTTCCGGGTTGCGACGATCCAGCCGTCCGGTGGCCGGGATTTAAGGTCAGAAGGTGGGGGCGACGTGGATTCCGAGCGACCGTTAACTGAAGTGCCGTTTTGAGGGTTCATGGGTGTCCGGGAGTGAGTTTAGAGCTTGGAATCGCGGCTATAACCGCGATTTCGTGGGTATAACCCCTGTTTCGCGGTTATAGCCGCGAGAGGGACGAGTCAAATCGCGGTTATAGCCGCGGATTTCGTTCTGCGTTTCTATTTTATCATAATCTCTTGGAGATGGAAGAAAACAGTTTCGGGTTACCGATCTTTGCCCGTCGTTTCCAGGTCCGTTCGCGGTTATAACCGCGATTTGACGGAGTTTAAGCAGGAAGCCGCTGCCAATGTGACGTGACGAGTGACATGTGACGGGCTTCCGATTCCTAAGAAAACCTCTGCGACCTCTTTTCCCCTTTGCGCCCTCTGCGTTCCCACTGGGTCCGTTTATCCGTGGGATCCGTGGTTAAATTCTTGGATGGCTTATAGGGAAACCTTACAAAGCGAGCGCCCGCCGATTGAAAGTAGAAGGTTTCCGCCTACGTCTCGCAGGTGCGGGACTACGGCCGGGACACGGTCGACCTTTGACTAGAGGACTGAAGGTGTTTCCGATATTCGCCTGGGGCCATTCCGGTTGTTTTGGAAAAGAGCCGGCTGAACGATGCCAGGTCCTGATAACCCACGCGGTAGCAGACTTCCGAGATGGTCAGTCGGGTCGCTTCGAGCAATGACCGAGCGGTCTGAAGTCGTTTAGCTTGAACCCATTTTCCCGGGCTCGTTTTCAGTTCGGTGAAAAACATGCGAGACACAGTCCGGGCAGACATTCCCAATTTTTGGGCGAGGAGCGGAAGGTCGAGATGGGGTAAGTTCTCTTGCGATAGCTTATCGAGTTTGTCTTCGAAGGGACTCGCTCTCTCGTTTGGCACAATTTCATAAGGCGATTGAAATTGGCGCACAGGAGGGAGCGCCATCAGCTTCCGAATGTGGCGCTCCTCTTTTCTAAAGCCGAGGTCGACCAGCAGAGTAGCGATTAAATCGACACCGGAAAATCCGGCCCCCGATGTATAAATGCGCCCTTGGCGAACGACCAGACGGGACGGTTCCCAGCGAACTTTGGGGAATTGCTGCTGGGCCGCCTCTTTTAGCCACCACGAAATCGTCGCACGTTTGCCATTGAGCGAGCCCGACGCTGCCAGAAGGTAGGCCGCGCCACACGTCGTGGCGACAACCGCTCCATCGCGACGGGCCTGCCTGATCAAAGATTGGGTGTGGAAGCTTT
>WNFI01696312.1_pt1 | contig 11206 bp, 9 predicted proteins | sample 5400471 | NCBI WGS metagenome assembly WNFI01 (sample SAMN13153348, study PRJNA577476) | soil metagenome | isolation source: 100 cm saprolite on Douglas fir-dominated hillslope | place: USA:California | collected 2013-09-17 | reverse complement strand
ATCTTGCACGCGCTCGACCGTATTCCATCGGCTTTCAACACGGCGCCTGGTACGTGCGCTAGCCGTACGGGGTGCTACACATTCTTCGCCCGGCAAGGCAGCGCGCTTCCCACATGGATGAACGCCGGCAACGCGGAATTCCACGGCGCCACCATTTCTATCCGGCGGGCCTATAGCAGCGGCCTCGCCTTCGATTTCAATTACACCTTCTCGCACTCGATCGACAACGCATCTGCCGCTGAGGGCGGCGCGGGCTTCGATGGCGCTGTCATCCAGAATGTGTTCGCTCCCGGCCAGTTCCGCGGCTCTTCCGATTTCGACATTCGCCACAACATCAACGCCAACGTGATCTACGAGCTTCCCTTCGGCCGCAACAAGAAACTCTTGAGCGGCGCTCCCGCCTGGATGGACCAGATCGTCGGCGGCTGGCAAGTATCCAGCATCATGCGCTACCGCACGGGCCTCCCGAGCGTGGTGCAGGGGAATTACACCTGGAACACCAACTACTGGCAAAATTCGCTCGGCATCATGACCGGGCCCGTCAGTCAAAAGCTGGGCATCGATAGCAACGGCAATCCGAGCCTGTTCGCCAATACCAATGTTGTGAATTCGTTCGCCGACCAGTACCCCGGCCAGACCGGAATGCGCGCTGCCCTGCGCCTGGCGCCGATGACGAACTTTGATATAGCGGTCGGCAAGTACTTCAAGCTGCCTTGGGAAGGCCATCGCATCCAGTTCCGCGCCGAGGCCTTCAACGCGTTCAATAACGTGAACTTCATCAAGCCCAGCCTCGCTCTCCATTCGCCGTCTACGTTCGGGGAATTCACCGACACTATGGCGCCGCGCGTGCTGCAATTCGCGTTGCGCTATGAGTTTTGAGGGTGCCGGGCCGATTGGCACCGATGCCTAATATCGCTAAACTAACCGGGAGGCACATGTGCACAAAACCGGTTTGAAGCTGACCGCGCTTGCCCTGCTGGTTTCCATGAGCTTGGTTTGTGCACAGACGCCTTCTGCACAGGCCGCAGCCGCGCCCGACTTTTTCGAAACCAAAGTCCGTCCCATCCTGGCGACCAGCTGCTACGCCTGCCATACCAATTCGCAGCTCGGCGGGCTGCGGGTGGACTCGCGCGCGGCCCTGCTGAAAGGCGGCCAGACCGGGCCCGCGATCGTGCCCGGAGATCCGGACAAAAGTCTGCTGATCCTGGCCATCCGCCAGTCGGGCGAGCTCAAAATGCCCAAGGGCGGCAAGCTCAAAAAGGAAGACATCGACGCTCTCTCCGAGTGGGTAAAGGCCGGCGCACTGTGGCCCGAAGCCGCGCCCGTGATCGCCGCGAAATCCGGTGGCTACGTGATCCGGCCCGAGCAGCGTGCATTCTGGTCGTTCCAGCCAATTCACGATCCCGCGCCGCCGGCTGTCAAAGATACCGCTTGGCCTAAGACCGCCATCGACCGATTCATTCTGGCGCGGCTCGAGAAGGAGGGGATGACCCCCGCGAAACTGGCTGACCGCCGGACCCTCATACGCCGCGTTACGCTCGATCTCACCGGTCTGCCGCCCACGCCCGAAGAGATTGACGCATTTCAGAAAGACCCGGCAGCGGATGCGTTCGCCAAAGTGATTGACCGCCTGCTCGCATCGCCCCAGTACGGCGAGCGCTGGGGTCGCATGTGGCTCGACGTCGCGCGCTATGGTGAGGACGACTACCGCAGTCTCGATCCCATGCGCCGCGGCTACAATCCCTACCCCTGCGCCTATCTGTATCGCGACTGGGTGATCAAGGCGTTCAATGACGACCTGCCGTACGACCAGTTCGTCACCGCGCAGGTCGCCGCCGATTCGCTCGATGACAGAGTGCGCGCCAAGATGCTCCCGGCTCTTGGCTTCCTCGGTCTCGGTCCATGGTTTTACGACAACGGCGCGGTCGAAATCACGCACGCCGACGAGCGCCACGACCGCGTGGATGCCGTGTCGCGCGGATTTCTTGGCCTGACCGTCGCCTGTGCGCGCTGCCACGATCACAAATACGACCCCATCCCCACCAAGGATTACTACGCCATGGCCGGCGTTTTTAACAACGCCGTCTATCACGAGTACCCGATGATCCCCAAGGATGCCGCCGAAGACTATAAGCGGCAGGAAAAGCAGATCGAGAACAAGGAAAAGCTGCTGGGCGAATTCCAGCGGACCGAGAGCGAGCAGCTCGCCGAATCGCTCGCGCTCCAGGCATCCAAATACATGCAGGCCGCCTGGAAGGTCTTGGGCGAGCCGAAAGAAGAGGCGTTCTGGGTGACGCAGGAGCAGAAACTGGATTATGAGCTGTTCGATCGCTGGCTCAAGTTCCTGGCCAAGCCCCCCAAGTTCTACCCGTACCTCGCCAAGTGGCAGGAGATGATCAAGCGCGGCGGCACGGCCGACGAGGCCAAAAAGCTCGCCGATGAATTTCAAGCCGCGTTGCTCGATGTGATGTTCGAACGCAAGGAGCTCAAAGAAGAGAACGAAATCATCGAGGCCAAAGCGCTCCCCACAACGAAAAAGAAGAAGAAGGCCAACCTGCCGAACGAGTTCATTACCAATGACGATTTCTGTCCGGGCTGCGGCCTGGAGCTGAAGGCGCTGCCGGTCGAAAAGGTGAATCTCTGGACCGACGTGTTCGAGCGTGATCTCCAGGAGGGTTTCGATCCCGCCCAGGTCTTCGAGCATGTCAAGCCCGGGCTCCTGAGCTTCGAGGGCTGGGGACTCGAGCGGCAATTGAGCGCCGAGCGGCGCGGTTACATCGAGGCCCTGCGGGCCGACATCGAGGCGCGTAAGAAAGCCATGCCGCCTCACTACCCATATGTACACGGCGTCCAGGATGCCGAGAAGCCGGTCAATCTAAAGGTCAGTCTGCGGGGCAATCCATTCAATCTCGGCGACGAAGCCCCGCGCGGGTTCCTGTCGGTCTTGAGCCCCGACGCCCCGATGGCTTTTTCGAAGGGAAGCGGCCGGCGCGAGTTGGCGGAGGCCATCGTCAAGCAGCCCATCACCATGCGCGTCATCGTCAATCGCGTATGGAAGGGCCATTTCGGCACCGGCCTGGTCGATTCGCCCAGCAATTTCGGCATGACCGGCGAGCGTCCCACGAATCCCGAGCTGCTCGAATATCTGGCGCACTCTTTCACCACCAACGGTCTGTCGATCAAAAAACTCCATCGCGAGATTCTGCTGAGCTCCGTATATCAGTTGAGCGACGGCTACTCCAAGGAAAATTTTGACAAAGATTCCGCCAACCGGCTCTACTGGCGCGCTAACCGCAAGCGAATGGATTCCGAGCAGATCCGCGATTCCATGTTGTTCGTCTCGGGAGCGCTCGAAGCCAGGATGTACGGGCCGTCGGCGCCGCTGACGCCCGGCTACAACCGGCGCACGGTCTATGGAAAAGTCAGCCGTTACCGCCTGGACGAGTATCTGCAGTTGTTCGATTTCCCAAGTCCGAGCATGTCGAGCGAAAAGAGATTCGCCACCAACGTGCCTTTGCAGCGCCTGTTCCTGATGAACAGCGACTTCATGCAGCAGCAGGCCGAGCTGCTGGCGCGCCGCGTCGCCGCGGAACCCGACAACGCCGCGCGCATTCGCAAGGCGTACAGCCTGGTGCTGGGCCGCGCGCCCACCGACGCCGAACTGAGCGCCGGCGTCGAGGATCTGAAGCGCGAGCCTATGCAGGAATACGAGGAGCGGAAGGCTGCGGCGGCCAAAAAAGAAGCTGAAGCCAAAGCCGCCGAGGCGAAAATGGCAAAGGACGGCGCCCCGAAGGACGGCAAGAGCTCTGCGCCAGCGGCTATGCCTGCCTCTCGCCCAGCAGGATCGGGACAAACCCCGAAATCCGATCTGGCAGGCGCCGATGGCATGATGGCCGGCGTAATGGCCGACGCGGCCAACAAGCCGCCCGATTACAAGCTTCTGCCCCCGACCACCTGGGGCCGCTACGTAAAGATTCTGCTGAGCTCGGGTGAGTTTCTATATGTTGAGTGACTATGTAGGACAGGCATTCCTGCCTGTCCATTCCTCGCCGTTGCACAAGGCACAGCCACGATTCCTGGTCCAGCTTTTCCAGAAAGGTAGCCATCATGCCGCCGCATAAAGCCGCAGCGCCCGTCACCCGCCGCGATGCGCTCTGCCGCATGGGCAACGGCTTCGGCATGATGGCGTTTGCCGGCCTGGTCGGCGAGTCGCTGGCCCGGGCGGGCGCCATCGAGTCCAAGGACGGCGCGCTTGAAGTGCGCAAGCTGGATCATCCCGCGAAAGCCAAGCGCGTCATCTTCCTGTTCATGAACGGCGGCCTCTCGCAGGTAGACAGCTTCGACCCCAAGCCCGCGCTCGATAAGTATCACGGCAAGCCTCTGCCCGGCGGCTCCATCGCCACCGAGCGCAAAACTGGCGCGCTCATGCGCTCGCCCTTCCAGTTCAAGAAATACGGAAACTGCGGCATGGAGGTCAGCGAGCTGTTCCCCAACGTGGGCGCCTCCGCCGACGATATCTGCTTCATCCGCTCGGTCTACACCGACATTCCGAATCACGAGCCTTCCATGCTCATGATGAACACCGGCCATAGCCAGGTTGGCCGGCCGTCGCTTGGTTCCTGGCTCACTTACGGTTTAGGCACGGAAAACAAGAACCTGCCCGGCTTCGTGGTGCTTTGCCCCGATGTGCCCACCACCGTCGGGCCGCCGCTCTGGAATTCGTCGTTCCTGCCCGCCGTCCACCAGGGCACGTACATCCCCGACAAAGTGGAGAAGCAGCTCGACGGCAAAATGGTGGGCAAAGAGTTCGACCCGCAAAAGCTGATTTCGTTCATCCACAACGAAAAATTCACGCTTCCCGAGCAGCGCCGAGAGCTCGACCTGCTCGAAAAGCTGGACCACATGCAGTTGGACCGCGCGCCGGCCAAAGATCCGCAGCTCGAAGCCGCCATTCAGTCCATGGAAATCGCCTACCGGATGCAGACCGAGGCGCCCGAAGTCTTCGATATCCGCAAAGAGACCGAAGCCACGCTCAAGCTCTACGGCCCCGGCAGCACCGCCCGCGGATGTCTCATCGCGGTGCGCCTGGCCGAACGCGGCGTGCGCATGGTGCAGGTCTACTACGGAAAAGGCGACCCCTGGGACGCCCACTCCGACATTCAGGCGCATCGGAAAAACGCTCACGATTCCGATCAGCCCTTCGCCGCTGTGATCAAAGACCTGAAATCGCGCGGGCTCTTCAAAGACACGCTGGTAGTCTGCGGCTCCGAGTTCGGCCGCACGCCCGTAATGGAGATCGGATCGGGCGCGGGTGGCGCCCAGAACGGCCGCGATCACAACCCCTTTGGTTTCACTATGTGGCTGGCCGGCGGCGGCATCAAAGGCGGCACGATTTACGGCGCCACCGACGAATTCGGCTTCAAGGCCGTCGAAAAGCCCGTACACGTCCACGATCTGCACGCGACCATCTTGCATTTGATGGGCATCGACCATACCAAGCTCACCTACCGCTTCAGCGGCCGCGATTTCCGGCTCACCGACGTCTCCGGCAGCGTCATCACCGACATCATCGCCTGACCCCGCCGAATCCAGTTGAGCTATGCTGGCCGCAGCAGCATGCATCCCGCGGAAACAGGCAAAACCTTTCAACGCGCCACCCTCGGACGCACCGGCCTGCGTGTGGGCCGGCTTGGAGTCGCTGCCAGCTATGGCGTGCCGGCCGCGGCCGTCGAGCGCGCTTTCGAGCAGGGCGTCAATTACTTCTATTGGGGCACCTTTCGCCGCGGGGGATTCGGCGACGCCATTCGCCATTTGTCCTCCCAGCGCGACCGCTTTGTCCTTGTGATCCAGTCGTATACTCGTGTTGCGGGGCTGATGGCCTGGAGCCTGGAACGCGCCTTGCGCGACCTCAAACTTGATCACGCCGATGTTCTGCTGCTGGGTTTGTGGAACAAACCCATTCCCGCTCGGATTATGGATGCGGCGCGCCGTTTGAAGGAACGAAGCCAAGTGCGATTCCTGGCTTGTTCCTCCCACAACCGATTATTGATCGCTAAAATGTTGGCCGAAAAGGACTTTGACGTCATCCATTTTCGTTATAACGCCGCCCACACAGGCGCCGAAACCGACATCTTCCCCCATATTCCCGCCGTCGACCCACCCGGGATGGTGAGTTATACCGCCACCAGTTGGGGGCAGCTCATGAATCCCAAGAAAACGCCAAAAAACGAAACGAACCCAACCGCCGCCGACTGCTATCGATTTGTCCTCACGCGCCCGGAAGTCGATGTCTGCATGACCGGCCCAGCCAACGCTCAGCAGTTGGAGCAGGCGCTCGAAGCCCTGCGCCATGGCCCGATGTCGGAAGCTGAATTGGACTGGATGCGGCGGGTCGGTTCGGGAATTCACGGCAGATAGCCCATTCACGCGCTCCGGCGCCCATCTACGAAGATTTTCGTTGACATTACGAAAGTCTTCGTAGTAATATCTGGCCGATGGCCAAAACCAATCAACCGCGTCCCACCGATGCCGAGCTCGAGATCCTGAACGTGCTCTGGCAGCGGGGCGCGTCCACCGTCCGCGACGTCTTCGACGCGCTCGGCAAGACCAAACCGATCGGTTACACCACCGTCCTGAAATTCATGCAGATCATGGCGGACAAAGGGCTGGTGCGCCGCGATGAAGAGCAGCGCGCGCACGTGTATACGGCGATGGTTCCTCAGGCCGAGACGCAGCGGCAGATGGTGAGCGACCTGCTCCGGCGCGCGTTCGACAATTCCGCGTCGCAACTGGTAATGCAGGCGCTGGCCAACAAGAAAACTTCACCCCAGGAGCTGGCCGAAATCCGGCGGCTGCTCGATGCCTACGAACGAGGTGACCAATGATCGCCATTCAATCGCTGTTACGCCAACCGCTCATTCTGGCGCTGGGCTGGGCTCTCGTGCATTTCCTGTGGCAGGGCGTGCTGATCGCCATGCTGCTTGGCGGCGCGGATCTGTTGCTGCGGAGGGCCGGCGCCGGCGCGCGCTATGCCGCCGCCTATACGGCCATGCTAGCGATGCTGGGGGCCGCCGCGGGCACGTTCCTCTGGCTGGTTCTTCATGCCGGCGCTTCCGGCTCGACATCGTTCGGGGCGTTGGCTTCCGTACTGCCGGCAACTTTGGCCGGTGGCACGGTCGCCGCGCGTGCGATCTCGACCCAGTCCGCATTCCGCGCAGAACAATGGCTCGATAGCCACCTGGCTTGGCTGGTCTGTGTGTGGGCCGCGGGCGTGGTGATGCTCTCGCTGCGCACCGCCGGCGGCTGGATTTTCGCGCAAGGTCTCAAGCGCCACGGCGCGCGACCCGCCGCGACGGAGTGGCAGCGGGTATCGGCGGAAATCGCGAAGCAGCTGGGGGTGACGCGGACAATTGCGCTGTATGAGTCCACAGTGGCCCGAGTGCCCACGGTAATCGGCTGGCTGCGGCCCGTGATTCTGCTGCCGGTAAGCGCGCTTGCGGGACTGACGCCGCAGATGATGGAGGCTATCCTGGCTCACGAACTGGCGCACATTCGCCGCCACGATTACCTGCTGAACATGCTGCAGACAGCCATCGAAACGTTGCTGTTCTATCATCCGGCGGTCTGGTGGGTGGGAAAGAAAATCCGCCAGGAAAGGGAGAACTGCTGTGGATGACCAGCACGCCCTCAATTTGGCTCGCAGGCGTCGTTGCCCTGCTCATGTTGAGCGCGCTGTGGGCGGCCCGCCCGCTCTCGCTGAACTATCACGCGCGCGCGGCAAGTTCCTATGCGGGCGCTGCGCCGATGGTTGCAGCTCAAACCGCTGCGTCTGAAACGGAAGCCGCCGACGCGGAGGGCCAGGCTGCCGAGCCGCGGCCGGCCGCTGCTCAGCCCGCGCCGCAACCTGCACCCGAGCCGGACCCCTCGCCGCGCGCACAATCCAGCGCCGCGCCCAAAGACTTCATCGGCGGGCTGGCGACCGCGGGTTACCAAAACCTGTCCGTCGACCAGCTCATCACCTTCAAGATTCATGGCGTGACCCCGGAATTCGTGCGGGAAATGGAGGCGGTGGGCCTGCGGCATCCGACACCGGACGAACTGGTGACCATGCGCATCCATGGCGTGAATGGAGAGTTTGTGAACAAGCTGAAAGCGGCCGGGTTCAGCGGACTATCCATCGACGAGCTGGTCTCGTTCAAGATTCATGGCGTCGATCCGGCGCGGCTGGCGGAGATGCAGAAGCTCTGGGGCAAGCTTTCGCCCGACCAAGTGCTTACTCTGCAGATCCATGACGTGACGCCCGAATACGCCGGTCAGATGAAGGCGCTCGGGATGGGCGAGCCCACGTTCGATGAGCTGGTTTCCATGAAAATTCACGATGTAACGCCCGAATTCGCGCGTAACCTCAAAGCCATCGGCCTCAATCTCAACCTCGATCAACTGGTGTCGTTCAAAATCCACGGCGTCGAGCCAGCAAGAATCGCCGAAATCGAGAAGCTGGGCTTTGGTAAGCTCGATGCCGATGAAATTCTATCGCTGCAGATCCACGGCGTGACGCCGGAATTTCTGCGCGGCTTCAAGGACCTGGGCTTCAACAAACTCACTCTCGACGAAGCGCTGGCGGCCTCGATTCACGGCGTCACGCCCGAATTTGTGAAGAGCGTGCGCAAGCACGGGTTCAACAACCTGAGCATGGAACAGATCATCAAGCTGAAGCAGTTCGACATTTTGCCGGACAGCTCGAATTAGGAGAAGCGTCATGGAATACCGCGCCCGCATCGCCGCCGGTGCTGCCGTCGCCGGCTTCATCTTCGTCGCGTTCGCGCAGGAATCCGCGCCCATCACCGGGCAATGGATTATCGACGGCATGGGCGTGCCGGATCAGGTGCAGCTCACGCTGCATCGCTCGATCGGCAAATCCGGAAATTCGACAAATTCTTCCGGCTTTCCGGTGAAAGGATTCCTGGGGCTCAGCCGCGCGCAGATCGATTCGCCCGTAGGCGTCATGGTGCGCTTCCAGATGGTGCGGGACGCCGGCACGCTGGCCTGCGAAGGCTACTTCAAACAGGGCAACGGCGCCGGGACGTTCACGTTCTCGCAAGACCCCGGCTTCGTTTCCGAAATGCGCAAACTGGGTTATACGGGGCTGAATCCCGAGATGCTGTTCTCGATGGCCGCCCATAACGTCAGCCTTGATTATGTTCGCGGGCTGCGCGCGGCAAACGCCGCGCCGTCATCAGCCGACGATCTCATCAGCATGCGCATCCACGGCGTGTCCATCGAATACATTCAGGAGTTAAGGACGCTGGGGTACCGCAATCTCAAGGCCGATGAACTTGTCACCATGCGGATTCACGGCGTGACGACGGATTTCATCCGCGAGCTGAACCAGCTCGGCTATGGTTCGGTACCTTCCGATGAACTGGTGACCATGCGCATTCATGGCGCGACGGCGGATTTCATCAAGGAACTGAAAAACCTGGGATACGGCCACCCCAGCATCGATCAATTGGTCACCATGCGGATTCATGGCGTGAGCCCGGACTTCATTCACCGGCTGCAAGCGCGCGGCATGAAAAATCTGTCGATCGATCAAATGGTGAATCTCAGAATCCACGGGATTGTGGATTAGGCGACCGAGGGCCGTCCGATGCGAAGCTCCTTGCTGGTGTTGTGTCTGAACGTGATCGGTGCGGCTACGCTTACGCCGGATCCGAAAGCCGGGCCTCACGCCGGCATGCTACACGGCGCGGTGGCTGCGGTGTCGAGCGGTGTAGTTGTCCGGACTGCGCGCACCATCCCGGAGAAACCCGGCCACGTCGCAGGCGTGATCACGGCTGTGGCCAGTACCAGTTTTGAGATCCTCGCCGGACCGAGCGTCAGAGAGCGCATGCGGGTAAGGTTTGACCGGCGCACCACGTTCGTGGGAAGCGACTCGGGCGACCTTGAACCGGGACGCGGCGCGGACATCGTGGGCGTGCGGCTCACGAATGGAGACTTTTTGGCCGCGCGCGTCATGATCCACGAGGGCGGCTGCGCCGTTCGCACGCCCGACGGAGCTATCCTTTATCACGCGCGTGCGAGCAGCGGAAACGACGCTAAGCCTGTCCTGCACTCGCCTTGCGATTCCGGCGTGGCCAGTCTCTAAGAAGTTGACTCAGGAAAACGCAGCACACCACTCCCTATGGTCGTGCCTCGAAAAGCGTCGGTCGATTCCGGGAAAACGGGGAAGTCTGTCCAATCAGGCTTCGGGACGGAGACCGTCAGCGACTAATCCCTCGAGCGGCAGGGGTGCGTCTGGACCACTCCCGATCACGTCCTGCGCCAGAATGATGGCCTCGGCCAGGTCGCGCATGGGGCGGCGCAAGCGACGGCTTTCGCCGCGGAGCCGCAGATAAGCATCTTCCTCGGTCAGGTTGTATTTCGATTGCAGAATGCCTTTGGCGCGCTCGATGAGTTTGCGGGCCTCGAGCTGGCGCTTGATTTCGAGCGATTCTTCCTGGAGGCGGGCGTTCTCGTTCATCACGCGCGACCGCGCAATGGCGCCGCCCATTTGTTCGCCCATGAAGGAGAGAAGCGCTACCTGTTCCGGCGTGTGGGCATGCGTTTTCTTGTGATGCACGTTGATCACCCCGATGACATCGCCGCCGCTGACCAGGGGCACGGACAGGAAGGCCTCGAAGGTGTCTTCGACCAGGCCGGGGAAATTCTTGAAGCGCTTGTCGGCGGATGCGTGGGCGGAAAGGGCCACGACCGACTTATGCGCCGCCACCCAGCCGGTGACGCCTTCGCCGGCGTGCATGCGGATGCTGCCGATCTCGCGGGCATGCGGCAACTGCGAGGCGCGCAGCACGATCTCGCCAGTGGGCTCGACCAGGTAAACCAGGCAGGCATCCGAGGCCGTCACCTGCGCGGCCAGGCGGACTAAAGCCTTGAGCATTTCGTCGATCGTCAGCCCTGAACTGACGATCTTGCTGGTTTGGTGCAGGATATCGATCTGGGCGTCGATGGGGCTCATGCTCGGGCTCATACTCTGAGGGTAGAGCGGAAATTACCGTTACGTCCAATCAAAATAGCTTCTGCCACCCATCTAAAACATCGATTTGGTTTTGGCGCGTTGATACCTTACTTTGAACTGTGAGACGGGTCTGTAACCGTTCGTTAACGAGGTAAGGAATCAGGTGCGATCGGCGATTAAATCTCGCGG
>WNFI01306523.1_pt1 | contig 11206 bp, 20 predicted proteins | sample 5400471 | NCBI WGS metagenome assembly WNFI01 (sample SAMN13153348, study PRJNA577476) | soil metagenome | isolation source: 100 cm saprolite on Douglas fir-dominated hillslope | place: USA:California | collected 2013-09-17 | reverse complement strand
GTTGAATTCCTTGCGGAAGATGTTGGTAAAGCCGCGCTTCGGCATGCGGCGGTGCAGCGGCATCTGGCCGCCTTCAAAACCGCGGATCATGCGCGAACCAGTGCGGGAGCGCTGGCCTTTGTGTCCACGGGTAGAGGTCTTACCCATGCCGGACCCCATACCGCGGCCTACGCGCTTGCGCTTTTCCGTCGCCTTCTTCGGTGCTCGAATATTGGATAGATTCATGTGACTCACTTCCCCTACCGCCGCCGTAGAGACGTTGCTTGCAACGTCTTGCCGTCGCCCGGCACAGACGTAGCAAGCTACGTCTCTACGATACGATTTCGACTAGGTGCGGCACCTTGGCCACCATGCCACGAATGGCGTTGTTATCAGGACGCTCGATCACCTGATTCAGCCGAGTGAATCCCAATCCCTTGATCACCAGCTTCTGTTTGATCGGGGCACAAATGGCGGAACGCACCCACTTCAGGTGAATCTTCCCGCTGTCCGAATTCGTCTTCTTTGCCGTCATTGCAATTCCTCGTTACAACTCTTGTGCCGACTTGCCGCGCAGGATCGCTACGCTCTCCCGGTTCTTGAGCTGCTTGAGCGCGTCAAAGGTCGCCTTGATCACGTTGTGCGGGTTGGTCGTGCCAATCGACTTGGTCAGAACATTCTGCACGCCAGCCGAAGTCATCACCGCGCGCACCGCACCACCTGCGATCACGCCCGTGCCTTCTGGAGCCGGCTTGAGCAAAACTTTGCCGGACCCATAGCGCCCCAGCACCAGGTGCGGGATGCTGGTTTGCGTCAGGTTCACCTTCACAAGATTCTTCTTGGCTGACTCGATTGCCTTGCGAATGGCCTGCGGCACTTCCTTGGCCTTGCCGGAACCGTGGCCCACTACCGCCGCCGACGGATCACCCACCACCACCAGGGCAGCGAACGAGAGGTTCTTGCCGCCCTTGACCACTTTGGTCACACGGTTGATGGCAACGACCTGGTCTTTCAGCTGGTACGAACCCGCATCAAGCTTCTTGATAATTGTTGGCATAATTCCTTGGCTTCTAGCTCCTGGCCTCTAGCTCCTGGCGTCTAGCTCCTAGCTACCTGAGTCTCAGCAGGGTTGGCTAGTAACTAGAAGCGAGAAGCTTCTTTTCTAGAACTGCAGTCCCGCTTCGCGAGCCGCTTCCGCAAGCGCCTTTACGCGCCCGTGATAAAGATAGCCGCCACGGTCAAAGACAACCTTGCTCACGCCCTTGGCCTTGGCCCGCTCGGCGATCGTCTTGCCTACGGCTTTGGCCGCAGCTACGTTTCCGCCGGTGCGCCTGTCTTCCTTTTTACCCTCGGCGCTGCTGGCCGAGACCAGCGTTTTGCCGTTCAGATCATCAACCACCTGGACGTAGATATGGTTCAGCGAACGATACACGTTGAGCCGCGGACGCTGTTCCGTTCCCTGCATCTTCTTGCGGATGCGTTCGTGCACATGGCCGCGCTTCTGATTCTTAGAAATTCTCGTTAGCATTGCTCGTTTCCTTCACTAGCCACTCTGAGATGCTTCGCTGCGCTCAGCATAGCGGCTGCGGGCTCCCGCTGCGCTCACGCCCGCAAAACGCCGCTACTTCGCGCCGGTCTTGCCGACTTTCTTCTTCAAGCGCTCGCCGGCATAGCGCACGCCCTTATTTTTATAAGGATCAGGCGGACGCAAAGAACGGATTTCGGCGGCGACCTGGCCTACCTTTTGCCGGTCAATTCCCGAGACCGAGATCTTCGTCTGCTTGGGATCGACCGCAGCATCGACACCGGTAGGCAGCGGGTACTCGATCGGATGCGAGTAACCGAGGCTGAATACAACCATCCCTTTGCCCTTCAATTCGGCACGATAACCGATGCCGACGATTTCCAGTTCGCGCGTCCAACCCCGGGTGACGCCTTCGACCGCGTTATTCACCAGGGCGCGCGCCAGTCCGTGCACAGCAGCCTGCGAATCGTTTTCGCGGACTGCCAGAATATGTCCGTCCTTTTGCTCGACCTTGATGCCGGCCGGCAGCGCGGTGTCCAGCTTGCCCTTAGGACCCTGAACGGCAACCGTGTTGCCTTCAATTTTGACCGTCACCCCTTTGGGGATCGGGATCGGCTTTTTTCCAATTCGTGACATAAGTTCAGCTCTTGGCTGCTAGCTTCTAGCTGCTAGCTGGATTTGCGATCTTCCACTTCACTCTCCGACCGCGTCCACCTAAACTTTATTTCCTTCCGCTGCCTTAGCTAGTAGCTAATAGCTAGAAGCGGCTTCAGTAGATCTCGCAGAGTAACTCTCCACCAACGCCTTCTTTGCGCGCCTGGCGTCCCGTCATCACGCCCCGGGGCGTGGTGAGGATGTTGATCCCCAAACCGCCGAGCACGCGCGGAATCTCACTGCGGCGCACGTAAACTCGACAACCGGGACGCGATACACGCTCCACCTTCGAGATGGCTGCCTCGTTGTTGGCGCCATACTTGAGGTAAACCCGTATGACCCTGTGGCCTTCTTCCTCGGTGGCTTTGAAATTCGAGATGTAGCCCTCTTCCTTCAGAACGCGGGCAATCTCGAGCTTCAGCCGGGAGGCCGGGATGTCCACCTTCTGGTGCCGGGCATGGAGTGCATTACGCACCCTCGTCAGCATGTCTGCGACCGGATCGGTCAACCTCATCGTTTGCTTCTCCTCTAGCCACCCGTTCGCTCCGCTCACTGAGCGGAGAACCTGCGGCAGCTTGCTTACCCTTACCTCTTGAACCTCTTACTCACTGTCATCCCGAGCGAGACGCTTTTTATCTCGCGAAAGATCTCAGCGTGCCGCGCGAAGCCTCGCGCTTCTTTGCGAGCATAGAGCTCGCGCCAGTGGCGCGCCTTCCTACCAGGACGACTTCGAAACTCCTGGTATCTCCCCCCGCAGCGCAAGCTGGCGGAAGCACAAGCGGCACAGGCCGAACTTCCGCAAGTAAGCGCGCGGCCGTCCGCAAAGCTTGCAGCGGTTGTGCTTGCGCGTTGAAAACTTCGGCCTCGGTTCCTTTTTGTCGCGTGCCTGCGCAAACTTCTTCTCGATCTTCGCGTCCTTCACTCGTTTCGCTGTAGTCATGCAATCCTTAAGGAATCTCTGTGGTCAAACTCTGAAACTTAAAACTCTGAAGCCCTGAAACCTTACTGCGTGCGGAACGGCATGCCCAGATGCTTCAAGAGCGTGCGCGCCTGATTGTCGTTCGCGGCCGTCGTCACAATTGTGACGTTCATGCCCTTCTGCTTGTCGACCTTCTCGTAAGAGATTTCCGGGAAGATCAGCTGGTCGTGCAGGCCGATCGTGTAGTTGCCGCGTCCGTCGAACGACTTGGTCGAAACCCCTCGGAAGTCGCGCACACGGGGCAGAACTATGTTGACCAAGCGATCGAAAAACTCATACATGCGGTCGCCGCGCAGCGTGACCATGCATCCGATAGCCTGGCCTTCGCGCACCTTGAATGCCGCAATTGACTTCTTGGCTCGCGTGACCACCGGCTTCTGGCCGGTGATCTGCCCCAGTTCGTTCACCGCCGGGTCGAGCACCTTGGCATTCTGCGTCGCCTCGCCCATGCCCATGTTCACCACGATCTTGTTAAGCCGGGGAACGGCCATCTTGTTCTGCAGTTCGAGCTCCTTCAGCAGAACCGGCGCCACTTCTTTCTCGAAACGCGCGCGCAGCCGCGGACGCTCCTTGGCGCTATGCCGGGCCTGGTCGGGAGCCTTCTGCTCTTGCTCGACTGCCTTCGATGCTTTCTTATCTTTTGCCATCTCGATTTCAGCTTCCTCTCACGGTTTCGGGTTGTCAGCTCTTGCTCGACGTATACCGGTTCGTGAAGTATCCGCTCTTAGTCCTGCTGTCCTGTCCGCCAGATCCTTCGCTTCGCTCAGGATGACGCCAGCGGGCTCCCGCTTCGCTCACGCCCGCTAAACGGCGTCACTTATCCAGCGTCGTTCCGCACTTTCTGCACACGCGGACTTTGCGATCTCCGCGCACTTCATGCCCGATGCGTACAGGGCCACAGGTCGAGCAAATCAACTGCACGTTGGAGAGAGCAATCCGGCTCTCCTGCTCGGCGATGCCGCCCTTGATGTTGCGTTGCGGGTTGGGGCGCACGTGCTTCTTTACCATCATCACGTGTTCGACCAGAAGCTTGTTGTCGTTGGGAAACACGCGCAGCACGCGCCCTTCCTTACCCTTGTCCCGCCCGGTGATCACCTTCACAGTGTCGTTCCGGCGGATATCCACTCGCTTGTGTTCGGTGCTTACGGTTCGCATGTTCTAAACCTAATTTCGTAATCTCGCAATTGAGTAATTGGGAAACTTAAAATCCAAAACAATGGTCCAGATTTTCAATTATCAAATTACCCAATTTCACAATTTCTTCAGATCACTTCCGGAGCCAAAGAAACAATTTTTAAAAACTTCTTCTCGCGCAACTCACGGGCCACGGGGCCGAACACGCGCGTCCCCACTGGCTCGCCTGCGTCATTAATCAGCACTGCCGCATTCTGATCAAAGCGGATATAGGTACCGTCGCGGCGGCGATGCTCCTTACGGGTCCGCACGATTACGGCTTTCACGACTTTCCCCTTTTGCACCTGGCCCTCGGGCGCCGCCTCTTTCACAGCCGCCGTGATCACATCGCCCAGCCCGGCATTCAATCCAGTCGAGCCGCCAAGCGGCAGAATCATCTGCAGCTTGCGGGCGCCGGAGTTGTCAGCGACATCGAGCATCGATCTCATCATCACAGCCATGGCGTCAATCTCCCTTTGTCTTCCCCGTTATTTCCCGGGTTGCCGCTACTTGCCGGCGGGCTCAACCGCAACTTCCGGCACCAGCGCCGTCTTGCGCACAATTTCCTTCAGCTTCCAGCGCTTCAGCTTCGAGAGCGGCCGGGTCTCCTCGATCCGCACCACGTCGCCCACATGCGCTTCGTTCTTCTCATCGTGAGCGTAGAACTTCTTGTTGCGCGCGACCACTCGCCTGTAGAGCGGATGCGACTTCTTCCGCGTCACCTTCACCACGATCGTCTTCTGCATGCGGCTGGAGACCACTTCTCCCACCACTTCCTTGCGGCGGCCCTGCACATGTTCGGTGGCCGAAGCTGATGAATGATTTGCTGCTGTTTCCGGCATTATCGTTTCTCCGTCGCCGTGGTGCGCTCGCGCTCACCCAGGATCGTCTTGACCCGCGCAATGTCCTTGCGCAGGCCGCGAATTTTCTTCAGGCTCTCCGTCTGGCCCATGTTGAGCTGAAACTTCAGCTTGAAGAGCTGGTCGGCGAGCTCGCTCTCCTGGTGGTGCAGCTCAACATCAGTTAGGTTGCGGATCTTGTCCGATTTCATAAATGCAATTCCTGATCCCAGTCTTAACGTATCGTCCCTTCGCGCTTGACCAGCGTGGTGCGCAGCGGCAGCTTGTGCGACGCCAGCCGCATCGCTTCGGAGGCGTCCTGGATGGTCACACCTTCCATCTCAAACAGAATCTTTCCCGGACGTACTACCGCAACCCAATGATCGGGCGCGCCTTTGCCCTTGCCCATACGAGTTTCGGCCGGCTTCTTGGTCACCGGCTTATCGGGAAACACGCGGATCCATATCTTCCCGCCGCGCTTCACGAAGCGAGTCATGGCCACGCGGCTGGCTTCGATCTGCCGGTCGGTGATCCAGCCAGGCTCCAGCACCTTCAGACCGTAGTCGCCGAAAGCCAGCGTAGAACCGCGCCAGGCCTTCCCCGTCATGCGGCCGCGCTGCTGCTTGCGGTACTTCACTTTCTTTGGCATCAACATAACGAATTTCCCTGTAGAGACGTTGCTCGCAACGTCTTAGCTTGCACCATCTCATTGCCGGAGACGTAGCAAGCTACGTCTCTACGACGATCTCTTCTAGAATCCGCCCGCTGCCGTCGCTGCTTCGCGCTTCTTCTGCGGCAGAATTTCGCCCTTGTACACCCAGCACTTCACCCCGATCACGCCATAGGTCGTCCGCGCTTCGGTAAAGCCATAGTCGATGTCGGCGCGCAGCGTGTGCAGCGGCAAACGTCCCTGCAGATACCACTCGGAACGCGCGATCTCGTTCCCGTTCAATCGGCCGCTCACGCGAACCTTGATTCCTTTGCAGCCGAAACGAAGCGCCGAGTCCACAGCCTTGCGCATGGCGCGGCGGAATCCGACACGCTTTTCCAGCTGCAATGCAATCGATTCCGACACCAGCTGGGCGTCCAGCTCCGGCTTGTGCACTTCCTGGATGTCGACAAACACTTCGCGTGAAGTGCGTTTCTGCAGATCGCCCTTAAGCTTGTCGATTTCCGCGCCCTTGCGTCCGATGATGATGCCCGGACGCGCCGTCTTGATAATGATGCGCAGCTTGTTGCCCGGACGCTCGATCTCGATCGCGCTCACACCCGCCGACTTGAGCTTGTCTTTCAGCTCGTTCTTCAGCTTGATGTCTTCGAGCAGCAACTTGTCATAGTCCCGCTCCACAAACCAGCGCGACTTCCACGGCTTGGTGTAGCCGAGGCGAAAACCATAAGGATGGACTTTTTGTCCCATTGCTTCTCCTAAAACAATCCCAATCCGTATTCCGGCGAACCGGAAACCAAAACTTACTTCGTTGCCGCCTTCTTCTTGCCCGCTGTCTTCTTCGCGGCCGGCGCACGCCGCCTGGCCTTTGCCGGAGCCGCGGTTTCACCACCCACAACATTCGCGACTGCCTCGCCGTTCTTACCACGCTCCGCCAGCACCAGTTCGATGTGCGCGATGCGCCGCACGTAGCGGTAAGCACGTCCCTGTGGGGCCGGGCGAATACGCTTCATGCGCGGTCCGTCATTGGCCACCGCCCGCTTTACGTACAAGTTGTCGATCTCGACATCCAGATTTTTCTCGGTAGCGAGAAAGTTGGCGTTGTCGAGCGCCGACTGCAGCAACTTGCCCACGTGCGCAGCCACCCGCTTCTTGGTAAAGGCCAGCGTGTTGCGCGCGTCCTCTACCTTGCGCCCCTTGATCAGATCCAGCACCAGGCGGGCCTTTTGCGGCGAGACGCGCAGATAACGCATTTCAGCTCGAAATTCCATTTGCATCTCCTCTTAAGCCTTCGGCGGCGCTGCCGCTGCCGGAGCCCCCGACGAAATTGCTCCGGGACCGCCCGGAATGCCAGCCGGCCGGGCTGCCGTTTCTGTCGCTGCCCTCATGGAGTGCCCCTTGAACGTACGGGTAAAGCTGAACTCGCCCAGCTTGTGGCCCACCATGTTTTCGGTGACATACACCGGGATGAACTTTTTACCGTTATGCACCGCAATGGTGTGACCCACCATCTCGGGCACGACGGTCGAGCGCCGCGACCAGGTGCGCAAAACCTTTTTCTCGCTGCGCGAATTCATGGCTTCTACCCGGGTGAGCAGGTAGGCATCCACGAACGCGCCTTTTTTAGTTGAACGTGCCATAAACTCCTCTGTAGAGACGTTGCTTGCAACGTCTCGGCTTGCAGCGCCTCTGCGCCTGAGACGTAGCAAGCTACGTCTCTACATCAACTCTTACTTCGTGCGCCGATTCACAATGAACTTATCCGTCCGCTTGTTGTTGCGCGTCTTATAGCCGCGTGTCGGCTGGCCCCACGGCGTCACCGGATGGCGTCCACCCGAGGTTTTGCCTTCACCACCGCCGTGCGGATGGTCGACCGGATTCATAGAAACGCCGCGATTGTGCGGACGCTTTCCCAGCCATCTGGAGCGTCCCGCCTTACCGATCGTGATGTTCTCGTGATCGAGATTTCCCACCTGGCCGATCGTGGCCATGCAGTTCTGGGATACCTTTCGCGTTTCGCCTGAAGGCAGCTTGACCAGCGCGTACTCTTCTTCTTTGGCGATCAGCTGCGCCGATCCGCCCGCGGAGCGTACCATCTGGCCGCCCTTGCCCGGCTTCAGTTCCAGATTGTGGATCTGCGTGCCAGGAGGAATATTACGCAGCGGCAGCGCATTGCCCACCAGAATGTCAGCATCGGGACCGCTTATTACTTTCTGCCCTACCTTCAGACCTTCCGGCTGAATGATGTAACGCTTCTCCCCGTCTGCATAGGCCAGCAGCGCAATGCGTGAGGAACGGTTGGGATCGTATTCGATGGTGGCAACGGTCGCTGGAATCCCTGTCTTGTCGCGCTTGAAATCGATGATGCGCAGCTTGCGTTTGTGCCCGCCCCCGATGAACCGCATCGTGGTGTCGCCCGAATTGCGGCGGCCGCCGGTGCGCGGCTTGGGCTCGACCAGCGGCTTGTGCGGATGCATGGTCGTGATGTCGTCATTGACGATCGTCGTGCGATAGCGCAACGTCTGCGTTGTCGGTCTGTAAGTCTTGATTGCCATAATCGCTCTTCCCGTAGAGACGTTGCTAGCAACGTCTCGGCCTGCAGCATCGTTGCGCCTGAGACGTAGCAAGCTACGTCTCTACAACGGCTCTTACAAATTCTGCGCGTACTCGGGCATTTTCTCCCCGGACCGTAGCCGCACATAGGCTTTTTTCCAGTCCGGACGGTAGCCGGCGAACTTGCCACGCCGCCGCTCTTTTCCTGGATAAGTGGCCGTGCGCACCGAACGTACTTTCACCTTGAAAATCGATTGCACCGCTTCCTTGATTTCCGTCTTGGTCGCCTTGGGCGCCACCTGGAAGACCAGCGTGTTCTGGTTTTCCTTGATGGCCAACCCCTTCTCGGTAATCACCGGACGGCGAATGATCTGATATGCGGTTTTCATCAGGCGACCTCCGCCGCTTTTTCATGCCGCGTACGACGCCGCAGTGTCCCCGTCGCCTTCTTGGCGCCTTCGTCTTCGTCAGCCGCGGTCTTGTGGCGTCGCTTCGAGACTGAACGCTTCAGCGAAACCTGCAACTTCTCAATCGCCGGCTGCGAGAAGATCACCCGGTCGTAACGCAGCAGGTGATAAGGATGCACGTCGTTGCCGCGCACCAGTTCGAGCCCGGCGATATTGCGCGCGCCTAACTCGAGATTGCGGTTCTCGTGATTTGCCGCTTCGACCACCAAAACCGTTGAATCCACTTTCAACGCATCCAGTGCCGCGCGGAATTCCTTGGTCTTCGGTTCTTTCACGTCGAACGCATTCACCACGATTAGCTTGCCATCAGCCAACTTTGCCGCCAGCGCCGAACGCAGCGCGCCCAGAACTTTCTTGCGCGGAAACGTGTAGTCGTAGGAGCGCGGAACCGGACCATGCACCGTGCCGCCATGCCGCCACAGAGGCGACCGGATGGAGCCGATGCGGGCGCGGCCAGTTCCCTTTTGCTTCCAGAGCTTTTTGCCGGAACCGGAAACTTGCCAGCGGGCTTTGGTGGCGTGCGTACCGGCACGCTGCCCGGCGCGGTAATGCTTCACCGCTTCCCAAAGCAGGTCTTCGTTCACCGCGCCGAAAATCTCGTCGGCGAGATCGAGCGTTCCAACCTTCGCGCCGCTCAAATTATGTATGTCTATCGTTGCCATAAGCTTCTCGTTTGCCCGTGTGCTTATCTTGTGTGTCTTTGCTTGTGTGGAGCGGGCACTCTTGCCCGCTTGCCTGCACAACCACAAAACCAGCGGGCAAGAGTGCCCGCTCCACACGAACCCTACGCTTTCTTCGCTGCCCTCTTCGCTGCCTTCAACGGATCAACCGTCGCCGAACCCGCGAATCCGCGACGCTCTCTTGGCGGCTTCTTGGCTTTCGTGATGATCAGGTAGCCGCCCTGCGGTCCGGGCACGCTGCCCTCAACCACCAGCAGATTCTCGTCTTTGTCCACACCGAGCACGCGCAGATTGCGCACCGTCACATTTGCGTTGCCCATGTGTCCCGACATACGCATTCCCTTGAACACGCGTGACGGGAATGCCGAAGAGCCGATCGAACCGGTAATTTGGAACATCGAGCCGTGCGACTTGGGACCACCGGCAAAGTGATAGCGCTTGACGACGCCCTGAAAGCCGCGCCCCTTACTGACGCCCAAGATGTCTACAAATCTTTCGCCATCAAAAATCTCGACCAGCACCCGGTCGCCAACCTTCACCGATCCATTGCCATCGGCGGTGCTTTCGACTTCCAGCGGCACTTCGCGCATGAACTTTACCGGCGGAAGATTGTGCTTGGCCAAATGCCCGCGCGCGGGCTTGGTCAACCGCGACTCCTTCACGAATTCGACCAGGCCAATCTGGGCTGCTTCGTAGCCGTCTCTCGTCGCCGACTTGTGTTGCGTCACCACGCAAGGGCCAGCCTGCAACACTGTGACCGGGCGAACGTCACCCTTCGAGTCAAACAGTTGCGTCATGCCGACTTTCTTGCCCAGGATGCCTGCGATCTTCGTTGCCATTTTTCTATTTCTCCGCCCAGCTTGGCTCGCCGATTACTTGTCAATCACATAACGACGGCTATTGGCTGGGAATGTGGCGCGGGCGCCCCCCGCCCGCGAAAGCCACGGAGCTTCCGCTCCGTCGGACAGCCGAGGGCGGCTGTCCCCACACTAGCTATTTATGTTCTTTCCCGAACGCCTTGATCTCGACATCCACACCCGCGGGGAGATCGAGCTTCATCAGCGCGTCCACCGTCTGCTGCGTCGGCTCGAGAATATCGAGCAGGCGCTTGTGGGTACGGATCTCAAACTGTTCCCGCGATTTCTTGTCCACGTGCGGCGAACGCAGCACGCAGTACTTGTTCTTCATCGTGGGCAGTGGAATCGGTCCCGCAATCTGCGCGCCGGTGCGGCGGGCGGTTTCGACAATCTCGCCCGTCGACTGGTCCAGAATGCGGTAGTCGTACGCCTTCAACCGGATGCGAATTCTTTCTTTTCCAATCACGTTTTCACTCTCTTAACCCCTCCCGGCTTCTCCGGAAGGAAAGAACTGGCGGCATGCTGCCAGCCGCTTTGTAATTTGCTTATGTAGGGACAGCCGCCTCGGCTGTCCTTGCGGAGCAAAGCTCCGCTCTCTTTCCCTTGCTTACTGCACAATCTCCGCGATGGTACCGGCGCCTACGGTGTGTCCGCCTTCGCGGATGGCAAAGCGCAAGCCCTTCTCCATCGCCACCGGTGTGATCAACTCGATCACCAGGCTCACGTTGTCCCCGGGCATCACCATCTCCGTGCCGCCAGGCAACTCCGCGACTCCGGTCACGTCCGTTGTGCGCAGGTAAAACTGCGGCCGGTATCCTTTGAAGAACGGCGTA
>WNFI01044663.1_pt2 | contig 11207 bp, 13 predicted proteins | sample 5400471 | NCBI WGS metagenome assembly WNFI01 (sample SAMN13153348, study PRJNA577476) | soil metagenome | isolation source: 100 cm saprolite on Douglas fir-dominated hillslope | place: USA:California | collected 2013-09-17 | reverse complement strand
CGCAGCGGAGCTTAAGGAGCCTGTCCAGAGGGCCACACGCTTTTCGGATTAGATGAGCAAGCTACCGTTCAGCTCCCCCTTCAAATCCGACAGGCTCCTAGGGATCTCTTCCGCCTGCAAGGAGGAAACAAGAAACTCAACAAATACCCTCAGCTTGGCGGGAACGAAGTGGCGTGATGGATGATAGATGTACAAAGAGAATAACTCGTCGCACCACTCGGGAAAAAGGTTGACCAATTTTCCGCTTCGCAGGAGCGGGTCCGTTCCTAGATCCATGACTTGGGCAACACCTTGAACGGCTATGCAGGCCTCCAGATGGGTCAGGGCGTCGTTCACGACAAACCGTCCCGTGACGGCGACGGCGAGTCGCTTCTTCCCCCAAGCGGAACGGCACGGAACCCAACTTGGGAACAAGTAGGTTGGAAGAAGCCTTTTAGGACCTGGTTCGGCACGTAGCCTGAGCGCAGTTTAGCCAACGATTACGGCAACTGGGACAAAAAAAGCCGGTCTCGGAAAACCTGGTCTCTACTACCTCGAACCCCAGGCGACGGGAGAGTATAGGCTCTTTTCGGCGTAGGCATTGACCAGGAAAAACGTGGGCCCTTGGCACGCTTGCTCTGTCATGACCGAGCTGACTCCAGGAACGACCAGTAATGCTTCTGAAGGATGACAACAATGAAACAAGAACACTCGACGGAACCCAGGATCGAAGGAGGGGAGAACTCTGTCAGTTTTGTCCGAGGTCTGGACTTTTTGGCTTTCTTTCGAGGCGCCAACGAGGAAGACGCAATGTGCCTCCAGGAAGACCTTATCCTGGCCGCGCTCGCCTTTGAGGCGAAGCATCGCTGTAGAGAATGTCATGAAAACAACCCGACTAGTCTTAGCTGTTATGACCCTGTTCGCTCTCGATACAAACGGTGGTACCCAGGAGCGACTTGAAGCATGTCGTCAACAAATTGATTCGCTTGACCAACGCATTGTTGAACTAGTTCAAGAGCGGGCTCGAGTGGTCGAAGAGGTAGGTGACATCAAGCGCGAAGCGCATCTGCCGGTGACGGTTCCCAGCCGGGAACAACAGGTGATAGCGAAGGCTCAAGAGCTGGCCAAGGGCGGTCCCTTGCCGGCAGAGGCCGTTGGCCGAATCTATCAAAAGTTGGTAGAAGAAATGCGCAATTGGGAAGCCAAACTGGATGCTACCGCGTCCCAAGTCTCTAGCCCGGCGGCGACCGCCAGCAACAAATAAGATTTTTCGAGGCTCCGTGAAAAAATACTCAGCGCTTTTAAGCGTGTTCTACCCCGGACAAACTTGGGTTGTTGCTCGCCACCAATGAGGAGTCATGGAACTCCCAGGAACGATGTCCGTCGAAGTTGCTCATCACCGCCTGCTGCGCCTTTTCTTTTCCAGCTGGAACTACAATCCAGAGGCTGAAATCTGGCAGCAGATGGCGGACAACCTCACCACCGTGGCGGTCGCAGAATCCGGCCATCTTCCGCACAAGGAGCGCCCCGACGCAGTGAACGAAGCACTCTTCGAGTTCCTGAAGGCTGGAATGGCTGAGCACGAATCTTCTGCGGAAACTGCGTGCGCGGCCGATTCCTTATGTTGATCGTCTAGTAAAGCGATGAAACCCGTTCCTCCTGCCGAAAAGGGCGCTCAACGATCCGGGCGTTCACGCGATGGAGATTATTTTCAATAAGATCTGTGTTTTGGTGACGGCGGCGTTCGCGCTTACACTGGTGCCAGGCTTCAGGCGATCGGAGCGTTCTCTTCTATCGGTGCGGGACCGCGGAACTGCGTTGCTGGTGTTTCTGCTCCTCGGGGTGGTCGAAGAAGCCTCCGTTCGGCAAACCGGCTGGTTTAATCACCGCATCGTCGTGGTCTGTGCGGCTGGTCTGTTGGCGGGGCCAGGCGTTGGGGTCGTCGTCGCCTTATTTGTGACCTGGTTGGCCGTTGTCTACGATGGACGGCCGCTGGCCTCGATTGCGATTTTGATGTCTTGTACCGGTCTGATCGGAGGGTGCATACATCGGTGGCGCCCCAAGGTAGCGCAACGCCCTTTGATCGGTTTTTGCCTGACTTTTGGGGTGTCGTTACTGCGTGATGGCCCGAACTACTTCTACGTTCCCGCTTCAGGGGCAATCCTGGAAACTTTTGGGCGGTTAGCAATGGCTCCGGTTCTGCAAGGGTTGGGAACGGCGCTGATCCTGGCAATCGTGGCGCAGGTGCGCGAGCGTGATGAACAAACACGAGCCGCAGCTTCGGCCGAGGTTCGAGCCCTTCAGGCTCGCATGAACCCGCACTTCTTGTTCAATGCGTTGAATGCGCTAGCGGCGCTGGCGATGGTGGCCCCACGCGAGATTCCTCGTGCGGCCGGACGATTGCGCCAATTTTTGCGCGCCAGCTTTGAGCAACAGGATCGAGCCTTGGTTCCGCTAGAGGAAGAGTTGACCGTGGTGCGCGCTTATCTAGATATCGAGTCGCTCCGGCTTGGCGCCCGATTGAAGGTAGAAGAGGCCATCGATCCGGGGTTAGCAGGGGTTTTAACGCCACCTTTCTCGCTCCAACCGTTGGTGGAGAATGCGGTGCAACACGGTCTGCAATCCTCGCCGAAAGCCGGGCAGCTGTGCCTGGCGGTCCGTCTGGCCGGACAATGGCTGGAAATGAGCGTCAGTGATGACGGGCAAGGAGTAGCCTCAACGGAGGTCGAAACAGTCTTCTTCGCGGCACGTCCGCAGGTGCACGCATTGGAACTGTTGCGCCGGCGGTTGCACGGTTTGTTCGGTCGCTCGTTTCGGCTGGAGGTGCGTAGCGAGGTTGGGCAGGGGACCACAGTCACGGTGCGCTTTCCGTTGCGAACACGGTTCGAAGTTGAGGGAAGGTCATTGAAAAGCATTCGGGCGAAGCCCAGTCCGTTGGCGCCCGGCTAAGATTCGTGACCGTTCCTTAGCGTGCAATTTTCTGCCGGCACTTCGGTAGCATTTCATCGGAGCCGACTCTAGAATGTCCAGCTATGTGCTCAGCCCGCGTCCGCTTCGTACTGCTCTGCGCGAGCACGGACAGCGAGCCTCTGCAGATCCAGTTAGAATAGAAGAGCATTCCCGCGAAGGTCGAGCTACTGAGCGCGTTGTCACCGGGGGGCAGCTTGGAGCAAACCGCTCAGGCGGCTTTTCTGAAGCACTTTTGTTATCTTTGCTTGCTTAGTCAATAACTGAGTGTATACTCGTTTATAGTTGCGATCAACAAAATGAACCTCAATGCCGGTTGATGGAGACAGGAATGAATTGCCCAGATACTGTTCACGCGGCACGGACTAAGTGGCCCGGCGTTCCTGACGTTGTTCTGGTAAGAGATGGCGCGACCCAAAAGTGAAGACAAGCGCAACGCAATCCTTTCTGCGGCGACTGCGGTCTTCGCGGAGCGGGGACTGGGCGCTGCGACCTTGGCGATCTCGAACGCAGCAGCGGTGGCGGAAGGAACCTTGTTTACCTATTTCAAGACCAAGGACGATCTTGTGAATGAGCTTTATCGCCAGATCAAACTGGAACTGGCCGACGCTATGATGTCGGAGTTTCCACGAAGGAAGAGCGTTCGCCATCGACACCATGGCTCAAGATGCAATTGCCCGACACATCCTGCGGGATCTGCCCCAAGAATTCATCGGGGCGGTGATGCGGGCGTTGGCCGAGACGACAATGGAATTCATGGCAGCGAATCCTGCAGCAGCCGACCAGTATCGGCAATTGGGCTTTGAAGTGTTATGGGCAGGAATCACCAAGAAAAAGTAGGATTGTTTTGCATCGAGAATGTGTGCCTACTCACTTACTAACAGCCAAGCAACTGAACCGGAGGTTTGATATGCAGAATTGGACAGTGAATGACATCCCCACACAAACCGGAAAGCTAGCAATCGTCACCGGTGCAACTGGTGGACTTGGATATGAGACGGCGCTCGGACTTGCCCGTGCCGGGGCGGAGGTGGTGCTGGCCGGCCGAAACCGGGAGAAGGGGCGTGTCGCAGTAGACAAGATCATGCGCGCGTTGCCGGCCGCGAAGGCGCGTTTCCAGATGCTCGATCTGGCAAGCCTGGCGTCGGTGCGGGCGTTCGCAGCGGAGATGGTGGCCAAAGGGAGGCCGTTGGATATGCTAATTAATAACGCCGGCGTGATGGATCTGCCGACGAGGCGGTTGACTGCGGATGGATTCGAGATGCAGTTCGGGACGAACCATCTGAGTCACTTCGCCCTGATGGGTTTGTTGTTGTCGCTGCTGAGAAGCACGCGGTCGCCGCGAGTAGTGAATGTGAGCAGCCTGGCGCATCGAGGAGGGAAAATTGACTTTAACAATCTGCAGGCAGAACGGAGTTATGAGCGCTGGACCGCGTATCAGCACTCGAAGCTGGCAAACTTGCTCTTCACCTTTGAGCTGCAGAGGCGGAGCGATGCGCATGGATGGGGACTGATAAGCAATGCGGCGCATCCGGGATATGCGCGGACCGACCTGATTGCAAATGGGCCGGGAACAGGTGGGCTGCGGGGAATGCTGGGTAAGATGCTGCGACCGCTAAGCCATCCGGCGGCGGATGGAGCGATACCGACGCTCTTTGCGGCGACGTCGCCGGGGGCGGAGCCGATGGGGTACTACGGACCGAATGGCTTCTATGAGTTGAAGGGCCCGGTGGCTTCAGCCTATGTAGCTCCGAAGGCAAAAGACGAAGGCTTGGCTCGCAAGCTGTGGGAGGTATCGGAGAAGCTGACTGGGGTGCAGTGGCCGGTTGAGGAAAAAAGCCGCGCCGCTTTTCTTGGGAGGTAAGACCTGACCGGTCGACGCAGTTGCGTTGGTGGATCGCCTGTAGAATGCGCCAGCAGTCCTTCCGCCATCGCAAATCAAAGGGTGCTAAAAAGCCCAGCGCCTATTCCGCGGCGACATGAGCGCCTTTCTCGGCAACGGAGCGTTTCATCGCGAGCACCAGAAAGGCGAGAGCTACCCCGAGCACCGCAAAAATCAGGAAAGCGTCGAAATACGCCAAAGCCGAGGCTTGCTGTTCGCGCAAGTTCTCTAGGGACTGCCAGGCCATTTGCTGCGCCGCGGCAGGATCTCCGGTCTGCTGCAGGAATCCAGGCTGGGCCTGTGCGATGTAGGAATTCAGGGCGGGGTTCAGCGGATCGAGATTCTCGTTAAGTCGCAGGGCGTGGAATATCTCGCGGCGTTCAGTGATCGTCTGTCCCATCGAAGTTCCAACGCTGCCTCCTTCATTGCGCAGTAGCGCCAGGAGACCGACGGCGGCGCCGCGTAAGGCACGCGGTGTGTAGAGATACGCGGCGACATTCAGCGGGGCGAAGACGAGGCCCAAACCGCCGACCATGACTACTCGCGGCCAGACGACGTGCCAAGGGGAGATCTCCAGGTTGAGTTGCGACATCCAGAAATTACCGGCAGCAAGGATCAGTAGGCCGGCGCCGATCAGCCAGCGCGCGTCCAGGCCGCGACCCAATAATGCTCCAACGACCACAATCGCAAGGATCGTAAAAACCCCTGAAGGCGACAGAACCAGCCCGGCATGGAAGGCATCATAACCAAAAAGCGATTCCAGCAAGCTTGGCAAAAGGGTGCTGGTGCCGTAGAGCACTCCGAAGGCGCAGAAAATGATCACGCAGGAAAGGGCAAAGTTTCGTTCGCGCAGCGGCCGGAAGTTGACGATGGGCTTGGCTTGACGCGTCTCCCAAAACACCAGGCTGGCGGCGCCGAGAACAAAGAGGGTGGCTAAAACTTGCACGCGTCCGAAGGCGTCATTCAGCCAGTCCCACTCCTGTCCTTTACTCAGCATCACTTCCCAGCAAACCAGGGTGAGCACGAGGAGGCTAAGGCCGACGAAATCGAAATTCAGTGGCTGCTTCCTCAATTCTGTCCGCTGGTTGCGGAGATATTCCGGGTCCTGCACCATAAGCCAGCAAAGGAAGAACGCCAGGGCGCCGACCGGCAGATTGATATAAAAGATCCACCGCCAGGAATACTCATCGGTGATCCAACCCCCGAGGGTCGGGCCGATCACGGGAGCCAGCAAGGCGGCGACGCCGAAGAGACTCTGGGCGGCGCCCTGCTTCTCCGCGGGGAAGCTATCCAGCAGGATGCTCTGGCTGGAGGGTTGGAGACCGCCCCCGGCAAGACCTTGCATCACCCGGAAGAGGATCAACTGGCCCAGACTTGTCGCCATCCCGCAGAGCACAGAGCTGATAGTAAAGACTGCGATCGAGAGCAGGAAATAGTTGCGCCGTCCGAGATGCGCGGCGAGCCAGCCGGAAATCGGCAGGATGATTGCGTTAGCCGAGAGGTAGCTCGTAATGACCCACTCGCTATCGGTGACTGCCGCGGAAAGTCCGCCGGCAATGTAGCGCAGAGCCACGTTCGCAATGGTGGTATCGAGTACTTCCATGAAAGTCGGCACCACGACGGCCAGGGCGATAAGCCAGGGATTAAAAACTCGCTGACCGGCCGGCGCAATAGGTGCAGCTAAAGCAGGCAATTGGGCGCTCATGGCGTGGCCCGCTAGGGGGTGGCGGATGCGCCAGGCTGGGTTGGTTCCTGAAGAAACTTCCCGGCGTTCGGGCCGGTGGGTGCAGTTCTCAAATCCACCGTCGGCGTTACCGAGAGGCCAACAAAAAGCGGTAGCTTGTCCGGATCATAGTTCATCACATCGATTCGCACCGGCAACCGCTGCACGACTTTCACGAAATTGCCGGTCGCGTTCTGCGCCGGCAGTAAGGCCAGCGTGGAACCGGTACCAAACGTGAAACCGGAGATGCGACCCTCGAAGATCTGTTTGCCGCCGTACATGTCTAGCTCCAGGTCGACGCGCTGGCCGATCCGTAAATTGCGGAGCTGGGTTTCCTTGAAATTTGCGTCTACCCAGATATCGCGCAGCGAGCGGATAGCCATGAGGCTCTGGCCAACCTGGACGTTGTTGCCTGGATTCACGTTGCGGCGGGTGATAACACCGTCGATCTCCGCAAAGACTGTGCAATAGCGCAAATTGAGCTTGGCTTGATCGAGATCGCGCTGGGCTTGCTCCAAGTTCGTTTCTGCCTGTTTTAAGCTTGGAGCGGTTTTGACAAGAGCGGCATAGATACGATCCAGGTCGCCCGAAGGATCGCGTCGGTAGAATTCCTCCAAAGTTTGCTTTGGTGTGAGATTATAAGACGATGGTACCACGCCGAGCTGCGCGGCGTTGTAGAGCAGATCAGCCTGCGCCTGGCGCACCGAGGAGAAGGTCTGGTCGAGATCTGCCGGCACATCGGCCAGGCTTGAACCCGCCGGTGGTTGGGCGGGCAGCCCAAGAGCAACGCGTGCCTGAAGAACACTTTCCAGTGCTTGCGTAACTTGCGCCTTCGCTACGTCCCGCGCTTCGCGTCTTTGGTCATATTCCTCGGCGCTTACCACCTTGGTAGAGAGCAAGCGTTCCGCGCGGTCAAACTCTGCCTGGGCCAGCACCAGGGTGGCCTTGCTTTGCTCCCAGGTGGCAACCCGGGCCCTTATGAGGGCAATTTGGTTATCGACGTCTTCGATCGCGCGGGCGAGTTTGTAGCGCTGGCTCCGTGCCTGGCCTATCAAACCTCGGACAGAGGCTTGTGCCACCACTACATTGGCCTGAGCGGTATCAACGAGCGCCTGTTTGATCGCGACTTGCACTTGAAACGGTTCCGGGTCCAGTTCCACCAGCACGTCACCTTTTTTCACGCGATAGTTGTCATCGACAAGGACATGGGCTACCTGACCGCTCACGCGCGGGGCGACGAACGTCACGTAACCATTCACGTACGCGTCGTCCGTCGAGACCGTATTCAGTGCGTGAAGCAGTCGCGGGATTCCAAAGATCAGCAACCCCGCCGCCAGTAGGCCAAGCGCAATGGGCCACCAGCGGCGTCGGTGTTTGGGCTTGACGGTCGATGCCGGCGGCGCTTCGAGGGTTACGGCGTGATCGGGCGGCGCAGGTTTTGATTCTTCAGCTTTCACGGGATGTCGTCCTTCGCTTTGTTTTTCAGGCGGCGAACCCGCCATCCAGCGGCAACGCAACGCCGGTAACGAACGCTGCGCCCGGCGAACAGAGGTAAAGCACGGCCGCGGCGACTTCTTCCGGCCGACCAAATCGACCGATTGGATGTCGCTCAAGCAGGTAGCTCCGAGTTTGGTCGTTACCTCGGATTCGCTCGGTCATGTCCGTTTCGATGATCGCCGGGCAAACAGCATTGACTCGCACACCTTTGGCCGCGAACTCGAGCGCCACCGATTTCGTGAGACCGATGACCGCGAACTTGCTGGCACTGTAGATTGGAGAGCCGGCGTTCGGTCTGAGTCCAAGTATCGAAGCATTGTTTACGATTGCGCCGGCACCCGACTGAAGGATCGCGGGGATCTGATGTTTCATGCCGAAAAAAACACTTCGCACGTTAGTGTCCATGATGCGGTCGAAGACTTCGCCGGTGTTGGCAATGCCCGCGCCCGCTTCCCCGGCAACCCCGGCATTGTTGAAGGCGAAATCGAGCCGGCCGAAATGTTCGACTGTTCGCGCGACCAGCGCCGCGATCTCTTCCTCGCGGGTCACGTCGGTACGTACAAAGATGCCGTTGCCGCCGGCTCTCTCCACGAGTGCCACTGACTCCGTCCCTTCGGTTTCACGCCGACCAGCGATAACGACGTTGGCGCCATGCTCGGCGAAAGCGATCGCCGTTGCCCGCCCGATTCCGGACGTTCCGCCAGTGATCAACACCACTTTTCCTGCAAATGACAAAATCATAGTTAGTAGGCGAGTTACATTTTAGCTGCGAGTCGCACTGTTTCTTTGGCTGATTATCTCGACGATGCCAAGGCGATAAATGGCGAAGCGGGTTGCGCGAGCTCGGGCGGCGCGGTCCGATTTATAATTTCGCCGCTTGGTGGGCAGGAAAAAGGAAGCGGCAATTGATGGTCGAGCGCCCGGTTCTTGGCATATGCAACTATCAGGAGGTAAACCGAGAACTATCAAATTGAGTTTCATTCGATTGCTCTTACTCCGGCGACCTTAACTTTCCGCCCTTCGCATCACCATTACCACAACGACTGAATTACTCTCATCCGAAAGAATGACACCTTATCATTCGGGAGGCTTAAAGCATTTTCGGCCATCGGTGTTCACCGTCGCCGCGGAGTCGGCTTGACCGGACAGAAGGCCACACCGTACTCGCGGAACCGGCGCAACTATTGCCGCCATGGGGTCGCCGGCGAAACGGCCTCAGGTCTTAAGGAAAGCCAGCAGGTCGGTGTTGACTTGGTCTTTCAGCGTCGTGCACATGCCGTGCGGCGCACCTGGATAGACCTTGAGAGTCGCATTTTTGACAATCTTGGCTGAGGCGCGGCCACCGGCCCCGATCGGAACAATCTGATCGTCATCGCCGTGAAGGATCAACGTCGGAACGTCGATTTTCTTCAAATCTTCGGTGAAGTCCGTTTCGGAAAAGGCTTTGATGCAGTCGTAGGCAGCAGGAAAGCCCGCCAGCATCCCCTGAAGCCAGAACGATTCGCGCACGCCTTCCGAGATTTTTGCTCCGGGCCGATTATAGCCGTAGAAGGGCATACTGAGATCCTTGAAGAACTGCGAACGGTCGGCGACAACACCGGCGCGGATATCATCGAACGCTTCCATCGGCAGGCCGCCAGGATTAGCGGGCGTTTTGAGCATCAACGGAGGCACCGCCCCGATCAGCACGGCCTTGGCCACGCGCTTCGTGCCGTGCCGACCAATATAGCGGGGTCCATGTCGTTTCCCTGCCAGGGCTGGCTCGAGCGGCCATGACCACGACGGTCGTGGGCGATGCAGCGGTAGCCGCGGGACGCCAGGAAGAACATCTGATCCTCAAAAGCGTCCGCACTCAGCGGCCAGCCGTGGCTAAAGACCACTGGTTGTCCGGTTCCCCAGTCATTGAAATAGATCTGCGTGCCGTCCTTCGTCTTTATTGTACTCATTTCTACCGCCTTCGCTGCTGGCGCCGCTATCGATGTGGCGACCACACCGGCTCCCGTGAGAGTGGCCATGCCCAGAAGTTGCCGGCGAGTCAGAACGCTTTGACCATTATCAATATTTCTATCTTTCATCCGTTTATTCTCAACCCTTGTTAGTTAGTCAGTCTTGTGATCCCTCCGGTACTGGTTGCGGGTCCTGCGTTGCCTGTCCCTGCAGGGGTTGCAGTAAATACGAGCTATTGGTTTTTGTTAACAACACGATACTTCCTCATTAGAGGAGTCATGACATTTGGGAGGAAAGACTTTCTCCCCGTCGAGCCGGCAAGCTGTCTCTCCTTCCTCTTTCTCCTAGGACGAACCCAGGTTCGCCTAGTTCTTGTCGCGAGACATGATTGTGCTTTCCAAGAAGAGAAATGGGCGGCGTTGGCGACTACCGTACCGGGGTGGCTAGGAGCCCGATGGTGTTGCCGGCGCCATCGACATAGAAGCCGACGATCTGGCCGCGGTCGTTTAGGCCATTGAAGGTTGTCGTGCCGATTCCGTTGGGGTCGTCCTGTTGCTCGCACGCACCTGTCTCTACGTCGCAGATAATGCCATGCATCGCCCCGTTTGCGTCGATGTCAAAACCGACGGCCTCGCCAGAATTGTTCAACCCGAACAGCGATGTCGCGGTTGCATTATTAGCGTCTATTGTCTTGAAAACGCCGTGGCTTTCGAAGAAACCGTGGGTAACGCCATTTCCATCTGTATAGAAACCGACGATCTGATCGTGGTCGTTGATCCCGGCCGCCGTTGTGGCACCTACGCCGTTCGGATCGTCGATGTTGGCGGAGAAAGTGTTCGCTGCGATATCGTAAGTATAGCCGTGCGTTGCGCCTGCCATATCGATGTAGAACCCCACAGCAATATTGCGATCATTCACCCCGAGCAATTGGTTGGTCTGGACCCCGTTGATTGTCCCTGTGTTCGGGTTGTTCGCATTGATGAACCTGCCGTTTTGGCCGCCGATATTGACGAAGCCGAAACTGTTGTTGACCAGGTTTGCGTTGTTCGTATCGGACCAGAAGCCGACGGTCGTGCGTCTAAAGACGCGATCAAAGCCCAATCGTGCGCCTCCATTGTTGATCCCAATGACTTGCGTCTGGACAGAGCCAGGGAAGTTCTCATTGGTGAAGTCTAACTGGGTGTTGTAGGGTCGGACCACGGTGTAGCCCTT
>WNFI01465174.1_pt1 | contig 11209 bp, 9 predicted proteins | sample 5400471 | NCBI WGS metagenome assembly WNFI01 (sample SAMN13153348, study PRJNA577476) | soil metagenome | isolation source: 100 cm saprolite on Douglas fir-dominated hillslope | place: USA:California | collected 2013-09-17 | reverse complement strand
ACCCGTGTCCTCGCCGGCCCCTGGGCGACGCAGAATCTCGCCGATTTCGGCGCCGAGGTGATCAAGGTCGAACGGCCCGGCCAGGGCGACGACACGCGCAGCTGGGGCCCGCCGTTCCTGAAGGATGCCCAGGGCCGCGACACGCGCGACGCCGCCTACTACCTCGCGTGCAACCGCGGCAAGAAATCGCTCACCCTCGACCTCGCGCGGCCCGAGGGCCAGGAGATCGCGCGGGCCCTCGCCGCGAAAAGCGACGTCCTGGTCGAGAACTTCAAGGTCGGCGACCTCGCGCGCTACGGGCTCGACTACGCAACGCTTGCGAAGGACAACCCGCGCCTCGTCTATTGCTCGATCACCGGATTCGGCCAGGGCGGCCCCTATCGCGATCGTCCCGGGTACGACTTCATGGTGCAGGGCCTGGGCGGGCTCATGAGCGTGACGGGGGAGCGCGACGACCTGCCCGGCGGCGGCCCGCAAAAGGTGGGCGTGGCCGTCTCGGACCTTTTCACCGGGATGTATGCGACGAGCGCCATCCTCGCCGCGCTGCTGCATCGCGGCCGAAGCGGAGCCGGCCAGTACATCGACCTGGCCCTTCTCGACGTGCAGGTGGCGATGCTCGCCAACCTGAGCTCCGCGTACTTCGCTTCGAACGAAACGCCGCAGCGCATGGGCAACGCGCACCAGGCGATCGTGCCGTACCACGTGTTCCGCGCCGCGGACGCGTTCCTCATCGTGGCGGTGGGCAACGACACCCAGTTCGGCAAGTTCTGCGAAGTGATCGGCGCCCCGGAGTGGGCGAGGGATCCGCGCTTCGCCACCAATCCCGGGCGCGTTCGCAACCGCGATCTCGTGGTGGGGATGATCGCCGGGCGCATGCGCGCGAAGACCGCGCGCGAATGGCTCGCCGCCCTCGAGCCGTCGGGCGTGCCGTGCGGGCCGATCAACGACCTGGCGCAGGTCTTCGCCGACCCGCAGGTCGTGCATCGCCGCATGCGCGTGACTGCACCGCACCCCACGGCAGGAAGCGTCCATATGGTCGCCAATCCGATCAAGTTTTCCGCGACTCCGATCGCGCACGACGCCGCGCCGCCCTTGCTGGGCGAGCACACCGAGGCGGTGCTGCGCTCGGTGCTCGGCCTCGAAGCCGGCGCAATCGCGGCGCTGCGCGAGAAAGGAACGATCTGATGGAAGACAGCCTGCGCGAGGACGTCGCGCTCGCCAACCGCATCATCGAGCGCATGGGATTGTCGCAGGCGTTCGGGCACGCGAGCGCGCGCATCCCCGCGACCAACACTTTCCTGATTCCGCCGCGTCGCAGCCCGGGGCTCGCGGAAGCGCTCGAGCTGCTGGTGATCGATACCGAGGGCCGCATCGTCTGCGGGCGTGCCCGAGTATTCGCGCATCGGATTGATCCGCTCGCGCGAGCTGGGCGACCTCCTCGCGCAATCGGTGGGCGCGGGCAACGCCGCGATGATGCGCGGGCACGGCATCACCACGGCATTTCCCGACGTGCGCGCGGCGACGGTCGCGGCCTGCTACCTCGAGGAAAGCGCCGCGCTGCAGCTGCGCATGCTCGCCGCGGCCGGCGGCGATGCGAGTCGGCTGCGCCCATTCGCGCGCGAGGAGGCCGAGTCGCTGCGCGACCAGGTCACGGGTTCGGTGGCAAGGCGCGCCTGGGAGTACTTCGCCGCCGTCGCGTCGGATAACGCGCTCGGGTCGGGAAGGCGCTAAGAGGCGCGTATTTCAGAAAAGAGGCGTGGTCTATCAACGGTTTATTGGGACGCCCGTTCCGGAATACATCCGGCTCATCGCCCAGGGGCGATACGGCGACGCGTACATGGTCAACTGGAAATCCAACGTGTTCCCCGGGATCCTGGGGCGCACGTGCGACCGGCCTTGCGAGCCCGCCTGCCGCCGGGGGCGCGTTGAAGAAGGCCAGTCCAATTCCGAAAAGAACCCCGGGGGAGAGAAACCCGAACCGGTCGCCATCTGCCGGCTGAAGCGCGTCGCGGCCGACTTCAAGGAAGACATTCGCGACCGCCTTCCCGCGAAGGCCGCCAAGGGCAACGGCAAGCGGGTCGCGTGCGTGGGCGCGGGCCCTGCGTCGCTCACGGTGGCGCGTGATCTGGCGCCCCTGGGCTACCACGTCACCATTTTTGACTCGGATCGCCTCGCCGGCGGCATGATCCGCTCGCAGATCCCCAAGTTTCGCCTCCCCGAATCGGTGATCGACGAGGAGGTGGGCTACATCCTCGACCTCGGCGTCGACTTCCGCGCCGGGCATCGCATCGATTCGTTGAATGCGCTGCTCGGCGAAGGCTACGACGCGGTGTTCGTTGGCTCGGGCGCCCCGCGCGGGCGCGACCTGCAGATTCCCGGGCGCAAGGAGGCCGCGGCCCGCATCCAGATCGGCATCGACTGGCTCTCGTCGGTGGCCTTCGGGCACACCACGAAGATCGGACGGCGCGTCATCGTGCTGGGCGGGGGCAACACGGCGATGGATTGCTGCCGTTCGTCGCGCCGCCTGGGCGGAGAGGACGTGAAGGTCATCGTGCGCTCGGGCTTCGAGGAAATGAAGGCGAGCCCGTGGGAGAAGGAAGACGCGATGCACGAGGGCATCCCGATCCTGAACTACCTCGTGCCCAAGGCATTCCTGCACGATGAGGGCAAGCTCACCGGCGTGCTCTTCGGGAAAGTGAAGGCGGTGTACGACGGCCAGGGCGGGCGCAGCCTGGTGCCGACCGGGGAGCCCGACGTGGCCCACGAATGCGACGACGTGCTCGTCGCCGTGGGCCAGGAAAACGCCTTCCCGTGGATCGAGCGCGACGTCGGCATCGAGTTCGACAAGTCGGGCATGCCGCTCCTCAATCCGACGACGCTGCAATCGACGCGCAAGGAAGTCTTCTTCGGCGGCGATTCGGCGCTGGGCCCGAAGAACATCATCTGGGCGGTCGCGCACGGCCACGATGCCGCGATCTCGATCGATCGCCTGTGTCACGGCGAGGACGTGACGCAGCGCCTCCCGCCCACCGTCAACCTGCTGTCGCAGAAGATGGGCATCCACGAATGGAGCTACGACAACCAGGTGGCGCCCGAAGCACGCTTCAAGGTCCCGCTGAAGGACCTGATCATCGCGCTGAAGAACATCAAGGAAGAAGTGGAGCTCGGTTTCGACCCGGAGCTTGCGTGGAAGGAAGCGCAGCGCTGCCTGAACTGCGACGTGGAGACCGTGTTCGCCCCGAAGCTGTGCATCGAATGCGACGCGTGCGTGGACATTTGTCCGGTCGATTGCATCACCTTCACCGCCAACGGCGAGGAAGGCGAGCTGCGGGCGCGGCTGAACGCCCCCGCGGCTAACCTCGACCAGGCGCTCTACGTGTCCACGGCGTTGAAGACCGAGCGCGTGATGGTGAAGGACGAGGACGTGTGCCTGCACTGCGGCCTGTGCGCCGAACGCTGCCCGACCGGCGCCTGGGACATGCAGAAATTCCTGCTCGATCTGACCCACGCGGGGCCCCGCTGCAGCCAAGGGGTTGTGGGCAAGTCCGCTGCCGGATTACGATTGTAACGCCCTGAAACTATAGGAAAATCTTACCTTCACATAGAATGCGCCGGCACATAAAGGTCCACTCTAGGGAGATCAAGACCATGCCGTCCAGACTCAAGCGCCAGGCGCTGGCCCGCCTCGCCGCCGCCGTACTTTTCGCTTCCGCCTTTCCGCTCGCGGCCGCTGCCGCGACCGATCTGAAACCCATCAACAAGGTCGAGCCGGAGTTCCCGCGCGAGGCCATGGCCGCAGGCACCAACGAAGGCAAGGTGCGCGCCCGCATGACGCTCGACGGATCGGGGGAAGTCACCCGCGTGGAGATCGTGGAGGCCACTCCGCGCCGCGTCTTCGACCGCGCGGTGGTGCGCGCGCTCTCGCAGTGGAAGTACCCCTCGGGAAACGAGGGGCGCACCGTCGACATCGACTTCGAGTTCCGGCGTTGATGCGGTTACAGGGGTAATGCCGGCCGGCGGCGTGTTGTGACGCGCGCAACAGGAAAAATGCCGCGTTTGCAACACACTGGCGCGGAATATTTCAGCAACTACGAGGGAGGCCGAACATGAAACGCTTTCTGTCCGCCGTATTCGCCGCGTGCCTGCTGGTGCTCGGAAGCACCGCGGCGCTGGCCCAGGACAAGGACAAGGCGAAGTCCAAGGGCACCGCCGCCGAAGCCACCGCGATGGTCGAAAAGGCCATCGCCCACATCAAGAAGGTCGGCCGCGAGAAGGCGTTCGCCGACTTCAACAACAAGAGCGGTGCCTTCACCGACCGCGACCTCTACGTGGTCGTCTACGACATCAAGGGCAAGGTTCTCGCCCACGGGGCCAACGAGAAGATGATCGGCAGGGATGTGATCGACCTGCGCGACAGCGACGGCAAGTACTTCGTGAAGGAACGCGTCGAGATGATGGCCAAGCCGGACGCCAAGGCCCTTCGCAAGATGCGAATCGGCACGCGGCTCGCCCTGGGCTTCGGGGCGATCCTCGCCATCATGCTGGTGGTCTCGGTGGGGGGCACCGTGCTCGGCAAGAAGAGCCGCGACGAGCTCGCCGATGTGGTCAGCGCCGCCGGAGCGAAGGAAACGCTCGCCGCCGAGATGAAGGCGCTGGCGCTGGAGCAGTCGGCCGTGATGCGCAACATCGGCCTGCATTCCGACATCAAGGCGATGCAGGCCGACGAGGACCGCGCGCGCCAGCTGGGCAAGGCTTACGACGCCGCGCGCGACAAGATGGCGCGGCTCGTGAGCATGCCGGCGGAGCGCGAGATCCTCGACACCTTGAACAAGCTCGACAAGGATCTCGACAAGCCCTTCGCGCAGGCCCTCGGATTGTCGACCAGCTTCCGCAACGAGGAAGCGGCCCAGGTCCTGATGAAGGAAGTCGATCCCATTGTCCAGAAGACGCTGCAGGAGCTCAACCGCCTGATCGAGCTGCAGAAGAAGGCCAACCAGGACGCCACGCAGAGCGCGATGGTGACCGGCGACCGGCTCGCCAATTCGGTCTACATGGTCGAAGCGATCGTGCTGGTCCTAGCGGTGCTTCTCGCATGGGCCACCACCCGCAGCATCACGGGCCCGCTCAGGGAGGCCGTACGGGTGACGCGGCGGGTGGCCGCGGGCGACCTCACTTCGCGCATAGAAATCTCCGGACGCGACGAGGCCGCGGAGCTCCTCGCGGCGTTGCGCGAGATGAACGACGGCCTCGCGCGCATGGTCACGCAGATTCGCGGCGGCGCGGAAGCGATCGCCGTGGGCGCGGGACAGGTGGCCGCGGGCAACCAGCAGCTTTCCAGCCGCACCGAGGAACATGCGAGCTCGCTCGAGGAAACCGCCTCGACGCTAGAGGAATTCACCACGACCGTGCGCCAGAACGCCGAGCACGCCAAGCAGGCGAGCCATCTCGCCGGGACCGCGTCGTCGACGGCGGAAAAGGGCGGCGAGGTGGTGGGCAAGGTCGTCGTCACGATGCAGGAAGTGACCACCTCGTCGAAGAAGATCTCCGACATCATCGGAGTCATCGACGGCATTTCGTTCCAGACCAACATCCTCGCGCTCAACGCCGCGGTGGAAGCCGCCCGCGCGGGAGAGCAGGGAAGGGGCTTCGCCGTCGTCGCCTCGGAAGTGCGCAGCCTCGCGCAGCGTTCCGCCGCCTCGGCGAAGGAGATCCGCGGCCTCATCGAGAATTCCGTCGGCCGCGTCGAGGCCGGCGCGCGCCTGGTCGAGCAGGCGGGCAAGACGATGGACGAGCTGGTGGGCTCGGTGCGCAAGGTCGCCGAGATCATGACGCAGATCGCCGCCGCGAGCCACGAGCAGAGCTCGGGCGTGGAGCAGATCAACAAGGCCATTACGCAGATGGACACCGTGGTGCAGATGAACGCCTCGCTGGTGGAGGAGGCCACCGCCGCCGCGACCAGCATGGCGCACCAGGCGACCGGGCTCGCGCGCGCGGTCGCGCAGTTCCGCCTCGAGGAAGGGGTTTCCGCCGCGCAGCCCGCGGCCGTGGAGGGCGCCTCGCACACGCAAGCGCTGCCGCGCACGCAGCATGCACAGCCGCAGCAGCCGCAGGCGGTAAGCCAGCGTCCGGCGCCCGCGCTCGCCGCGGGAGATGCCGACGACTGGAAAGAATTCTAGGGAGGAAGCCGCCGATGCCGCTGATCGCCATGACTCGCGAGATGGGTTCCCTCGGCAAGGACGTCGCCACGGGCGTTGCCGAGCGCGCCAACCGCCGCGTGGTCTACCACGAGATCATCGAGCCGATCGCCAACAAGATGCGGCTTCGCAAGAGCCACGTCGAGCGCTTCCTCGACGGCAAGTCCGGCATCTGGGAGCGGCTCACCACCGACAAGACGAGCCTGTCGATCTTCACCGCCGACGAGACCTTCCGGTTCCTGCGCGACGACTCGACCGCGGTCATCCGCGGCTGGGGCGCGGTGCACCTGCTGAAGAACATCCCGCACGTGATCCGCATCCGCGTGTGCGCGCCGCTCGAGACGCGCATCCAGCGCATGATGCAGCGCCTCGCCACCGACAACCGCGAGACCATCGAGAACGAGATCCAGCTCTCCGAAGAGGCGCATACCGCCATCACCAAGCGCCACTTCGGCGTGAACTGGAGAGATCCCGAGAATTACGACCTGGTGCTGTCCACCGAGCGCCTCTCCGTCGACGAATGCGTCGCGGAGGCCGAGTGCATGATGAAGAAAAAGTGCTTCCAGGAGACCGCCGAGTCGATGCGCCTGGTGGACAACCTCGCGCTCGAATGGAGCGTCCGCGCCGCGCTGCGCCGCGACACGCGCACCACCGGCACCGGGATCACCATCAAGGCCGACGCGGGACGCGTGACGCTCGCCGGCATGGTCGACACCCCGGACGAAGCGAACGCGGCGGCGGAGGTCGCGGCCGTGGTCGAGGGCGTGAAGGACCTCGACAACCAGCTCAAGCCCGCCAATTCCGCGGCCTCGCGCTATCGACGCGACGGCTGAGGCCCAACTTCGCAAGGCGATTCGCGGCCGCGAGGATGCGGCCGCAAGATCTTTCATGGACGGATCCGGACAACCAACCACAATGTCAGCGCGCGTCGTCGTGAGCCTGGACAGTGCGATCGTCTCCGAGGTGGAGCTCACCAAGCCGGTGACCGTCGTCGGCCGCCATCCGGCCTGCGACATCGTGATCGACCATCCCGCGATCTCGGGCCGGCACATGCTGCTGCGGGTGGTGGAGCGCACCGTCTACGTCGAGGATCTCGCCAGCACCAACGGCACACGGGTGAACGGCATCGTGGTGGACAACCAGGTCGTGCACCACCTGGATTTGATCGAGGTCGGCAAGCACAAGCTGCATTTCTTCGAGGACGCGCTGCTCGCCAAGGGTGTCAGCAACCTCGAAAACACGGTCCTCACGGACTTCGAGCGCACCATGATCGCCGCCCACGTCCCGGAGCCGGCGGCCGGGCCTGCGGCGAAACGCGGGGGCGAGGACTTGTCGCGCACGATGGTGCTGCAACGCGATCCGGCGATTCGCTTCGGAGCCGCGCAGGAAGTGGTCAGGACCGGCGAAGCGGATGCCGCACCGGGTTTCGCGCTGCGGGTAACGGACGGCCAGCGGCGCGGCGAAGTGATCGCGCTCGACCAGGCCAACACCATGATCGGCGTCGCGGGGGGCGAGAGCGCTCTCGTGGTGAAGCGCGGGCAGCAGCTTTTCCTCGCGCGCTTTTCCGGTAACCGGGCGCCGCGCCTGAATCGCAAGGAACTGGGCCCCGGGACCCACCGGATCTCGAACGGGGACGTGATCGAGGTGGGCGGATCGGTTTTCGAAGGCGATCACCGCCGACGAGCTCGCCCGCAGCCAGGCGATGCTGCGCGAGGCGTCCGAAGAGCTCATGACCGCGTTTCGCGGCGCGGCCGACCGCATCGTCGCGGCGCAACGCGTGGAATCCGCCGTGAACGTCGAGAAGAACGCCGAATACGGCCCGGTCCTCGATCACCTGTACCGCGCCGTGCACCACCTGCAATCCCACGATCTCGTGAATCAGCTGATCGACGCGCAGAAGCTGCGCGTGGACAAGATGCGCGAGAAGCTCCTCGAAGCGCTCTCGCTCGCGCAGCCTCCGGTGAGCGACCCGGCGCAGGCCGGCGAATGGATCCAGCGCTCCCGCGCGATGCTCGACTGCATCGTCGCCGGCATCGCGCAGATCGACGACGACTCGAGAGCCCCGCGCAACGACAAGAAGCGCGGCAGCGTCGACCTTTTCTAGACAGGCATCCACATGAAAACAGACCTCGTCATCACCGACCAGAACATGCCGAACATGGACGGGCTCACGCTGGTGCGGTCGCTGCGCGAGCTGCGCGACTACAAGAGCGTGCCGATCCTGCTGCTTACCACCGAGTCCTCCGACAGCATGAAGGCGCAGGGCAGGGCGGCCGGGGCCACCGGCTGGCTGGTGAAGCCCTTCGACCCGGCCACGCTTCTCGAGGTGGTGCAGAAGGTGCTGCGCTAGGCGCGGCAATCGCGATGCCGATCGACCTGAACCGCTTCATCGCCACGTTCTTCGACGAGGCGCAGGAGCATGTCGAGTCCATCGAGGAAAAGGCGATGGAGCTGGGCTCGGGTCGCGAGGATCCGGAGCTCCTCAACTCGATTTTCCGCGCCGCGCACTCGATCAAGGGCGGCAGCGGCACGTTCGGCTTCGTGCAGCTCTCGGAAGCCACGCACGAGATGGAAACGCTCTTCGACGCGCTGCGCAAGGGGCGCGGGCGCGCCGACGATTCCACGGTGCGGCTGCTGCTGGACGCGTGCGACGTGTTCAAGGCGCACCTTGCGCGCCTGAAGGCGGGCGATCGCGCCAACGACGCGGCCATGGAAGCGATGCGCGACCAACTCTCCGGGTACCGCGCCGTAAAGGGGCCGCCCGCCGCGCCGGCCGCCTCGAGCGCTGCCACGGAAGAATCCTTCTTCGCTCCGCAGCCCGCGCCCAAGCCGGCGGGCGAGGCCTACGGGCTCTTCGAAGGCGCCCCGGGCAACGCGCCAGCGGCCCAGGAAAAGTTCGGCTTCTTCGAGCCCCTCGCCGGAGAGAGTCCCGTCGAGCACAACCGTCGCAAGGGCGACCAGTCCTCGATCCGCGTGAGCGTCGAGAAGATCGACCGCATCGTGAACCTCGTAGGCGAGCTCGTCATCGCACAGGCGATGATGCAGCAGGCCGTGGGCGAGGCGGCGAAGGAGCAGGACGAGCACCTGGGCCACAGCCTTGCCACGCTCGACCGCAACACACGCGACCTGCAACAGGCGGTGATGTCGATCCGCATGATGCCGATGGAATTCGTCTTCAGCCGCTTTCCGCGCCTGGTCTACGACGTCTCTTCGCGGCTGGGCCGCAAGGTGCAGCTGCGCACGCAGGGCCACGAGACCGAGCTCGACAAGGAGCTGATCGAGCTCCTCATCGACCCGCTCACGCACGTGGTGCGCAATTCGATCGACCACGGCATCGAGTCGCCCGAGGAGCGCGTGAAGGCCGGCAAGCCGGAAACCGGGACCATCGTGATGCGCGCCACCCACCGCGGCGGCAGCGTCATCATCGACGTCACCGACGACGGGCGCGGCCTCGACCGTCAGCGCATCATCGAGAAGGGGCGCGAGCTGGGCATGGACGCGCACGAGTCGATGACCGACGAGCAGGCGTGGGGCCTCATCTTCGAAGCCGGCTTCTCCACCGCCAAGGAAGTGACCAGCCTTTCGGGGCGCGGCGTGGGCATGGACGTCGTCCGCCGCAACATCACCTCGTTGGGAGGCAGCGTCCACGTGGCCTCCACGAAGGGCGAGGGCACCACCATCACGATCCAGGTCCCGCTGACGCTGGCCGTTCTCGACGGCATGATCGTGAGCGTGGGCGACGAGCAGTACATCGTGCCCCTCGAGTTCGTCGCCGAGGCGTTCAAGCCGGGCGCCAACGACATCCGCACCATCGTCAACCAGGCCTCGCTCGTCGCGGTGCGCGGCGAGCAGCTGCCGATCGTGCGCCTCGAGGAAGTGGTGCAGTTGAAGCGCCCCGAAGGCACGGTCCCCGAGCCCCTGTGCCTCGTGGTCGAAGTCGACAGCCGGCGCGCCGCCCTCCTCGTCGACAGCCTCATCGGCCAGCAGCAGCTGGTGGTGAAGTCGCTCGAGACCAACATGCACGCGGTGCCCGGGGTCGCGGGCGCCACCATCCTCGGCGACGGCCGCGTGGCACTCATCCTCGACGTGAGCGCGATCACCCGGACCACGGCCGCGCGCGGGACCACCCGGAGCGTGGCATGACCACCGCCGGCGAGACGCGCGAGTTTCCCTTCAGCGCCGAGCACTTTCGCCTCATCAGCGACCGCATCTACGAATTCTCCGGCATCCGCCTGCCCGAGGCGAAGCGCGAGATGGTCTACGCGCGCCTCGCCCGCCGGCTGCGCTCGCTCGGCATCGCCTCCTTCGACGACTACGTGCGCTTCCTCGAGCTCGAGCCCGCCGAATGGGAGCATTGCACCAACGCGCTCACCACCAACGTGACGGCGTTCTACCGCGAGGAGCACCATTTCCGGATCCTCGCCGAGCACGTCCGCGCCACCGCGCGCGCCGGCGAGCCGTTTCGCGTCTGGAGCGCCGGCTGCTCGACGGGCGAGGAGCCGTACACCATCGCGATGTGCCTCTCCGAGGAGCTCCCGCAGGGCAATTTCGAGGTCATCGCGAGCGACCTCGATACGCAGGTGCTGGCGAGCGCGCGCCAAGGCGTGTACCCGTTGCAGAGCGTGCTCAAGCTGCCCGAAGAGCGGCAGAAGCGCTTCTTCCAGCGCGGCACCGGGCGCCACGAGGGGCAGGCGCGCGTGCGCCGCGAGGTCGCGGCGCACGTCGAGTTCCTGCGCGTGAACCTGATGGACGCGCAGTGGCCGATCGCGAGCGGCCTCGACGCCATCTTCTGCCGCAATGTGATGATCTATTTCGACAAGCCCACGCAGCGCCGGCTGGTCGAGCGCTACGCGCGGCTGTTGCATCCCACGGGGCTGTTTTTCGCCGGGCACGCGGAGAGCCTCCTCGACCAGGGCAAGTTCTTCCGCCTCAAGGGCCAGACCGTGTACGAGCTCGCGAGGAGGGCCGCATGATGCGCGACGACGACCCGCTTCGCGACGACCAGCCGAACCGCT